>Ga0233423_10000248_pt1 | contig 30651 bp, 26 predicted proteins | sample Watercolumn_Mata_FD_180713 | JGI IMG/M metagenome (GOLD analysis project Ga0233423, IMG submission 180713) | Freshwater microbial communities from Lake Matano, South Sulawesi, Indonesia - Watercolumn_Matano_2014_112_MG | ecosystem: Environmental > Aquatic > Freshwater > Lake | place: Indonesia... | reverse complement strand
CCGCCTGTATGCGCAAACTCCTGGTCATCCTTAACGCCATGCTTAAAAATCGTACTCACTGGAACCCACAGCTGCCTATTGCAGCTTGACAAAAAAGACAGTCGCTCCCCCCTCAAGGGGGAGGGGACTCTGTCCTGGCGTTGATTCAGTCAAAAAGGACTATACTTTTGCACGAGACTCATTACGTCTGGCTGTTGAAAACTATTTTAGCCAACCCGGCCAATGGCTCTGGTTCATCCAGAAAGTTACAAGCGACGGGCTTTTAAGTCCCCCTTTTTTAAAGGGGGATTTAGGGGGATTTTCCCAGGCTGATAAAATCCCCCCTGCCCCCTTTAGAAAAGGGGGAGAATACATCTCCATCACCAGCCGTTTTATCTAAAACAGCGTTTTATCTAAAACAGAAAGTAATTCAATTCTTGCGCCTTGGCGCCTTGGCGTGAGATTAAATCGCGGCCTTGGACATCTCCTGCAGACGCTGCCACAGCCGCGCGGCCAGGTCCGCCGCGGACCCTTCCCAGGTCTCCGAAGTGCCCCGCGCGGGCGGCGGAAAGACCTTCACCACCTGGGTGAAGGACCCGGCCAGGCCCACTTCCTCGGCATTCAGGCCCAGGTCCGCCAGGCCCCACACCGGGATGGGCTCTTTCTTGGCCTTAAGCTTGGCTTTGAAAGACGGCAGCCGGGGTTCGTTGATCTCCTTGACCACTGAAATTACCGCGGGCAGGTCCACTTCCACCGCGTCGTAGCCGTGGTCCAGGAGGCGCTCCACTTCGGCCTTGCCAGCGGCGTTGAAGCTTACCTTCCGGGCCCAGGACGCCAGGGAAATATTCATGATCGCGGCCAGCATGGGCCCCACCTGCGCGGTGTCGCCGTCAATGGCCTGCTTGCCGGTGAAGATCAGGTCCGCGCCTCCAAGTTTCTCGATGGCTTTCGCCAGCGTCAACGCGGTGGCCCAGGTGTCCGCGCCCGCAAAGGCCCTGTCGGAGAGAAGGACCGCGGCGTCCGCGCCGAAGCCCAACGCTTCCCGCAAAGCTTCCTCCGCTTGGGGCGGCCCCATGGTCAGGACCGTGACCGCGCCGCCCTGGGATTCTTTCACCCGTAACCCCTCCTCCAAGGCATACAAATCAAAGGGATTAATGATGGACTTGATCCCTTCCCGCTTCAAAGTATGGGTCACCGGGTCCAGGCGCACGTCCTGGGTTTCGGGGACTTGTTTGATGCAGACGACGATTTTCATATTGGTCGGTAGCTGGTGGTTAGTGGTCGGCCAGTAATCAGTTATCAGTGATCAGTGATCAGTAAATACATGGTTTCGAAGCGCAGTTGGGAACCAGAAAAGATGGGCAGTGCCCAACCTGTGGGCTACTGATCACTGATTACTGATTACTGATCACTCTCCCCACCCTATTTTTTCTTGGAGTACTCTTTATTGAGCGCCAACCCGATAATATTCCGCATAATCTGGTTGGTGCCTTCATAAATTTGCAATATCTTGGCGTCCCGCATCATCTTTTCCACCGGGTATTCCCGCATGTAGCCGTGGCCGCCCATGACCTGCACCGCGTCCACGGTGACCTCCATGGCCATGTCCGTGGGAAAGAGCTTGGCCATGGCCGCGACCTTGGAGTAATCCTTGGGCTTGGAGTCGATGTAGCGGGCCACAGAGTAAACCAACGCCCTCGCGGCCTCTACCTTGGTGGCCATGTTGGCCAGCATATGCTGCACTGCCTGGAACGAAAAGATGGGCACGCCGAACTGCTGGCGCTCCTTGGCGAAGGCCGCGGCTTCATCCAACGCTTCCTGGGCCAACCCCACGGCCAGGGACCCCGCGCCGGGCCGGGCCAGGTCCAGGGTCTTCATGGTGATGATGAAACCCATGCCTTCTTTGCCCAACAGCCGGTCCTTGGGAATGCGGCAGTCTTCCAGGACCACCTCCCGGGTTACCGAGGCCCGGATGCCCATTTTCTGTTCTTTTTTGCCGAAAGAAATGCCGGGGTCGCTTTTCTCCACCATGAGGGCGCTGGCGCCCCGCACTCCCTTGGTGCGGTCGGTGAGCGCGATGACCGTGTAAAACTCCGCCTCCCCCGCGTTGGTGATCCACTGCTTGGTGCCGTTCAAGACGTAGTGATCGCCGTCTTTCACTGCGGTGGCGGCAATCGCGCCCGCGTCGCTGCCGGCTTGGGGTTCGGTGAGCGCGAACGCAGCCAGGGCTTCGCCTTTGGCCAAAGGCGGCAGATACCGGCTTTTCTGGGCGTCCGTGCCGTACATCAGCAAGGGATAGGCCCCCAGGAAGCTGGCCGCATAGGTGGTGGCCACGCCCACGCAGCCCATGGCCAGGGCCTCCAGCACCAGGCAGTTTTCCAGGGTGCCCATGCCCAGCCCCCCGTATTCCTCGGGGATGATGGTGCCGCAGAGGTCGGCCTGGGCCAGGTCCTTGATGATCTCCGTGGGGAAGATCTCTTCTTCGTCTAATTGAGCCCGAATGGGCTTAATGCGCTCCTCGGTGATCTGGCGGGCCAGATCCTGGAGCATCCGTTGCTCCTCGGTGAGCAGGTAATCCACGGGGATTTACTCCGCGGCCTGGGGGATGACCAGCTTGCCTTTATAAAAACCGCAATGGGGGCAGGCGTGGTGCGGCAGGCGCATTTCGTTGCACTTGGGGCAGTTTGAGAGTTGCGGCAGGGTGAGGTGATCGTGGGCGCGCCGCATCCCCTTCTTGGAAATGGATTTTTTTCGTTTCGGTAAAGGCATGATGAGACTCCTTGGGAAAAACTTTTACCACAAAGACACCAAGACACAAAGAATCACAAAGGAATGACTTTTCTTTTGGCGCTTTGCGCCAAAAGAAAATTTCTTCTTAGTGCATCTTTGTGCCTTCGTGTCTTTGTGGTTAATCTTTTCTACAGCTACAAGCCTCCAAATTAAGCACCGCGCCGCATTCAGGGCAGATGCCCTGGCAATCTTCCCGGCACAAAGGCTTAAGCGGCACCATGAGGATGATCTGTTCCCGGATGACGGGCTCCAGGTCCAGGGTCTCCCCGGAATAATAATCCAGGTCCAGGTCGGCCGCGGACAACTCCTCTTCGCCGCCCCCGGGCCCCGGTCCCGGCGCCATGAGCAGATCGAAGTCCACGTCCACCGGGCCGCCGAAATCTGTAAGACACCGGCTGCACGCCATCTGCAAACTTCCCTGGAAATGCCCCCGGACCAGGATGTCCCGGTTATGCTTTTCCAGGCGCACCGACCCGTTGATTTGAGCGTTGGAGAACTCCAGGCCCGGGTCCTCTTCCCGCCACCGGGAAAAATATTTTTCCCCCAGGTCCACCTCCACCTCCAGCCCTTCGGGGGGGATGGAGGTTAAGGGCACGCGCAGGGATTTCTTCTTTAACATTATTGACTTTCAGACCGGCTCAAATAATCCTTGGGCCGGAGCCATAAAAAATTTATTATAAAGAACTATGTCTAAGTGTCAAGGTGGGAAAAGCCTTAAGAGAGGATAGTATTTCCAGTCATCGTGGGCATTTCATAATTTCAACGACCTCGGGCTGCTGCCAATATGCCGAAGCAGGAGCTTCGGCAAAAAATTGCGTTCCCAAGCTGGAGCTTGGGAACGAGAGGAAACTGAGAACTGAGAACTGACTACTGGCTACTTTAAAAAATGTCTCTAAAAATCGCGCTCATCGGCCAGCCTAACTGCGGCAAAAGCACCATCTTCAATTACTTCAGCGGCTATAAGGCCATGGTCTCCAATTTCCCGGGGACCACGGTGAAATATACCGTCAGCCAGGTGGTGTTTCAAGGGGAAGAGATCACTTGCGTGGATCTCCCCGGGGTTTATTCCCTCACTTCCATCGATCCCGCGGAACTGGAGTCCCGGAATTACCTCTTGGCCGGGGAAGCGGACGTCATCCTCAACGTCATCGACGCGTCCACCCTGGGCCGCAGCCTGGAACTCACCCTGGAGCTGATGAGTTTGGAGCGCCCCATGGTGGTGGCCCTGAACATGATGGATGAAGCGGACCGCAAGGGCATTCGTATTGATGCGAACAAGCTCTCGGAGATGCTGGGGGTGCCGGTGGTCCCTACCATCGCCGCGTCCGGCCGGGGTTTGACGCAATTGCTGGAGACCGCGGTCCAGGCCGGGCACGTGGGAGTGCGGCCCGCGCAGGTCATGTTCAGCCGGGATATCGAGGAAGAGATCGCGGAATTAAGCGACCGCCTGGACCGGGACCATGCCCGGGAGTTGGGTTTGCCCTGGCGCTTCCTGCTGGTCAAGCTCCTGGAGGACGACCCCCATCTCCTGGAGGAGGTGGGGCGCCGCCACCCAGATTGCCTGGCCATGGTGCGCAATCACCAGAAAATCCTGGCGGAAGGCCACGGCCGCTCCCCGGAAATTGTCATTTCTTCGGAGCGCCACGCGCTCACCGTCAATATCTTCGAAGCCGTGGCCAAGGTCACGCCCTCCCAGAAACCCACCTGGCGGGAGCGCCTGGACCTGATCGCCACCCATAAATTTTGGGGCTATGTCCTGCTGCTGCTGGTCCTTACCGTCTTTTTCCAGGTGGTCTTCCGCCTGGGGCAGACCACGGAGAACTTTCTGGTGGGGTACCTGGACCAGGCCCAGAAACTGGGCGCGGTCTGGCTGGGCAAAGACACCCTCACTTACTATCTGCTGGTGGAAGGGGTGTTCATGGGCATCTTCGGCGGGGTGGCCATTGTCTTCCCGTACCTGGTGCCTTTTCTTGTGGGGCTGGCCCTGCTGGAGGACAGCGGCTATCTCCCCCGGGTGGCTTTTTTGATGGACAACCTCATGCACCTTTTGGGGTTGCACGGCAAATCCATCATCCCCTTTATCCTGGGGTTCGGTTGCAGCGTGCCCGCGGTCATTTCCACCCGCATCTTGGAGAGCCCCCGGGACCGGTTGGTGGTCTCGCTTTTGGCCGTGCTCATCCCCTGCTCAGCCCGCTCGGTGATCATCTTCGCGTTGGTGGCTTATGCGTTAGGCCCCTATTGGGCCCTGGGGGTTTATCTCTTCAACCTACTGGTCATCGGCATCCTGGGTCGCATTTCCACCATCCTCTTGCCGGAGGTTTCCCCGGGGCTGCTAATGGAGATTCCCGAGTACCGTAAACCCACCTGGAGCAATGTACTGCGCAAATCCTGGTACAGCCTGAAGGATTTTATCGTGGTGGCCTGGCCCATCCTCATCGCCGGCAGCCTAGTGTTGAGCCTCCTCAAGTTTTACGGCATGGACGGCCATATCAATGACGGGCTGCGGCCCCTCACTGCGCTCCTGGGCCTGCCTCTGGAGGTGGGCACCACTTTGATTTTCGGCATCATGCGCAAAGAGTTGTCGCTGATCATGCTCAACGAGGCCCTGGGCACCACCAATATTACGTCGGTGTTGAGCACCGCCCAGTTACTCACCTTCACCATTTTCGTGCTCTTTTACGTGCCCTGCGCGTCCACCATCGCCGCGCTCTCCAGGGAACTGGGCTGGAAACAGGCGGGCCTGGCGGTTTTCATCTCCCTGGGGCTGGCTTTAGTGTTGGGAGTGCTGACCCGGAGCTTTGGGGCGGTGGTGTTTTGAATAAAAGCTTTTAGCTTTCAGCTTTTCGCTTTTCGCTTTTAGCGAATAGCCAATAGCCAATAGCCAATAGCCAATAGCCAAAAATAATACCATCAACCAAGGAAGACGATGAAAACCAAAAAATTCTTAGGCAAAATCCGCCAAGACCCCTGGGAGTCCCTGGCTAAAGGACCCAAAGAGGTGATGGCCTCCCTGTGGCAGGAATACCTCCAGGACGTTTTGAACGCGTCCCAAAAGAGCAGGCGATTCCAGAAGGTACGGCGGCAGATCGAAGAAAAAGCCGGCTTCTCGGAAATTTACCGGGATTGGAACACCATGGACGTGGATGCCCGGGCCGCGGGCTGGAAACGCCTTATCAATGCGGCCAAGGACGTGTTGTGGGCCGGCTGGGAAACCTGCGTGCGCTGCGGCGAATGCTGCGAAATCGGCAGCCCTACCCTGCTGGCCCCGGACCTGGCCCTGTTCCAAAAAGAAATAATGACCTGGAACGAAGTCTATGTCCTGCGGCCCGGAGAGCGGGTCACCACCCGGGAAGGCAAACCCAGCACTTTGGCTGAAGAGCGCCTGAAAGTCCGGGAGGTGCCGGGCAGCCATCAGTGCTGGTTTTATCTGGCCGCCACCAACTCCTGCCGCATTTACGACGACCGGCCCGAGCAGTGCCGCCGCCAGGAATGTTGGGGGGAGGAAACCCCGGTTCCGGACCCCTCGGAACTTCTCACCCGGGAAGCCTTGCTGGCCGCCATCCCCGAAGTGTGGAACCTGGTCACCGCGCATGAAGAACGCTGCGGGCTCAGGCGTGTACTGCAAACCCTCAACAGCCTGGAGGCGGAACCGGACAAATCCGGCGAAGCCCTGTTCGACGCGCTCCATTTCGACCATTACTTAAGGCAAATGCTCCGGGATGAATGGGAACTTAGCGAAGCCGCCACGGAGTTCCTCCTGGGGCGGCCTTTGACCCAATTCCTGAAAGATCACGGCATTAACGTCGCGTTGACACCGGAGGGGACTTTTAAGCTGTCGCCCCGGGGGGAATGAGTTCCGAGTTCCAGGTTCCAAGTTCCAAGTTTGCGCCTTGCTTTGCGCCTTTGCGTCTTTGCGTGAGATAAGTCATTTAAAGCAGGAGGCAACCATGATCGAAGAACTCATCACCGGCAACCGCAGCTACCGCCGCTTTTATGAAAACGAGTCCATCTCTCTCGAAACCTTAAAATGGCTGGTGAACCTGGCCCGGCTCTCCGCGTCCGGGGCCAATCTCCAGCCGTTGAAATATATTCTCAGCAATGATCCCGCCAAAAACGCGGACATCTTCTCCTGCCTGGCCTGGGCCGGGTATTTGCAGGATTGGCCCGGACCGGTGGAAGGCGAGAGACCCGCGGCTTATATCGTCATCCTGGGCGATAAGGGCATCACCCAAAACTTTGGCTGCGACCACGGCATCGCCGCGCAAAGCATCCTCCTGGGAGCCAGAGAGAAGGGCCTGGGCGGCTGCATGATCGGCAGCATCACCCGGGACCGATTGCGGGAACTTCTAAATATTTCGGACCAATACGACATTCTTCTGGTCATCGCTTTGGGGAAACCCAAGGAAAAAGTAGTCTTGGAAGAAGCCGCGCTCGGCGGGAACATCAAATACTGGCGAGACGCCCAAGGCGTGCATCACGTGCCCAAGAGAAGGCTGGAAGATATCATCCTCGGTTGAAGCTCTTTAACATTCCTTTGATTGCTTAGGCATACATTGTCATTCAGGCTTGCTCCTGAACTTACTTAGATGAATTAAGTTCCAACAGGACTTATTTAGGGTATATCGCCATAAACCTGAGAGCGAAAACAATACCCAGTCCGAAGGAGATTGCGCACCCCCAGAAACTGTACCTTAAGCAAGCATCGACTTTTTTCCAACCGTCACGTCCCAATACCTTGCCGAAAAAGTAGGCTTCTCGCCCCCAGGCCACCCACACCCAGGCAGCCGAAGCGTAATAATATAAAAGACCGAGACCTATCGATAAACCAAGGAAGGCCCACGACAAATAGACCTCCCATGACAAGAAACCACTTATTGGTCCGGAAACAGGTTGTATCGGAAATTTGGTGAGAACGAAAAAAGGAGCAACAAGAGCTGCTGTTGCTAACCCTATGATGGATCTTATGACTTCACGGTAGCGGTCATTGGCGTCTAGAAACCAGGGGAATATTGGCTGATTTTGATTGGAATTAGGCATTTTGTCCTCCTAAAAATCCGTCCACCAAGATAAGCCCGTATGGGTTTTGCTGTCCTTTAATTATCTCCCTGCAAAGAAACCCCGTCTTTTCATTTTTTTCCCTACCCGCCCAGATACTGCAGCAGCCGCGCCCAGAGTTTGGCCCGGCCTTCCCGGGTCACCGCGGAAAACCATAAAAAATCCTCACCCTTAACCCTCAAGGAGGCCAAGGCCGCGACGATATTCTTTAACTGCCGGGCCCGTTCCCCCTGCTTTAATTTGTCCGCCTTGGTCAGTACCGGAATCACCGGCGTGCCTTGCCTCTGAAAGTTCTCCCAAAGAAACAATTCTTCCGGCCCCGGCAGGCGGCGGCCGTCCTGCAGGAGCACCACCGCGGCCAGGCTTTCTCTGGTGGTAAGATAATCCATGGCCAGACGGCCCCATTCCTCTTTCAGACTCTTGGCCACCGCGGCGTAGCCGAATCCGGGCAGATCCACAAAATACCAGCGCCCGTTAATCAGAAAAAAATTCAAAGCCCGGGTGCATCCCGGTTTGCTGCTGGTGCGCACCAGCTTCTTTCTACCCAATAATGTATTGATCAGAGAGGACTTCCCCACGTTGGAGCGGCCCAGAAAGGCTATCTCCGGCAAGTTCCCTTGAGGCAGTTGCCCTGGAGCATGAACGCTCAGGATAAATTCCGCGCTGGTGATCTTGGGGATGGTCATGGTGAAATAGCTTTCTACTGTCAGCTCTCAGCAACCAGCTAAAAATTTTTGCTCACTGCTTGCCACGCGCTGGCCACTATTTTACAGCGTCAAAATCAACGGCAAAATCATGGGCCGCCGTTCCAGGGCCTTGAAGAAGAGTTTGCGGAGCGCCTTGCTGGCCTGGGTCTGGATCTCCAGCCAGTCCTGATTGGGTTCGGTGAGGCTCCGCTCGACGATCTCCAGGAAGATTTTCCGGGCCTGCTCCAGCAAGGGGGCTTGTTCCTCCTCCAGGGTGAAACCCCGGGTGATGAGGTCGGGCTCGGAAACGATCTGGGCGGCCACCGGGTCCACGGCCACCAGGGCGATGACCAGGCCATCCCCGGCCAGATGCCGCCGGTCCCGGAGCACCATACGACTCACGTCGCCCACGCCTTTGCCGTCCACAAAGACCCGCCCTACCTCGATGCCGCCGGAAATAGTGGCGTTGCCGTTTTCGAACCGCACCTGCTCCCCGTCTTTCGCCAGCAGCAATCTTTCTTCGGGAATGCCCACGGCCCGGGCCAGGTGGGTGTGTTTGATGAGGTGGCGCATCTCCCCGTGGATGGGGATGAAGTAGCGGGGCCGGGTGAGGTTGAGCAGCAGTTTCAGCTCTTCCTGGGACGCATGGCCGGAGGTGTGAATATCCGCCACTTGCTTGTACACCACGTCCGCGCCCAGGCGGTAGAGGTTGTTGATCACGGTGGTGATGGCCCGCTCATTGCCGGGAATGAATCTGGAGGAGAGAATCACCAGGTCGCCTTTTTGAATGTGAATCTGTTTGTGGGATTCCAGGGCGATGCGGGCCAGCGCGCTCATGGGCTCTCCCTGGCTGCCGGTGGTGACGATGATGGTTTCCTGGGACGGAAGCTGATTCAGCTCCCCCACGTTGATCTCCAACCCTGGGGGAATCTCCAGGTAGCCCAATTCCTTGGCTATCCGGGTGTTGGTGAGCATTGACTTACCGTTGAAGAGTATCTTGCGGCCATGTTTGGCGGCCAGGCGCACGATCTGCACGATGCGGGGGATATGCGAGGCAAAGACCGCGATGATCACCCGGCCCGGGGCTTCCCGGATGAATTCCTCCAGGGTGGCCCCGATCTCCCGTTCCGACAGGGTGTAGCCGGGGCGTTCGGCATTGGTGGAATCGGAGAGCAGGGCGAGCACGCCTTGCTCGCCGTAGTGGGCAAAGCGGTTCAGGTCCATGCCTGAGCCCACCACCGGGGTTTGGTCCACCTTGAAGTCACCGGAGTGGATGATGACTCCCTGGGGGGTGCGCAGGGCAAAGCCCACGCCGTCCAGGATGGAGTGGGGCACAGGGATGAATTCGAACTCAAAGGGGCCCAGCACCAGGGGCTCCCGGGGCTGAATTTCCCGGAGATCGGCGTCGTTCAGGAGCCCGTGCTCCCTGAGCTTCTCCCGGAGGAGGGCCAGGGTCAAGGGGGTGCCATACACCGGCAGGGGCATCTCTTTGAGGAGGAAAGGCACTGCGCCGATATGGTCTTCGTGGCCGTGGGTGAGGACCAGGCCAGCAAGCTTGTCCTGACGCTCCCGGAGATAGGAAAAGTCGGGAATGACGATGTCGATCCCCAACATGTGGTCTTCGGGAAACATGAGGCCCGCGTCCACCACCACCAGATGCTCCGCGGTCTCCACGGTCATCAGGTTGAGGCCGATTTCCCCCAAGCCCCCGAGAAAGGTGAGGTCAACCCAGTTATCCGTGGTTTTCTCCAGGTCCATAGGGAAAATCAGGGTCATAGCCCGCGGCCAGACTTTCGTATACCGCGGCCATCAATTGTTCCTTGCGGCGGAAATTCTGGGGAAAGATGGGGGGGCTGATGACCATCTTCACCATGCCCGGTCGAACGCGGATGGTACCCCGGGGCTGAATGAAGAGGGTGCCGCTCAGGGCCACCGGCACCACCGGCTGCCCGCCCCGCATGGCCATGATAAAGACCCCTTTCTTAAAGGGCACCAGCGCCGGAATAGTCACCCGGGTGCCTTCCGGATAGATGGCCAAGGAAGCGCCTTGCTGCACCAGGGCCGCGGCCTGGTTGAGGGAGCGGATGGCCTGCTGCACGTTTTCCCGGTCCACGGGCACACAGCCCATGCGGTGAAGGGCCTGGCCGAACAGGGGTATGCGAAAGAGGGATTCTTTGGCGATAAAGGCAAAAGGTCCCGGCAGGTACGCCAGCAGCAGGAAGATGTCGAAATTGCTGCGGTGATTGGCCGCATAGATGTATGTTTGGCCGGGAGTCAGGCGCTCCAACCCTTCCACCTGGACCGGGATACGCCCGAAGTAGAGCAGGGCCCGCCCCCACCAGCAGGCTATCCGGTGCACCATCTTTCTGCTGGGGTCTACGAAACTGAAGAGGATGGTCAAGGAGCCGCCGATGATGGTAATGATCACCAGCCAGAAATGGAACCAGAGTCCGAAGGCCAGGGTGAAGTTGCTGCGTGTCCGGGGCATGGGCTTGTGCATGGGCATATAATTACCTGGAAATGATCTAGGCGTCAACCGGGGAATAGGGGCCAGGGGCCAGGGGTCAGGGGTTAGCAGGTAATGGTTAGCAATAAGTAATCAGTAATCAGTAATCAGTAATCAGTGATCAGTGATCAGTGGTCAGAGAAGAATAACCGAGAGAAAACCAAAAACCAAAAACGGAAAACGGAAACCTGGCAACTGGCAACTGACTACTGGCCACTAATCAAAGGCAGGCGCACCGTAAAAGTAGTGCCCTTCTGGCGGCGGCTGTTCACCGCGATCTGGCCCCGGTGCCGCTGGGCGATCATATAGACCTTGGTGAGACCCATGCCCGCTCCCGTCATCTTGGTGGTAAAGAAAGGATGGTATATATCGGAGAGGTGCTCCGGGGAAATCCCCCGACCGCTATCCGTCACCTTGATGACAGCTTTATCGCCTTCCGGGAACGCCTGGACGCGCAAGCTTCCCCCTTCGGGCATGGCCTCCACGGCATTGCGCAGAATCTGGAAAAACATCTCGGTCAGGGAACTATCGTCCCCCTGCGCCTTGAGTTCTCCAAAGGGACCGATTTCCAGCAGGCAGGCGGACAGGTCCACCTCCGCCTGCAGTCGGGCCAACGCGGTGTTGAGAAGGTTTTCCAGTTGCACTTCCTGGAAATGGTCACTGGATCCCCGCACATACTGGAGATATTCATCAATATCCCGGACCATGCATTCCAGGCGCTGGACGTTTTCCCGGATGGGAGGGATGTATATCTGTCCCGGGTCTTCCGGGGAAAGGTGGCGCTCCAGACGGCGCACCAGGCCGCCCACGACCATCAGGGGATTGCGGATTTCATGGGCCATGCCCATGGCGATCTTCCCTAGCGCGGCCAGACGTTCGCTCTCTTCCGCGCGCAGCTCCAATTCCTCCTGCGCGGTGAGGTCCCGCAAGACCAGGATGGTTTCCTGTTGCCCCCCTCGCACGCGGTGCACCGAACCCCGGAAAAATACCGGGAAGGACGGCTGCCCCTCCGGGTTGAGGAGAAAGCGCCCTTGGTAAAAGCCGTTCGCCAGGACCCGGGCCACGGCTTCTCCGAAATGATGCAGGCCGTCCCCGGTAAAGGAAATACCATCCAGGGGATGAGCCAAAAGAGAGCCGGAAGGGAATTGGCAGAGGTCCCGGGCCACCGCATTGGCGGCCAGCACCCGTCCGGCAGAATCGGTGGTGATAATGCCTTCGTCCAGATGGTCCAGGATGCTGGCGAGATAAGCTTCGCTTTCCAGGATGCGGGTCCGCAAATTATCATTTTGCCGGCGCAGCCGTTGGCGCTGCTCGTACCCGCGGATCCAATCCACCAGCATGGCCTCGGGCAGATCCTCCGGCAGCACGCCTTCCACGCCCAACCGCAGCACTTCCCCCTGGGCTTCCAAAGCCAGGGGTCCCAGCACCAGGATAATCAAGGAAGGGTTCATTTTCCGGACCAGGCGCAGGCCTTCCAGCAGCCCCATGCCTTTAAGGTGAGGGTCCAGGATCACGAGGGCCAGTTCCTCGTCTTCCAGATACGCCAAAGCCTCGGTCCAGCTCCGGGCCCGGCGCACCGGTACGCCCGCGGCCGTGAGGGTGCCCGCGCAGTTGCGCGCGGCCTGGGTGCCTCCGGCCACCATCACCGGCCGCTCCTTGCCCGCGCCGTTGGGCCGTTTATCGGCCCGGCCAGGTAAAGGAACGGCTCCAGAATAAGGTTCGGACAGTGGCATGGCTATTTTTTCTTTTTATCTCACGCCAAGACGCTAAGGCACAAAGACGCAAGTCTCTCAGGGCGCACAACAGGTCCCCCCTACCCCACCTTCTCCGGGGGCACGGCTTTAAGCAAATCATCGAGGCGCCATTCCGGGCCCAGGAGATGAACCCCTGGACCCGGGAGCGGTTTTTCCGATTGCAGGTAAGGCCGATGGCAAAACAGAATCAAGGTGCGCCGGGGATGAAGAGAAACAGTCTGTTGCCAGCGCGCGATGGCTTCCCCGGGATTATCTCCCTCCCAGAAAAGGAAGGCGTTGTTCTCCATTTGCGCTTCGGGCCACTCTTCCAAGGAGAGGCTTCTGGTCCTGAGGGCAAAGGCCTCGAAAAATAGGGCGCCGGGACCCAGGTCCCGGTCTTCCGTCAACAGAACCACTTCCCGGTTCCCGAGCCGCTCCACCAGGGTATCCAGACGCGCGTTGCGCGCGCCTTCCAGTTTCAGTTCTTCCACAAAATCAAAAAAGGCCTGGGGCAGGGCCTGCACCCGGGAAGCCAGGTCTTCCCAGGAAAGGTTCAGGTCTTTGAGGAGGTCCTGGGGCAGCGGCCCCAGGCGGTAGTTGCCTCCCTCCCCCAGGTTCAGGAGTTTGGCCATCAAATTCCCGACATATAGGCAGCGGCTCAGCAGCAGCAGGGGGGGATCGACTTTTTCCGGTTGAATTTCATGATGCAAGGCCACGGCTTTTTGAAAAATCTCCGGGAGTTCCCATTTTTCCAGCATCCAGGACCCCACCACCGCGTGGGGCACGGTGAGATACTCGACCTCCACTTCTAAAGGGTCCCGGCCTTCCAACTGCACCGCCTTAATGACCGCCAGGAAGCGCTCCGGGAAGAGTTCGGTCCACAGGGCCTTGGCGATGTCATGGATCAGGCCGACAATGATGGCTTCTTCGGGACTGGCATAGCCCGCGGCCTCCGCCACCAGAGAGGTGGCCACCCCGCAGGCCTGGGAATGGTGCCACAAGGATCCCCGGCCGAATGGCAGGCCGGAGTAACGGTAAAGTCCCTCGGCCAGGGAAATGGCCATGGCCAGATTCTTGATGGTTTCCAGACCCAGGAGGGAGACAGCCTGGGACACGGTGCCCACCGAGGTGGTCACCCCGTAATACGCGGAATTGATGAGTTTCAGTACTTTGGCGGTGAGGGCCTGGTCCCGCAGGATGGTGTCCGACACCTTTTCCAGGGAAGCGTAGGGATCGTTAACGGTCTTCAGGATGGCATTAACTACGTTGGGCAGAGGCAGGATATCCTGGATGCGCCCCACCATGGTGCGCACCAGATTGGCGTCCAGCGGTTCGAACCCGGTTTTATTTTTGACTCCAGCCGCGGCCTTCATCCACACCCCGCGCTGCGCGAATTTCTTCTCTTTCTAACGATTATTCGGATTTCCGGGGAAAATACTGAAATGGGTATTTTGAGGCAAACCAGAAGGGTCTCACGCCAAGACGCAAAGAAAAGCCAAACATATGGTTGAATATGGCGCTAATGTTTTCTGTCTCTTTCTTTCGGGTGGAAAAGAAAGGCAGAACCTTGTGTTCGCCCCTGGCGGATAAAACCTTTTAGAAACTAATGGCATATCTGCTCCCAGCTCCCAGCTCACTGCTCACTCAATAAAAAACCGCCACCTACAAAAGCAGGCAGCGGCATTTTCTTTTACAGAAAACGGAAAACGGTCCTTATTCCAGGGCTTCCTTGATAATGTTCAAAAATTCGTTCATCTGCACCGGCTTAATCACGTAGGACAGAACATTCAGGCTGCGGGCGATCATCTCTTCGTCTCGCCGGGCTGTGCTGGTGAGCACGATGAACTTGGCCTGCTTGTCCCTCTGGCTGATTTCCTGCATGGCGTCCAGGCCCCCCACGTTGGGCATATTGAGGTCCATGATGGTCAGGTGGGGGCGGAAGCTCTGATATTTGTCCATGGCCACCAGGCCGTCTTCCGCCACTTCCACGGCAAAACCCGCCTCAATGAGGGTCTTGGAGAGAATGCCCCGGATGATGGTGGAGTCGTCCACCACCAGGATGCGCCTTCTCAGCTGTTGTTCCAGATTGGCGTCGATGTAGGTAATGGTGAAGACCACCCGATCAACCCCCAGATCGAGAATGATCATGTAGGCCTCTTGCGCGGCGTAGTCTGCGTCCCGGATGTTGATATTTTGAACCGAGTAAGGAGGGTTGAAGCGGACCCGGAACCCCATCTTATCCCAGCCGGTGATGGTGTGCCCCACAATGGTATTCATGAATTCGTTCAAGACGTCCCGGGCATCATTATCAAACTTTCGGAAAGCCGGCAGCCCCATATTCTCCGCAATCGCCGAAGCTACCACCGCGGCCATGCGCTCGTCGGTAAACCCCAACAAAAAGTTGCCCTTCACCTTTTCGGTGAAGTCCTCATAAGGCGCGACCTGGGCGACTGCATAGATTTCTTTCAGACGCTCATCTCTTTTCACGGAAACGTTGACCGTTTCGGTCTTGGTCATCTGGGCGAAAACGTTTTTACAACTGTCGGCCAGGACGGTCAGATACTTGGCTTGCATCCTTGCTGGTTCTCCCTGTTGTCGGCTCGTGATTTAAAGCAAAAAATTCTGAAATCAATTGGCAAAAGTCCCACCCCGACCTCTTGTCCAGGATATGGGCTTTCTGCTGTTCTCGTCGCGCAGAAAATGGGCTTCACCGGCACGATGCCGCCCACCCTTTGCCTCAGGCGCAATTTAACCGGGTCTCAAATCGTTTTTGAGACTTAGGTTCCAAAGATTTCCGGCCCCTATGTACATATCGGGCAAAATGTAAAATTTATAAATAATAGCTTTCTGAAAATTATTTTGGAATAATTCAGGGGTTAAGATGATGCGGCCGCATTCTGAGAGGATGGGCAGAGGATGAAAGACTGGTTTGCAAGAAATTCCCGCAAGATTTTCTTATTTTTCATCTGTTTTATTTTACTGGCGGGCGCCTGGGCCACCGAAAAAATCCTGGCCTGGAAAGCGGACACTTACAAATCCGGCATTACCAGGGTGATCCGCCTCCGGGAAGTGGAACCCCGGTTTTACGGGAAATTTACGCCCACCGACGATGAAATGCGTATGTCCGACACTCTGGTCCGCAAGGGATACCGGGTCCGCACCGACACGGACGGCTTTATCATGCCCTCCCGGATTCATGACCGCGCCGATCTGACCCTGGCCTTTTTGGGGGGTTCCACCACCGCCTGTTATTACGTGGATGAAGAAGACCGCTTCCCTTGCCTGGCAGGCAGGCTGCTGGAAAAAGACACCAACTTGAAGGTTAATTCTTATAACTCCGGCGTGGGCGGCAACTATTCCCTCCATTCTCTGGATATTCTCTTAAACAAACTCATCCCCCTGAAACCGGACATCGTGGTGATGATGCACAATATCAACGACCTGACGGTCTTGTTGTTTGCTTCTCATGATTCTTATTGGAGCAAGGATTTTAAAAAGGGCAACACTTCTCCCCTGGTGGTTTTAAAAAAGAGATATGTCGACCTCCCTTTGATTGTCGAAGATTATTTTCCCCATTTGCATAATGCCTTAAAAAACCTGGAGAAAAATGTGCGCCGGACCTTGCGGCCCCAGAAGGCCGCGCGTCAGGACGACGAATTGCGGGATATCCGGGGCAGAAGAATAGTGATTAATAAGGACTACCTGGTGAATGAGTTCAAAATGAACTTGCAGATGTTCATCAATATCTGCCGGGCCAGAAACATCGCGCCGGTATTAATGACCATGGCCAACCGCCTGCAGGAGAACCCGGACCCCCTCGCTATCCGGCTCACCCAAGGGCTGGAAATGGACCATGGCATTACTTATAAGCAGTACAAAGATATTTTCGACCTTTTCAACGAAACCATTCGCCAAACCGGTGCGGCCAACGGGGTGTTGGTCATCGATCTGGCCCCGGCTATTCCTCAGGAAAAAGAATATATTTACGATTTGGTTCATTTCACCAAACTGGGCTCCCAATTAGCGTCCGTGGTTATCAAGGAGAACTTGAAGCGGCATCTTTCTTCTTTAAAACCAATCTCTTCGAGGATGCAATAAAGGTCAAACAATCATCCCCAAAATTAAATGCAGGGGTAGGCGGTTGCCAGAAGTCATTTCAAAAACTGCTTTTGAACGGTATCCTGAATCAGACAAGCGAGGAGAAATTTGGAAATAGTTTTCCCCCTTTTCTAAAGGGGGGTAGGGTGGATTTTATAAGCGCCTGAAAATCCCCCTAAATCCCCCTTTAAGAAAGGGGGACTTAACAACCACCCTCCGAACTCTTTGCTGTTAAGAACATGTTTGAACCCTTGGATAGGTTCTGAAATAGGTTCCAAAAAATCCTTGACTTTGCTCAAAGGCCCTGGATATATATTGTTTAAACATGATAAAAGGTATCCCTCCCCACATTAATTTCCGGGCCGCGTTCGTCATTTTCTCGGCGATTCTGTTGTTGCCGTGGGGAAATTTAGTGTCGGCCGCGCCTAGGTCTTGCTGTCACCATATTGGGGGCGGCGGGCCCGGCATTTACTCCTTAGGTTGTTGTCAGCAGGGAATGCCCGGCCCTTGCGGGGCTTCCGGCCAAGGGGGAGCCTCCGAGTGCCGCTGCCCCGCCGCTAGTCTGGCATACATTCCCCCAGCTATAGCGCCTGCCCCCGTCTGGCAGGTTTCGTCTTACAGTTTTTCCGAAGCATCAGCATCCGCCAAACTATTCCCTCCCAACATTTTCCATCCCCCGGAGTCTTTTACCTCCATCTAGGCTCATCAGATTGGGCTGTTCCGGTTTTTTCCCGGCTTTTGTCGTGGGGACAACTTTGGAGCAGCGGGTTTCCAGGGAGCGTTCTCTTCAGGGTTTTCTCGGGAATAACTTTTATCTCAGGCTGTTCTAAACCCGGGGAGCTACTGGAGCACTTTCATCCCTGTTCCGGGAAAGGCAAGGTTTTCTGAGACATGTCTCTCATTGGACCGTCCAAAGTCCCGTCCAAAGGAATGAATGACAAAACTGAAGTGGGCTCTAAGTCCGCAAGATGAACAAAATTTCTTCAACAGGAGATGAAATCATGGAAAAGATGATTAAAGTGGTTTTAGGACTAATCCTGGCCGTAATAGTAACCGGAACCTGTATCGCTGCGGATAACCCTGCACAGAAGAAGCAACCCCAGGCCGTCTGTCCGGTCATGGGCGGAAAGACCAATAAGAATCTCTCCGTCGACTATAACGGCCAGCAGGTTTATTTCTGTTGCCCGCCGTGCCGCGAGGCATTTAAAAAGGACCCGGAGAAATACCTTAAGAAATCGCAATAAAAGCAAAAAAACGAAATAAACCCGGCCTGAGATATCTGGGCTCCAGGCCCTGAAGGCCTAGGTGAAATTGTGACAACTTGTCAATGAAAGAGACTATGCCTATATTGGTCAAGATTCCCATGCGTACAGGAGGAGAGATGGCTCACCTACGAAGACTCTGCCAATTAACCCTGCTCCTGATCCTCTGTCTGGCCTCAACTCTCCTATTACCAGCACCTTTGCTGGCGCAAAACCACTCCGGCCTGCCCGCGGATTTGCAGGCCCTCGTCGCCGAGGCCCTGACGGCCAACGCGGAAGTAAAGCAGATGCGCTCCTTGCATACTGCTGCCAAAGAGACGATTAAGCCCGCAGGCGCGCTGGAAGACCCGGAAGTGGGCTTTTCTCTAAAGGACATTCCCACCGACAACTGGGCCCAGAACGTTGAACCCATGACCCAGAAGATGTTGGAGGTGTCCCAGAAGTTACCTTTTCCGGGGAAAAGGCGGCTGCGCTCCGAAGTGGCCGAAGAGCAGGCCCGCTCCGACGGCCATATTTACCGGGACAAGGCCAACGAAGTGCGGGCCAAGGTGATTATCGGCTACTGGAGCCTGGCTCTGGCCCACGGCAATTTCGACCTGACCCAGAAGAACAAGCAGTTCTGGGAGCAGGTGGTGCAGGTGGCGGAAACCCGTTACAGCGTGGGCCAGGGCCAGCAGGCGGACGTGCTCCAAGCCCAGGTGGAGTTGGGGAATTACCTGGACCGCCTCTTTCAATGGACCCAGAAACAGCAATCAGCCCGCGCGGAACTGAATGCCCTCCGGTCTCAGCCGCCGCAGACTCCCATCAACCGGCCCCAACCTCTGGGGGCCAGGCTCTTTGACTTGAAGCTGGAGGATTTGCTGGCCCAGGCCGAAGCCCGGCCCCAGCTCCAGGCCCTGAAGGCCCTGATTGCCAAACAGGAAAAGGCCGTGGACCTGGCCAAAAAGGAATACTTCCCGGACGCCAAAGTCACCCTGGCTTACGGTTTCCGGGAAACCCTGGCCAATATCAATCAAAAACAGGCGGATATGTTCACCTCCACGGTGATGTTCAACATTCCCATCTGGCATGCCTCCAAGATCCAACCCAAGATCCGGGAAGAGCAGGCCAAACAGAGTGCGGCCAAGGAAGCGCACCTGTCCGCCTGGAATCAGTTGACCGCCATGATCCGGGACCGGCACGCCAAGCTGCAGCGCCTCTCCCAACAGATCAAACTCATGGACCAGGGGATCATTCCCCAGGCCCGGCAGGCCGCGTCCGCGACCCTGTCCTCTTACCAGGTGGGGGCCCTGGATTTCGCCCAACTCTATCAGAGCCAAATCTCGGTCTATAGCGCCGAGATGCAACTACAAGAATATCTCAAGGATTATGAAGAAAACTGGGCCGAACTGGAGTGGCTGGTGGGTACGGAACTGCCCCGGCGGCCCGGAGGTAAGAAATGATCCGTTCTTCCCGCGGCTATCTCTTCCGGGGGGTGCTGCTGGGCATCCTCCTCTGCCTGCTGGTTCTGGGGGGGCTGTACCTGGCTGGATTCCACTTCATGCGCATGCCCGGCGCTCCTGCTCCCTCTGTCCAGATGGAGACCAAACCCCTCTGCTGGGTCTCCCCTAAGAAACCCGAATTCGTCAAGTTCGAGCCTGGGAAGGACCTGGAAGGCAATGAACTGATCCCCGTTTATCCCACCAAGCCCGGAGAGGCAGCACCCGACGGCAAGAAGGTGAAACTCTGGGTCTCCCCCATGGACCCCAAGTATGTCCGGGATAAACCCGGCAAAGACCCCATGGGCCATGACCTGGTGCCCCTGGAAGGGGTGGCGGGCGCGCCTGCGGCCCCTGCTCCCGCGGCCAAGAAGGAAGTAAAGAAGCTGTGGCACTGCCCCATGCACCCGGACATCATCCGGGAGGCCCCCGGCAAATGTCCCAAGTGCGGCATGGACCTGGTGCCGATAAAGGAAGAAGCGGCTCCGACGCCCGCGGCCAAAAAAGAGCGGAAAGTCAAATATTGGGTTTCCCCCATGGACCCGGGCTATGTCAGCGACAAGCCCGGCAAGGCCCCCTGCGGCATGGACCTGGTGCCGGTATATGAAGAAGAAGGCGGAGAAGCCGCAGCTCCGGGCACCATCGCGGTGGAGCCCAATACCCTGCAATCTATGGGCGTGCGCACCGGCAAGGCGGAGGTGCGTCCCCTGGCCCGGTCCATCCGCGCGGTGGGCACCGTCAATTACGATGAGCGCCGGTTGGCTATAGTCACCACCAAAATCAACGGCTGGGTGGATCGTTTGTACCTCAAGGTCACCGGCGAACCCATCCGCAAAGGCCAGCCCCTGATCAGCATCTACAGTCCGGAGCTGGTGTCCACCCAGAAGGAATATCTCCTGGCCTTAAAGAATCTTAAGACCCTGGAGAAAGGACCTTTCCCGGAATTGGGAGATTCCGCCAAGAGGCTGGTGGAGGCCTCCCGCCGCCGCCTGGAGTATTGGGACATCAGCCGGGGGCAGATCACCGCGTTGGAGAAAACCGGGCAGGTGAAAAAGGACCTGACCCTTACTTCCCCGGTGAACGGCATCATCATCAAACGGATGGTGACCCAGGGGCAGATGGTGCAGGCCGGGATGCCTTTGCTGGAAGTGGCCGACCTCTCCGAAGTCTGGATCGATGGCGATATTTATGAATACGAGCTCCCCTGGGTGAAAGTGGGCCAGCATGCAGAAGTAACCCTGGCCTATATCCCCGGAGAGACCTTCAAGGGCAAGGTGCAATATATCTATCCCTATTTGAAAGGCACAACCCGCACCGCCCGGGTGCGTCTGAGCTTCAAAAACCCGGGTCTCAAGTTGAAGCCGGAGATGTACGGCCAGGTCTATATCCACGCGCCCCTGCCCCAGCCGGTGGTGGCCGTGCCCGCGGAAGCCATTCTGGATTCCGGGGAAAAGCAGATAGTGTTCATTGCCCTGGGTAAAGGCCGGTTCGAGCCCCGGGAAGTGAAGCTGGGGGTGGAAGGGGACGGCGGCTGGCGTGAAGTGATCTCCGGCCTGAAAGGCGGCGAGGAAGTGGTGACTTCCGCCCAGTTCCTGCTGGATTCCGAATCCCGCATCCGGGAGGCCATCGCCAAAATGCTCCGGACCCCCGGCGGGGCCGAATCTCCCGGTAGGCCGCCGGCCCCTGGCGCTCCGGCCGCGCCGGAGAAAAAGCCTGAACCGGCTGCACCGCCGGTGCACAAGCATTGATATGGTTTCTATGCGAGGCTTCGCCTTAATTCTGTTCTCAAACGACTCAGGATCGAGCTGAAATACGGAATACTGAAAACTGAAAACTGGAAACTGTCTTTATGGTAGCCTGGATCATTGAAGCCTGCGTCCGCAATCGCGTTCTGATCATCCTCCTGTGGCTGGTCGTAGCCGTCATCGGCATCCATCACATGTACCTCCTGCCGGTGGACGCCATTCCCGATCTCTCGGACGTCCAGGTCATCATCTCCACGGACTTCCCGGAACAGGCCCCCCAGGTGGTAGAGGACCAGGTCACCTATCCCCTGACCACCGCCATGCTGGCCGTGCCCAAGGCCAAGGTGGTGCGGGGCTACTCCCTCTTCGCCCTGTCCCTGGTGTACGTCATCTTTGAAGACGGCACCGACATCTACTGGGCCCGCTCCCGGGTCCTGGAATACCTCAATTACGTCCGGGGCACCCTGCCCGCGAATGTCAACCCCCAGTTGGGCCCGGACGCCACCGGCGTGGGCTGGGTCTTCATGTACACCCTGGAGGACCCCACCGGCAAACATGACCTGGCGCAGTTGCGCAGCATCCAGGATTGGTTCATCCGTTACCGCCTCCGCACCGTCCAGGGAGTCGCGGAAGTGGCCAGCCTGGGCGGCTTTGTCAAGCAGTACCAGGTGCAGGTGGACCCCAATAAACTCGCGGCCTACAACATTCCCCTCGCCAAGGTGAAGGAGGCCATCCAGAAGTCCAACCAGGACACCGGTGGCCGCCTCATCGAAATGGCGGAAACGGAGTACATGGTCCGGGGCCTGGGGTACATTAAGGGCATCCCGGACGTGGAGAACATCGTCGTCGGCACCGACGGCGCGGGCACCCCCATTCTGGTGAAAACCGTGGCCCAGGTGCGTCTGGGGCCCGAGTTGCGCCGGGGCGTCTCCGACGTCAACGGCCAGGGAGAGGCGGCCTCGGGCATCGTCATCATGCGCCACGGGGAAAACGCCAAGGCGGTCATTGAACGGGTTAAAGAGAAGCTGGAGGAAATCAAGAAGGGCCTGCCCCCGGGAGTGCGCATCGTTACCGCCTATGACCGCTCCGATCTGATTCACCGGGCCATCGACACCCTTAAAGAAGCCATTTTTGAAGAAGTTGCCATTGTCGCCCTCATCTGCGTTCTCTTCCTCCTGCACCTTAGGAGCGCGCTGGTGGCCATCATCAGCCTGCCCATGGGGGTGCTGATCTCCTTTATCCTGCAATACCAGTTCAACATCACCGCCAACATCATCAGCCTGGCGGGCATCGCCATCGCCATCGGCGATATGGTGGACGCGGCCATGGTCATGGTGGAGGACGCGCACAAACACCTGGAGCATGCGCCCCCGGGGACCGATCCCATGCCCATCATTCTCAACGCGGCCAAGGAGGTGGGGCCGTCCCTGTTCTTCGCTCTCCTGGTGCTGACGGTCTCCTTTCTGCCCATCTTTGCGCTGGAAGGGGAAACGGGCCGGCTGTTTAAACCCCTGGCCTTCACCAAGACCTTTGCCATGGGCGGGGCCTCTTTGTTGGCCATTACCCTGATCCCCATTCTCATGGTACTTTTTATCCGGGGCCGCATCATCCCCGAGGCCCGCAACCCCATCGCCCGGTTCTTCATGGCCGTTTACCATCCGGTATTGAAAGTGGTGCTGAACTTCCCCAAGACCGCGATTCTGATTGCAGTGCTCTTGATGCTCATCACCATTTATCCCTTCGCCAAGCTCGGCTCGGAATTCATGCCGGCCCTGGACGAAGGGGACCTGCTCTACATGCCCACCACCATGCCGGGTTTGTCCATCACCAAGGCCCGGGAGCTCTTGCAACAGACGGACCGCATTATTTCCAGCTTCCCCGAGGTGGAGTATGTCCTGGGCAAGGCGGGCCGGGCCGAAACCGCCACCGATCCCGCGCCTTTGAACATGATCGAGACTACCATCAAGCTCAAGCCCCGGGAAAAATGGCGTCCCGGTTATGATATGGAACGAATCATCAAGGAGTTGGACGCGGCGGTGAAGTTTCCGGGAGTTGCCAACTCCTGGATCGGGCCCATCAAGACCCGTATCGACATGCTGTCCACCGGCATTAAGACCCCCGTGGGCCTCAAGTTCCTGGGGGATGACCTGAACGTGTTAAACCGTCTGGCGGAAGAAGTGGAGCCTATTTTAAAAGCCGTCCCCGGCACCGCCAGCGTCTATTCCGAGCGCACCACCGGCGGTTATTACCTGGATTTCGAGATCGACCGGGCCGCCGCGGCCCGCTACGGCCTCAACGTCCAGGATATCCAGGATGTGATCCTCTCCGCGCTGGGCGGCCAGACCCTCACCCAGACCGTGGAAGGCCTGGAGCGCTACCCGGTGAATATGCGCTATCTCCAGGACTACCGGGAGAACCTCACGGCCCTGAACCGCGTCCTCATCCCCTCCATGAACGGGGCCCAGATTCCCATGGCCCAGGTGGCCAAGATCCGCATCCACCAGGGCCCGGACATGATCAAGAGCGAAGGCGCGCGCCGCACTTCCTGGGTTTACGTGGACATCCGGGACATTGACGTGGGCACCTACGTCAAGAAGGCCAAGGAAGCCGTGGCCACCCACCTGAAACTGCCTTCGGGCTACTCCCTGGTGTGGAGCGGCCAATTCGAATACATGGAACGGGCCCGGGAAAAGCTCCAGATCGTCATTCCCATCACCCTGGTCCTAGTGATCCTGCTCATTTACCTGTCCACCCTCAATATGACCAAGGTGGCCATTATCCTCCTGGCCGTGCCCTTTTCCCTCATCGGCGCCATCTGGATCGTCTGGTATCTGGACTACAACTTCAGCGTAGGCGTCATTGTCGGCATCATCGCCCTGCTGGGCCTGGACGCGGAAACCGGGGCCATCATGCTGCTGTACCTGGACCTGGTGCACGACGAGCGCAAGGAACAGGGCCGTCTGCGCACCTACGAGGACCTGAAAGAGTCGGTGATGGACGGCGCGGTCCTGCGGCTGCGGCCCAAGTTGATGACGGTGTTGGCCAATATTATCGGCCTGCTGCCGGTGATGTGGGCCACGGGCACCGGCGCGGAAGTGGCCAAGCGCATCGCCGCGCCCCTGTTCGGCGGCGTCACCACTTCCTTTCTCATGGAACTCCTGATCTACCCCGCGGTTTACCTGCTGTGGAAGTGGCATAGCGAGGTGAAGCGCCTCCAGGCTCCCTGAGGCGGGTTTGGATTACTAATCTACATGGTGCTAATTAGGTTAGGAATCGGCCTAGTTAAACGATATATTTAAGATTATTTATTAGATTTCTGGTTTGCCCTCGATGGCGATTGCAGCGCACTCCATTAAGATGCTTTGGTTCACTCTGGGGGGCGTACTCGCGGGTTACCTCCTAGTCCACCCCTTTGCGATGCTGGCATATATGCTGGGGCCCCAACATCCCCATAAACCCTGGGATTTTTCGCTCTGGGGGCGGCAGGTGCACCTCTCTTTCAGCGCCGACATGCTATCCATGGGCCTGGCTTTCGCGTTTATGGGAGGCGTGGCCGGCTTCTTTCTAGGGGCCTGGTATCTGCAGAAAGAGCGCCTGGCCTTGGCCCGAATAGAGTCCGAGCGCCGTTGGGCCGCGCTGGCCACCCTCCAGGAATTGATGGTCACCCTGGCCCACCATATTCGCAACGCCAACATGGTTATCGGCGGCTACAGCGCCCGCCTGGAGAAAAGCCTGGCCGATACGGAGCAGGCAGACAAACTCAAGATGATCCGCCAGGCTTCCCAGGAAATCGAGGCGGTAATCTCCTCTTTGGAAAGCCTCAAGGAGATTGACCGCACTCAATACGCCAGCGCCTGGGAAACCCAGATGATTGACTTGAAAAAGGAACTGGAAGCCCGGCTGCCAGCCAAGGAAGGCAAAGAATGACATGAAGCCTCTTCCGTCTTTACCCTACCCTTGGACAGCAGGCGTTCATGATTATGAATCTTGATATACAGTCAACAAGTTGGAGGGCTATCTAAAATGGAAGTTGCCAGGATCAGGATAGCCCTGGTGGCATTGGCCTTATTGACCCTGACCCTGGGCTGCGCCAGCAGCGGCCAATATTATCAAACCTCATCTTCAGAGGATTACGAGCCGTATATCACGGACGTGCCTCCTTCTTTCTATGATAATGACCCGACCCTGCGGCATTGGTTCTCCTACCCTTATTGGAATCCCAACCGGGGAGGACGTTGAGCAGCCGGGGAAATAACCGGTATCCATATTTCCCTGTATAATTTGCGTCTTTGCGCCTTGGCGTCTTTGCGTGAGATATTTTTCTTTTCATCACTTTGCCGTTTTCCGTTAACTTGCCATAATCCCCCCGTCCCATTATATTAACCCTATGTCCAGCCTCATTCCTGGCAATCTCTTGACCACGGCCATGGCCATCCTGCCCCACGACCAGGCGGAGCCCGCCTTGGAACTGGCCCTGTCCCTGGATATCCCTTTCTGGCCCCAGTTGCCCCACCTGAATTTTTATGAAGACATGTACGTCCAGGCCGCGGAACACTTTCCCGGCATTTTGCTCTTTCCGGAGACCGAATCCATCCGTTTCGACACCAACAAATTCTATGAAGAAATGCCCCAGTTACTGGAGCATTGGGACGAACTGGATTATTTCGACATCTCTCCCGCGTATTCCGCGGTCTATCACCGCTTTCTGGAGATGGATTTAAGCGGTTATGCGGCCATCCGGGGGCAGCTCGAAGGCCCGGTGAGCTTCGGCCTGAAAATCCTGGACGAAAACGACCGGCCCCTCATCTTTAACGATGAAGTACGGGGGATCATGATCGACTTCATGGCCCGCCGGGTCCAGTCGCAATTGAACCGCTTGAAAGCGCGCCATCCCCGGGCCTTCATGTTTATTGACGAACCGGGCATGCAGTTCATCTTCAGTTCCATCTCCGGTTACACGGATATCCGGGCCAAGGAGGACCTGGACCGCTTTTTCGCCCAGATCGAGCGGCCCCGGGGCATCCACCTCTGCGGCAACCCGGACTGGGAATTTCTGCTCAACCGGGACCTGGACATTCTGTCCATGGACATCTACACCAACCGGGAGGTCTTCCAGGCCTACGTGCCCAGCATCAAGAGATTCCTGGACCGGGGCGGGGTGCTCTCCTGGGGGTTGGTACCCACTGGTTGCGATATATTCGAAGGAGAAACCACAGAAGGCTTGATGGACTTCCTGGAGGACCTGTGGGCCTTCCTGGCGAAAGCCGGCATCGACCGGGACCAACTCCTGGCCCAAAGCCTTATCACCCCGGCCACCTGCTGCCTGATTAACCCGGACCGGACAAAGACGGTGACTATGGCCTTTGCCTGGCTGAAGGACATCTCCCAGCGCTTACGGGAAAAGTACAAGCTGATTTAATGGCTTAACCACAAAGACACAGAGAGCACGAAGAGTCACAAAGAAATTAATTCTGGTCTCTTGCGCAGCAAGAGATCAAAAAATAAATCTCTGTGTACCTTTGTGTCTTGGTGTCTTTGTGGTAAATCTTTTCCATGACCGCCCGGCAGACCCCGGCCATTGTTCTGCAAATCCGCGACTACGGCGAGGCCGACCGGTTGGTGAATTTCCTCACTCCGGAGGGAGGCCGGGTCTCGGGGATCGCCAAGCACGCCAAAAAAAGCCGCCGCCGTTTTGCCAACTGTCTGGAGCCGTTAAACCGGGTGATCTTGCACCTCTCCCCCCGCGCCAGGGGTGATCTGGAATTCCTCCAACAAGCAGAGTTAGTCAACTCTTTCCCCAACCTCCGCCGGGACCTGCGGCGGCTGGCCGCGGCCGCTCTGCTGGCGGAGCTGGCCGGGGAGCTCTCCACGCCCCCTGAGACCACCAACGCCATTTTTATCACCCTTAACCAGGCCCTGGAGCATCTGGACGCGGGGGCCGACCCGGATTCCCTGCTAGCGCCTTTTATGCTCCATCTTCTGCAACTGGGGGGCTATGGTCCCCGCTGGGAAAGGTGCCGGGAGTGCGGCCAAGAGCCCTCTTCCCCCATCTATTTCAGCATTCCCAAAGGCGGCGTGGTCTGCGGCGCGTGCAGCCGGGCCGCGGCCGGACCTTTGCTTCCCCTCAACCCAGGCACCTGGAAACTCCTGCGCCTGGCCGGGCAATTGCCTGTGGAAAAACTCACCCGCCTCCGTTTTCCTGCCTCCCAGCGGGACCAGAGCCTGGCGATCCTGCAAAAATTCCTGCGCCACCACCTGGGCCGCAACCTCAAGTCCTGGGCCTTCTGGGAGAAGATGGCCCGGCAGGAAGCCTCCAGGAACGCCAAAGCTCAATCCTAATTAAAGTAGGGGCGGGGTTCCCCCGCCCGCCTTTTTCTACATCATCGTTTCACGGACGAGGAGACCCCGCCCCCACCCTGTCTGCCGGCACCTTTTTATGTCCAGCGTCCACCGCATTTTAACAACCTGAGATTATTCAATATTAACCTTAATGTGCCGATAATTCTAGGAGATGCCCAATCCTTCTCCCGTTAAGACGAGGAATTTCATGAAGAACAAATCCCTGGTTTTGGTCCTGGCTGCCTGCCTCTTTCTTCTTAACCTCTGCGTCTCCCCGCCTGCCTTTGGCGGCCGGATAGACCTGATCGTGGAACACGGAGTGGATAAGGAAGCGGAAACCCAGGCCCGGGACGTAGTGCAGGGGGTTTTCGACTTTTTTCAGAAGACCTATGGCATCGGCCTGCAGAAAGATATTCGCATCAAGTTATCCTGCGATAAACACAACTATCAAAAGGCCATCATGAGTGAATACGGCTCCAGTGAAGCCCGCGCCGCTTCCCAGGCGCATAATTCGGTGGGTTTGCAGAGCGGCGGCACCCTCCTGGTGGATTTGGGCGTCCGGCAGAGCCGGCATGGGAAACTCTTTACCCTCTGCCACGAAATTGTCCATTTTTATCAGAGTCAGGAGAGCGGGGACAAACACTACGACGTGCGCTGGATCACCGAAGGGTGGCTGATGCCGTCACTGCCCATATTATGGGGACTATTACCAGAAAAGGGGTGGAGCCCTACAAGAAAATCTGGATAGTGAACCTCAAAAGGGCCCAAAATTGGCCGAGGCTGGAGAATCTGCATACCCCCAGCCAGATGCAGTCCACCATTGCCTATAATACCGCGGCCCTGGCCGTCTTGACCCTGGTGGAATGGCGGGGCTACCCTTCCTTGTTCGCCTATTTCCGCAACCTGCGAAATTCCAGCCCTGAGGACGCTTTTTATCGGGCTTTCGGCAGCAGGCTGAATGATTTCGAGAAGCAGTTTAAACCTTTCTAGATCCGCCACCCCTTGGAAGCGATGATGAATCTTATCTTTATGCGGAAAATGGCAATTGTCCGCAAGCTAGTGAAGAAACCTAAATAAAGGCCTGGGAACCCTATGAAGACAAAATCTCTGCTCCTAAACCTGGCCGTCTGCTTTTTACTTCTAAACGTCTGCATTTCCCCGCCTGCCTTTGGGGGCCGGATTGATTTGATTGTGGGTCATGGGGTAGACAAAGAAGCGGAAGCCCAAGCCCGGGCCACAGTGGACGGGGTCTTCAATTTCTTTCAGAAAACCTATGGCATAGGCCTGCAGAAAGATATCCGCATAAATTTATCCTGCGACAAACACAGCTATAAAAAGGCCATCATGTCTGAGTATGGCAGAAGTGAAGCCAGCGCCGCTCGTACTGCCAATCGTTCTGTGGGCTTGCAACTTGGGGGAACCCTCCTTGTCGATTTGGGAGACAGTTCCAGAAGAAATTTCAAGTTATTTACCCTCTGCCATGAAATTGTCCATTTTTATCAGGCTCAGGAGAGTCAGGACAAACATGGTTCCATAGATTGGATATGTGAGGGGGTCGCTGAAGTGTTGGCGGCTCACATTATGGAGACCGTCGGTAAGCAGAGCCCGGGATACTGGAAAGAATACTGGAGAGAGGGACTCAAAGACGCCCGAGATTGGCCCAGGCTGGAAAATCTCCATAGCTCTATGGGAGCCCCTTTTGCTTATGATACCTCGGCATTGGCGGTTCTGACCCTGGTGGAGTGGCGGGGCTACCCGGCCCTGTTCGCCTATTTCCGCAACCTGAAAAATTCCAGTCCGGAGGACGCTTTTTATCGGGCCTTCGGCACCAGGCTGAGTGATTTCGAGAAACAGTTTAAGCCTTTTTAGGATCGACAATTCCTGGGAGCCGGGATGAATTTGAGTTGCGGCCGATGGCGATCCCGGCAGATTAAAAAACCATTCTCCTAAAAGTGAGAACCCCATGAAAACCAGAATCCCGTTTATATCCCTGGCCTTGACTCTCTTCTTTCTCATTGTCTGCGGTCCCCTGCAAGCCTACGGGGCAGGCCGGATCGATTTAGTCGTTGACCGCGGCACCAGCAGAGACGTGGAAGCTGCGGCCCGGGCGGCAATCGAGGCCACCAACGATTTTTTTAAGAAGGTTTACGGCTTAACCTTGGAAAGAAAAGTGGAGATTTTCCTGGTGCCTGATAGACAGGCCCATATCAAGGAACTTAAGCAACGTTATAGCCTGACGGAGACCGAGGCCGCATCACGCGCTCAAAGCACCTCGGGTTCCGCGCTCGATGGGATCATCATCGTCAATGCCGCCAACACCGGCGGCAAGCAGGGACTTTTTTTCTGCCTCTGCCATGAGCTGGTCCACTATTTTCAAGGTCAAGTGAGCCGTAATTTCTGCGCCATTATGTGGCTGACCGAGGGAACCGCCAACGTGCTGGCGGCTCAAATTATGGCGGCCGCGGGAGTGCAATGCCTGGAAGCAGGATTATGGCCGGAAGTTCTCAAAAGGGGTCCCGGGATTCCGCGGCTGGAACATTTGCATTCCTTTAAAGACTGGGGCACTACCATCAACTCTTACGGCCAGGCCACGGCTTATGCCGTCTCCTCCATGGCGGTTGTGACCCTGATCCGGGCTAAAGGCAATAAGCCTTTGTTCGCCTTTTTCCAGGGCTTGAACAAAGCCAAGCCCGAAGACGCTTTTTACCAGGCCTTTGGAGTCAAATTAGCCGACTTCGAGAAGAATTTTCGGCCGTATTAGCTGCGGAAATTTATCCTAACCGCGGGTGCTATTCATAGCTGCTACCAAAGTATCTTTAAAGGTCCCTCGTATCGGTAATCAAGTTTAACCTTAATCCGAGATTATGCAGCAGCCTTGGCCGCTACGGTTGAAAACCGGTTTTTGAACCTACCGTCCGGGAAGAATACCCGAAGAAGTTCCCCTGATTGTGGCCCAATCGTCTTCTTTAGCGAAAGATAG
>Ga0233423_10000247_pt1 | contig 30774 bp, 23 predicted proteins | sample Watercolumn_Mata_FD_180713 | JGI IMG/M metagenome (GOLD analysis project Ga0233423, IMG submission 180713) | Freshwater microbial communities from Lake Matano, South Sulawesi, Indonesia - Watercolumn_Matano_2014_112_MG | ecosystem: Environmental > Aquatic > Freshwater > Lake | place: Indonesia... | reverse complement strand
GACAATACCATCGAGTTTTGCTGATTCGATACGTCGAGCAATTTCTGGTTTTACTCCTCGCTCGAGCCAGACGAAACGTTTGGGATTTTGATTATCATCAGTCTCGCGTAACTTATTTAAATAATATGATCGAGGCTCCCCAAAAACTTGTGCGAAGACATCCGCAACTTTATCGACATACTCTCCAATGATCTGAGGATCTGCCGCAAAAGAAACGAACATTGTGTTTGATACAATTACATTCCCATTTCTATCATAAATGTCACCACGAGTAGCGGGAAGTGAGAATGTTCTTTCGTATTGCTTGCGAGCTAGTGCTTTATACTTGCTGGAATCGATTACCTGTATTTTGATCAATCGTGCACCAATAACTACAAAAACAAACGAAAGGCATACTTTCAAAATCAGGAATCGTGCACGAGAGAGAACAGAAGTCTCTTTTTTCGAAGGAGTATTGTTAAATTCTGGCATTATCACTGATGCTGATCTTTTCGTTGTTGAATGAACTCTTCTATTTCTTGTATCCGCTCAGGGGAAATTTCAATCCAGATCGGCAGCCGTTTGGGATTCTGCAATCCAATCTGTTCTTTTGCAAATTGCTGTATCCGATCCAATCCCGAAAGCCGATTAATTTGTGCTTTAAGGAGTTCCTGATTATGAAGGATCTGTTGATGTCTTGTTTGTAGTAAATTTATTTGGGCCATCAATCGTCCAACCGCAAGAATATTTCCGATATATAAAACGCTGGCAATGGCAACTGTTAGGAGCAATAAAACTATAGAGAAGGGCGAAAACCGACGCTTTGCCTGTTTTCTGTTCCGTGGATTTTGCTCAGAAGGAGCAGCGTTACTTACTGCTGATGAATTCATTCCACTAAAAACCATATCTCGTGACTCACGGATCCTCGAGCTGACTCGAGGCGCAACGGTAGGCAATGAATCGTCAACGATGTGGTCAGAATACACTTCGCCAAAATTTTGCTCTTCTTTGCTCATAGTTAATGTGTTTTACACTTTCTCTGCTGCTCGAAGTTTTGCACTCCGTGAACGAGGATTACGCCGCGCTTCTTCATCTGTAGCTATAATTGGCTTTTGTGTTATGACTTTTAACACAGGTTTAACAGGGATATTTGGGAGCAATTTGTTGCCAGAAGGGAGTGATTGTGCCGATGACGCACGAAAGGCATTTTTAACTAAACGATCTTCCAACGAATGGTATGAAATTACAACAAAGCGTCCGCCAATCGCTAATGCGCGCGTGAATTCCCGAAGCGCATGTTGCAGATTTCCCAACTCATTATTGACTTCAATACGTATTGCTTGAAATATTCTTGCTAAAGTTTTTATAAGAAAACCACTATTAACATTTTCTTCAATAATCGATGTTAACTCTCCTGTGGTATTGATTGGTCGGCGGGTACGACGGTTCACAATCGATTGTGCTATTCGCCTTGCATTCTGTTCTTCACCATATTTCCAAAATATCTCTGTAAGGGCCTGAACATCATATTGGTTCACGATATCCCTTGCGCAGCTGGATTGTCCTCTATCCATCCGCATATCTAGTGGTTCATCTGAACGAAAACTAAATCCTTTAGTCGGTTCATCGATTTGGTAGGAAGATATTCCTAGATCCAGGAATGCTCCCTGAATTTGTTGTATTCCAAGTTGAGTGAGTATGGATGAAATATTTTTGAAATTTTCTTTTATAAAAATTGCTCGATCTCCAAATCGCTCCAAACGCTTCTTTGCGGACATTATAGCATCTTCATCAAGATCAATTCCTATCAATTTACCGGATGGATGCAGAGCTTCTAGAAAAACTTCTGCATGTCCACCTCCACCCAAAGTACCATCAACATAAATCCCATTTCTTGTCGTGAGGAGATTAGAGACAGCCTCCTTAACAAGGACAGGTGTATGAAATACTTGTGCCTCCAAGAAGGATTAGCACCTATTGATGTGGTTTGAAAACTTGTTCAGCAACTGTCTCGTACGTATCGGGATGATTCTTTTGATACTCGTCGTAAATTTTTGGGCTCCAGATTTCAATCCGCTCAAGAACACCAAGAATTAGAACCTCGTTTTCTATTCCGGCAAATTTCATTAGATCTTGTGGAAGTGTGATTCGAGATTGACTATCAATTGGTGAATCAGTTGCTCGTTCAAATAATGTTCTTGCATAGAATCGATGCTGTGCATCTAAAAAAGAAAGTCCTCGAACGAATTGCTCTAATTTATTCCATTCATCTTGTGGATAGATATATAGACACCGTTCGAATCCACGGGTGATAACAAAGTTTCCCTTAGCACTTAAGGCTAAATTTTTCCGGAGTTTTGCAGGAAGTGCAACACGTCCTTTATTATCTACCGAGTACGAATAACTACCTTTAAAGGAAGACACATTTTCCTCAAACTATGTTTTTTTCGAAAAATTTCGTGGAGAATTACACCTAAATTCCCCACTTTTCCCCACGTTGAAATTGAAATTTAGAGATAAAACACTGAAAGTCAAGAAAAATTTACAATTTTTTGGATTTTTTAAGGGTCGCAAAATCGAGTTTCCCCATTTCTACCCAATACTGACCTGCTTCGGTCTCCAAAAGCCTAATGATCATTGATTAGTCTTCGAGCGCGAACCTGATACGGATTGCCCAGGAGAATAATTCTGGTTTTTTCCGACGGAAGGGGCATAAAAACTCTTTTTATGATGTTAAGGAGGAAAGTAAAATGTATTCGAAGTAGATCATAGGCTGAAATTTTAATCAATACCGTTCCTTTGATTTGGCTGATCGGTAAGGTAAGCTGCATTTGAAAAATGATATCGGCCATAATTTTGTGTGGACTTCTGTCTTTTCGCAAGGACCAAGGATTATGCGATCTTCACAGATATCCCGATTATTGGTGAATGATGAAGATGTTAATTGAAACTTGATCGTCCGGTTTATTTGAATCTTTCTATACGATCTTGTGATAGAAATGTGACTTGTTTCGGAGAATATGTTTTGTAAGTTCAGACGTAACTATATTATAACTGACGTCGAAGATTTCTATTCCTTTCTTCGGTAAGGTGCCAAGTTTACCTTTTACTATTTCCTGAAGGACAGAGGAAGCAGAATCCATAGAAATGATTATTTCACTTTCCTTATACGTCTAATCTACTAAAGTTGATTTTTTATATTCGTAACAATTTCTCTCTTTCCTTCAATAATGCTGCCGGGATAAGTTAATAGTAGGATTTGAATTTATCCTTTCAATTCAATAGTTTGCCAGAGTTATTATAAGGAATAGAAAACGATGAAACAGACTCGCAGGGAATTTCTTCAATCGACATCGGTTATTACTGGAGCTTCGATCATCACTCCCGATCCATATATGGCGCTAAGAGAAAATATCCCAGCGCATTTTCGCGGCGGAAGAATGAAATTGATTTACCATCTATACACTTTGGAACTAAAACATGTCTTTACTATCGCTTCTAATTCGCGAGCGACGACACCTGTGATTTTAACAGAAATTGATTTAAATGGAACAGTTGGATATGGTGAGGCATCTCTACCGCCGTACCTTGGGGAGACACAAGAAAGTGTTAAAGCGTTTCTTTCCAAGGTTAATCTCGATCGTTATGAAAATCCATTCGAGTTAGAGAATATCCTCATCGATATTGATTCTATTGCACCTGGTAATACTGCAGCAAAAGCTTCAATCGATATAGCGCTTCATGATCTCATTGGAAAGCTCTTGGGACAACCGTGGTATAATATTTGGGGGTACAACAAGAATCGAACTCCATATACATCATTTACTATCGGTATAGATACACCAACAATAGTACGACAAAAGACAGAGGAGGCAGAAGAATTTCGTGTGTTGAAAGTTAAGCTTGGGCGTGAAACCGATAGAGAGATGATTGAGACTATTCGCTCTGTTACTGATAAACCAATTACTGGCGATGTAAATCAAGGTTGGAGTAATAAAGAAAAAGCTTTGGATTTGCTGCATTGGTTAAAGGAAAAAGGTGTTATTATGGTTGAGCAACCCATGCCAAAAGAGCGTTTGGATGATTTAGCCTGGCTTAAGGAACGTTCCCCATTACCCATTATTGGTGATGAAGGTGTACAAAGACTTGCTGATGTAAGAAAGGCCGTAGGTGTATATCACGGCATCAACATCAAATTAATGAAATGTACAGGAATGCGTGAGGCACAAAAAATGCTGGTGTTAGCCCGATCACTGGAAATGAAGGTTATGTTAGGTTGTATGACGGAAACATCGTGCGCAATTTCCGCGGCATCGCATCTGTCTCCTATGGTCGATTGGGCAGATCTTGATGGTGCGTTATTAATAAAAAACGATATTTTTAACGGAATAAATATTATTCAGGGTAAAGTTTCATTGAATGATCGTCCGGGAATAGGTGTAGAAAAATTATAGTTCAATCTTAGAATGGGGTAAATCTACGAGACAATATTGTAACTTTTTAGCACAATTTTAAGTTGTTGAACACTTTCAAACCTTACACCGCACATTCCAGCTGCAACAGCGCCGTCAATATTTTCCTGCAGGTCATCTACAAAAAGCATTGTTGAAGGATCACACTTCAGATCTTTAACTATTGCGTCGTAAAATCCATATGCTGGTTTCATAACCTGAAGTATATAAGAACAGTAATGCTTTCCAAGATGTTGAAGTGATGCAATTTTCGACTTGCTTAACGAATAATGAAGCTCATTTGTGTTACTTACTAATGCAGTTTGACAATTTGCTGAAACTTCCTGAACCAACTTATCCATGCCTTCAACAGGATCTTCAATAATACTCTCCACAGCCCATTTGAGTTCAGATAAAGTATACTGTTGATTAAAAAGTGAATATAGTTTTTGGAGGTACTCACTAGTTAACAGCAATCCGGTTTCATACGCTTTTGTGAACTCCTTATATTTATCCTTAAATGGAGTTCTCTTTTCCAAATCACTCAAATTCAGCGATCGCCAGAATGAATCAAAATCAATATGTGCAATTACATTCCCAAGATCGAACAGTACAACGCCAATTGGAGTCATCCACAATTCTCCAAAGTAATGTCGTTACCGATGGTTACAATTCCATAGTACCCTTGTGCGGTTGAACCACAATTCATCATTTTTGTCCTTCCTAAAATATCAGTCCCGCGTGATTCATGGATATGACCACACAATACGGCGTCCGGTTGGTGTCTTTCAATAAATTGGCGAACAGCAGTGCTGCCGACATGTTTGCCAAGAAATGGTTTATCTAACTTCGTCTGAAATGGAGGAGCATGTGGAACAAATATTTTCCATCGAAAATCTTTTACCAATAGCCATCCATTTTCTGCCTTCTGCAAAATCTCATCTTCTGAAATCTCGAATGGAGTGTGAAGCATACTATACGGTCCACCAGAAACACCAAAAAATCCTACATCATTTAAGTGTTTTTCTCTCCCATCTATGGAGCAATCCATTTTTATCATCGCTGAATTAATTTGGAGGGAATCCATATTTCCCGCTATCCCAAATATGGGCTTGCCATATTTCTTAATCTTGTCGATGATGTTAGTAGCAGCTTCTTCTGTGCCATTCGTTGTGATGTCGCCTACGAGAAGTATAAGGTCAACATTTTCTTGTGCTGCCAGGATATTCTCAACTTTTTGGTGGGCGTTATGAATATCAGCTAAAGCAAGAATGCGCATTGATAATTCACTTATTTTGTTGAATGCTTAAAACAAATTCGCGGTGACTTGATTTTTCTGCGAAGTAGTGAAGATTGTGTGCAGTCGATTAGGGTCGCAAAAAAGATAGAATGAAAAAAATGCACAACGTTACCCACACCATACCGGCAAGAACAATGGGATTCTTTAAAAAGGAAATAATGGAATTGTGCTTGCGGATTGTTGTATCTTTATTGGTGATTTGTTGAATTATCGTATTCGTTTGTCGTACTGTTTCGGTTGGTATTTCATTGTCCATAGACAGAGTCCCCTTAATAATTCTAACTCCATTTATTACTACATAAAAAAAAGTGATTAAACAAGGTATGACGCACATCATAAGTATTAAAAAAAAATTCATAAGTATTAATATCCTTTATTCTAATACAGTAGGTAATGATGAGATACCATTGGATCGTCTTCGTTAGAGTCGAAACAGAATCTGAAATGTAAAATTGTATTCTTAGCTATTAACGATTATCAAATCCAATTCAAGAAAATAAATATTGACCTCACTTAAAGCTTTGTGAGAAGTAGATTAAATATTGTGTGTTCTAGTAAGGTTTCTACGCTTTGGTTAAATAGCGCGGTCGGCTTTTGAAAGAATATTGGAGGATAGGAATGCAAAGTGAAGTCTTGATAATTTTGGAGTTACAAATACAATATAAACTCACTTAGTCTTCTCGTCTATTGGTATACAAACATTGTAAACAGGATTAGGACCGGATAAATCTGCCGAGAGCATTAATACCGATAACTGAAGTGTATCCTGTTCGAGTTTACAGTGGATGTAGTGAAATAAGCGAAATTCCGAATCAGAGTGGAATTGATCTGGTAAATCATTGGTGGCACTCTGTGATAATTTATGAAGTAATCCACCACCGCCTCCTAGAACAAAAAAATGTTTTTCGGTAAGAGTATCGATAAAATGTTGGAATGTATGGGCATGACCACTGAAAAAGACCTTGCATTTTTGCGATTGCAGAAAAGGTGGAATAAAGTCATCCCGTACTTTTTGAGAATATCCTACTATGCTGCTATTCGAAAAGGGGGGATGGTGGCATGCCACCGCTATGATTTGAATTGTTGTATCTTGTCTTAATAAGTCCAGTTCGTCAAGATACCATGTTTGTTGTTGTGACCTTTCTTTCTGGGATAAATTGTCAAAGTTGGAATTCAGTAGTATAAGCGCAAAATGCCCAATTCGCACTGTGTATCCGGTTTGGACAAAGGAAGGAAATCGATTTTTGAATTTACCTAACGCTTCACCTGGAAATAGAAGGTAATCATGATTACCCGCGACTGCATATGTGGGTAAATGTGAACGTGAAAACCGTGATAATGATGTATCAATTACCTTCCACTGATCATCAAAAGAACTCATTGCAGTAACATCACCCAAGAAGAAAACTGCCGATAATGTAGAGTCTTGAGAAACGTGCTGTAAAAGGATACTAGATGCTTCTTCATTTCGGTGAGTAGATACGAAGAGTTTTTCGAACCAAAGCGGCACTTGTGTATCACTTATGAAAGCAAATCTTACCTCTCTATTTTCAGTAATTTTACATGAATCTTTTTTTTGTGCCTGACAATGACATTGTGCTACGTAAGTCAATTGAAGTACACAAAGTAGGACAACCAGCGGTTGGCAATTCAGCAAATGGGTAGCTTTCTGTGCCATTGTGGATTTAGTACGATTTGCGATGTGCGTATAAATTCATTAATAAACCGGCAAGCATCATATTGGCTACTAGAGCTGATCCACCATAACTGAGAAATGGTAATGGAATTCCAATTACAGGAAACAATCCCATTGACATGCCGATATTGATGACAGTATGAGTTGTCAAGATACCCGCAAATCCAATAGATGCGAGGCTACCAAATTTATTTTTAGACAGACTGGCAAGTCGAAGACTATGTAGAACTAATCCAAAGAAAAGTGCAATGACGAGACATCCGCCTAAAAATCCAAATTCTTCTCCTGGAACACAGAAGATAAAATCTGTCCACTGTTCGGGGATATAATTGAGCTGGGTTTGAGTACCTTTTAAATATCCCTTACCAAAAAATCCACCGGATCCAATCGCAATTTTCGATTGCACAACATTATAGCCAGCGCCCAATGGATCAGCTTCAGGATTGAGAAAAGTTGATATTCGTTTTTGTTGGTACTGTGGCATTCTTTCATATATAACTTGAACAGTGAGTCCGATTGCCAAAGCTATTCCGAATGCAATTGCCACGGCAAATCTATTCTTATGAAACATGTATAACAATGTAGCACCGACAATTGCAGCGATTAGAAACTGTGCTGTGCCCAATAATGCCCCTAGTGCGACGAGGATAGGTACGAGTATGGCAATAAGAATAAAGTTTGATGCCCCCGCCCAAAATAATACTGGAAGGAGAATGGCAAAAAAAACAATAGTCGTTCCAAGATCTGGTTGTGCAAGTATAAGTAGCATTGGTGCGCCAAATATACAAAGTGCGATAATCAGATGTTTAACCTGCGAAAGTGAAACACCCGTTCTAGAAAGATATGACGCAAACGCGAGCACAGTAGCAATTTTAGCAAACTCCGATGGCTGACCACCAAGTCCACCTATACCGAACCAGCTTTTTGATCCCTTGACAGTACTACCAATGATAAGTATAATTATTAGTATAGCAAGAGTCAGAAAATATAAAAAAAATGATAATCGCTGGATAGTTCTCAGAGGAAGAAAAGTCATTATAAGCATCACGAAAAATCCGATGCCAGCCCAAATCGCCTGGCGATGGAAATTTAATGCATTGTTAATGTCGAAGGTAGCGCTATATATAGAAATTAGTCCGATACAAACTAATGCAAGACATGTGAAGAACGTCCGATAATCAAAATATTCTTTTAGGTATTCAAGCATTTAATGCATTACTGAATGTGATGATGTATCTTTAAGAGAAGGTGGAGAAACTGCCCTTCGCTGTAAATCACCAAAGAGATATTTTTCCATAACCATTCCTCCAATGGGTGCTGCTTTTACACCGCCGAATCCAGCATTTTCTAACATTACAACTACTGCAATTTTTGGATGGTTGAAAGGAGCGAATCCAACGTACCATGCATGATCCTCGCCAGGATTTTGAGCGGTCCCGGTTTTTCCCGCTGAAACTATTCCTGAGATACGTGCAAGCCCTCCCGTGCCACCGGGCGATTCTACAACGCGACGCATTCCTTCTCGAATAATCGATAATATTTTTTGATTAACTCCAATTGAATGCTCTTTATGATCAATAAGATCAAATCGGTTTGTCCGCTTGTTTCGGACAGAATTGACCGCGTGGGGTTGCATTAGTATCCCTCCATTTGCAAGGGCTGCAGTATATTGTGCCATTTGTAATGGCGAAACACCAATTTCTCCCTGTCCAATTCCAAGACTTACTAGATAACCTTGAGTCCATTTTCCTTTTCCGTATACACGGTCATAGTATTCTGTAGAAGGTATAAGTCCGGTGTTCTCTTCACCAATATCAAATTTTGTCAACTGACCGAATCCAAACTGTTTACTATAAGCATAGAGTTTCTCTAACCCGATTTTTAAGATGAGTTGATAGAAAAAGACATCACAGGAATACTGCAATGCTTCAACTACATTGACTGAGCCGTGAACATGTGTGTCTTTAAATACTTTTCTTCCTAAGCGGAATGATCCACCACAGGTAATTCTATAGCGCTCATCAATCAGCTTTTCTTGAAGTCCGGCAGCAGCAACGAGCATTTTAAAAGTGGAACCAGGTGGGTATCGTGTCATTGTTGCTCTATTGAAAAGTGGTTTATCTGGATCGTTATTCAAACGTGCCCATACCTCTGAGGAAGTGACACCGCTAAATGTGGACGGATCAAAGTCCGGTTTACTAACGAGTGCAAGAACACCACCATCATTGGGATCTATAGCAACGAGCGCACCTCTATAGTTGGTCATCAATGATTCAGCAAAAGCTTGTAATCCAAAATCCAGGCTTAATATTAAATCGAAACCCTCTTTTGATGGAATATCCCTTTGGCCTTCTTCTAATGGGCCGAGTATTTGACCTTTTGAGTTGACTGAAATAAATTCGAAGCCTTTTTCTCCACGCAGGAAAGTCTCATAACTTGCTTCTATTCCTGATGAACCAATTAGATCACCTTGCTGATATACAGATCCAAATCGTGCAAGTTGAGCATCGGTAATTTCTTTACAATATCCCAGAAGATGAGGTGCACGAACCTTCACTGGATACAAACGTTTTGATTCGACATCATAATTTACTCCTGGAAGCAAGTAAAGATTTTCTTCAACAGTCGTTAAGGTCTTGAAATCGACATCACGCTTTACCCTCACAGCAGAAAAGCGTGAATAAGCACGTCCCCGGTTTATACGTGCTTGGAGAAGAGTGGGATCCATCTGCAGTAGAGAACTTAAGAATGTCAAATTATTAGTATCGAACGAAGCTGGAATGACAGTAATTGAATATGCCGGTCCAACGTCCACTACCAGTCTTCCTGTGCGATCGAACATATAACCACGTACAGGATCTTTAGTCAAACTCCGCACACTATTTTCTTCTGATTTCTTTCCAAACTCAGAATGATATAATAATTGGAGTTGATATAATCGAAGGAAGAGTATACCGAATACAATTAAGACGATAATGTTCAACACCCTTCTGCGGGAGGGAGATCCAAAAAATTGCTCGTCACTACTCATTGTGCCCAGGTAATATTATATTTGCGCGAAAAATAAAACGTAGGTAAAATTCCTAGAACACATGTATATAAAGTTATTCCAGCCGTTAATTCAAGCACCGATAGCAGAAGAGAGCCTTCGCTTCCCTGGAAGAAAAACGTAAAATAGATTATGTTCTGGGCAATACTGCAAAGCCCAATGATAAATACATATCGATAGGAACCAAGTGTCTGTTCGCTTGTATTTTCATTATAGAAATATCCTGCCAAGAATCCGCTTACAGTTTTTGAAAGTGCGGTCAAGCCAAAGAATTTCAACGAAATAATATCCTGTAGAAGTCCTATAATAAAACCTATTATCGTTGCTTCAATTTGCCCTCGTTGTAAAGCAACATAGACAATATAAATTAGAAACAAATCAGGAAGGTATCCGCTAAGCGATATAAATGGAATAAATGTGGTCTGTAAGAGTAAGATGGTAAAAATTATTATTGCAGAGCGTATATATGGTTGCATGGAGTTCCGTCAAGTATTCCAGAAAAATGGTACCGAGAAATCGAGATAGAAGCAAGGTTATACAATACCGCAGTTATAGGGGTAGAAAGAATTAGATGTCCAAATTTATACACATGGATATGGAAGATTGGACATGTTAACAGACTAATTCGAGTATTAACAAAGAAAAAATAGAGTTCTTAAATGGCATTGTTTTTGCAGGGAAGTTTTAGAAAAATCTATATTCAGGCGATGAGTATAAAAAATATTATTTATACGTTACTAGTTTGTATCTCTCAACAATTAGTCTTCTGTCAAAACATCGATGGATCTATTTCGGTTACATTTGATGAAGAAAAGGTGGAAATTCCGATAAGAACTAATACATCGAGATATGGCAATAAAACAAACATTCTGGTTTATGGTAATAGTGATAATCCCATGCCGAGTTCTATTTTGATGTCAGTCTCAATCTTTCCTTGCATCATAGGTTCAGCAGAGATCGATTCGTCCGTTTCCTTTATATGCTTCAAACGAATTTTTAGAGATAAACAAGAATTCTATTGCTCATTTGATTTCGGTACATCAAATCCATCCTTTATGATGATAAAGGATCATCAATCGCAAGACATTTCAACACAAAAGGAATCTGCTCAGTTATATGTTTCCATCGATGGTCATAAGAGTGGTAAGTTCACAGCGTCGGGATGTTTTTCAAGCTTCCATCGAATATTGAATGGAATTCGATACAAAGGAAAACAAAGTATAATTCTTGAGGGTAACTTTGAATTTAATGCAACCGATCCCTATATCGAGCAAGTGAGTTATTTCACTGAATATGAAGAACTTCCCTCAACGCCGACACTAATGAACTTGCAACCATATATTGTAAGTTATTTTCCTTCATCATCTACTGAATTCGACATAGAGCCACTCCCGAATAGAGTTACTTCTGTAAGTCCTTCTTCGTTAGAATATTTTAATCAATCCGACCGACAGCGGACATCGATTGATGAACGGAATCAGATTATTTCAACAGTCCGGGAAACTTCTATTAAGCGGTCTGTACACGAAAGCCGGAAGCGAGAAAACGATAGAACATCTAACCAATTCCGTACTAGTAATAGAAGAGATGTGGTTGATATAAGATCAATTCGGGAGAAAAATGAGGCGAAAATTCGCGCGAGAGATTCTCGCCGTGGAAGAAGGTGACATTAGTAAATAAATATCGTTCAAGAAGCAATTTTATCAGATAGATATTATGGAAAGAAAACACACACACTTTGATGTACTCGGAGAGCGTTTTCTTTCCTTTAAGAACCACAACTACCATGCGTTACAGTTTGAAATTTTACTTATTACGGTCTCTTGTGCGCCGCTCCATTCTTTCGCGCCGCATTTTTATCATATTATCAAACTTTTTTCCTTGGTCTTCAGTAAGAATGGTTTTGATACTTTCATCTGTTTTTTCACGAAGAGTCTGCATTGCACTTTGTAGTGCTTCACGGTTGCTTTGATATTCATTTCTCAAATTAGTCATTTCTTCGCGTTGATCTTCGAGAAGTTTAGTGATCTTTATTGTTTGGTCGTTGGATAATTTTAAACTGTCCTTCAATATTTTTACTCGATCTTCAACTGACATTCTCATTCTCTGTGCGTGAGTAAAATTTGTAAGAAATAGCATACTGGTGATAATTATTACAAACATAACCGTTTTGTGTTTGAGGGACGTTGTCATAAATCTTTCCTTTCTTAATTAACTATTATGCGGGCAATTTAGTAAACACATTTGTTTCTGATAATTGAAAGACGAGGACAGTTTAAAAATGTTTCGCTCAGCATGTAGAATAATCATCAAGACATCTCTAAAATTATGTAGGTGGCAACAGAATTCTAGAATCTTGTGATGGTAATATCTGTGGTTGGTTTGAATACCTAACAGAAAGGGAATCTATTGTTTCATTAATATTTTGATGTATTTATTTAAACAGCCATATTAAATACCCATAGCCCTCTTTTTCCATTTCCTCCCTAGGAATAAATTTCAATGAAGCGGAATTTATACAGTAACGAAGCTTGCTAGGTGAGGGACCATCATCAAAAACATGACCTAAGTGAGAGTCGGCAGATTTACTACGTACTTCAATACGTTCCATAAAAGCTGAGGAATCGGGTTTCTTTATCAGATGTCGCGGATCGATAGGTTTAGTAAAACTCGGCCATCCAGTGCCTGAATCAAATTTATCAGTGGAACTAAATAGCGGTTCACCGGAAATAATATCAACATAAATTCCATCTTTTTTATTATTCCAATACAGATTGTTAAAAGGCGGTTCAGTTCCGCATTGTGTAGTTATGTGGTATTGTTCTTCAGTTAATTTCTTCTTCAGGTCCTCGCGGGTAGGTATTTTATTTTTTGATGATCCAATATCCCCCCAGACAACTTTGCTATATTGCTCTCTTCCAGATGCATTCCGATAACCATAATATCGTACGGGATTCTTCTTGCAGAATTTTTGATGGTATTCTTCAGCAGGATAAAACATCGAAAAAGGCAGAATGTCTGTTACGATAGGCTTGTTGAAAACCCCTGATTGTGACAATCTCTTCTTTGACGCTTCAGCGACTGCTTGTTGAGATTTATTATGATAAAAAATTGCTGAACGGTATTGTGGGCCTCGATCAACAAATGAACCATCACCATCAGTAGGATCGAGCTGCTTCCAGAAAACATCTAAAAGTTCTGAATAACTAATAACTTGTGGAATAAACACAATTTGTACTGTTTCATAATGTCCTGTGGAACCGGAGCATACTTGTTCATAGGTTGGATTTTTAATGTGTCCACCTGCGTATCCAGAAGTCACATTTTTCACACCATCTAAATCTAAAAAAGCTGCTTCGACACACCAGAAACATCCACCCGCAAAAGTTGCTGTGTCTAGGTTAGGGTTTATCGATCCAAAAAAGCCTTGATTCATACTATTTGAGTCCGATCTTGTACAGCTGAAAATATTACCAATAACAAAAAGTAAGGTGATTAATATATCTCTTTTCATAGCTATCGTTCAATTCAAGTGTAGATAAATATCAATCGAATCGTGTTATTGTAAACACTTTAAATTTATATTTAGTTTCTGGATATTGAAGAGCTCAAGTTTTATTTCAGAAACTCACATTCTGATATGGTGAGCATACATCGAAGTCGGTACTGGTAGGGACTCGTTTCGAGATAATTAGTGGTGGAAAATTGTCCTATTGTGGCTCATCGATAACCTGACGTATTTTTGCAAGAAGCTCTTTAGGTAAATAGGGCTTCTGAATGAAGCTGCTTGCTCCGAGTTGATGAATCTCGATTTTTGTCTCCGGCATAACGAAACCACTTGCGAGAATGACCTTAACTTGTGGATTTATTTGTTTAAGTTTTTTCAATACTTCAATACCACTAATCTTCGGCAATCCAATATCCGAAAGAACAAGGGCGATTTCATTCTTATAACGTGTATAGATTTCAATTGCCTCTTCACCGTCTTGAGCGATATGCACGTGGTAGCCATAAGATTCTAACGTAGACTGAATGATGTCGAGGAGATAAATTTCGTCTTCCACAATAAGAATAGTCTCCGTTCCGCGAACTCCATTTTTCTCATGTGTGACCTTTTGATCTTGCTCTACTTTTTGAGTTGTTGAACATGGTAAATAAATAGAGAAAGTTGTGCCATAACCTGGCTGACTTTCGACATCGATAAAACCATGATGTGATTGGACAACGCCATATACAACAGAAAGACCGAGACCTGTACCTTGACCCGTATCTTTTGTTGTAAAGAAAGGATCAAAAATTCTGAGTCGCGTAGATTCATCCATTCCCTCTCCCGTATCTGATATCGTGAGCCGCATATACATTTCTTGATCGGCAGTAAGGAAATGTTTTTGGACGTTCGATTTTGATTGTAATCCAACTCTTATTATAATCGTTCCACCATTTGGCATCGCATCTCGTGCATTTACACAGAGATTCAGAAGAACTTGGTGTATTTGAGTGCGATCGGCGATAATTCCCGGGAGATCTTTTTCGTATGATTCAAGAAATGTAATTGTCCTCGGAAATGTTTGCTTTAACATCGATAATAGCTCGTGAATAAGATGTGGAATAAATAATGGTTGGAAGGATGTTTCAGTTTTTCGAGCGAATGTTAGAATCTGACGAACTAATGCCGCACCCCTCTCAGCCGCTTGATTAATAGCGGCAATACCATTAGAGAGAACTTCCGGTGAGTTATTCTTTTCAATTAAGGAGGTATAACCGAGAATAATTCCGAGAATATTATTGAAATCGTGTGCTACACCCCCGGCAAGCGTACCGATACTTTGAAATTTTTGTACTTGGAGAATTTGATTATAAAGTTTTTTCTGTTCAGTAAGGTCTGTGGCAATACCAACTAGAGCTATCGGATGACCATGTTCATCTTGTACAATTGACATGGAAAAATAGACAGGGAAAATGGTTCCATCTTTTCTTTTATTGAGAAGTTCTCCTTGCCATCCCCCTTTTAATGTTTCTGTAAGAATTGTATTATTGTTCACAACATCGTCACCATGAATAATATCGATCGACTTTCCTAAAAGTTCCTGCTCGGAATAGCCATACGTTTTTGTGAATGCATCATTCACGAATAGGATTTTATTATTCAGGTCAGTGATGCTAATGCATTCGCCAATACTTTTAACAGTGTTGCTTAAAAGCGTTAATGCCTCTATTGCTCTTTTTTGAGTGGTGATGTCTTCGAATGTGCCATCATAATACAATACTTCACCTTTTTCGTTTCGAATTGCACGGGCACTTTCACGAACATTAATCGGTGTGCCATCTTTCCTGAGCCAGACACTTTCGAAACCAGAGAGCGATCCATCGTACTCAACACGCGAGCGAAATTCTTTTCTATGTTCAATAGTATTGAATCCTGATATTTCAATGTTGCGTTTGGCAAGATCATCAAATGAATTAAATCCTAACATTCGTACTGCCGCCGTATTTGCCATAACGATTTGACCATCGGGTGTAGTGCGGTAAATACCAATCGTAGAATTTTCATAGAGACTTCGAAATCGTTCTTCACTTTCGCGTAATGCTTCTTCAGCACGATGGCGTTCATAAATCGATTTCTTCTCGTCGAGTGCATGAACTATCGCTTGCCCTAATCGTTTAATGTGTTCCTTGATAACATAATCCATTGCACCGCTTTTCATGCATTCGACTGCGGTGTCTTCATTAATAGCGCTTGTTAGAACAATAACTGGAGTAAGCGGGGTATGTGTAATAGCAAGTTTTAATGCGGCCAATCCGTTAAAACGTGGTAAATTGTAATCTGTAATAATCAAATCGGGTTTGAATTCTTTGAGCGCATTCAGGTACTCTTCCCGTGTCTCAACCACATGAAATTTACAGGATTTTATAGTTTTTATTATTTCCCGTTTTGCTAATTCAACATCGGGAGGAAAATCCTCGACAAGTAATATGCGGATGGAATCGTCCATGAAATACCTATTCTATATTTTCCTCTCTTCGATTATTTAATGCTGTTTCTAAATACATACTTATCTCTTTATGAGCATCACTTTGTTTGTCTTCAAATCTTAGTTTATAGATCAATTTATAAATCGTGTGAAAACGACAAAATAGTTTTGAAAAATATCACTTTGGAACATTATTAACTAATAACCAATATAATCCAAGTTGACTCATTGCTTCTACGAACGCATTGAAATCCAGCGGCTTTACTACGTAGCTATTCGCACCATAATCATATGCTGTTTTGATATCGGGATCTTGCCGTGACGAAGTTACCATTACGACTGGAATGGCACGTGTCCGATCATCTGCTTTAATTGCACGCAGCACTTCAAGTCCACTGACTTTTGGAAGCTTTACGTCTAGCAAAATTACCTTTGGATGGTTAGTAATTTCTCGTTGTGAGTACTTTCCTTTGCAGAAAATGAACTCCAGTGCCTCAGCACCATCTTCAAGAACTATAAGTTGATTGGTAATATTGTGCTTTTTGAGAGCGCGTAAAGTCAACTCAACATCTTGAGGATTGTCTTCTACCAGAAGGATGTCTACAATATTTTGTTGGTTCAAGAGGATTCTCCTTTCTGAGGAATTGTGAAGTAAAATGTAGTGCCTTGGTCTATTTGGCTTTCTGCCCACACATCACCACCATGACGCTGTATCAAACGCTGTACAATGGCTAAACCAACACCCGTACCTTCATACTCCTTCGGGCTATGTAATCGCCAGAATACGGAAAAGAGTTTATCAGCATACTGCATATCGAAACCTACACCATTATCCTGTACAGAGTAAATAAGTTGTTGACCATCGTGTTGGCAATTAATTTGAATAGTTGCTCGTTCTCTTTTTGATGAAAATTTTATTGCATTCGAAATGAGATTCATCCACACTTCATGAATGAGTGTCGGATCACCGACAACATTTTGCAAAGGATTGACCGTGAAATCGATACGTTGCCGACTTTCTGGAGTTGTTAATTCATTGAAAACTGTACGAACCATTGTTGCCATATCAATCAAAGAAACGTGCATGTCGGACCGCGTGAGGCGAGAGAAGGAAAGTAAATCGTTGATCAATTGTCCCATTCGGCGTGTTTCGCTGAATATCACAGAAGCTATCCGTTTGCCTTCTTTATCTAGCAATGATTCATAATCTGCTAATAGAATATTGGTATATCCATTTATTGCTCGAAGCGGTGCTTGTAAATCGTGCGATACTGAGTATGCAAATGCTTCAAGTTCTTTATTTGCTGTTTCAAGTTGGGCGGTTCGTTCTAATATCCGTTGTTCCAATTCCCGATTACGAGACCGGATTCTGGCTGTTCTCATATTATACCATGCTACAAGCATTCCAATAATAATAACTGATACAAGAATTCGAAACCACGTTGTTTGCCAGAAGGGAGGTGTTATAGTAATTTTGACTGAAGTTCCGACTTCATTCCAGATACCGTCGTTATTTGATCCTTTTACATGAAATGTGTATTCTCCTGGATTCAAGTTTGTATAAGTCGCCGTCCTTTTCGTGCCTACGTAACTCCAATTTTTGTCAAATCCTTCCATAAAATAGGCATACTGATTTTTTTCAGAATGTGTATAATTGAGAGCGACAAACTCAAATGAAAAGACTGACTGTGAATGGGATAAAGTTATTCTGGTTACTTCTGTGATATTCTTTTCTAATGGTGAACCCTTTGTACCAACGTTCATCGATTGATTGAAGATCGAAAAATCTGTTATGTATACAGGAGGGATAAATGGATTGCTCTTTATGCTATCGGGGTGAAATACGTTAAAACCCCGTGTTCCTCCAAAGAATAATTCGCCAGTTCTGCTCTTGTATACCGCGTCTTTGCCGTTGAATTCATTACCTTGAAGTCCATCGCTCACATCATAATTTTTGAAAGTTCTAGTTTTAAGATTGAACATGGATAGACCATTAAGTGTGCTCATCCATAAATTACCATTATCGTCTTCAACAATTCCATTTATGGTGTTATGTGGTAATCCGTCTTCTTCGCGGAAGGTGGTAAATGTTCCATGATCCCTATCCATTAAGTTCAGGCCGTTTGAAGTACCGATCCACAGATTATGACTGTTGTCTTCATAAATACTCTCTACAATATTATTGCTTAAGCTTGAAGGATCTGCGGCATTATATTGATAATGAATAAACGAAAAATGATCTGATAAATCTCTTTTCAATAAATTCAAACCATTTCCTTCTGTTCCAATCCAAATTTGATCTCTGCTATCTCTATAAAGCTGAATAATTGCATCGTAACCTATACTAGTAGTATCTTGAATGTCGTGCTTGTAATAGGAAAACTTCTTCGTTTTGGTATTATAAACGTTTAATCCGCCTCCATTTGTTGCAATGAAAATGTTGCCCTTATTGTCATCAATAATGTCATGTACGTTATTACTTGTTAAACTCTTATTACTGGTATTATACTGTATAAATGTTCTTTTGTCTTTACTTAACACCGAAATTCCACCGCCCCAAGTTCCAATCCAAAGATTTTCCTCATTGTCTTGGAAAAGGCTGATAACCGCATCGCTACTCAGACTATTTTGGTCTTTTTCCCGATGTCGATAATGGGAAAATGTTTTTGTTTTTCTATCAAAATAGTTTAAGCCTCCGCCATCTGTAGCAATCCAAAAATTACCAGATTTGTCCTCGAGGAACTTCGAAACGTTATTATGGCTTATACTATTCTTATTATTTAATTGATGTTTGTAAGTAAGGAACTTCTCACTATACTTATCGACTACATTTATGCCTTTATCAAAAGTTCCTATCCAAATTCTACCAATCTGATCTTGATATATTGACCAAATGGATTTGCTACTAATACTAAATTCGTCGTTTGGATCACTTTTGAAATGCATAAAGATGTTTTTATCAATATCGAAAACATCGACACCTTTATCCTCGGTTCCAATCCATAAGATGCCATTTTTATCGAAGCACATCGAGAGGATATAATGATGAGCTATGCTGTTTTCATTATTTTCTTCATGTAAATATTGCTTGTAATAGATATGGCCGTCGTGGTGATCTTTGATGAGAAAAAGACCAGTACCTTGAGATCCAACCCACATTCGACCAAATCTATCCCCAAGCATACAACGGAATCGAACAGGAATTATCGGATTTAATCCTCCATTATCAAATTTATAACGAGTAAAGTTTTTTGAATCGGGATTGAAGAGATTTAAAAGCCCATCGGCGGTTCCGATCCAAATATTTCCTGTCTTGTCTTCATAAATGCAATAAACTGTATTATTACTCAAACTTTTCAAATCATGGGGTACATTACTGTAGTGTGTAAAGCTATTTTCTCTTTTATTATACATATCCAATCCACCTTGATCTGTACCAATCCACAAATTCCCCTTAGAGTCAAACAATATTTTATTGACAATGTTATTACTCAGACTATTTTGATTCTCTTGATTGTGAATAAATCGAATGAATCGGTTTAAATCTCTATCAAAAATATTCAGACCATATGATGTTGCAATCCATAAATTACCTTCGCGATCTTCCAAGATGTCGTTTACCCAATTGCTGCTTAAACTTGTACTATCGTTCAATACATTCTCATAAGCAACAAATTTTGAACCGTCATATCTGTTTAGACCACCGCGGGTTCCAAACCACATAAAACCTTTACTGTCGTTGAGAATACACCAAGTCCTCGAGAGATCTTCGGAGAGCAATTTGAATTTTATATTATCCATTTGCGCAAACAGACTAAACGATAATATCATATTCATTAAAATGAGAATGGAATATTTCACTCTTGTTTCTTCTCCAATTGAAATAGGTTGTTGATCCTACCTCAAATTCTTATGTGTCCAAACCAAAATTTCTTTAAAGTAATGTAAAGTAGAACGTTGCTCCTTTGTTCACTTTGCTTTCAGCCCATACTTTTCCACCGTGGCGCTGAATCAAGCGTTGAACGATTGCCAGTCCTACACCAGAACCTTCAAACTCTTTCTGGCTGTGTAATCGCCAGAAAACAGAAAAGAGTTTATCAGCATACTGCATATCGAAGCCAACACCATTATCTCTTATCAAATAGATATTTCTATGACCATCCTTTTGATAATTCACTTCAATGACGGCTTGTTCTTGCTTAGATGAAAATTTTATTGCATTAGATATCAGGTTAAGCCACACTTCTCTGATTAATGTTAAATCTCCATTTGCTTTAGGAATGCTATCAACTTTGAAATCGATGCGTTTTCGATTTTCTGGTGTTGTCAATTCAATGAACACCGATTGCACTACAGATTCCATGTCAATTTCTGAAGTACGTATATCAGTTCGACTAACACGTGAGTACGTAAGCAGATCGTCAATCAATCGACCCATGCGTTGTGTCTCATTGCAAATTGTAGAACACACTCGTTTACCATTCTCGTCTAATTGAGGTTCGTAGTCTGCCATAAGAATGTTAGTATAACCGCCAATAGCTCGAAGCGGCGCGCGCAAATCATGCGAAACCGAATAAGTAAATGCCTCAAGCTCTGCTGTACGTTCTGAGATATGCCGTTCAAGCTCTATATTACGTGCACGAATTCTGGCTATCCTAATTCTATAACCAGCGCCTAAAATGCTAATAGCGAAGATTATCCCAAGAATACGAAACCAAATTGTTTGCCAGAACGGTGGTTTAATGATAATTTTTATAGATGTTCCAACTTCATTCCATATACCATCATTGTTCGAAGCTTTTACACGAAACACATAGTTCCCTGGATCCAGATTTGTATATGTTGCCGTACGCTTTGTTCCAATATGATTCCAACTCTTATCAAATCCTTCCATTATATATGCGTATTGGTTTTTTTCAGGTGCTGTAAAATCCAAAGCAGCAAATTGGAATGTCATCACAGACTGATCGTGGGATAGAGTTAAATCATCTGTTTCAGAAATGTGTGTTTTAAGAACTGATCCTTCTGTATCGGCAACAACAGGTGTATTATAAATAAAGAAATCAGTTATCTGAATCTGGGGAACATTCCAATTCTCTTTTATTCTGTCGGGGAAAAGCATGGCAAAACCCTTTGTTCCACCCATCATTATGCAACCATCTTTTAACCGAAGCATACTTGCCCTATTAAATTCATTACTAGGTAGACCGTCGTCTTTTGTCAAATTTTTGCTCTTTCTATCCTTAGGATCCCATTGGCAAATCCCTTTATTTGTACCCATCCAGAGCTTTCCACTTTTATCAAATACAAGACATTTTATTACGTTATTGATTAATCCGTCTTCGGTAGAAAATGATGTGAATATTTCTGTTTTGGAATTGAATCGATTGAGACCATTGTCTGAACCAATCCAGACTATTGAGTCACTTTCTACAACGATAGTATGTATACCATCTGAGCTTAAACTACGTGAATCCCCAGGGATATGAGATAAGGTTTTAAACCGTTTCGTATTAGTATTGAATATATTTAGACCCGCAGGTGTTCCAACAAGGATACGACCATCTGGGATTTCTTGAACAATGTTTGTTATGTTCAAACTTAATCCACTGTTTTCCGATGTAAAACTAGTAAAAGAATCATTTTTTCTTCTATACTGAATTAAACCATTTTGGAAACTTCCCAACCAAAGATCACCGTTTCTATCTTCAATAATTGAAAAAATATTGTTGTCGGGAATTGTACTATTATTTGTTGTGTAGGATTGAAAGGAGTGAGTATTAATATCAAATCTGCATAAACCTCCACCCCAAGTACCAAGCCAAATTTGATGATTGGAATCTTCAATAATCGACAGCAAAGCATTGCTACTTAATTTTGAGTTTGTGGAATTAAATTGGGTAAAACGACTTGTGGTGGGATTGAAAAGATTCAATCCGCCCCCATCTGTACCAACCCATATTTGCCCACGATGATCTTCCAAGAAACAGGTAACTGAATTATTGCTCAAACTTGTTGATACACCTGGCAGGTTTGTGAAAGCTAATATGGCATCACTGTTGAACTTAGAAATATTAATTCCACCTGCGAACGTGCCAATCCACAAATTCCGTAATTCATCTTCATAAATCGCATAAATCGATTCATTATTTAAACTGGTCGGATCTAATTCATTCGCTCGGTAATGCCAGAATTTCTTAGTTTTTCTATCGAAGACATTTAAACCCCCATTTTCCACACCAGCCCAAAGATTACCCTTGTAATCGATGAAAAGATTATGTATTCGGTTTGCTGAAAGGCTGCCATCGTCTTCAGGATTATGGCGATAGTTTATCCATTCATTATTTTTTTTCTTTATGTCATAACAGAGCAATCCTTCACCATATGTCCCAAACCATAAGTTACCTTCTTTGTCTTCTACAATGTCTGTATAATAAATATTGGATTTTTTTTGGCCTTTTGCCATTTCAGGAGTTATATGGAGGAAATTGCCTGTTGCTGGTTGAAATAGATTTAATCCCTGTCTTGTACTTACCCACACGTTTTTCTTACTATCTATAAAGACTTTTTCTACGTTATAATAGCTTAGACTCTCAGGCTTATTTGGATCGTGAGTATAATGTACAATTTTCTTATTCTTCTGATCGAAATAGATCAATCCTTGATTCGTTGCAAGCCAGAGATTACCCAACGAGTCCTCAGCGATACTTAAAACATTATAATCTTGAGTACTCAGAGGTGAATATTTATTTTGTATATAATTTTCGAAGTGATCTTTTTGCCAATTGTATAAGCTTAATCCTCCCTGAGAACCAATCCACAAATTTTTATGTGAATCTTCATAAATGGTATAAACCAGATCATGTGCTAGACTATTCGAATCCTTTGTACTTCTGTTATAAACAGTAAAATGATATCCGTCGAATCGGTTTAGGCCATAATATGTTCCGATCCACATAAAACCTTTATGATCTTTTAGGAAACAGGTAACAGTTGAGGAAGAAAGGCCATCATCCGGTGTAAGATGTTTGAATTGCAGCCGATTCGGTTGGCTAAAGATACTAACAAGCGGAATGAAGACAAGAAATGTCAATACATTTAATCGCTTGGGAAAATTCATGGTCTAGTTCCTTCGATCGTAAAGTAGAATGTTGCACCTTGATTCAGTTCACTTGTTGCCCACACTGACCCACCATGACGATGAATGAGACGTTGTACTAATGCTAATCCTACACCGGTACCTTCAAATTCTTTTTCACTATGTAATCTTTGAAATACTCCAAACAGTTTCTGACCATATTGAGGATCAAATCCAACGCCATTATCGCGCACAAAATAGGTAATCTTTTGTCCATCTTGTTGGTACCCGATATCTATAGACGTGCGCTCTCGTTTTGATGAAAACTTAATAGCATTCGAAAGAAGATTCATCCATACTTCTCGGATTAATATTGGATCGCCGATCGTGTCAGGTATATTATCAATATGAATTTCGATACGACTTCTTTGATCAGGAGGAATTAATTCTTCGAAGGTTGTACGAGCTAAGCTTTCCATGTCGATTGTTATTTTGTTCAATTCTGCATGACTAATTCGAGAAATTGTAAGTAAAGCATCGATCAATCGACCCATACGCAGAGTTTCGCTAGTAATAACAGAACAGATTCGTTTTCCTTCAGCATCTAGATATTTTTCATAATCTTCGCTAAGAATGTGAGTAAAACTTCCGATTGCTCGCAACGGCGCGCGTAAATCATGGGAAACAGAATAAGCGAATGCTTCCAATTCTTTATTCGCTGCTTCGAGTTGAACCGTACGTTCACGAACATGTTGCTGTAACTTTTGATTTTGCGATCGAATTCTTGATGTGCGAAGATAAAAGCCTAAAATAATACCTGCTACAAGAATGACTATCAATATTCCACGAAACCAAAGTGTTTCCCAGAACGGCGGATTTATAATGATTTTTACCGAGGTTCCCTTTTCATTCCAATATCCATCATTATTTGATCCCAATACTCGAAAAGTGTATTCGCCAGCGCCAAGATTTGTATAGGTAGCCATTCTTTGTTTTCCGACGAAATTCCAATTCTTCTCGAATCCTTCCATCTTATATGTATATTGATTTTTTTCGGGAACAGTAAAATCCATTGCAGCGAAGTGAAATGTAAAAACCGATTGAGTATATGAAAGTTCTATTTCACTGGTTTCCGAAATGTGTTTCTTTAGAGGTGAATGCATCGTACCAATTTCGACAGGTGTATTAAAGATGAGGAAATTAGTAAGCACAATAGCTGGTATGTTTGTATTCTCTGTAAGTCTTGCAGGGAAAATGATGTTGAAACCTTTTGTCCCACCTAAAAAGATACGTCCATCAACCGATCGAAAAGCACTTTTATCATTGAATTCATTACTCTGCAATCCATCACTTTTGGTAAATATTTTATTGCGTTTAGTGTGAGGATCAAACCGGCATACTCCCTTATTTGTACCTACCCAAAGTTGCCCATCTTGATCAAACACAAGACTTTTAATTGCATTATCTGGTAAACCATCCTCTTTGAAAAAATGCGTAAACGATTCTGTCCTGGGATTAAATCTGTTCAAGCCATTATTAGTGCCGATATATATTGAAGTGTCATTATCGATAGCCAGTGCATGAATACCATTTGAGCTGATACTTTTTTTTTGTTTTGGATCGTTATAATATACTTTGAACTTTGTAGTGTTAGGATCGAAAATATTAAAACCAGATGGTGTTCCGATAAGTATTCGTCCATCGGGGGCGACTTGAACAACAGTAACCATACTTAAACTCAAGGCGCTATTCTTTGAAGTGTAATTGATAAATGTTTTATCTTCTCTGCTATAATGAATAACTCCATGTTGAAAACTTCCCATCCACAAGTCATTATTGTGACCCATACTGAGCGTAACGATGTTGTTATCTCGAATATGGCTATTGCTTGTGGTGAACGATTGAACTGAATTACTTTCTTTATCAAACAGATTGAGTCCACCGCCCCATGTGCCGAGCCAAAGATATCGGTCGGATTCTTGTAGTATCGAGAGAATTACATTACTGTTCAATTGAGAATTATCTGTAGTGAAATGAGAGAATCGGTCGGTTTTTGGATCAAAAACATTTAATCCACCACCATCTGTTCCGATCCATATTTTACCTCGACGATCTTCAACAAATGATGTTACAGAATTGCCATTCAGAGATGTCGGCACGCCCGGTAGATTTCCGTAGCGAAGGATTGCGTTACTATTCTTTTCGGCGATGTTAATTCCACCAGCAAATGTGCCAATCCAGAAATTTCCTTGTCGATCTTCATTCATCGCATAAATCGACTCATTATTCAAACTCTTCGGATCGAGTTCCCGAGAACGGTAACACCAAAACTTTTCTGTTATGGGATCAAATTTATTTAATCCGCCATTTTCGGTACCTACCCAAACACCACCTAGACGATCAACGTATAAAGAGTTTATTCTGTTTGATGATAAACTTCGATTATCCTTTGGATCATAGTGGAAATTTATCAATGTATTCGGATTCTTTTCACTGACATCCAGACGAAACAGCCCTGCTCCTAAAGTTCCAAACCATAAATTTCCATTTTTATCTTCGACGATATCGGTAAAATAAATATCAGATAATGGATTTTTAGAACTTGTTTCACCCATATGGTGAAATGAATGTGTTGTCGGATCGAATAGATTTAAACCATTCCTTGTACTAATCCACAGTTTATTCCGACTATCTATAAATACATATTCCACATTGTAATAACTTAAGCTCTTCGCGTCCGATGAATCTTGGGTATAGAAAATAGTTTTATCATTTTTTTGGTCGTGATAGAGCAATCCGCGGTCTGTAGCAAACCAGAAATTTTCCAAAGAGTCCTGTACCATACTCAAGACTCCATGCTTAAGGTTACTTAGCGAAGAGTAAGGATACTCCAAGTAGTTATTGAATCGATCTTTCTCCCAATTATAGACACTTAAGCCACCAGCAGTCCCAATCCAGATATTGTTATGACTATCTTCATAAATCGTCCAGACAATATTATGGGCAAGGCTTGTTGAATCTGTAGCATCATTGGTGTACACAACAAAATTGTAGCCATCGTATCGATTAAGTCCATAATATGTGCCAATCCACATGAAACCTTTATGATCCTGGAGAAAACAAGTAACCGTAGAGGATGAAAGTCCGTCATCAGGTGTGAGATGTTTAAACTCCATACGAGAGGGTTGAGTTTGGACACTCGCAGTGGGCATCAATATTCTAAGAATGCATAATATATAGAAAATGCGTAAGCTCATTATATGCTCAATCATTGTCAGTCGATATCAACCAAAAACTTTTTGATAAGAACTTGAGGCAATTTATTTTAAAGTTCAATCATCAACTCATTAATCTTTACACGACGGACTGATGCAAATTATCTCGTAACTTCTAATCCTATATACTTTCATAATATTTGGTTTTTATTGGAAATAGGTTAAACAAAAATAATTCCCGTTGCAAGTAATACATATCATAACTGTAATCGGTTTTAGTTAAAAATGGGGAGAATTGAGGGTTACCGGAGTGAGAGTTGAATTATCGTTAATATCACCCTGTTGAATACTGCAACATCTATCGTAACTTTGTGTTATTCTTGTAATAAGAATGGGGAATATTTATAAATATTCCAATTACTATAATAGTGTGATGGACTTTTTCAAAGGCATAGTATTAATAACGATTTGATCGTCGTGAAAAAAAAGTTGGATATTTGGATATCAAGAAATTGCAACTGCTGAAATGCTATTTTAAGTACTCATCCAGAATTGCATCCTTGAGGATTTGTTATTTCATGTTTTCACACATCAACTCATTATTCTTCCGATCATCTTTTGTAATCTTAAAAGAGTATGCATACATGAACTATCCATATCTGAGATGAAATTCGCTAGCACATTGGATTATGCATTCGAAGTGCATAAAGTATTAACGGAATATTATAAGGTGGTTTTTCCTTGAAAAAGCATTAGCCGGGAAATTTCGATAGTAGTTGAGATTATTGAATAATAATTTTATATGAAGAGAGCGGAAACGGGAAATTCTTCTGTTTGCTAAGAACCAGCTTTTTTAAAATGACTTTTGCATCAATAGGATATTGTTTTACGCATTTTCAGGAAAATCGATTTAACTTTTAATAGACTATGAACAAAACAAGCAATTTTCATTCATGTTGTTGAGTTGAGAACTGGTACATTTCTTGCGCTAAATAGATTAATATTCCTATGCATGAGCTTTCACTCGCGCAAAATATTGTCGACACAATCCAGCACTATGTACCTCAATTGGATTGGGAACATGTGACTGCAGTTCGATTAAAAGTTGGAGCGTGTTCCGGCATAATGGCTGATTCCCTCGAATTTTCATTTCAAGTAATCACAGCCCATACACCACTTAGAACTGCAAAATTAGAAATTGAAACTGTTCCTTTTAGAATTCAATGTTTGAAATGTAGCAATGTAAATGAAAGTGATATTGGGGATAGAACGTGTACAACCTGTGGTACAAAAGATACAAAGATTATTTCAGGAACAGATCTCCACATAACAGAAATTGAGGTAGAAGAATCAAAGGTACAACAACCATGAGTATTGTTACCATAGAACGTAAAGTACTTCAGAAGAATGATGAGCTTGCAGTACAGAACCGGGATGAATTTCGTAATCGAAAAATATATGTATTGAATATTGTCAGCTCACCGGGCGCGGGGAAGACGAGCATTTTAGAGCAAACACTGGAACAACTCAAAAGGAGGAGACAAATAGCTGTCATCGAAGGTGATCTTCAGACTGATCTTGATGCACAGCGGATAGCAAAATTTGGTGTTCCTGTTGTCCAGATTGTTACAAATGGCGGATGTCATCTCGATGCTAAGTTGGTACAAGAAGCGCTAAGTTCACTCAACTTGAATGGAATACAACTTCTAATTATCGAAAATGTAGGCAACTTGGTTTGCCCGGCAAATTATGATTTGGGAGAAAACTGCAAAGTGGTTGTTGCTAGTACTACTGAGGGTGATGACAAACCATTAAAGTATCCGGTTATGTTTCGAAATGCATCGGTTCTTCTTCTGAATAAAGTGGATTTGTTGCCTTACATTCAATGTAATTTATCTGAATTAAAAAACAATGCACTAAGGGTGAATCCAGATTTGAAAATTTTTGAAACCTCCTGCACAACAAAAAAAGGGATTACGGAATGGTGTGCTTGGATAGAGAATGAAATTGATAAATATCAATAGGAACTTATATTCCATAACGATTTGAAAAATATTCGATAAAAATATGCCACAAACCGAACAGAAGAAACATCCGAGCGGCGACAATAGGTTCAAATTGCTTGACCGCGCTATTACAAAGCATCATGCAAGTGGAGATGCACTTATTGAAATTTTGCATGTTGCACAAGGAATATTTGGCTTTCTCGAAAACGATCTTATGATTTATATTGCTAACGCATTGAAACTCCCACTCAGTCGAGTTTATGGAGTTGCAACGTTTTATCATTTTTTCCGACTTAAACCACAAGGGGAACATACATTTGTACTATGCACAGGTACCGCCTGCTACGTGAAGGGTGCAAATGAAATTCAGAAAACAATTGAGCATCAGTGCGGATGCAAGTTTGGTGAAACAACAAAAGACAATACAGTATCGCTAATCTCTGCACGTTGTGTCGGTTCCTGCGGACTTGCACCGGTTGCAGTTCTTGATGATCAAGTTGCTGGTAAGTTAACAAAGGACGAAGCGAATAAACGCATAAAGCAATGGCAGGAAGCGAAAAAGGAGGTAGCAGCATGACAGTTGAAGAACTTAGAGACCTTGCTGAAAAAGAACAGACACGCCAATCGCAGTTTGAATATCGTATACTCTTTTGTTCTTCAGCTGGTTGCGTTTCTAGTGGCTGCGATGTAGTTAAACAAGAAATGCGAAAAGCTATCGATGAATTAGGATTCTCAAAAAAATGCGAGATGCTGGGTACGGGTTGTCTTGGACTTTGTGGTGAAGGGCCGTTAGTCTACGTTCATCCCGACGCAATCCTCTATCAGAGAGTTGATGGTGCAATAGCGCGCAGAATTGTGGGAGAGCATATTGGTAAGGGAATGAAAGTTATTGAAAATTGTGTCGATCTGAACGATCCTTTCTTTGCTTCACAGAAAAGAATTGTTCTCGAGAACATGGGAAAAATTAATGCAGAGAGTATCGAGGAATATATTGCTGCAGAAGGCTATGAGGCACTTTCGAGAGCACTTTCTGAAATGTCCCCCGAAGAGGTTATCTCTGAAATTCGTAAAGCTGGTTTACGTGGTAGAGGTGGTGCAGGATATCCGACAGGATTAAAATGGGATATTGTTCGAAAGGGAGTTGCAGATCAGAAATATATTGTCTGTAATGCTGATGAAGGAGATCCGGGAGCATTTATGGATCGGAGTGTGCTGGAAGGTGATCCACATCGCGTGCTTGAAGGGATGGCGATTGCAGGTTATGCTGTTGGCGCAAATCAAGGATTCATTTATGCGCGCGCAGAGTATCCGTTAGCAATTGAGAGATTGAAAACAGCTATCAAGCAGGCAGAAAAGTATGGTCTGCTTGGAAACCGGATCTTTGAATCTCAATTCAACTTTCGAATTGATATAAGAATTGGTGCTGGTGCATTTGTTTGTGGTGAGGAAACTGCTCTTTTACGATCAGTAATGGGTCGACGTGGCAGACCGAAAGTAAGACCACCGTATCCCTCAGAAAAAGGTCTTTGGGATAAACCCACGGTAATTAATAATGTGGAAACTTACGCGAACGTTGCACCAATTATCCGAAATGGAAGCTCTTGGTTTGCTGGAATAGGCACAACGAAGAGCGCTGGAACTAAAGTGTTTGCTCTCGCAGGCAAGATAAATCGAACTGGTCTCGTTGAAGTTCCGATGGGGATTCCACTTAGAAAAATTATTTTCGATATCGGAGGAGGAACACCGGAAGGTACAGAATTCAAAGCGGCACAAACAGGTGGTCCGTCTGGTGGATGCATACCCAAAGAACATCTTGATCTTCCCGTAGATTATGAATCATTGCAGACTGTCGGTTCTATTATGGGAAGCGGCGGAATGATTGTGATGGATAATACCTCAGATATGGTCGATGTGGCAAAATATTTTATGGAATTTTGTATGGATGAATCGTGTGGAAAATGTGTTCCATGCCGAGTTGGCACAAAACACATTCACACGTTACTCGAAAGAATTACTAAAGGCGAAGCA
>Ga0233423_10000245_pt1 | contig 30847 bp, 28 predicted proteins | sample Watercolumn_Mata_FD_180713 | JGI IMG/M metagenome (GOLD analysis project Ga0233423, IMG submission 180713) | Freshwater microbial communities from Lake Matano, South Sulawesi, Indonesia - Watercolumn_Matano_2014_112_MG | ecosystem: Environmental > Aquatic > Freshwater > Lake | place: Indonesia... | reverse complement strand
GCTAGATTCGGCTCGAATAAACGAAGAAAGCCTGAGATGGATAAATCATAATCAATCTGTTTTAAATCGAGCGAGACATCAATGGGATATCAATCCAAAGTTTATGGACTAATATTTACACATAGCTGATTTCACTCATCATTTCAAACTCTCCTCAATTATTTTTTGCTCTTCCTGAATCTCTTAGAAAGATATATATAAATAAGTTTTGATAGATTTTTATTTCATAAAATTCTTTTTGCAATAATTCAGAGATTATTTTTTCGCTCTATAAACAATATAACCATTCACGCCTGCCCCGCACTGTCCGCAAACTTTTCTCCTATCGATAACTTTCTTAGGATTCAAATTGTATCTGCGAATTTCTTCTTGCCATTCTTTTTGGCAACACTCTCCCCCCTCTGCTCTTTCCAATCCCCAGTTAGGCGCGTTCCTTTCAAACCAGCCATCTCCTCCCCTGAGTAGGACATATCGCCCAGAAGGGTGCCCCTCACAGCTACTATTTGTTTCATAACCATGTTTCCAAAGTCGCCCGACTAATCTCCTCATCCCTTCTTCTATTCCTAGCCTATCCATAATTCTAATCATATTTCTTTTCATGTACTATTATCCTTGGTCTATAGGTATTTAAACTTTTCTCTTGTACCTACTCTATAGAGATGACATCAAGAAGATTTTTCAGCTGTACGATGCTGCACAGACCAATCATTTGCATTGGCAAACCTTAAATACAAATGAGTTTTATGTTAGATAATGAGAATCTTAACTGAAAAAGAGGCAGAAGACTTCTTAGAAAAAGAAGGTTTTAATATTCTTGAAAGAAAAATTGCCAAAGAAGAAAAAGACCTGGCAGATATAAAAAAAAGGATAAAATTTCCCTGGGCAATGAAAGTTATATCTGAAAAGATTATTCACAAAAAGCAAAGCGGAGGAGTAATATTAAATATTAATAGCTTGGAGCAAGCAAAAATCTCGCTCGAAAGATTATCAGAGTTAGAAGGTTTTAAAGGTGCGATAATTCAGCCAATGATTTCTGGAATTGAGTTTATTATAGGTTTAAAAAATACTCCCGAATTCGGCTTGGTGATTATGCTTGGCAAAGGCGGCTCTGATGTTGAAAAAGAAAAAGATGTTTCTTTCAGAGTCTTGCCAGTCGCATCAAAAGACACAAAAGAAATGTTAAGCGAGCTTAAATTTTACGAATCCCTAAAAAAGTTACATGCTGGCCTAGTATTAATTGAAAAAAACCTCATGCAACTTGCAAATTTAGCAAAAAAATTTCCAAATATTGAAGAATTAGACATAAATCCGCTGATTGTGAACGAGAAAAGCGCGCTCATTGTCGATGCGCGAATAATCCTTGATTAACTTGTATGCGTTTTTTGCAACAATTTTTTATCCTTAAATCTTTTTAACATCTTTTCTAGTTCTCTAAAAGACCGGGCTATTGGCATACTGGCAATTAAAATAGAGCTTAAATATTCAAAACCTTCTTCAGGAGATTCATCTGTTTTTATTCCCGCAGCTGGAATTCCGAGAGCATAAGCATAGCCTAATTCCCAAGCTGTTCCAGCCCCGACATGCAGTCCATTTAACGAAGCAATAACGAGTTTAATATCCTTAAATCCCTCAGTTATATCTGCTTTAAAGATTTTCTCAGCATCGTTTATGCTTTTTGCAAATCCAACATCTCTGTGGGGCAAAAAAGTTTCTAATCCAAGCTTCTTGCATAAGGCATCTATCTTTTCTAAGATTTCTCTCTCCTCGTCAGTCCATATCTTCCCAGCAATGTAGACTTTCATAAAATAAGCTAGAATAAGGAAGTTATAAGGATTGCTATCACCTTTAATCACAAAAACTAATAATTCGAACTATATATTCAATGACAGAAATGCATTTAACCCATTTTAAGCACCCAATGAGATGTTTCGCAACGTAGACGGTAAAACAATAATCTTAGACGCTTTTGCTGACGAGGCTGCTAAAGATAGGAAACAAATCGATCTTAATGGTGCATTTCATTGTTTAGAAACTTTAGGCATTAGATTTTGGACCCCTCGTTTTGCTTATAATCCTCGTTCTGGAAGAAATGATAACCTCAATACGACAAGAGATACTAAGTGGTTAAAGGAGGTAAAGAAAGCTGCAGAAGGCCATGGCCTCTCTGTAATTTCCATGGGAACTCCGCTTTTAAAGTGCAGAGTGCGTGAAAGTGACGCACAGAGCGCGCCGTATATGACCATTGAGCAAGTACGGGAGCAAGCAAGAACAGTTATTGAAAATGCACACGAAATGGGGGCAGTGGCTTTAAGAGGATTTTCGTGCTACAGACAACGAGAATCAGCTGCGAATCTCCATACAGCGTCTATTGATCCGCTAGCAATCAATTATGTAAATGCAGTAGCGCATATGTGCCAAGAAGGAAGATTATTATATGTGGTGGAGCCAGAAACAGGATTAAATGGAAATAGCGCCTCAGCTATGATTCAGATACAGCGAAGTACGGGCTTAGAAAATATAGTATTTCTTACAGACCCTGCAAATTTGCATCTTCAAGGTCTTAATGCAGTATCTGAATCTCAAGAACTACTTAATAGCGGAAGACTCGTTGGAATGCATGCTAAATTCTACGGTCAAAAGATAGCTCAAGGTATTGTTCCTTCACAAGAAAGTGCAGCAGTGCACCATGTTCCCATCAGCAGGGATGCTAGCAGATTTAGTGAATTCATGCAACAACTTGCAAATCAGCTTTTTGGACTAAATGCGCAAATCACAGTACATAGAAGTAGAGGATATGCTCTTCCAGGATTTTTCATAACTTACGAGCCACACTTGGCAGGGGCTGGCCAGTTTGGAGGCATCAGTAAGCCGCGAGGCCTAGGATTGGCGCACGAGGCTATGGTTTTAGAATTACAAAAAAACAGTATAGGTTACACGACAATTAATTTTGATGAATTTAGGAGAATCGAAGGTCTTCCCCCATTATTACGAGGTTGAGTAAATTTGAACAAATACAAATAATGGGCCGAGATTTTATTTTTTTGAAATAGATACATTTTTAATCGGAAATAATAAGATATTTATAATCTCTGAATCTGAGTTGATGAAGATTCCGGAATTTATGGATCTGTAGTACAACGGATTTAGTATTTTCGGCTCCAGACCGAAAGACGAGGGTTCGACTCCCTCCAGGTCCATTCTTGTACAGTTTAGAATAGACAACCTTAAAAATAATCTCTTCTTGAACAAAATATGAAGAAAATATGTATAATTAAACTTGGCGCTTCAGGAGATGTAGTCAGAACTCTGCCGATAGCGCAAGCTATAAAAAAGAAGTATCCCGATTCAGAGATAGACTGGATAACTAAAGAAGATGCAATACCCTTAATCGAAGGCTCAAAATATATATCCAATGTTTATTCAATCTCATTTGATAAAGATGTAACATATGATCTTTTGTATAATTTTGACCTCGAAGAAGAAGCAACTTCTTTAGCATCTAAAATTCCCGCCAGAGAGAAAAAAGGATTTTGCTCTAGAGATGGTTTTCCCGCAGCTTTTAATGCAGGAGCAGAGTATTATCTAAATACAACATTTGATGATGAATTGAAGAAAAACAATAAAAAAACATACCAACAAATGATGTTCGATGCAGCAGAATTGCTCTACGAACATGAAAAGTGCCAGATTATTTTAAATGAAGATGATAAAGATTATGCCAGAAGATTTATTGATTCTAATTTACTCCGAGACGAAAAAATAATCGGGATACACTTAGGGGCAGGAAGCAGATGGCCTTCTAAAGTGTGGCATAAAGAAAGAGTAAAAGAATTTATTAAGCTAGCAGACAAAAAAGGTTATGCAGTTATTCTATTCGGGGGACCAAACGAAATTAAAGAGCATGCTCTTTTTATTGAAGAACTAAAAAAAGAAGGCATAGATGTTTACAGAAATAAGCCTGAAAATAGCAAGAAAGAATTTGCTTCTTTAGTCAATATCTGCGATATGATGGTCTGTTCTGACAGTTTTGCACTGCATATATCCCTCGCTTTAGAAAAGCCGACCATCGGATTATTTTTTGTGACAAGTCCAGACGAAGTAGAAGATTATGGCTTGCTTAGAAAAGTAGTTTCTCCGAGGCTTTACGAATTCTTTCCAGAGAAAAGCGATAGATATGATGAAGAATTAACAAAAAGCATAACCGCAGAAGAAGTAATCCACCTAGTAGACAAAATAAAAACAAATAAAAAGCCACCAGCTCATTAAGCATCATGCCTGAAGAAATAGATAACGCAACAGAGGAAAGAAAGAAAAAGATAAAAGCTTGGTTAAGCAACCCTTACAATCTCGCCTTGGTGGGCTTAATAATTTTAGCTTTTGCAATAAGATTGTATTATTTTAACATCACCAAATATCAACCCCTCTGGTGGGATGAAGCTGAATATATGATCAAAGCCAATAATTTGGCTTTTGGAACTCCCGAAACAGGCTGGTGGGGCGAAGGCAGGCCAGTTTTATTTCCATTCTTAGCTTCATTATTTTTTAAAGCAGGTTTAGGAGAGATTTCAATTAGGTTTATTTGGGTCATATTGTCTACATTAAACATCTTGTTAATTTATCTTATCGGAAAGAAGTTAATAAATGAAAGAGTTGCCTTATTCGCAGCGGCCGTTATGTCCTTCTCATACATAGACTTATTTTATACTTCTCGCCTTTTAGTGGACCTGCCACAGGTATTTTTTATTCTCTTAGCAACTTTCTTCTTTCTCAAGTCAAACACCGAAGAGTTAAATAAAAAAGCAGTATATTATGTTCTTCCAATATTATTCTTAGGAACTTTAATGAGGTTTACAGTTGGATTGTTTATAATAATTCTATTAGTCTTCCTATTGTTCATTCACGGTTTTAAGTTATTTAAGAAAAAAGAATGGTACATCTCAACAATACTCGGCGTAGTTGTATTTATTCCTTATATGATCTATTCTCAAATAACGTATGGAAACCCTTTCAAGGCTTTTTTAGTATTTCTTGCATCGGAAAGAGGCCCAAATTTTAACCCAATCGACGTATTGAAACAATACATTAGTTACCTCCCAAGTTATCTATCGGGATTTTTGTTTTTATTCTTCCTTCTCGGTCTCGGTCTAATAATTTTTAATCTCTTTATTAGGTACGATCTTATAAAAAAAGAAGGGAATTCATCAAAACATTATTTGTTTATCTTGCTCTGGTTTTTTGTACCCTTGCTTTATTTTGGTTTAGCTGTCAATCACTTTGAAGACAGGTACCTCTTTATGGCTCTGCCGCCCATGTTCTTTTTTGTAGGTTTAGGTCTAGACAAGCTGTTAGAGTGGATAAAAAAATACAATAAAATTATTGCAGTAATAGCCATAGCAGTAATACTAATTCATGGGTTATATGGAATGGCAAACCACTCAAGCTCAATAATAAAAGGCAAAATCAGTTCATATAAAGATCTTAAAGACACAGGTCTCTGGATAAAAGACAATTCATCTCCTGGAGAAGCAGTGGCAACAGGCGGAGTTCCAGAAATAACATATTACAGCCAGCGAGCTTCTTACAGCATCGAACAAAGTTTAGAAGAACAATTAAAGTCTATAAAAGAGAAAAATATAAAGTATATAGTATTAACAAATTTAGAAAAGACTCCAGAATGGATAATAAGCTATATCCAGACAAACCAGACAATATTCAAGCCAGTTCATCAATCGATGACAGATTACGGGAATGGCGCAAAGTCTTATGCACTGGTTCTATCCAATAATTTAACAGGCTAGTTTTTTAATTTTGATATCGCCAAAAAGGTCGCAAGGCGCGCAAAAACCATAGTCATTACACGCCCCAGACATTAGAGAATCTTTCAATCTCTCATTTTTCAAATCTTCTAAAGGAAATTTATCTAAAAGTAGATTAGAGACACATTTGTATCTTACACCATTTGGGGCGATTAGATAAATATTTTTAGAGCAGATAACTCTTTTTGAAAACTTTTTTGAACATCCTTCAAACATTCTATACTGGTCGCTATCAAAACCGATGCTAATCTTCTCTTTTTTAAAAAAAGATCTTACCGCGCTGTCCCTCTCTTTAGAAGTAGAAATTGCATGCACCGAGCCCATAAACTTTCCGTTTGCTTTTAATTTTTTTAGGACATAAGCAAACCTGCCCAGGTCGTGCGGGGGGTGATAACTTGCAAAAAAAGCAACTGGGCGCCTAACTTTATTAATAAAATCGTCCAGAAATTTATCTGTCCACTTTAAATTTGTCAAAATCTCTACCGAAATATCCGAATCGATATTGTTTAAAATATATATAAAATCTTTATGAAGAGTGGGTTCTCCGCCGGTAAAAACAACATCTCTTTTTTCTTTATTTATAATATCGACCCATTGTTTGCCAGATAGCTGTGGAAAAAAAGCTTTTTTATTGTGAAATTCATTCACGCAATACGGGCAAGAAAGGTTGCAGGCCAGAGTTAAATAAACTATAATCCTCCCATCAAATTTTTTGAAATATTTTATATAAATATCTCTTATGAAATTTATACTTTTTATTTTATTTAAGATAGGATTCTCGCTGTAAATTAGCTTTTTAAATCCAAATCTTTCATTACTCATTTTAACTTCTGTCAAGGTTAGTTTAAATATCTGCCGGTTTCTCGAGCCTTGTACGCAAATTAACAATTTTTATTCTTTATTATTCTTTTTGCAGCACGGAGAACTTCATCAACAGAAATATCTTTCATGTACTTGGCTTGTTCCCAGGTTATGCCTTTTCTCCCATGAATGTAAGGTCTTACACTTTCAGGCCTTTTAGAAAGTATGACTCTTTTATTTGTGTAAGGGGCAGTATTTTGCCAAGAAGTTGGACCAAAGAGGCAGATAACAGGAGTTTCAACAGCCGCTGCAATATGTCCCACTATCGTATCCCCAGAAATAGCCAGTTTAGATTTTTTTATTATTGCTGCGCTCTTTTTTACATTTTCACTAAAAATGAATATATCCAAATTTTCCTTTAATCCAGCTTTTTTTATTATTTCTTTATTCAATGAGACCTCTTCAGAACCGTCATCAAATCCAATATGTTCAAAGGTTGAGATAGAAAAAATAAAATCATACTTTTTCTTTGGAGAGAAAGTAAGAATGTCCTCATTAATAACGCGTTCTCCTTTTTCAAATTTATCGAGAACGGTCCATTGCGTCTTGAAATAATGCGGCGTCACTCTCCCGATTTCAAGAATACGTCCTTTTTGTTCTTTCAAGTAAGAAAGAACAACAGGAATCTCGACTTGCCTTTCATTCGCCCAGGTAGTATTATAGTTATGATAAAAACAAGCCAATTCTTGTCCACGAAAATAAAAATATGTTCTCTTTTTGAAGCGAAGGATAAAAGGCGCGAAAATGAGTCGTAAGGGTTTCATAAACAATTGGCTTATTCCAAATCGTCGAATAAAAACAAAAACCCTGCCGCTTAAAGAATTATAAAGACTTTTTTTCATACAACAGAATGATTATTCTTCTTTAAAAGCTTTTTCTAGATGCAAAAGAACATTGAGATAATCATCTGCTTTTTCATCCCAAGCAAATTTTTTTGCATAGATTTTGCCATATTTAGACATCGTCTCTAACTCTTTTTTATGGTTCAAAAGATACTCTATTTTTTCAGCTAGTTGCTTGTCGTTCCCATATCCAAAGAGAAGTCCTGTTTTACCATTGACTACCGAATCTTTTATTCCTCCAACATCGCTTCCCAAAACTGCTGTTCCATAGTAGTTTGATTCGATATTAACAATGCCCCATCCCTCTTTGAAGCTAGGATTAATAAAAATCCAAGCTTTTTGCATAAGTTTTTTCTTTTTCTCTTCACTAACTCTTCCAAAAAACGTTACTTTTGCTAAATGCTTTTCATTTGCATATTTTTTCATTTCAGCAAGAAAATCTCCATCACCGGCGACCCATGTTTCAAACATATTTTTATCTTTAGATTGGATAAGGGCGACTGCTTTGAGGAGAACATCAAGCCCCTTATATTTTTTTACTCTATTTAAGAATAGTATAACTGGCTTTTTATTCTTAGGTAATTTTTTGTATTTTAGAAAGTTAATCCCCGGATTTATAATTGCAGGTTTCTTAAAAATCAACTTGTCTTTCCTAATTTCGTCTGCAGAGCTCTGAGAAATAGTAATTGCGGGAACATTTCTATAAACAAGAGGAGCAAGTTTATTCTCTAGAAACCAGCAGATTAGAGCGATTATCTTATATCTGCCTCCGCGAGGGTAGACTTCTTTAAACCACACTTCGCGGTGAGAGTGATGCATATGAATAAATTTCTTTTTTCTAGAAAAAAGCGGCGTGAAAAAAGGAATACCATTCGAGACATCAAGAACGATGTCTGGTTTTTCTTTCAGGGCGAGGTAAGTGAAGGGCGCAAGAAGGTAAAGGCTAAATTCATTTCCTACACGATTTAGGTGCATACTGTCAATATCTTCCTCTCGAAGGCATCCTTTCCATCCTCCGACTATCCATTCTATTCTATGGCCCTTCTTCGCCCATCTCTTAGCTATCTCATGGAAATATAATTCAGAACCCCCCGCTTCAGGATGCTTAATATCTCTCCAGCTGAATATTAATATTTTCATCAGCTCACAAATTTATATTTAATTAAAGTTAACAATGCTTTTACCCCGTCGCGTCTTCTTAACTTTTTTCCTTCCTTGATAGAACGAGAATTGGCCTTTACCGGGACTTCTTCTATTCTTATTCCCATTTTAGCTATCTTAGCAGTCACCTCAGGTTCCCATTCAAATCTGTCATGATCAATAGATATACTTTTTATCAGCTTTGAATCAAAAGCCTTATATCCGCAAGGTTCATCTGTTAAATGAGTGCCAAACAAGAGATTAGTAAAAAACGTTATTAAATGTCCCCCAAAATAAAATAATAAATCTCTCTTATTATCTCGGGCATACTTATTTCTCGAACCATAAACCACTTTTGCTTCTTTTTTTCTTATCGGAGCAATAATTCGAGGGATTTGGAAGGGATCTAATTCAAGATCTGCATCTTGAACTAAGAAAATATCTCCTTTTGAGTGCTTGAGCGCAGTTTTTACTGCCGCGCCCTTGCCGCAATTTTTTTTATGCATAAATTTCTTTATTCCACTAGTCCTTCTTATTATCTCTTGACTTCTATCTGTTGAACCGTCATCTACAACAAGAATCTCTTTATTTATTTTTAGCAGTTTGACTCTTCTTATTACTTCAGAGAGAGTTTTTTCTTCGTTATATACTGGGATTATTATAGAAAGTTTCATTTTCTTCAATAACAAATAAGTATATTAAAAAGAACATCACTAAGAAACAAAGTGCTATTGAACAGTATAAAATAAGATGTGCTAACTTATCTATTAATCTGTCTAATCCGGTGTGAGTTTCATAATCGTCAAAAATATTGCCAATTGCCCTGTTATATCCAAGCGGAAATCCGTTTATATTGAAATGCGTGAAATTGCTCATAGGCAATATCGCCGGATTGAGTAGCAGGTTTGTCTTGTATATATTATAAACCGTTATTGGCTTATGTTCTGTCAGAAAAGGCAGATAAAATCTCCTGCTCCTGTAATCCTCAGTCTTTATTTCTTTGACAAGTCTAGAATTATTTGAAAACCACAAAGTAAAGTCTTCCATACTTTTATTAAACTCTGGTTGGTTCTTTATAGTACCCCATCCGCAATCGTCACGCACACACTCTATGAAATATGTTATAATTGAAACAGGAGGCGAACTATTATATTGTTTACTTCTTTCTATCATTTCATTAAGCAAGTTAACATTTAAGAAATGCTTATCATTAAACATCCATAATGAAAATCCAACATAAATTCTCCCATCTACAATAATTAAAGAAGAAGATTCCATTTCCCGCATTTTGTAATTTATTAGCTGGCTTTCGGCAGATTGTGAATAAACATAACCCGTACTTCCCCAAGTTCTTCCAATAAAAATCAGGTTGAATAAAACTATCAAAAAGAGCAAATGCACGATTCTGAACTTGGGAAGTTTGGTTCTTACAATCTCCCAAGCTCTTATAAGAAAAAATGCTGCGAATGGCGCGAGAAGTAACGGAAGAAATGTCAAATGTTTTATCATAGGTATATGCGTTCCAATAAAGACAAATGGTAACGGGGAGTTAAACAAAAAGAAACTTAAATAAACATTTTTTTCATTTTTTTTATACAGCATCAAAATCAAACCAAAAAAACCAAATAAAAGTATTATCGGCTCTTCTTTGAATAAATCCACAATCACAATAATAAATCCGGGCAGTCTATAAAAGTCTTCTGGATAATCTTTATAGTTCCACTGATTACCAAAAAAGAATCCTTTAAAATCCGTTGGTGGCATCCAGCCCGCTTGATTGTGATGTGGATATACCTCTTTTGCTCTTTCAAGCCCTATTTTGAAGAAATTTGTAAACATTAAATCGACAAAACCCTTATCTTTATACAGAAGATAATTATGCGTTAAGGTGGGTATGCAAAAAATGAATACGACTGCCAAAAAAATAAATATTTTCTTAAAATCCTTTCTATTTAGACGTTTATTCTTATAATAATGGCAGGTGAGAAATAACGTATATGTAAAAACAAAAAATAGTACATAAACTTTTATTAATATTCCTATCCCAATAAAAACCGCAGAGAGTAACAAGTAATTCTTTTTTTCTTTTTCAATGAAATCCAATAAAAAAAGACCAGAGAGAAGAATAAAAAAAGTAGCCGATATATCCATCTCAGACAAAGTCATTTTTATAAAAAACGGAGAAAAACCAACGAGAACAGAAGCAACAAAGGCTATTTTCTCCGATTTGAACACTCGCTTTACAAACATGTAAATCAACAATACTGTAAGGGCTCCGAAAATTGCAGTTGCTATCCTCGAGGCGAACATATATGTGCCAAATATGTTATAGAATATATTGTGGACATAAGACCATAGAGCAGAGGATTGTCCGACTTCTTCAAGTTTACCGCTCTCTAAAATTCCGATCGCCATAACTGCCCCTATCGAGTCATCTGGATGCATACTCAAATTATTCGCGGCGATTAATCTCATAATAAAACCGAGAATAAAAAATATGCAAACATAAAATTTTATTTTATTTTTAGAATAAAATATATCTAATCCCTTGTTTACAAGTTCTTCAACAATTTTCATTTTGACCAACAATATATACGTTTGATTTATGAGTATATAATTTTATCCAACTTTTAAATCCATGCCATATTCTCTTCATTTCCCCTCTATTCACCAAGGCCTTTAAGCCCAATCTAATCACTTGTCTTGGGCGGCCGTACCATTCTTTGAGCCCGATATCAATAAATTTGTTTGTTTGTTGCATTGATAATTGCGGATAATTTAACAAGCTTGCTTGCTTATAATCTTTTGTCACCCAATCTCTCCAATTTTTAGGAACAAGATATCCTTTTTCTTTTACAAATCTATAAAGGGGGGTTCCTGGATAAACTGCAATTCCAGAGAATTGTACAGTGTCTAATGGTAAAGACTTTGCAAATTCTATAGTTGCCCTGCAGTCATCAACTGTTTCACCAGGAGCCCCAAACATGAAACAACCATGGATAAGTAAACCATTTTTCTTAGCAAGATAAGCAAATTCTCTGGCTTGGGCGACAGTTGCACCCTTGCCAATAGATTTTAGAGATTTGTCAGTTCCAAACTCAAATCCTACACACGCCCACCTAAATCCTGCTTCTTTCAGTTTTGGTATGAGGTCGCGTCTTATGTCTGTTCTTAGATTACATGCAAAAGAAATTTTTTTGTTGAGCCCCCTCTGGATTATCTCATTGCATAATTGCATCGCATGGTCGCTTGCAAAGCCGAACGTGTCATCTTCAAACATAATCTCTTTTAAATAAGGAAATAGTTTTAAATCATGTTCTATTTCATCACATATTTGCCTCGGTGTTCTGCATCTTTGATTATGTTTATACATAACATTAGACATCAAGCAAAAAGTACAAAAACCCCAGCACCCTCTGCATCCGATAATTGTAATAAAAGGATGCAATTTCCCCGGATCTGGATATAACTCAGGTTTTATGTGATGCCATGCTGGAAAAGGCAGTTCTCTTACATCTAGCAATGGGCGCGGTTTATTTATTACAATCCTTCCCTTTTTCATCCAAGCTATTCCTGCACACTTGGAGAATTTAATCTTGTTTGCAATATCTCTCAAAGAGTAATCATACTCCCCAATACAAACTGCGTCTAAATATCTTTTCTCAGCTATCTTAAAAGTATCTTGGGGCTCAGCAGTCACATGCGCGCCCGTAGCAACAGTTATCTTATCAGGGTATCTTTTTTTGAACTCCTTTGCATAAGACATATCATCATAAATGCTGGGTGTAGTGCAATAAATGACCAACATGTCCGGCTTGAACATATCGATTCTTTTAAAAACATTTTTCTTATCAATCCTCTCTGCAGTTGCATCGCAGAACTCAACTTCATGGCCTGCTTTTTCAAGAACAGCCACGGAGATAAGCTGCAAATCTGGATGCCTTAAAGTGTAACCTCGGCTGACTGTTTGCCAACGCGCAGATTTTCCGAAATTATCAACATATTTTGGTATTAAATAATAAATCTTCATAGGGGTTTCTATTTGTTTATCTTTAAATACCTTCTTATATAGTTGGCGATTGTGTAAGTTCATTACCCAATTCTTAATTTTCTAAGTAGATTATTTGTTGTTCGAGTGTAATAAATTACTTTTTTATAATTCTTTACAACCGAGGGTCTGTTTTCTTTTTACTGTCTTGCGAGCTCAAGGCGAGGATGCTTTCCTGCTTTATAGATTATTGGAATAAGGGATAAACTCTAACACTTCAAAGTGCGAGATATTATTCCTAAATTACAGAAACAATAAATTATAGCATATAGTCATGGCAGATATTGCCTTATCAACTCTATCTTCTCTTTTCTGTCCCGCTTTCCATCCAAACATTTTCTTATCTCTCGCAATTCCGCTCTCAGAGTTTTCTCTTCGATAATATTCCTTAAGAAAATTCTCTGTATCTTGAATAAACTCTTGAATTAGTTTTTTCCAATTTTTAGAACCTCTAATTGTAGCGTTGCTCTTCGAAATAACATACACCTCGCTATTGGAGAACTTATCAACATAAACTCTACAATTTAATATTTATCCAATCTTATTGATTCTATTTCTATGCCCAATTTTTCTAGCATTCGCATTGCTTTGTCAAATGCTTTCTTCTCACTTTTAAAGCTTGTTCAATAGCAAACATACTGTAGTATACCGAAATTACTTCATTCCTACCTTGAGCGCTATTTCTGTGTAATTCAGCACAATAATTACGATAAGCAAGAGGCTTTAGTCTTCTTGCGTATGGTAAAAAGAAAAAAGAAGAAGCTCGAGTATTCATTCAAATAAAAAGAGAAAGGCATAAAGAATAAAGATGCTGCATATCTATGCAAAGTAGACCTAAGACGGTTTCAGAAGATTTATGCGATATATAAAATGATTGGAAAAATACCTGAATTAAACTGGAAAAGAAGACCCAAAATCTTCCTCAAAGAAGAAGAAAGTTAATTAAAAAATTTGTAGTTATTCAAAGTCCTCTGTAGCCTATTAATGTCCAACATCCAACACTTCAATAAACTTTAAATAGGTTTTTATCTAATTCATTAAAATGGTTGTTGAGAAGATGGAAAAAAAGAAAATTTTACTAATCAATCCAGCAAATCGAAAAACAGAAGTTCTTAGTCCCCCCCTCGGTTTAGCCTATATTGCAGCCTATACTCGCAAATTTTTTCCAAACTATTCTTATAAGATAATCGATTTTGGTTTAAGAACAGCACATAAAAGAGAACAAGTCGAATTAATAAAAAGAGAGAATCCATGGATTGTGGGAATAACTGCGATGACACCGAACATACATTCTGCTTATAAACTAGCTAAAATTATAAAAAAAGAACTTCCCGATACATTGATTGTTCTCGGGGGCGCGCATATAAGTGCAGTCAAGACAATAGAAAGTAAAGATATAGATGTTGCAGTTTTAGGCGAAGGGGAGAACGCATTCGTTGATATAATAAAAATGTACAAAAGAAACTCTGAAAAGAAGCAGATGCCCAAGATTTATTCTGGGGCTTTATTAAAAAGTCTTGATAATTTTCCAGCTTGGGATTTACTTAATCTATCTGACTACGCCTGGTTTCAACCCTCGAAAAATAATGCACAAGCTGTTATTTATTGGAGTAGGGGGTGCCCTTTCAATTGTATTTTCTGCTCAAATTGCGTATGGAGACTCAAGGCCCCGAGAGTAAGATTCCGCTCACCTGAAAATATAGTCAAAGAAATAAGATTATTGCAGACAAATTACGGCGTTAAGGAAGTTTATGTTTTTGATGATGAAGTAAATACGAATATACGCTGGTTGTTCAAAGTCTGCGAAGCAATAATAAAAAGTGGAATAAAAATCGCATGGAAATGTCAGATGCGCGCAAACAAAAATCTTGTTTCGTCAGAGCTTCTTGCAATTATGAAAAAGGCAGGATGCTGGCATATCGCATGGGGGCTAGAAAGTGGAGATAATGATGTACTCAAGAATATAAAAAAGCATGTTACAACAGAAGAGATATACAGGGCTCTCGACATAGCAAAACAGGCAGGTATAACTGGGCAAGGACTTTTTATGCTTGGCAATATTTGGCGCAATTCAAATGGCAGACCGTCCGGGGAGACTTATCAAGACTGTCAAAAAACAATTAATTTTGCAAAAAAACTGCGCGATAACAAAATGCTCGACTATGTTCAGTTTAATATTGCAACGCCATATCCTGGATCTGAAATGTGGAATATTGTTCATGAATTTAATCTTTTCAACAAAAGTAAAACTTTTGATGAAAAATGGGATATGGATACTCATTCCTTAACTTTTAAACACCCGATTCTCAGTGAAAACGAACTTCTAAGACTACATAATCAGGCGTGGAAGTCTTTTTCGTTAAGCCCGAGGCTTGTTCTAACCCATCTTTCCCGCATACGAAATATCGGAGATATAAAGAATTTTTTTGCCAGCGCGCGCATTGTATTAAATGTTCTCCTAACCGGACATACAAGAAGCAGAAAACTCTAATATTCGCTAAATCATTTCCTTATCTCGAGATTATAAATCTCTTTTATCACCCCAATATCAACTTTAACTCTCTTTTCCCATCCGAACTTTTTTATTGCAGTTTGATGAGCATTTTTTCCTAGTTTCAGTCTCAGTTTTTTATTATCCGCAAGAGTCTTTATTGCAATTTTCAATTCTTCAATTTTCCCAGGCTTGACTAGAAAAATATCTTTTTTATGTTCTACAGTACTGCTAAATGCTTTTAGTCTTGAACAAATAACAGCTTTTCCTGCAGCCATAGCTTCCATTTGCTTTAGCGGATAAGTAGTATTGGTATATTCGCTAGACCTAAATGGGGCTGCGTAGATATCGCAATTTTTTAGATAAGCTGGAATTTCAGAATAATTTATCCATCCAGTAAAAATTGTTTTCTTGCCCGCAATTTTCTTCAACGACCTTATATAATCCTCTGGCCCATCTCCGATCACCACGCACCAGAGATCTACTTCTTTACAAGCTCTGAGCAATATATCTACGCCGTCATCATGACCTATATCCCCATGATACATAACAAGGAGTTCTTTTTTTGGCACGCCAAGTTTTTTCTTTATTCTTGAAACATTCATTTGTGAATTAAAGAAATCAACTTCAATTCCATAAGGGCGATAATGTAATTTGCTTGATTTTATTCCTCTTTTCACCCATTCTTCTTTTGCCTCTTTTGATTCAGTAATGATTGCTTTACTTCTCTTTGCAACAATAATCTGAAAATTTCTCAATATTGGACCAATAATCATCGGAAATTTCTTTTTGAAGGTTTTGTACATTTTTTCTAAAAATTCAGGCATATCTGCGACCATCGGCGTACCAGAGAAAATGGAAGCAAAGTAAGCTACAGGCCACCACCCATATACAACATCAATCTTTTCTTTTCTGCACACCTCCCATACTTTGTAAGATAAAATTATATTCGCCAGAGCTCTTTGTTTCAAATTAAATTCATCGTGATTGGGAAGATTTACTGAATGCAGAATAAGTCCTTTTGGTTTATAATCTCTATCAAAGCTTATGGCAACGAGGTGGACTTCATTTTCCCTACTAAGGACTTCCGCTATTTTTAGGGTTAAAGAAAATCTTTTTACAGGAGGAATATATTCTTCAGTGACAAGGCAGATTTTCATAAATCTTTATAAATCGCATCGCTTATAAATTCTCTGGTATAAAATCTTTTAAATTTCCTTAAACTCCTTTAGTTTTAAAGAAGAATAAATAATTCCCTTCAGAAATCCGATTGTTCCAGCAATCGACCTGCAAGATGCAATAATCGGAGCCAGAATTAGCATCTTCTTTTCATATCTCGTAGAATAGATACCTAAAGGCAAATTGAATAAGGCCAATATAAAAAAATCAACCAAAGCAATAATAAATAGGTTTTTAGATATGTGAAGGACAGAGAAAATTACCGAGAGGAAAAGCACGAATAGAAAGATAACAGAAAGACCGCCCTGTATTGCAATATCGTTTTTCATATAAGAATCTCTTAATATCTTTTCGGGATGCATTTTGTGCCCCAAAACTCTCCAATAGCCTCTAGAGAGTTGTATTCCCATAAAATTCCAGAATCCTTCAGGATGATGGTGCCCGGCTATAGCGTTCGGTTCAAAAACTAACTTTTTACCCTCTTTTGCTAAACGATATGACAACTCTATATCTTCCATGTCTGCTTTTTTGAATTTAGTTATAAATCCTTTGCCGAAATCTTTTTTTCTGTAAGCACAAGCACATGTTGAAACGTGATCTATTCTTTCCAATCTTTTCATAAACTCATGTCTGTAATATATTTCACAAGAAACATATCTTGCAATTAGAGAAGACATATTATATGTTTCAGTTTCAGCTTGCACACCAACAACTTCTTTGTCTTTAAAAGGGGCGAGAATCTTCGCTATAAAATCTTCGCGCGGCACACAATCCGAATCAACAAAAATAATTATATTAGTCTTCGCTTTCTCAGCCCCGTTGTTTCTTGCAATAGCAGGTCCAGAATTTCTTTGTTTTATAATCATAAGCGGAAATCTCGACTTGAAATTTTTGGCTATTTCGAGGGAATTATCGCGAGACCCATCATCAACCAGAACCATCTCAAAACTTTTTTCAGTTTGTTTATTTAAAGCATTCAGCAACTCTGGTATAGTGTTTGCAGCATTATACATCGGAGTTACAACACTTGCTTTAAGTTTTTTCATTTTATTTCCTCAAAACAATATCGTTTGACAACACTTAAAGCATTAGTGAGATTCATCTTAAGTTCGGTGAAGCTTCGTAATCCTCTAATTCTCATTAAAATATAAGCAAGTCTCAAATAATATCCTCTATAAGACTTTCTTGCAAATTAATGGATTTTTTAAGCAGGCAGACTTGGAAAAGAATAAGCTGGGAGGAAATTAGCATCTTGCAATTCCAATTTTTTCTCAATTAAATATCCTTTATCCTTAACCATTCGATGAAAAGGGGTGCCAGGCGCAGGAACAACCACACCAAATGTAACAAATTCAGGTTTCATCTTTCTTGCAAACTCATAGTTTTTTTTCATAGTCTCTTCAGTCTCCCCCTCTAGACCAAACAACATGTACATCAGTACTCTCATTCCAGAATTTTTAACAAGCCTCACAGCACGCTCAAGCTCTTCAGGGCTTTCGTTTTTGCCCATTTTTTTCAGAATATTCATATCATAACTTTCACACCCTATAGCAATAGTATGACATCCTGCTCGTTTCATCAGTTTAAGAAAATCTTCTCTTATGTGTTCTGCACGGGCATTACAATTCCAGCTAAAGTTATATTTTCTCTCAATCATTTTTTGGCAAAGTTCGTGTAAAAAATGAGGATTAGCAGGTAGAGAGCAGTCATAGAATTTTATTTCTTTTATTCCCAGAGATTTTATTTCATCAAGTTCTTTAAGAACATTTTTTACCGATCTGTATCTTAGGGGTCTATGAAAATTTCCAGCTTGGCAGTGTACACATCTATTGATACAACCTCTAGAACAATTCACAATGGTCATAGGCAAACGTATCGAAAGAGGGCATTTGTATATGTTATATGGTAACGCCTCGTGCACAGGCACTCCGAGGTCATCAAGATTCAAGACCCTTTCGCTTTCTCCTCCAGTAAATCTTACTTTTCCATTTTTATCTTTGTAATAGAGTCCGGTTATTTTAGCAGCCGAAACACCATTAATTAGTTTCATTAAAACTATTTCAGGTTCACCCCAGGGCATATAATCTAAGTCTGGGAGTTCCGTCATTTTTTTTAAAGGGGATTCCACACTAAAGATAGAGAGCGACATGCAGGCTGTTTTTATTTTTTTACTCACCTGTTTTGTAGCAATTGCTGTTGCAGCATCCATATAAAAATTCGGGAAGCAAGTTAGATAAATGACCCAATCAGGATCGTATTTTTTTATTTCTTCTTTTACATTTTCATAACTCATTTTTAGATTATTAGCATCTAAAATCTTAAAGACATGCCCGTTTTTTTTGCAATACCCTGCAAAAGATTGTAGGTCATACGGGGGCCATACTTGATCTGCTTTATTTGTTCCAAAACTTCCTAGAATGCGCCCAATTGCAATACCCTCGTACCCAGGCGGGTCAATCAACATCACTTTTTTCTTTTGCATAGTTTTCTATCTAATTTATGATTTATAAATCTTCTCGCAACTTTAAAAACAATCCCAATCACCGTAGCTCAAATACCAATTTTTTATGTTAAGAACTTCGGGGTCATCTGAAACAATAACAAAAACATTTCTCTTTGGCAACAGAAACTTCGGTAATTTAAAGAACCACTTCTTTTTCAATCTGGTATAATAAAACCCATTATTTATCATAAAACAACTTATCATTTTCATTCCAGACTTTTTGAATCTTTCTATAATAAACGATATAAGAGCGTCAAAATTTTCAGGATTCTCTGCGAATATCTCAAGGATAATACCTGTTTTAATTCCATTTATCTTAGAATCTCTGAAGACGGCGCAACCAACAACCTTGCCATCTCTTTCCAGGATAATTTTTTGATATCTCTTCAAAGAAGACTCTCCGTATTTCCAATTTAGATAGGCAGAATCTCTAATTATACAAAATCTAGATACTTTTAACCTTCTTATAAAGTTATCAATTCTTTTATCAAAACAATCAATTTCTTTAACAACCCCTAGACTAGATGGATTTCCCCCGTCTAATAAATAAAAGAAGGGATTCAATGCCCTTATCAAAATAGGAATATCTCCTACGATTTTCCAACCAAATTTTTCGAATATAAGCAGCGAATTTTTATTTGGGAAGCCATAACTAATAGCACCTTCAGCGTTAGCGGATTTTAAAGAACAATTAACTAAGTTTAATATTCCGAATCCACGATAATTCTTATCAGCCATTGTCAGAGTTGACAAAAAGGCCTTCTTTTCTTTTCCATTTAGAAAAATCTTAAAAGGCTCGATCATATGGTGCGCAACAACTCGACCTCTCTCGTCTTTTTCTAAAAATATTTTAGGTTTGCCGTTTGGATTTTTTAATACCCTCCACTTCCACCACTTTCTATCAATTTTAAATATATCGTTTTTCTCAAGCAAATCTCCGAAAACCCTATTCCACAATTTAAAAATTCCTTTTTCATCTCCTTTTTGATAACTAAAAGTTCTATTCATATTACTAATCCGCCGCTAACTTCAATCACTTGGCCGTTTATAAAAGAAGCGCTATCAGAAGCAAGAAATAAAGCAGTTTCTGCAACATCCTCGGGTCTACCAAGTTTCTTTAGAGGAGTATTCTTTATAAAATCACCAATTTTTTCATCATTCAGATGTGCGATCATATCTGTTTTTATCACCCCCGGTGCTATAGCATTAACTCTTATATTAAACTGCCCCATTTCTTTTGCAGCAGATTTTGTAAGTCCAATGACCCCTGCCTTGCTTGCTGAATAGATACACTGCCCAGCATTTCCCCCAATGCCAACAATGGAAGAAATATTAACTATGCTTCCTCCAGAACGCATCATCATCTTGGCAGCCTGTTGCATGCACAAAAAAACGCCCTTGAGGTTTGTGCCGATTATACAATCAAAATCCTCCTCTTTGCTCATCATTAATAAATTGTCCTTAAGTATGCCAGCATTATTCACCAGGACGTCTAATCTCTTACATCTATTTTTTAATTCAGAAAAAAGGGTTTTTACTTCTTCAGATTTAGAAATGTTTGCTTTAATTAAAATAATTTTTTCCCCAAACTCATCGAGAAGTCTGTCCAGATTGTCATGTTTTTCTCGATAATTAGCGACAACTGTTGCTCCGCTTTTTAAGAAAATTCTCACTATCTCAAGCCCTATTCCCTTATTAGACCCCGTTACCAATACAACTTTTCCATTTAACATCTTAACTTAACCGACACCACCTTACCAATCTGCTCAAAACATTCATCCCATCCCATGGCCAGTCATAATAATTAGTCTCTCCAGGAGGAACACAACGAGCAACCCCATTATAAAAATAGTTTTTCGCAAGCAGTTTCTTTCTAGATTTCTCTGCGATCATACACACTGTCTGGATTTTCGGATTTATAAGTTTAGCGATATCTTCTAGCTGATTTATTTCTTTAAGAAACACTGTTCTTGACTGTATTGCTTCCTCTAATTTAACTTCTCCTCCGACGAGGATAGACCAATCGTTTTCTTTGGAGCTTATGAGGTCCAGTGAAGGGTCAAGTAGGAACTCACATCTCTTGATGACAATCTTCGAAGCGATATCCTCTCTTATCAATCTCTTAGGATATTTCAAACTCAATTTAGAAAGACTCGCAGATAGTATTTCAGCAACAGCACCAAGCTCAAGTCCGCCTTTTTCAATAAATATAATCTGTGGTGAAGAGCAAGCCATTTGGTCAAATGCGATTATATCAAGTGCAAGTTTATCCAAATTATCCCTTAGTTCATCGGAGAACTGCGAATCTCTGTCTATGACAGCCATAGAATATTTTGGTCCAAAGATGATATTCTCGCAATTATCCTTTTCAGGCAAATTTTTAAGAGTTCTTATAGTTTTAGAACCCCCCCAGATTGCTTTGCAATCTGCTATTTTTGAGAGAATTATGTGATTTTCTATTTCCTCATGCGGGAAATAAACTATAGTTATATTATCAAGCAGAATCTTTGAAAGAGGGCTATTTAAGTTATTTATTATTTTCATAACTTTAATAGTAAACTCTAAATTGTTTTTAGAAGCGCGCATTATGCTACTATTTTTTACAATAGTGCTTTGAGCCAGAGCAATAATCGGGAAAGTTATTGTATTTCCAGCAGTCCAATGAACAACAATTCCTCGCGGTTGTGCAATCATTTCCCCGCCCGCCCGAAGTTTAATAAAATCTCCTTCTAAGTTGCCCCCGAGAGAATCCACAATAAAATTCAATAAGTTTTCTTTTCTTAACCATCTAGCAAGATACAAAACTCCCTCTCTTGAGATTAAATCTTTGTCTTTTATTATCTTTTGTCCAATTTTTGACCATTCTTCAATTATTTGTATGTAAGTAAAATTTCTGAGATTCATTCTTGCTTCTCTCAAAGATTCTTCGATATCAGCTAATCCAAAAACTTCTAAGCCTTCAAAATTATTTTTTCTGTTATATATTTTCATTTTATATTGGGCATAGTATCCCCGCAACCTCTAACTTCTTGATTAATAACTCTAGAAGTAAACTCAAAATATTTTCCTTTTCTTCCGCATTTGCAATCATCTACTCCAAAAATAATCGCTTTATCATCGGTGATTATAGACTGACCAGGATAACTCGAAGGAATAAGATTAATAATATTTACTAAACCCTCTCTTTTAGTGATAGACTGAAGAGTGTAAAAATCTCGCGTTATCAAATCTGCGAATAAAGGCACATGTTTGAATCCCTGCTCGCAATCAATGAAGACAAGTCCAGATTGTTCAACCATTCCATAAAAGTCGTAAATCTGAGAAGAAGGACATCCGAAATATCCGCTGATTTTTTCATTAAAGATAGCCTTGGAAACTTTTTTGCTTTCAAGTTTTTTCCATCCGCCGCCATGAAAAATCTTCATTTTTTTAAAAGACAATTCTCCGGGTCCATTTTCCTTTGTTAAGACTTCCCACAAAAGATAAGTAAATCCAAACAAAAATATTTCTTTATCTGCATATTCTTTGTTAGCACGTAACAAAAGCGGTTTATTCAGGATAAAACTTCCTTCTTTTTCGTCAATTAGATAATAGGTTTCGCTAGCAAAGTTAGCAAATCCTCTTATGCCAGCGCCCCTCGCAGTCAAACTCTCACTTTCAGCATTAGACTTCTCAAAATCGAAGACTAGCATGGGTATTCTTTTTTTCCCCAGATAATTCGACAAGACGCTCTTTAAAGCAATCGTCTGCCTCAAAGCAGTCTCTTTATCTAAAGGGACCCTACTGGGAGATTGTCCAGTCGTCGAACTAGAAGTTAAAACTCTTATAATCTTGTCTTTTTCTACAGTAGCCAAATCAAAGTTTTTGAAGCACGATGCATGAATAAATGGAATATCTTCTAAAAAATTTATCTTTCTCAAGTCAAACCCTATTTTTTTATAGTAGGCTGAAACAAATTCATTATTAAAATTGTTTAGTAAACTATTCTTTATTAAAGGCAACAATATTCTCTCTTTCTCTTCTTGAGTCTTTTCAAAAGGATTAGCGCTGATCAAGGTTTTAATGTCCATGATTTTTATTCTCTATTAGTTTATTTATTTCATCCTTTGAGACCTTGCCAGCTGGGGTAAGGGGTATCTCTTTAACAAATGTGAACTTAGATGGAATTTTATAGTTTGCTAATTTTTTTGTTATTTCAGAGATAACCTTCTTTTCTGAGAATCCGCTTTCTAAAACAACTAGCGAGATAAGTTCATTTCCAAATAATTTATTCTCTCGATTTGTAGTATAACAATCAAAGACGCCCTCAACCCTTCCAAGCTCCGCATTAACTTCAGAGAGACTTAATCGATATCCTCCGATTTTTATTAGGTCATCTTTTCTACCTTCAAGATAGATAAAGCCTTCTGCGTCCTTTCTCGCGAGATCTCCTGTATAAAGATATTCCTTTTTTATTTTACTGGAAGTATCTCCATTTAAATATCCGAGCATAATATTATCTCCACGTGCAATAAGCTCTCCGACTTTTCCAACTCTAACATCATGTCCATCAGAGTCAATTATACGCAATTTAACACCTGGGATTCCTCGCCCAATAGAACCTATTTTTTCTGGCAGAAGTTCATACGGCAGATAAGAAAGTCTTGCAGTAGCCTCTGTTTGCCCGTACATAACAATCAACTTGGCTTTCATTGAATTAAATATTTTTAGTATAGTTTCATCACGCATCTTTCCTACGGCCTGCGTGATATATCTCAGAGTTAGAAAATTCTCTCTGAGAAAGTTTGTGGTTTTGATTAATATTTCAAAATGGCTTGGAACCCCGGCGAATCCAGTGCATCCATATTTTTTTATGTCATCTATAACGGTATTTGGCATAACGAAAGAGTTGTTTAAGACTACACTCCCACCAACCCTAGTATGTGTATGCAATAAGGACAAACCATAACAATAATAAAACGGAAGAACAACTTCCATTCTATCAGATTCTTTTAATTCAAGATAATTTATAATTGACTTTGTATTTGCTTTTAGGTTTTTATGGCTTATCATCGCGCCCTTTGGTTTTCCAGACGAACCTGAGGTAAACATTATCGAGGCAACTTCGTTATCATATTCCTTCAAGGCGATATTTTCAAAAACAACATTCTTTACTTCATCTTGGTCGCATACTTTTATTGCAGGAGGAATATTAAAGTCGCCTTTCAATTCTTTCTCAACAAATATGCCTGCAGGTTTTACAATATCCACGATATCAGCAAATTCTTCTTTACTCATTTTAATGTTTAACGGAACAGAGATATTTCCGCTGGCCATGATTCCGAAATAACTAGAAATAAAAAAAGGGGAGTTTTTTGAAATTATGCAAAAAGCTCTTTGCTTAAAATCTTTGAGTAAAAAGGCAGTCTTTAAAATCTCAAAATAAATCTCAGAGTAAGTAAAGATAAGACCCCCATACAAAATATAGGCCTGATTAGAATTTTTCTTGCCTTCAAACAAGTAATGTACTATGTTCATTTTCTATTTAATTTATTTTTAACAATTTCTCTTATTTTTCCAATATTCTCCATCGCAGTAATTTCATCAATATCAAATTCTATACCCAGTGCGCTCTCAATTTCGGAAATCATCTTCAAATGACCGATCGAATCCCATTTAGGATGAGAATTATAGGAAACGTCATCTTTTAATTCATTTTCTTTTAAATTTAGATATTTCGACAATATTTTATTTAGTGCATCCATTTTGAACTATTACGTTAGCAATTGCGTAATCTCCTGAATGAGAGAGACTAACCGAATATTTGTATTTTTTTCTTAACGCTTTGTTAACTTTTATATAGGGCTTCTTATCCTTTATTAATATTTCGATATCCCCGTAGTTCAATTTCTCGCCAAATCCAGATAAAGCCTTTATTACTGCTTCCTTTGCTGCAAATCTCACGGCATAATGTTGAGCTGGCGCGTGTTTCGATTCGCAATATTCTACTTCCCTAAATGAAAAGATTTTTTCCACCATTTTTTTATTTCGCTCTAAAAATTGGTTTATCTCCTGGATATCTATACCTATTTCAATCATTTTTTAAAGCCTCTTTCAATGGGACAAATTTAAATTTATTTAGAATGTAATCCAACTTATCAAGATTTTCACTAATTCCATAATATGTTATAAATTTTCCAAGCAAACCAATTTTGACTTTTGGTATATCGTTGCAAAATTCCCAAGGGTGCAAGTAGAGCACAACCTTCCGGTTCAATTTTTCTAGTCTCCTAAAAAAATAGTACAACATAAATTTCGGCAAAAGTCTAAAATAGAATCCTCCTGAAAAAGGAATTCTTATTTTCCCAAGACTATAATGCCTTATCGGAATCTCTAAAAATTTCTTATCCTTTAGGGGATAGAACGGATTCATTGGAAATTTAGAACTACCATAAAGCCCGGCGTCCAAAGGAAATAGGCTAGAACTATATTTGTAACCTTCCTTTTTCAAAATCTGATAGATATAAAATTTATCCTGAGTTATCGACCAACAAGGGGCCCTAAACCCTATAGGAGACTTATGAGTAATCTTCTTTATTGCTTCTTTTGATTTTTTTATTTCGTAAATAATTTTCTTTTTTGTTAGTTTAGTTAACATCTGGTGGCTGTATCCATGAGAAGCAATTTCGTGCCCTTGGGAGAATATTTCTTTTAAACACCCTGGATATCTTTCAGCAACTCGACCAGTAACAAAAAACGTCGCTTTCACATCATGCTTTTTTAACACACATAAAACTTTATTTAAGCCATCAACAACCAAGTCTTCCTTCTGATTTTTATCATGCACAAACTCCGAATCGTACCAATTTTCTAAATCAAAACTTATGTAATTCGCTTTCATTTTTTATTTTTCACTTCCCGTAACAGATTCCACATCGCGCGGCTTATCGAGCGAAACAACTTTAAAAATCTTCTAAAGGGAGAGTTAAATATCCTAAGTTGAATAATTGAGAAGAACATTTGTATAGAGACTTTTTTTAAATTTAATTTGCTATCTGCGCTGTCTTTCCATACAGTCGGCCATTCTTTGATATAAAAACCCTTATTTCTAAGGTGAAATAACAAATCTATATCGAAAGACCACTGAGTATCTCCCAGTTCATCCACAACACTTTCAAGAGCCTCTTTTCTTATAATCTTAGCGCCACACTGGGTATCTCGGTAAGGCATTAAAAAAAAAGATCTTACCAGAAAATTAAAAACTCTAGAAGCAATAATCCTCATGAAAACTTGCTTTGGGCTTACAACCGCCCCTCGAATATATCTGCTTGCAATTATTGCATCTGCATTTTCAATATTCTGTATCAAGTCGTAAAATGCATTCGGAGAAGTAGACGTATCTGCATCAACATAACCTATTAAATCATAGCCTTTTTTTATCATTATTTTAAAACCTTCCATTATAGCATATCCCTTGCCCTCTTTTTCAAGGTCAACAAAATCAATTCGCTTATTCTTTTTTTTTGCAGTGCTTACTATTTTTGCAGTATTGTCAGTTGTTGCATTTATAACCACAAAAATTTGGTAATCAAACTTACTCTTATTTAGTTTGGAGTTTAAAAATTCAGAATAAGAATCTAAGACTAGGCCTATTCTTTTTTCCTCATTATAAGCAGGTATAATAATTCCAACTCTCATCTCTTAATAAAGAAAATAGAGTATAAAAACATGATTGCATTAACGAATACAAAAGAATATGCAAATTCTAAAACAGTCCCGTGGAATAAAATCCAAGCAAGTGCCTGGATTGCTGAGAAGATAAGGAATATCCAGCTGCGCCCCATTTTATTTATAGAGACTTTATATAAAATGACAACATTCGTAATCGACAAAAGAGTATAAGAAAGGCCGAGAGGGAATAAAAGGGCAGAACTCGAGACATACTGTGTTGAGCCTAACGAGATTAGCCATATGATTGTTTTTGGGATAATGCCATAGAAAGCTAAGATAATACCTGATATAATGCAGACAAGAATTAATGCTTTTCTAAAGAGCAACTCGGTATCTTTCCCCTTCTCAAAGTCCTCTGAAGAAATGGGTAACAACGCTTTTCCGATTGCAAAGCTAACGAAAATTATTACTTTTCCAATCATTGAAACAAATGCATATCTTCCAGCAACCTCCGCAGAAAAAAAAGCTCGAGCAAATAGTATGTCAATGCTATACATTATCACAACTGCGGTGACAGCAACAAGTATGGGCATGTTTGTTCTATAAACATTGCTAAATGAAGCACGCACTCTGCAAAATTTTCGGATATCTCTTAAAGCAATCAAGACAATTGCAAAAGCAATTATTCCCCCCGCCCAAACTCCCCCAATCGCACCATAAACTTTTAACCCTGCAAATACAAAGATTATCGCAAAGATAACCTTCACCGCAGCTTCAATTATCAAGCTCCATCCAAGCACATAAAATTTCTTTTTTCCTTGAAGTATGCCTCGCCCTATGGGAATTGTAAATATATAAAAAACAAGAAGGTTGGTAATAAGCAAAAGCCCGATCTTTATATTAAGTAATTTTGAAAATAAGAATGCAAAAGGTATAAGCAAAGTAAAAGCTCCCAAGGCAAATAATACGCTTTTGTTTAAACTTCTGTAAAAAAAATCTTTTATTTTCCCGAAATCATTTTTTGCACTAAACGTACTTGTATATCTTGAAGAAATAGTCTGTATCGCCTCTCCAGGTATGCCTAAAATATAAGCAATAGACATCAAAGCTGCCAAAATACCAAAATCCGCCGGCCCCAATATCCTCGCCATTGATATATGAAATACATAATTGAGAAAGTTAAATAAGGCCAGCACGATAAACAGAATAACGCTCCCCCTTACCAACTCATCTTTTCTCATTTCCTTCAATCGGTTAATCATCTAAAAAATATCCCCTCTCTAAATATAATAAATCCAATCAAGATTACTAAAACTTGAAAGCCCCAAATCAAATAAACAACTTTTTTTTCAGTAGCTTTAATCCCAGCCTTTTGAAGTAGGTAAATAGACAAATGGGTCAATCCATAAATTTTTTCATATCTTAAACTCAGAGTTTTGTCTTTTTGCGGCTGGCCAAAAGAATATTTGGATAATCTCCCCCGAGATTTTAAGATAGTCTCAAGAATATAAGGAATAAAAAAGAAAACAGCTATCCTTTCGAAATTTCCTAATATGGCTAAAACAGCAATCATCCCCCCGATAACTAGTGTTAAACAATCTCCTGGAAAAGTTCTAGCAGGATAAAAATTATAGATTAAGAAAGCAAGCAATGCAGCAATCATACACAAAGAAATTATTGATAACCATGGGTTGCCAGTAAGAAATGCAACAAGACAAATTGCAGACATCATTATAATTCCCTGTCCGGATTCTAAACCATTGAATCCTGCTAGAAAATTGTAAGTCGCAGTAGCGCCCGTAATGCCTATAGGTATTAATAAGAGGGGATACAAAATACCAAGATCTACAACGCCTAAAAATGGCAAGGCAACAACATGTTTTCCAGCATTTATTACCATTAGAGGTATGGAAGCGACTATAAACAACAATATCCGTGAAGTTCTAGATAATCCTCCATGCTGCCATCCAAATAAATCATCTACAAATCCGACTATCGCTAAGATGACAACAACCAGCAAGAGGGCTAAAATTTCTATAGTATTATCATTACTCATTAAATAAAATCGTCTATATGCGATAAAAATTAAAACCCCGACAAGAAATCCCAAGACTGCAATTATCCCCCCAGAACCAGCGACTTTTTGTTTTCCGATTTTATTCATATCATCCCAGACAAGGCCAATTTGTTTTGCTTTTCTCATCCAAAAAGGCAAAATAAACAGTGTTACAAAAAACGAGAATGCTATCGGAATTATCAGTAAGTAATCTTTCATTTTGCTATCGATAATCTTACATCAGGGTAAGTTGTCCTAATATACTCGGGATTTACCTTCATTCCATCGGGATATTTTATCTCCCAAATTCTAATCGGTCCAAGCAAATCGCCGTAGATGATAAAATCTTCATCAAAGCCATATTGCTGTTTCAACTGAGCTACGAGCAATGCATCTTGCGAGTGAACCAGCTTGAAATTAGGGCTATCTTCCTTATATAAAAAGAGTCTTGCAAGTTGGGATTTAACAGTTCTCTCTGAGAGATATAATAAAGCAATATTCTTCTGAATTTGTAAGCCTGCCCCGCTATTGCTCAGAGCAGCTATTGTAAACACGCCAGACTCAACACCCTTGCCAAAATCAAAAAATCTCTTATTTACATATGCATATCTCAGGGGAAGAGGATACTGATTATTATTGTATATAAATACAGCGCTTGGTTGACCAACAAGGTCTCCGCTAGCATTAATATCCAAGATTATGGCTGCAACTGCTGCCCTCCCAGCTGGCAGAGTTATTTTTGTGCCATTAAGATTATAGATAAGATCACCGTCAAGAGGGGTTCCGCTGGTGAACACATACAAAGTAGAATTCTTAGTTTCTTTGCTTTGTCTATCATCTCTATAAAATGTGTTAATCCAGCTTCTTCTGTCGTAATTAACATCCGAACCAATGCTAGAAAATGCACCGTATTTTCCAATATCTGTAGAATCTATTAAGAAGTGGGTGGTATTATGGGAATAAAGAAACTCTAATGCTTCAGTGCTATTCGGTCCAGTGAGGCCATATCTTCCCATTAGATGATCCCAATAAATTATCGCATTTCCCCCATCTAGAACAGTAGACCTTTCCCCCATAGTCTGCAACCAGTAACCATAATCCCACCAATGCCCAAAAACAGCATTTTCAGATGTATTTTCTCTTACCCAGCTCATTGCTTGCTGCCATTGATAGCTGTAAGCACTTGGAATGTAAGCCTTTGCCATATTAGAACTGCCCCGGTAATATGCGTATCCTGTAAATATTAAAGAAACAGCCACAGCAATCACAAATATCCAAACAAATATTTTTCCAGAAGAATCTTCAACTTTCTTTACATCTGAGAATAACGCCACCGCAAAATAGGAGATAAGAACAGCGGCAGAAGGCGCTAATACCATGATTGTTCTCACAGATCCTCGAGCAGAGATTATGCTCAATAAGAAAAAAATGAAAAGCAAGATTAATCCAAAATCAAGACTTTTAAGTCTTTCTCTTCCTTCTTTATGCTCTTTATAATAATAAAATCCAATAGTTCCAATCAAGACAATAAAGCCGAGAATATAAGCAAAAGTGCTCAAGTCACTTGTCCCATTAAAGCTGCTCTCGGGAGAGTACCTGCTAAAGATTAAACAAATAAGGAAAACTGCGTAAGCAAAGGTCATTGCGCCCCTCTCTTTCATATCAAACTTATAGAACATCGCAAAAAAGAGATAAATTGAACTGATAAAAAATAGCCAAAATACTATCGGAAATTTCGAAAGAGCAGCTGTAGAGCTAGAACTTAAATGGATAAATCCCCCGAAGCTAACCATGTCTGACAAAGATGGCCCAAAACTATTAGCCCACTCTGAAAAATACGGCTGCCTATTTTCAGCTACAGTCACTCCGAGCCTGTCTACAACAGGAACAATCATTGTTTTAGCAATATCCCTCGCAGAATGAATAAAGAAACTAGGCCCAAAAACGAAAGACAACATTAAAAATCCAAGAATCGCAGCTAAAATTGAAGTAAATATCTGCTTTGGAACTTTATTTACATTTATTTTATTTTCAATATAACTTCTTAATTTAGTTTCAAATAATATAAAATGCAACAATATAATAAAAAACACTGCTATAGGCATAAGAGTTGTTGTAGAACTTATTATTTCTCGCGGGCCATATCTAGTAGAGAATGGATACATCAGAATTAGAGAGGAAAATAGCCAGATAGAGTACGCCATGAATTTATTTCTGTCCACTTTGCCTAAAAAGAAAGCTAGAAATGTAGCAGCCCCGAG
>Ga0233423_10000244_pt1 | contig 31063 bp, 26 predicted proteins | sample Watercolumn_Mata_FD_180713 | JGI IMG/M metagenome (GOLD analysis project Ga0233423, IMG submission 180713) | Freshwater microbial communities from Lake Matano, South Sulawesi, Indonesia - Watercolumn_Matano_2014_112_MG | ecosystem: Environmental > Aquatic > Freshwater > Lake | place: Indonesia... | reverse complement strand
TGCCTGGACTTCTTGACCATCTCCTTCATAGCCGACCGGTCTTTAGTGATGTCTATCTCAACAAAAGAAATGCCTTTTGACCGAAAGAACTCCTTAGCCGCCTTGCAGTACTTACAAAGAGGTGTGGTGTACATCTTTATGGTCATGGGGCCAGGGGGACGTTATTGAGTTGGCTGAGCGGCGGCGGCCTCCTTGGACTTCTTAATAACCTGCATTACCTGGCTGTCGTTGCCAACCTTGCCGATGAAGATTACCTGATCGCGATTTAGCTGCAGCTTATCCGGACCCCAAAAGGCCACCAGGTTCAGGGGAACAACTTGAAGAATGGTCTTGGTTGAGTCGTTGGGGTCGGCCATAGGCTGAATTACATGAACATCACCCAACTGCAATTTCGGAAACCGGTATAGCTGGCCAAAGTAGGTATCACCGTTGGTTAGGTGGACGGCAACGTAGGAACGACCAAAAATCTTGTCCCAGTAGATAAATCCCAAAACCACTAGGGCAAGCACCAAGAGAACGACTAAGGTTAAAACTACTTTTTTCATAATAGAACCTGACTCTTTTATTTTCGGCATTTTTTGTTTGGGTTTTTATTTATTGAACACTCCACATTATAAACCTATGATTAGGTGTATGACAAACTCCAGGTTGGGGAGGTTTCTGTTCCACAACACTTCCACCGCCCAAACGATTGTGAAAAACACCTTCTGGCTTTCGTTCGGCGAGATAATCGGCCGGCTTCTGCGTGCAATAACTATTATTCTCGCAGCGCGCATTTTGGGCGCCAGCGGCTGGGGAACACTTTCTTATATGACCAGCTTGGCGGCAGTTTTAACTGTCTTTTCGGATGTGGGCATAAGTGGAGTTCTCATCCGAGAGGCTGCTAAGAACGAGGGGGCCCGACAAGCTTACTTCGCGACATCCTCCGCTATAAAACTGGCTCTCATAGGTGTTAGTCTCTGCTTGATACTCTTCGGAGCCGACCTTATCGCTGGGATCCCCATCAGTCGTACTCTTATCTATGCCACAGGAATACTCTTTGTGTTTGATTCCCTGCGCAGATTTGGGACCACCCTTTTTAGGGCAGAAGAGCGCATGGAAGTTGAGGCGTTAATCAACATTATTACCCAAGCCCTCATTATGGGGCTCGGCCTCGCCGCGCTTTTCTTGATTCCCTCTCCGGAGTCCCTAGCTATCGCCTACGCCGCTGGTGCTGGAGTAGGCCTGATAGTCGCCGCCTGCTTTTTGAGAAAGTATGTATCTAAGATTTTTTCGGAATTCAGTAAATCGCTCATCAAACCGATTATTAGCGCCGCCTGGCCGATGACTCTGGCTTCGGTATTTGGGATTTTGTTGGTCAACATCGATATGGTGATGATCGGCTGGTTCTATAGCGCAGCTGATGTCGGGCTTTATTCAGCAGCTCAAAAACCGATTACGCTTTTGTATATCCTGCCCTCCTTCATAGTCGGAGGTCTTTTCCCCACCCTTTCCAGACTAACACAGCGGGGGGCAGAAGAGTTTAACCGAGCACTTGTAAGAAGTCTCTCAAGCATTACTCTGGCCGCTTACCCCATAGTGGTCGGCATAGTTTTAACCGCCGATCAAATAGTTTCCATATTCTATGGGGGTGAATATCTCAAATCAGCTGTACCGCTTGGGGTACTAGCCCTGTCTCTTCTTGCGACCTTCCCAGTCACGGTTATTATCCACGCCATCTTTGTGCGCAACCGGCAGAAGGAAATGGTACCAATATGGACAATTGGTTCGGTGGCTAATGTAGGACTCAACCTCTATCTGATTCCTGCTGTGGGTATCACCGGAGCAGCCATAGCTAGCCTTATAACTCAATATGGGACGGGCATCTTTATGTGGCGGAAGATCAGACAGATCAGCGACTTCTCGCTGAAGGGACGGCTCGCTCCCCCGCTTAAGGCAAGCATTTTGATGGGGGTTATTATCGTATTAATGAGATTCTGGAACATCTCTTTTTTTGTTCTTGCCCCAGTAGCTTTCGTTGTTTATGCCGCAGGGCTACACATCTTCAGAGATATAACCCTGCGTGAGATCAGGGGCATGTTTAGAAAATGATTCTCAACATCCACAAGCCAGCGGGGGCAACCTCCCACGACATAGTGGACAGAGTCCGCCGGCTTACAGGCGAAAGGCGAGTGGGACACGGCGGGACGCTTGACCCATTTGCCACCGGTGTTCTAATAGTAGCCGTCGGTAGAGAGTCCACTAAGAAGTTGGGGGCAATTCTTAAGGGTGTTGATAAAGAATACGAGGCGACCCTGGAGCTCGGTAGAACTAGTACTACCGGTGACCCAGAAGGTAAGATAGAAAAAACAGCTGGAGAGCACCGGATTAGCTCTATCCCCCTCTCGGAGATAGAGAACACATTAAGGGAATTTAGGGGAAAGGTTGCCCAGACCCCACCGATCTACTCGGCGCTGAAAGTCGGTGGTATTCGGGCATACAGATTGGCGCGTCGGGGAGAAAAACCCGCTCTTGGGAAAAGGCAGATAGAGATAAAATCTCTAGAGATCATCAAATATCATCCCCCCTTATTACAGGTTGGGATCATAACCTCATCGGGAACGTATATCAGAAAGTTAGCCGAGGATATCGGCGAAAAGCTCGGAGTCGGTGCCTATCTCGTAAAACTTAAGAGGACCCGAGTGGGCGAATACAGGCTGGCAGAGAGCACCAACCTGGAAGACCTGGAAAAAGTGCTCCCGATATCCGATGATACTATCCATGGATAGGGGCTTTTTCAGAAAAGCATTCACTCTCATCGGGGACTGGGCAGTTCTTTACCTGGCCCTTTTCCTGATGCTTGCTGCCCGCTATAGGGGCGAGTGGCCCGACCAGTGGGCAATTCACTTTCACCCGTTTTCTCTGCTATTCCCGGTTTGGATCCTAATAATATATGCTAACTACTTATACGAAACCCGCTTTTTTAGACCGAGCCTTGATGGGGCGCGGGCGATGGGCAACGCCACGCTTATCGCCTTCCTCTTCAGCCTGTCTCTCTTTTACCTCTTTCCCCCAGGCTTAATACACCCCAGGCGGAATCTGCTCATCTTTACTATCCTGGCCGGAGTGATGTTGCTCATCTGGAGGGTCTTCCTTTATAGGCTATTCAGAAAAACTGTTGTAACCAATGTTCTCTGTATTGGTGGAGGCAGCGAGGTCGCGGAGCTCGTCAAATACTTGAAAGATACCCCCGCCCTACGATATAGAGTCCGAAAATGTATTGACTCGGTTCCCGCTAGATACGATGACCTAGCCAAAATTATCGGCGAGCACCACATTCAGCTCGTGTTGTTCAAGCCGCGAACGGCATCCGGAACTATCAAAAACCTCTTTCCAATGATGTCCTCTGGGGTCATGGTTCTAGACTTTGAAGATTTCTACGAGCGTACCCTGAACAAAGTATCTCCCTACATGCTAAATGATATGTGGTTCATAAAAAATCTGGAGAACGTAACCCAAAACATCCACGAAGTCAGCAAGAGAGTAATTGATATTTTGGTGGGAGCGTTGGCGTCAATTGTGTTAGCTATAATCACGCCGTTTATGGTCTTGCTAATAAAACTTGATTCGCCCGGGCCGGCCATTTTTAAGCAGGAGCGTGTTGGCAAGGGGGGAAAGGTCTTCCGGCTGTACAAATTCCGAACCATGAGGAGTATCGGCAAAGATGGCTCCGCCGAGGGTGGGACAGCTGTCTGGGCACAGGAAAACGACCCGCGCATTACCAGGGTCGGACGGCTCCTGCGAAGGACACGGTTGGATGAACTACCCCAGCTATGGAACATCCTGAAGGGCGATATGAGTATTGTCGGCCCGAGGCCGGAGAGACCAGGGTTTGTGGAAAAACTCACTAGAAAAATACCGCACTATAACATGCGCCACTTGGTTAAACCCGGCCTAACGGGCTGGGCCCAAATTAACTACGAATATGGAGACTCAGTTAAGGATGCTCTCATTAAGTTGCAATATGATATCTACTATGCCAAAAAGAGATCTTTGATCTTGGATTGTGCGATTATACTAAAAACTATGCGGATGATTCTCACTGGTGCGGGCAGATGATCGGCCCGCAAGCTGTTCTGCTAAACTGATCAATTTGGCGGCACTACTGTCCCAACTATACTTTCTCAACACCAGCTCTCTCCCCAATGCACCCAGCTCCGCCGATAGCCCCGGATTTTTAAGTAGCGCGACAACACGCCTAGCAAACCCCTCACTAGTACTTTCCTCTATGATGGCCGGTGTGTCTTCAATGCCCCCATGTCCCAACGGGGTCGCTACAACCGGTTTTTTCATTGCCAAAGCTTGTAACACCTTGTTCTTTGTGCCCGCCCCACTCACCATTGGAGCCACAAAAACATCGGCCTGGCCGAGGTATGGTTGGATCTCCCCGACTTCTCCAGTAGCTGAAATTCTCTTATCACGCGAGAGGCGCATTATCGCCTGAGTCGGATTACGCCCCACAATCATAAACTTAGTCGAAGGCAGCTCCGTCCAGATCTTAGGAAGTACTTTTCCGCAAAACCAAACTGCTGCGTCTATGTTGGGCTGGTAATCCATAACGCCAGAGAAAACAATCTTGGGAACGTCGTCTTCCTTCTCAGCGCCGAGCGGTTGAAAAAATTGACAGTCCACCCCGTTGGGCAGAATCACCACCTCTCTATCGGTGTGCCCAGAGAGAACATCCGCGTCTTTCTCGGAGACTACAACATAGCGATCGTAGTAGCGAAGCGCTCTTCTCTCTAATAAAACCAGACCAAGCCCGATCCCAAAACAGAACCATCTAAGAAACGGGTTCTTTTTACTGACGCCCATAGATCTGTACAAAAGCGAGAAGCTGTCGTGGGGAAAGAAAATCACCGGATGGTGTCCGATTGCTTCCCCAAACCATAAAAGCCCGAAGCCATCAATGATCAAAACATCTTCCTCCCTAAGATCAAGGCTGACCGGATTCCTTATCGGAACACCCAGTAAATATTTCAGCAGGCGCACTTTCATCGCCCCCAAACTCATTGGGTAGGCTCGGACATCCTCCCCGACCATCTCCTTCACATCTCCAAAGTAATCGCCCTCTTTAGGATCAAAAAAATAGTGGTATTCAAAGTTTCCTCCCAACTTTCTCGCGAGACCCGCCGCATACTGGGAGTGGATCAACCTGCCCCCGTCCAAATACGGGGGGTAGGGCGGCTCCTGACTGATATAGATTATTCTCATTTAACCAATCGCTGATATACCCCGTTTATTTTTGCAGCCTGGGTTTTAATGGAGAAAGTATTCTCTACTGATATTCGTGCTCTTTTCCCGACATCCTCGCGAAGCTTTTTGTTCTCGATCAGTTTCTCCAGTTTTTTGACCAGCTCGTTCCGGTTATTGGGACTAAAAAGAAATCCGCTCTTTCCATCCACGATCACTTCAGCTGGTCCCCCTACGTTTGTAGAAAGAACCGCTCTGCTGCTAGCCATTGCCTCCAGGTTTACCAAACCAAAGGATTCAAAATCAGACGGGCAGACAATTAGATCCAAAGCAGAAATAATCTCTTCTATGTCCTGCCTAAAACCGGTCCAGATTACCGACCTGCTCAGACGAGAATCCGCCTTAATTATTCTCTTAAGCATCCTGATGTTTCGCTCGTCTAAGCGCCGCTTGAACACGTTCTCTCCAATAAAAAATATTTTGCATGGATATCCGACCACAAGCTCTTTCAACGCCGTTAATAATCTAGCGTGCCCCTTTATTTTCTGGAATCGTCCTATTATTCCGATACCCACCTCCTGATCCGCTAATCCAAGTTTCTTTCTGAAGCGCGGGTTTACCGGGCGCGGACAGAACTTCTCTGTATCTACTCCTAAATGGACTATTTCTATCTTCTCGGCTGGGATGCTCAGTCCAGGAAAGAACTTCTCGCGCACAAATTTGGATACAACAAGAATTCTGTCGGTCTGTCTGTAGGCCCATGTCAGAGGCCAAATCTTGGGTTGCCACCAACCATGGCACGTCCATACAACCGAATAACTTCCCCGATGCAAACGTCTAATTAAAGCCACGTAGAACAGAGATTCCCAGTCATTGACGTGCACCACCGCCGGCTTTGCCCGGTCAAGACATAGTCTCAAAGCTCTGTACGCGGCGGGGTTCCAATATGGCACCATACCTTTTCTTAACCGGAGACCGTTAACTACTGCGGTCTTTATACCAACAGCTTCAGCTGCCTTCAAAAAAGAACCCCGACCACCGACTATCAACGTGGGCTCAACTTGGTACCCCCTTTTTAACTCACTGATTAGGGAAACCGAGTTGCTCTCCCCACCCCCCAAACCGCTGAGAGAAGAAATGAAAACCACCCTCATACCACAAAATCCTCAGCCTCCTTATGGCTTAGGGCCAAAAATCCTTCTGCATAATGTATTTTCTCATCCCCGCTGTCCATGGTTCGGTAGGCGTTTAGCCCAAACATCGGGTGTATTAAATCCTGATAACCCAACTGCGACTGGTAAGAGTTAATTAATTTGCGTTTATTTTCTATTGTGCCGCTAATATCCACTATTAAATTCACGGGCAGGGTTGACCATACTTCGTAGAATAAGATTTTCGCCCGCCAGCACCCCGCTAGATTTACAGCAATCTTGGCAGCAGCCCGGTGGTCAGGATGCCTGTCGGAAAAAGATGGGGCTAAGATGGTATCAAAACTCCCGAGGGCGCTGATTTTTTCGACGGCCTCGGACTCGTGTGCTAAAAGTTTGCCGTCGGGAAGACCCAGGAACTCCAACTTAATCCCGGGCACAGCAGACCAAGCTGCTCTTGCCTCTTCTTCCCTAACCCGAACAATATCAGAGTGTTTCCCCAGAGGATCTCCCCTCGCTCCATTCGTTAAAAATACGATTGTGGCGGCCTGGCCAGATACCAGCTTCAGCAGGCTACCGCCGCACCCAAGGACCTCGTCGTCCGGGTGAGGTGCCAGCACCAATATTTTCTCACCCGGCAGACCCGCAACCACCCGCGGCGGTAAATAAGAATCCCCCAAAAACTTTTTGATGGTCCTTTTGAAATTCTGAATGCTCATAGAAAATCCCTACGGGGGCGGGGCTAAACCGCCTGTTTTATCCAAAAATGCACTCCGGCCTTACTCCCCCCACCATTCTCTTCATTATAGTTGCCTGGTGTAATAACTCTTTTATATCCGTAGATAGCTTTGTCGTTCCAGTCATGAGCTCCAATTATAGGCAGCTGTTGAAATAGCAGATTAACCAGATCCCCCCTGAGATGGATACCAGCATCTACAAACCCATAATCATATTGTTCCAGACCCAGGGTATTAAAAAGAGCTAGAAGTTCTAACTTGTAGGCATCGGATCGCGGGTTGTCGCCGCGCCTGACCGCCCCCCCCACGCCAGTGACATCAAGCTCTGCCTCAATGATCGGTTGCTTCATCTCGTACATAACGAGATTCCAGTTTTTGTAGCGTTTAAATTTCTCCGTACACTTCGCGGCCCAACTTTCGTCGGCTATTTTTAATCTCTCCGCCAATCGTTTGTCGCGCGTGTAAATCTCCACTGAGGTAACTTTATCCAACTGGTTCAGAAAAGAGAGGGTGCCTTCCCCCAGACCGAACTCAATCATAGAGTGGATATCCCTATCTCTAAAAAGAGCTTCATGGGCCCTAATGTGGTCTACCCATAACCCACCCCTTAATACGCTCAAGACTTTCCCTGGAGCGGGTAATCCGTATCTCAGTTTTCCGAGACTATAGAGGATTTTGTGCATAGATTACGCCCACAACACACTAAACATAGTACCACTCACGACCGTTAAACACGTGCACGTCCGATATTGGCATGTGAGTGTTAATCAACCTTTTAAAGAGGCTATAGGTTTTGTTCTGGCCACTGGCTGAACCAACCGGTGTTGCTTCATAATCTGCATCACGCGCCCAATAGACTTAAAGTTGCTTGAAACCTGGCCAGCGATTCTTCCCCTACCACTACGGTAAAGTTTAAGCTGTTGGTCTTTTAGTATCCGGCCCGCTTCTTCCTCCGAAACTCTAGCTTCTCCCACGTGTTTATCTAAAAGACGTCCAACGCCATGATTAACTGTCCAGTACGTGTTCTTAACGCCTTCATCCGCACACCCGATATAGCTCTCCGTACCCAGAGCCCCCGGCACCAGCACCGGCTGACCGGTAACATTAAGTGGCCCGTGCGTCCACTTTGCTTTGGGTAGGGCAATATTTGTCCCGTTGCGATGGAGAACAAATTGCCGTCCCCCGACATCCTCTTCGGCCACCATATCGTGCGACGGATCAAAGAGTAAGCTAGCTCTCATTTCTCTCCCCAATACCCCCTCACATATATCTATGACTTTCCGGATAATTGCTAGGCGGTTAACGAAACCGAAGTTGCCAGCTAAAGCAAAGGCGGTTAAAAATCTCCTGCCTTCAGCGCTGTCCGCGGGTAAACCGCCCAAATTCCTGCGATAAATATAGGTTTTCCAACGCATCGGCCAATCCCTCCAGGACCAATCTCTTAAAAAGTGCCACCACAGCTGCATCAGCAACATCGCCATATATTTGACTGGTTTTTGCTTGAGCTCTCCCCGGGCGGAGTAGTGAAGGTGGGTCTGTGATCCCATTTTTAACGAATCTGTGTGGATGATAAACACTAATTGTTTTTCCCTTAAACCTAATTGCTCCGCCAGCGCTCTGTTTTCAACCCGACTAACAGAGTGCAGTTCCAAGAAATGGTTCCCTCCGCCCAGGACCCCAAGGCATTGCCTGCCCCAACTAATGGCAGTTGGCGGGAGAATCTTCTTTACTTCCCGCACGCTCACGGAGCGGGAAAGAAAAGTACCCCTTTTTTCAATCCTCCCTAACCAGCTAAGCGGGAGGCTGAACCGTCTCAGCCCCCACATAGCTCCTCCCCTAACCGCTTCAATCATCTCCTTACAGCTAAGCTGGGGCTTCGCCCACGGTTTACCCGGGACACTGCTCGTAAGCCTGCGGAAAATCGTGTCTATCTGCTCGGGCATCGTGTTTTCTGTTGTTAGGTCAGTAACCAGTACCGCCATGCCACAGTTCGGAACGCCGATCAGGCTTGGTATGATCGTGTTTTTCGTGGCAACCGATATGCCGATAGGCACCTCCGCCCCCCGTTTGTAGTGAAAGTCGGGCAGCACAGCTACCGGCTTAATGACGCCGGGAGTATTGCTGATGCGCTCAATTAATTTGCCGCTTAGATCTTTCGGATCAAGATCTGGATGAGTAAACCAACGAATTTTCTCTATCTCCGCCATTTCAATAATTAATCTTGTTAAGTGCGTCTTGTATCTGAGAACCGCTCATGTTCTTCAGCGCTGGTAGTAATTCTACTTTCGCGCGCGGTAAGTCGTCCAAACCCCCGTGCCCTACCCTGGACAACTTTCTCCCAACTACTTTTTTCAGCCACCCCCGATAGAATCGCAGGGGCGTATCCTCCACCATCATTCTCGCTATTGCCCTCGCATCAACACTGTTTCCCTCCTGCCCCAAGACGATGACTCTATCCACTGACTGCGGCTCAACAATAACGTGATCCGCCCTAATCCTCACGGTTGTTTCCCCAAACTGCTCAATTTGCCCTATGTTTTCCGCCTGCGGGATATGGACCAGCGTGCTTCTCCCCAAATGCATCGCTGCCGCCAGGGGGACTGCCTCCCAAGTTTTAGGATTAAACAGAATAAAGTTGTCTCCCCCGAAAGCCGTGTTGGGCCTGGTCAGAAGGGTCGCTATCAAACCTGACTTCCCCGAGCCTCCAGCTCCTACCACCAGAAATGTACGCCCCCCCGCCCGCACCAACCCCCCGTGAATTGGCAGATACCCCCCCTCCCCATAGTGAGCGAATAAGGGAAAATATACAGACAGGTATGTGAGCCAGGCCATCACGCTGGTATGTCTCCACGGACAACGCCCATATCTAGCCCTCGCTACAATGCCGTTGGGATTATAAAAAACCGTCAATTGTTTGCCCTCGTGCTTAATCAGACTCCCCGGCCAGGGGCGGGTAACTAAAATCCCCTTGTGGGGACGTTGGGTTTTACTAACCACCACCCTCAAATCCGGACCAGGCAAGTCTTTAGTTAAGTACGAAGAAAATTCGTCGCTGACAAATTCGGCTAACCCCGGGATGTCTGTCTCAAGCAGACAGCTATATTGCGGGAATTTTAATCTACACACCGTCATCTCCTGCGTCCCATCGCTTTTTTATACACGACCGCCAGTGCTCCCCGCGCCCGAAGAGGATCACATTTAGCCCAAAATCTACTTCTGTACAAATTAACGGAGATCAGTGGTTTAACTGTTTTTGTCCATCTCAACTTATAGGGTTCCTCTCCCCTCCCGAAACTAAAAGTCTCGTCCCGGTGTTCTTTCGCCCATTGGATCAAAAACCATAAAAGAACTTTACCTGGGGAATACTTGCCATAAGTAGTATCGTAAGTGGGAAACTCATATGTAAATTCTTTGGCAAATCGGTAACCAAAATGCCACGCTATAGTCTTGCCGCCTGCTTGTAGTTTATGAAAAGCGGTTAGGTCCTTATCCAACCCCCTCACGAAATCTGCTGTTCTCTGTGATCTGGTCAAGAGGGGTTCTGTCCCAAAACGGCGCCAAAGTTTCCGATACGCCCCGATAAATTCATCCCAGTCATCCTCGCTAGCCGACACCAACTCTACTGACCCGTATTTCTCGGTTAATCTTTTAAGGTTGTAGTTGATGTCCTCCCTTAATTTATGGCTGACCGAATCCTCCCAATTATCTGTTAGATCTATCCAGGGAATACCCTCCTCCTCTCTAATCAACGCTGCCCAGCCCTGGGTCCCAGCCAGGTCAACTAGTCTCGCGGCTTGCTCCCGATCGCTCCAAAAACGGAGATGGACAGCTTGCCACTCCGCTCCCGCCAAAGACTCCAGAAAAGCCGGAGATGGCTCGTTTTTACTGATGGGCCACTTCATCTCATCGTACAGACAGGGCCCGTCACCAAAGCTTAACAGTCGCTTCAACCCCCACATCCTCCTAATGTGCATGGGGACATAGACATCTTCCGGGAGAGAATGCCACACTTTGGGGCTAGCAGCGAAGGTCCTAGCCCAATAGGTTAACCAAACTGGATGGCAAAAAATCCCCGCACCAGCACGGCTCCTTTTCCAGGCGGCTAACCAAACCCCCAAATCCGGTGGTGTCTCTGAAAATTCCCAGTCACTATTGCTCATATCCTCCAGTCTTAGGGCGCAAGCGCTGATAAAGTGTTTTTTCTATTGGGATCTTATCTAAAACGGCCTCCCTCTCCGCAGCCACCCGAAAGAACATATCAACCAGGGGGTCGCACAGGGCAATATCTAGATTAATCGCTGTTAGATAATCTACGAAAGTGCCCCGATTCCTTTTCAGTAAAGGTCTCAGCCCCATCCTTGTTTTTCCCCTGATAGTTGTTAACCAATCCGAGATTATCAGATCCACGAGGTCGTACATCGGTACTGCATGCTCTTCCATCATCTCCCAGTCCGTTATAAACAACTTCTGGTTGTCGGTGTCCCACAATAAATTATTTACTGTAAAATCCCCGTGTCCCAGAACTGCTGCCCCTAGACTACCAGATCGTTCATCATCCTCCCACGACCAATTATGTGAGTGCTGCGTAGCTGCTGCCAGCGCTGTGATCCACTCCACAGCCCGTCTTAAGGCCAGACACCGCGCTCTTTTTTCCAGCTTCTCTATAGATTTTGCCCCAAAATAAACGTAGATATTCGCCGACCACCCTCCATCCGTAATTTGGCCGACGGGGGAAATTATATTTTTGGTCAGAGCTCGCGGAAGAAGTTCGCGGGCCTGCTGTAAATTAGTCCATTCCCTCTGCAGCCTCGTCCGTCCCGCTTCTCCATCCGCTCCCTTTATAAAGAAGTGTGTTCCATTGTCACTAAACGCCTCCGCGGCCAACCAACCTCTCCGGGAACGGTGTACAACTCGCCCCCTTTTTAACCCACCGGGGGAGCGGTTAATTAGTTCTATAAATTGGCGCTCTCTGCTCAAGGGATCCTACTCTAGTTTGATAACACTCCAGCCGTAGGAATCAAATCCGTTTAGCGCCCTCTGTAGATCTGCCTCAATGGTATCTATGGGAATGGTGGTGATGCCCTCTTTGGTTTGGCTATCAATAATTTCTCTCATAGTTCTTTCTATCTTTATCGCCTGCCTCATAACCCCCCGGAACAGAGAGTCGTTTCTGGTTTCATAGGCATAATCTAAGTAGTTCCGGTAGCTTTCTCTTATTTGTTTAGCCTCCTCGCCTCCCAACGGATTCCTCTCTTGCAGAAAATGGCTCCCTAGAAGTCCCAGAGTGTCCAGTCTCCCATCAAAATCATATGGTGCCAAAATCTTCAGATAGAACATATCCATCTGTTGCCCCTCGGGCTCGAAGTTCCTGGCCGTTATAATCACCTCCTTCGCCTCCTCAAATCTACCCTGAGAGACCAGGTTGCTCGCGAGATAAAATAGAACATCTTGTCTCCCCACAACCAGTTCGCTAGACCTCCTTAGATGCTTTTCGCCCAACGGCAACCAGTCCCTATCGCGAGTGGCAATATAGGCCTTGGTATAAAGCAGGCCAAGCTCCCCCTCTGCCCGCGCCTGATTGGAAGACTGGCCCAAAACTGCTTCATCCAGCCCGATCATCTTCGGAAAACTTTGTCCGAATTCTCCTTGGGACAGCCGGTTGAATATATTCAGGAGGGCAAACGGTCTCAACTCTGCCTGAATGTAGTTATCCGGGGTGGTCATTGTTTTAATAGCATTTGTATCAAAACCGCCCCGACGAAATCCGCCCACCATAATGTTCATTTGGCGGAAGGGTATCACCGAAGACCACACAAAAAGAGCCCAAAGACACGTTACCAGAACTGTAGCTCCAACTAGTCCGCCTACCCACCGCTTTTCCCGAGGATCAGTGGGCACCGTGTTGTCCGCCCCAGAATAGTAGTAGTGGGCGACAAACCCCAAAAAAGAGAACAACGGGATGTAGATGGCGATGTTATCAAAAACAAACAGGCTCTGCACAAAATAGGCGATAGCCGTGCACCCAACTATCAGCGAAATCCACAAACGCTCGTTAGGTTGAACGGTGTCTTCCGTTGAGCCCCTCGCTGGCACCCTCTTTCCAAGAGCAACCCGGAAAACAGCTCCCCACAGAAGCAGATAAGCCAACAGTCCCAATGCGCCGTTCATCACCAGTACGTCCAACAGCTTGTTGTGAGCTCTATCAAACCAAACATACTCGTATTTTTGGATACTTGGGTTATAAAACTGGTTGTGAGCCGTGATATATCCCTCCAAACCCCAGCCAAAGAGCGCCCTGATGATGCCCACACTCGCTGGGTTCACGGCTTTTAAGCTTGTGCTCAAGTTCAGCAGGCGCGTCTGGGTAGTAGCATCTGTGGCGGAAACCCTGGCTAATCTGTCCAGCCCGGGGACTCTCTGCCAGGCAGGGCTCTGCCGTGTAAATACAAAAGTAACAGACAGAACGATTACCAACAGCAGCGCCGCTGCCGCCAGGCGCCTGACGGCAACCGGTTTCCCGAATAGATTCACCCTTATCCCCCGCGCCCTTGAAGAAGCCAGATATAAGAGCGCTGCGACCAGAAAAGCCATTAACCCCACAATTACCCCCCTGGTTTTGGTTGCAAAGATAACAACCGTAGATAAAACAGCGATCCCCGTGCCCCAAAACCGCCACACCCTCTTTTTTTCCAACACACACACCGTCAGGGCAAAAAATATTGTGAAAAGTGCGTAGATAGCCACAAAAACCGGGTTGCCCAAAAAGGAACCGTCCGGGCGGGCATCGCCGACAAGCCAATCTACCGCCGCGTCCGCCCCGACCAGACCCCCAACCAAGAGGTGGAACTTTAGGAAAAGTAGCCAATCTTTTCTTTCAAAAAAAACCAGAGTGCCGATAAAAAACAGCAGCGCATAAACATAGATCAGAAAACCCTCTGAGCGCTCAACATCCCCCCAAAAAGCCCTGTAGGGATTAACGGCCAGTGGAGTACTAATCAGAACAGCCAGGAAAAAGAACACTAATGTATAAGTGATCGGATTGGCCAGTCGGCGTGGGCGAAGATGGGGAAACCCTTTGTCTTTTATAATCCCCACAAGAACAAGCAGGCTCACAATGGCTATCACTAATCTGATAAAACTAACTTTCCCGAATATATAGGGGAACAGGCCAGGAGTGATCACCAATGGGGTCAGGGCAAGAGATACCAGCGACAATTTTATAAGTTTCTTGGTATTAAAAGCAGCCATTTGTTAGCACACGCACAATAAATAATATACACTTCCGCAGTAAAAAGATAAGGTCTCGGCTCCAGATAACGAAAAACCACCCTTGCGGGTGGTTTTTCGCATACCCAGCCGAAAGGTTCGGCGGGATGTCCTAGATAACTAAGATATTATTCCAAGTCGTCCAGGTAAATCTGGGGAGTAATAAAGTCCCCCAGGTTGAAGGTGTAAACCAGATCACCGTCAACCGCGGTCAGGGCATACAAAAGACTGCCCAATGACACGTCGTGGAAACCATCCACTAGGTCAACCGCTCCATCACGGACATCGGCCGTAATAGTGAACCTCTCCGTCTCATCCTCGCCTACGAGAATCGTGTCGTTTGCGGTATGAGTCGCACCACTCGATGTTACGAGAGTAGCGGTGAGCGTACCCGTACCTGTTACGTTCAGGTCGGACTCTGTCGCACCACCCGCGTCATCCGGGTTGGTGTGGTCAATGTAGATGTCTCCATCCCAAGCCGTCACGTCAAAGACGATTGTGAACAGACCCGAGTCGCTGGTAGAGGCGGAGGCATTACCGGGGGCCTTAACGGCCGTCGGGGTGCCAACCAGCGCGAGATCAAATCCGACGTCGCGCAGCTCTGATGCCTCACCATCTGCAGTGCCGGTAATATCGGCATCCGCCAACTGGGTGTTGGAGTCATCCCTGACATCCCAGATAGCTGTGTCATCCGTCTCGGTCTCAGTAATCTGGGCGTAGATGGTATCACCCAAGTCTGGAGTCCCGTCCAAACCGTCTATATCAATCTTGATCTGGAGAGGAACTGTTTCCCCAGCCGTGAGGGTGTAATCCACGTCATCCCAAAGGATCTGTTCATCGGTGCCGACGTCTTCTCCATCAAGATCCTCGTAGTAGGTGGCTGTTCCGTACTCCTCACCATCAATGTAGAGGTGAGCCGCCGGTGACGTGCCGCCCTGAATTACCTCATCAACATGGCTAGCACCCGCTACCACGAAGTCAACACCGAACTCCCTGAACTCAAGGTCAGAGTCGCCCTCCGCCTCCAAGGTGGCGTCTAACAACACAACGCCCGTGGTCTCCTCGGTGGCATCAACATTAATCAGGTGACCCTTGTTGATGAGAGGAGTGTTTGTCTCCTTAATCTTTAACCTAATGTCCTCGGAAGTAGCAAATGACTCAAACGAGAACGTCCGGGTAGCCGTTGCTGGATCCTCAGAGACTGAAGCGCCCTGAGCATCGGTGTAGCGGACTGACCTGAAGTCAACTGTCCAGGTTTCGGTGAGATCAGCGGTGTCAATATTTGTGGCACCGGAGACAGCCACAACCAGCTCTCCAGTCTCATCCTCCTTGATCACACCCCCGTCAAGAGTAAGAGTGGATGTCCAGTTGTTGGAGTCGTTGAACTCATCCGCGTCAGCGCGACCCAGCTCCTTGTCATCAAGGAAAACTGAGACCTCACTGGCGTACTCCTCAAAATCGTTGTCCGCCGTTCCCTGAACAAAGACGAGGCGAAGCGCCGTCAACTCAAGGTCAGAGCCCTGAGCTTCAACCTCAAGCCCGGCAACCTCTACGTCCTCCGCGTCTTCACCAACCTCCTCGTTGGTCAGGCCCGACATTAACTTGTAGTCAGCCGAACCGGCTCCGCCCGAGAGCTCACCAGTTCCACCTGTCTCACCAGTTTCACCTCCGCTAGCCGGAGTGCAAATAGCACTGTACTTGGCGCGGCTTAGAGGACCGAAGTAGCCATATGCAGGCGCAACCCCGTTGGCTGTCTGCCAGGCGGCAACAGCGGCCTTCGTGATCGGGCCGAAGAAGCCGGTAGCAGTGGCCGTAAAGAGGCCCTTACCAGCAAGGTAGTTCTGCAAAGCGGTTACATCAGCACCTGAAGAACCCTCGTGAAGGTCAACGGTGAAGGCGTAACATCCAGCAGCTGCGGTTCCGCCACTGAGGGCTGCGAGCTGAGCCGTCAAAGCGGCGATCTGAGCCTGCAGTTCAGCAACTGTCACAGCACCGGCAACGGGCATCAAAGCCCCGCCGGCCATAGACAAAGCGGTAGCAGCTGATAGACCAAATGTTATTAACTTTCTCACTTTGTTTTTATTTTTATTTTCGACTTACTGTTTAGCTTGCGCTAAAACTCTCAGGAGTCCTTTTGTACCCCTCGTCCTGCTATCGACCAAAAACAGGATCAGGAGAACCCCCTAGCAGCTTCTCGCCCCCCTTCGCCTAAGACTTCGGAGGGACTTCGCCCCACCTTGCGGCGGGGACTTGCGGTTTTTAACTGCCGCTTGCAAGCGGGACAAGCCGCTACTGATCCGGCAGGCGGATCTAGTAGATCAACCGGCCTGCCATTTTAGTGAAGCTACTAGCGCCTTCTTGTACCCCTACCATGGAGTCAAAGAAGACAAGCCCCCTCAAGGGGACTTGAGAGAATTTTAACTTATCAAGCTGTAAGCAACAAGTCCCCAAAAGGGGCAAGCTGTGGAAAGCTTTTGACTCTGCTTACAGATTTTACAACGCCTCCCTAACCCTGATTGTTACAGGGTAAAACAGGATTATCCCCGGGTGTCAAAAACCCCGGATTGGGGTCCAGAAAGAAAGATAACCTCGTCCTCCCCCTTCTCCCTTGGAGCCCGATCTTCTAATCGGGGGCCAGGGGTGTCTATAACCCTCAAATAGCTGTACGGACCGCGACTTCCCACTCTCTCTACCTGTCCATTATTAATAAGGGCGCTGATGTCATTGCGCAATGTTCTTTGGCTAACTCCGGAGAAGCCATTGCTTAGTTCTGCCATACGGCAACCACCAGTAAATTGCCGAATAAAACTAAGGATTTCCGTTTGCCGTTTACTAGACGTCCCGTTCTGATCGGGATTTTTGCCGTTTGTCTTATCTCGTCTAAACGGCAATTTCTGCCGTTCCTTTCCGAATAGACCCGACGCACTAATCTCTAAGGGGTTATCCCCGGTCTTCCCCAGTAAAACCCCAAGCCCTTCTAGCTCCCTCGTCAATACCTCAGTGTTTATGGCACTGATTTCCTTAATGGAATATCCCAGTTTTATAAGGCGCTGGAGCTGTCCGATCGTCCCCTTTTCTATGCGACTAGAAAGGTCCACAGCAGCCCGCTCCAGCTCTTTTCTTAGGGCGTTGTGCTCCACCAGGCTTGCCACCCGGAAAACGGCAAAGCTAATATCGTGGGTTAATTCGGCAATCCGAGGATCTTCCGACATCGGCAACAAAATACCAAACCGATGTCCAAATGGCAAGTGCCTGAAGCGAGGTTGTCTACTGTAAAAATCTAAGCAGGCTTGTCCCGGTCATCTCCGCTGGTTTCAGAACTCCTGCTAATTCAAGGATTGTCGGGGCGACGTCCGCAAGCGTACCAGTACTTACCCTCTCTATCTCCCTTGCCTGGTGATCTGTTTTCTCTCGTTTATAATCACCTGCCACTAAATAAATAGGAACTGGGCTGGTGTTGTGCGCGGTCTCTACAATGCCCGTCCGAATGTCTAATACCGTTTCGGCGTTTCCATGATCGGAAACCAGCACTAGTGCAGAGCCGGATTCAAGCACGGCACCGAGCAGAAGCCCCACCTGCTCATCCACGGCCGCGACAGCTTTCTGGACTGCATCTACGTTCCCCGTGTGTGCCATCACATCCGCGTTGGCGAAATTAACTAGGATAAAATCATAGACACCCTCGTTAATAGCCGCCAACACTCTGGCCCCGACCTCTCTGATTCGCATCTCGGGATATTTATCTATCTGCGCCTCTTCCCGGGATGGAATAATCACGCGGTATTCATTTTGCAGGGGCGCTTCGTCCATCCCATTAAAGAAGTAAGTAACATGGGCGTATTTCTGCGTCTCGGCGATCCTAAGTTGTGTCTTCCCTGCCTCAGCCATAACCCTACCCAGAGGTTTAAGAATCTTCTCTTGGGGAAAAGCCACTGGTATATCGAACCGCTGCCCATAGTTGGTAAAAGACGCCAGATGTAGATTCTCCGGAATCGGATGCTCGCTTGTTTCCAGAACACCTGCAGCCAGATCCATTTTTCCCCCCGCCTCCTTGTCCACAAACATTTCGGCAAGCTGGCGTATTCCATCTTCACGGAAATTAAAGAACACCAAGCTGTCTCCATCGCCTATTTTCAACTCTTCTCTCAAAAGAGATGGATTTATAAACTCGTCTGTCAGCCCTCTCTGATATGCGGTATTGAGAATGGTAGTTGCGTCTGCCGGGACCACCCCTGATCCGGCACTCCCGATCATGACTTCGTAACACCTCTTGGTTTTTTCCCAGTGGCCATCTTTGTCCATCGCGAACTGACGTCCGGAAATGCTTCCCACCGTCCCCGGCGGCAATCCACTTAACAGCCTGGGGGCGCCTCGGGGTGGACTATCAATGCCGTCCGTAAAGAGATGGAGAGCAAAACGAACGCCGTTATCTTCAGCCATTTTTACTAAGGCCTCCAGATGCTCAAGGGCACTGTGTTCACTACCGCCGCTAAGTAAACCGACAAAATTTATCTTAGTTCCGTTAGTGCGCGCGTGCTCCAATGCCCGCAAAAGCACTTCGTTTTTAAAGAATGAGCCGTCGCGGACGGCCAGACTAATGCGGGGATAATCTTGATAGAGCACCCTCCCCGCTCCTAGCGTCATGTGGCCGACTTCTGAACTTCCTGGCTCCCCCCACGGCAATCCCACTGCTATACCCGAGGCCTGAAGAGCCCCGGCAGGATAATGCAAGCGAATGTAGTTGAGGTTCTTGGGATTAGCTCCATAGATGGCATTGGATTCATCCTCTCTGCCGATTCCCCAACCATCCAACACAACCAAGATGACCGCGCGCTTAGCCATACTTCTTCCAGTTTATCACAGGCGGTCAGCTTGCTTGGCCATCTACCTTTGGTGACCGGGCTAACGGCGCGGAGTTGTCAGTCGTAGGGAAGCCGTGATAAGCTTCTTGGCGAAGTTTAAACAAGTTGTCGCGTGGATATGCACATTTTGACTGTCCTACAAGTTGTCACCGCCGTCGTGGTCATAATCCTGATCTTGCTTCAGCAACGATCATCGGGTGCGGGCGGAATCTTCGGCGGCGGGGAAGGCGGTGGTTTTTATCAACGCCGGCGGGGAGCCGAAAAAATTATCTTCGTTGCTACCATAGTAGCGGTGGCTGTGCTGATAGCGCTCTCCGTTCTTAGTCTGACGTTCTAGCCACAATCAATACACCAAGAATGAAGTTTTTACTTCGAAATCCCCTACCCAGGCTGGTTAAGGCTCTCTCTAGAAAGGAACGTTTAACATTTTACGTTGCACTGATAGTCTTCGCTGTTTCTTTACTAGCCTACGGAGCTCTGTTAGTAAAGACTAAAACCTATCTTGTGCCCTCTGTTGGGGGTACCTACCGTGAGGGCATAGTCGGCCAGCCAGCTTTTATAAACCCGATTCTGCCAACGGGGGCCTCTACTGAGACCGACCGTCTTCTCTCTCGGCTCGTCTTCGCCAGCTTGGTTGACGTAGCCGACACAATTAAACACTCTGCAGACGGAAAAACCTGGAGCGTGAGACTGAAGGATGGTCTCCGATGGCATGACGGGGAAAAACTAACTGCGGACGACGTGGTCTTCACGGTAGATATTATTCACAACCCAGAGGTCAGGTCCTGGCTCCAGGGAAGCTTTGAAGGCGTTACCGCCACTCGGGTCAGCGAACTGGAGGTTGAATTCGCTCTCCAAGATAGCTACGCGTTCTTCGAGCAGGACCACCTTGCCTCCCTACGCCCGATACCCAAACACATCTTCGCGGACATTCCCGTGATCAACTTCACCCGCTCGTCGTTTGGTCTGGCCCCCATTGGCTCTGGCCCCTACGAGGTGGTCTCCCACGAAAAAGATAGCCGGGGTTTTGTTGAGAACCTCTCCCTGCAATCCAACCCAGATTATCTGGACCGACCTGCTTATATTGAGAACTTGGTTTTCAAGTTTTTCAAAAAGGAACCTGATCTGGTGAGCGCCTATAATCTTGGACAAATAGACGGCTTTGGTTTAAGTACGGCCGAAGGGCTCTCTGAGCACCCTATTCTTATCCGCCACCAACTTCACTATCTGGCCTCGTCCAGATACTATGCCATTTTCATTAATCCCAATCTCGCCCCCGATGTCCTAGACGACCGGTCCGCTCGTGGAGCACTATCGGTCAGCACCAACCGCGCTGAGCTTATCAACTTCGTCTTGGGCGGGAAGGGAAGAGTATTCTTCGGACCCACTGAGGGAAGCCCGGAGCCGACAACTACCTTCAACACTGATGCCCTTAAGGGGTTGGCGCTAAAAATAGTTGTGCCTGATGAATTGTTCCTGACCAAAACCGCTGAAAAGATTAAAGCAGACTGGGAATTTCTAGGTGTCCAAACTGAGATTATTATCAGGTCATCCAGGGATATTCAAGAAGATGTTTTACGCAATGCCGACTACGAACTTATCTTGTTCGGGAACATCGTTAAGGAAAATAACGACCTCTTCGCCTTTTGGCACTCTTCAAAAACAGTTTTCCCCGACCAGAATTTAGCCCTGTATCAGAACAGTAAGGTAGACAGCTTGTTGGAGACGTACCGCAAGACGTTTGATAAAAATACACGCACCGCCATCCTCAGGGAAATTGGTAGCCGCATCGCAAGCGATTTTCCAGCAATCTTTCTATACTCACCGGACTACGTCTATGTGAGCACTCCCGGCCTGGGCGGATTTGATGATGATAAGGTCATTAATACAAGTGATGATAGATTTGAAGATGTTACTAGTTGGTTCATTAAATCCCGCCACTCTCTTAGAGCACCCGACACAGTTAAATAGTGCATCCGCCTTGCAAATGTTCACAATCGGGATATACTACAGCCAGCGACATATCTCCTGGGAGCACAATTCACTTTGTTCTTTCCGCTTTTAATCCGTCGGGTGTGTGCAATAGAGATAAACAGGGGGATGTGGTGAAACTGGTATACACGCAGCGTTCAGGGCGCTGTGGACTTCGGTCCGTGGGAGTTCGACTCTCCCCATCCCCACTATGCCAATAAAAACTAGATCAATTAGAGCCAGCCGCCCGCGCGGAGAAATTCGCGTGTCTACCCGGGTGGGTACTAGGGGGATAGTGGGGAAAACTACGGATAGAAAAGATGCCCCAAAGAAAGGTCCCGCGCGTAACACCGATGAACTACTCCGACTAGTTCCGCTTGGTGGGCTGGAGGAAATTGGGCGCAATATGAACTATCTGGAGTATAAGGATGAAATAGTCATTATAGATATGGGGCTGCAGTTCCCCGAGGAAGAAACTCCGGGCATTGATTATATTATCCCCAACATTTCTTCTCTTGAGCCCAAAAAGGAAAAGGTCCGAGCCGTGATTATTACACACGGGCACCTAGACCACATCGGAGCCATTCCCTATTTACTAGGAAGGTTAGGCAACCCGCCACTTTATACCCTTAAGCTGACTAAGGCTCTGATCGAGAGGCGCCAAACAGAGTTCCCCAACTCGCCTAAACCAAATATTGTTGAGGTTAAGTACGGGGACAAGAAAAAAATCGGACGCTACTTTGAGCTGGACTTCTTTGGTGTTCAGCACACTATACCCGATTCGGTCGGAGTGGTTATCAAAACTCCTGTCGGTAATATAGTACACTTCGGGGATTTCAAGCTTGACCGAGACAAAAGGGGAAAGATTCACCTACTTGATCAAATAGAGCGTGTGAGCAAGCTCGGCGTGCATACGTTTATGATGGACTCCACCAACGCTTTGGAGGAGGGCACCAACACGCCCGAGTACGTCGTAGAAGAAAATATTGAGCAACTGCTAAGAGATGCACCCGGCCGTGTCATTATCACCACCTTTTCCTCAATGCTCACCCGCATAGCCGAGTTCATTAAAATGGCCGAGAAGCAGGGGCGTAAGATAGCCATCAACGGCCGCTCCATGCGAGAGAACATAGAGGCCGCTAAGCTTCTCGGCTATATCAAGTTCAGGGAGGACAGCCTTATTCCAGTCCAGGAATTCAATCGCTACAAAGATAATAAACTACTACTCCTGACCACCGGCGCCCAGGGCGAATCAAACGCCGGACTCACGAGGATAGTGAACGGTGAGCACCGGCACATTCAACTTAAAAAAGGGGATACTGTTATTTTTTCCTCCTCAATTGTTCCGGGCCACGAGCGTAGTGTACAGATACTGACAGACAATATGGCCCGCCAGGGAGCGCTCATACACAATGTCCGCATTGTTGATATCCACTCCAGCGGACACGCTCGGGCCGAAGATCTCAAAATTACCATCAAGACCCTGAAGCCTAGGTTTGTAATGCCCGTCCATGGCTACTACTACTTCCGCTCCGCCGCCGGTAAGTTGGCAGAGAGGGTCGGCATCCCGGAGAAAAACGTCAAACTGGTGGATAATGGCCAAATAGCTCTCATCGGTCCAAACTCCTTTGAAGCCACTAGTGAGTTTGTACCCGTTAACTATGTAATGGTTGATGGTTTGGGAGTTGGGGATGTGGAAGAGGTAGTCCTCCGAGACAGAAGAATGTTGGCTGAAGATGGTATGGTGGTGGTGATTGTAACTATGGATCGGCGCACCGGCCGGGTGCTCAAAAACCCCGACATTATTTCGCGCGGCTTCATTTATCTCAGAGACAACCAAGAGCTCTTGAGAGATATCCGCCACAAAGTTAGGGGTATCATTGGGCGCATCCCACGACACCAAAACCTAGATGCCGATTACCTAAAATCTCTTTTTAGGGATCAAATAGGTCAATTCCTTTTTTACAAGACCCATCGCCGGCCGATGATTCTACCGGTGGTAATAGAGGTCTAACTAACATCTGGTATTCGGATACCCAAAGGTCGTTTAACGCCAAGTAATACGCATGAGGGGATTCTTAAGTTTTGTACGCGAACAGGGAGTGGTCGGACTGGCCATCGGTTTTATCCTGGGTGGTGCCGTAAGTAAGGTCGTGGCTTCTCTTGTCCAGGACATTATCCAGCCCTTGTTGGGATACGCCCTGGGTTCGACAGAAGGCATGAATCATCTGGCTTTCGGCCCGATCACCTATGGCCAGTTTCTTACCACAGTAGTGGATTTTCTGGTCATCGCAGCAGTAGTTTACTTCATCTTTAAGGGGCTAGGACTGGATAGGTTGGATTCAAAGAAATAACCGCCCCGCTCGGCACAAAAAGAACAAGGCCCCTGTGAGCAGGGCCTTGTTCTTTTTGTCGGGGTTTATCAACCCTATAATGGAACTATGACCAAAACTGTTGTCAGCGGCCTTAAGCCGACTGGGAGACTCCACATCGGTAATTACCTCGGGACCCTCAAACAACTGGTGGAACTCCAAAAGAAAAACTATAGGCGCTTTTACTTCATTGCCGATTATCACGCTCTGACCACCCAATACACCCCTGCCGAAAAACGCGCTGAGATATTTAACATGATTATTGACACCCTGGCGGTGGGGGTGGACCCCAAGAAATCCATTGTTTTCCTCCAATCCCGTATCGGGGCGCACAACAACTTGGCTTGGATCCTCAGCACCATCACTCCTGCGGGTGAGCTAGGCCGGATGATTGAGTTTAAGGAGCGGCTTAGGGCTAACCAGACACCCAACGCGGGTCTCTTTAATTACCCGGTTCTAATGGCGGCCGACATTTTAATCTATGATGCGGACCTCGTTCCGGTAGGCGAAGACCAGAGACAGCACCTGGAGTTAGCTCGTACCATAGCGCGGACGTTCAACAGGCGCTTCGGTCACACATTTAGAGAGCCGCTTGGCACCCACACGCAGACCCCTCGCATAATGAGCCTGGATGATCCCGGGAAGAAAATGTCTAAAACGAGTCCCGGCGGATGTCTCTTCCTGTCAGATCCACCGGAGGCTGTAAAGAGAAAGATTATGTCTGCCAAGACAGACTCTCAAAAAACTGTCAGTTACAATCCGCAGAGGAGGCCCGGCATCTCCAACCTTCTGACCATCTACGCCGGCATCTCTGGAAGATCCATTGAAAGTTTGGTTAGAGAGTTCAAAAACAGCGGCTATGCCATTTTTAAAAAATCTCTCGCTGAGGAAATTGTTCAATTCTTAAAACCCGTCCAGCAGAAACGCGCCAAACTCCTGCTCAACCGCGTGGGCGTCCTAAAGACCCTGGAGGCAGGCACCGAAAGGGCCAACAAAATCGCTGAAAAAAAACTGGTAGAAGTGAAAAGGGTAGTTGGTTTAATTTAAATTTGGGTTGGGATATATTTCCCGCTGTCTATGGTGAAGGGTCCTAACAAAAACCGCCCCCAAAGTTCATCGGACAGATCCCTTTTTCAAAAAGAGGAGGAGGTCCTTGCTTTTTGGAAAAAGAACCGGATCTTTGAGAAAAGTCTGAAGCGAAATCCACGATCGCAGATATTCTCGTTCTACGACGGTCCCCCATTTATCACTGGTACCCCCCACTACGGCACCCTGCTGCCGAGTATTGCTAAAGATATTGTCCCCCGTTACCAGACAATGAAGGGTAACTATGTCCCGCGAGTTTGGGGCTGGGACGTTCACGGGCTACCCGCCGAGAACAAGGTGGAAGAAGAGCTTGGACTCAAAGTTAAAAAGGACATTGAGAAGTATAGCGTTGCAAAGTTTATCAAGGCCGCCCGCCGCTACGTCGCTAGGGGCTCCAAGGAGTGGCGTTGGTATATCGATCACATCGGGCGTTGGGCAGATATGGAAAAGCCCTATCGCACAGATGACCTGAACTATATGGAGTCCGTTATCTGGATATTCAAGCAACTCTACGAGAAGGGGTTGATTTACAAGGGGCGTCGGGTTTCTCTTTACTGCCCACGCTGCGCCACCCCACTTTCCAAATTTGAGGTGACCATGGATGCCGCTGAGAATTATCGTGATGTTGTAGATCCAGCCGTTACTGTCGCCTTTAGGCTCAAGGGGGCTGACAACACCTATGCCCTCGCCTGGACCACTACTCCCTGGACCCTGCCAGCCAACAACGGTTTGGCTGTAAACCCCCGGATAAAGTACGTGGTCATCAGCAACGGTGACCGGAAATACATCCTAGCCGAGAAGGCGCTAGCACGATACCCGGAGTTCAACGGTTGGCGAAAGATCAAAACCGTAACGGGCAAGGGTCTCGTGGGAAAATCTTTTGTCCCCCTCCTTGAGACCAGCATGGAAAAGGCTCAGAGCAATCACCGAATTTGGGGAGCTAGTTTTGCCAACACGGAGGATGGAACAGGGATTGTCCATATTGCTCCTGCCTTCGGCGAAGACGACTTCAACCTCGGGCAGGCTCACAACCTAAGCCTGCCGTTCGTCCTAGATGAGGACGGTAAGTTTACTGAAGATACTCCCTATCCCTGGGCTGGCATCTATTTCAAAAAGGCGGATCCCCTCATAATCCAACACCTGAAGGAGGGAGGGGTGCTTGTTCGGGAAGAAACCATTACCCATTCCTACCCTCACTGCTACCGCTGCTCCACGCCCCTTATCTATATGGCGCAGGATTCCTGGTTTATGAAAATCGGTGCCATCCGCCAGCAGATGCTTAAAACCAACAGGGCCATTAACTGGATCCCGCCCCACTTCGGCGATAAGCGCTTCAGTTATAACATTCGCAACGCTCCCGACTGGTCTATTTCCCGTACCCGCTATTGGGGGACGCCCATCCCAGTCTGGGAGACACGTGACGGTGAGAGAATTGTTGTCGGCTCATTGGCAGAGATAGAGAAGTTGTCAGGCAAAAAAATCCGGGACCTGCACCGCCCCGGTATAGATGAAGTGATATTTAAACTTCCCTCTGGTAAAAGGGCTTATCGAGTTAAAGAGATTCTGGACGTTTGGTTTGAGTCGGGCTCTATGCCCTTCGCTCAGGACCACTATCCCTTTGAAAACACGGCCAAGTTTGAATCCCGCTTTCCATCTGACTTTATCGTGGAGTATACCGGGCAGCTGCGAGGCTGGTTCTATTATTTGCACGTTTTAGCCAATGCCCTTAAACAAAAACCGGCTTTTACTAATGTAATTACTACCGGGGTGCTGATGGGCACCGATGGCCGGAAAATGAGCAAGAACTACGGCAATTACCCCGACCCGCGCCAGATTATTGAGAAATACGGTGCCGAGGCTCTGCGTCTCTATTTCTCTGCCAGCAAAGTGATGCTTGGCGAGGATCCTAGTATGAGCGAGGACGATGTACGCGAAGCGAGAAATGCAATTAATATCCTCCACAATTCACACAAATATTTACTAACCTACGCCGATCTTCATCGTTGGAAACCCTCCCGCCAGCAGACTCGCGGTGGACGGCCCGCCCACATCACAGATAGGTGGATCATGACTCGTCTTAACCAGTTCATTCGCGAATATAGCGAAAGTCTGGATAAGTTTAACCTGCCCCAATCAACTAGGGCTATCCAACCATTTATTGAGGACCTGTCCACTTGGTATATCAGGAGTAACCGGAATAGGTTCGCTGAGGGCGACCATTCTGCCCTAGCTACACTCCATAAGGTCCTTTACAAATTTAGCCTGGCGATCGCTCCTACCCTTCCCTTCACAGCTGAGCATATTTACCGCTCATTAAGGGACGCGCGCGACCCGGAGTCTGTTCACCTCTGCAGTTATCCGGAGGCAAAACCGCTTTCGCCACTAGATAGGCAGTCCCTAGAAAAAATGGCACTGGCTAGAGAGCTCGCCTCGGCTGTCCACGCTCTAAGGGCGGAGATCGGACAGCCCCTACGCCAGAAGATGGCCACTGTTATTCTGAAAAATGCGAAGTTCTTGAAAGCGAACGTGGCTCTAATTAATCTCCTTAGAGACGAGATAAATGTTGGGGTAATTAAGCTAGATGCTGTGCCAAACAAACACTTTATGTCTATGAAAGTTGGTAATATCACAATCTACCTAGATAAACACCTGACGGCCGAGCTTAAGGAGGAGGGCCTGCTAAGAGAGCTCGTGAGAGCATTACAAGATGTTCGTAAGAAAAGCGGCCTGAGAGTTGGACAGAGGGCGATCCTCCACTATAAGACTGACGACAAAGAGCTGGCGGGTTTGATTCGCGAGAAGGCTGATTACATAAAGTCCGCCGCCTACTTGGAAGATCTCCGCACAGCAGAATCACTCAAGGGGGAGCGGGTACTTGGAGGAAGGTTATTTATAAGGATTAGGAAGTAGTCTACATCCTCTCTACTGTCTCCATTCCCAAAAGGTTGAGACCAGTTTTTAAAACTTCGGCCGCTTTCTTCACCAGATTCAGACGAACTCCTCTTAACTTAGGTGTTGAATATAAAACTGGTTCACTTTGATAGAAAGAGTTAACTTCTTTGGCTAACTCATAGAGATAGGTGGCAAGGTAGTGGGGCATATAACCAAGGGCTGCTCTCTTCAGGGCCTCGGGAAATTCAGCTAGTTTTGTGACAATAGCGAGGTCTCTACTCTCTTCCAAGGCGGCGACGTCCAATTTGGGAACTCTTCTTGCCTTTCTTAGAATATTTTTTAGTCTCGCATATGTGTATTGGAGATAAGGTCCCGAATTCCCCTCAAGACTAAGCATTTTATCCCAGTCAAAAATAATATCTGAGAGTCTATTTTGAGAGAGATCATTATACTTAACCGCCCCCACCCCGATCGCCCCCGCCGCGCTCTTCGCCGCAGCCGGTTTAAGCTCGGCCCTCCTTTCCTTAAGCGTTCTCTGGGCCCGCTCAACCGCTTCATCAATCACCCGGCCAAGCTCGACCACTCCTCCCTCACGGGTAGAAAACTTTTTGCCGTCTTTACCAAGAATCAGGCCAAACTTTACATGGGTGAGCTCTACATTCTTGCCGACCCCCATCGCATCAGCAACAGCAAATAGCTGTGACAAATGCAGGGCTTGCTCATTGCCGATTACATAAGCAATCTTCTTAGGTTTGTATTCGCTTAGCCGATATTCTAGATTCGCAATGTCACGGGTGAGATAAAGAGTCGCTCCGTCTGATTTTCTAATAAGACCCGGCGGTAGGTTATAGGTATCTAGCGGTACCACAAGCGCCCCCTCGCTCTCTTTGGCAAGACCGCCTTTAACCAGCGATTCCACGGATGGGCCCATCCTGTCCTGATAAAATGATTCACCAATATAAATGCTGAACCTTACCCCAAGCCGATTATAGACACGAGCCATCTCTCTGAGAGATTCTTTTTTGAACCACCGCCAGAGTTTAAGGTTTTCTTTATTACCCCCTTCTAATCTTTTAAACTCGTCTCTGGCCCTATCCTCCAACTCGGGGTGGGACTTCAGTTCCTCGTGAAACCTAATATAGAGCTTACCCAACTCATCAACCGGCTCCTTTTTAACCTCCCCTCTTTTACCCCAAAGCTTATAGGCGGCGATAACCTTGCCGAACTGGGTTCCCCAGTCACCGATGTAATTCCAGCGCACAACGTTATAGCCGACAAAGTCGTAGATGTTAGATATTGCATCCCCTATAACGGTTGAGCGAATATGGCCAATATGCAGGGGTTTTGCTATGTTCGGAGAAGAATATTCAACAATCACTACGCCCCTTCCCTTTTTCTCTTTCCCCCACATTCTCGTGCTACATATTTTCTTGAACTCACTCCGGATAGCACTCTGGGTCAGCCAGACATTAACAAACCCTGGCGCCACTATTTCTATTTTCTCGCAATAATCCGCCGGAGCGTGTTGGTGAAGATAGCTGCGCAACTCCTCGGCAGCAACCATCGGTGCAGACTGATTCTTTTTCGCCAGAATAAAAGCGGCGTTCGTAGAAAGATGGCCCCTCTCAGGGTTCTCTGATATCCTCACGTCAAAATCAAGGTCCCCTAATTTTTCACGCAGGAGACCAGCAAATACATTTACCATCTACAGCAACATCATAGCATTTTTGGCGCCGACGTTCCCCCGCCATTCGCGTTATACTTAATAGAGTGAAGGAGCTAGCCAAAAACAAACGGGCGTATTTTGATTATCAAATCCTCGAGGAGATAGAGGCCGGCGTTGAGCTGCTCGGCTTTGAAGTAAAAGCGGCGAAGTCGGGGAAAATTCACCTCAGCGGCAGCTACGCGAAGGTGGTAGCTGGGCAAATCCAACTGGTGGGCGCGACCATCGCTCCCTACCAACCGAACAACACTCCCAAAGATTATGACCCGGAAAGAACCAGGCGGCTCTTGCTTACCAAAAATGAGATTAAACACCTGATCGGCAAGATGAATGAGGCCGGATTGACAGTCGTTCCGCTACGGGCCTATATTAAGGGCCGCCTAGTCAAAATCGGCATTGGCTTGGCACGAGGTAAGAGACAGCGGGACAGGCGTGAGGCTATAAGAAGGCGCGATGCCGACCGGGAGATTAGGAGCTCTTTGAGAATTAAGAGGTAGTGTGCCCTATATTATATATATTCTTTACAGCCAGGCGGACCACAAGCTCTATGTCGGCTGCACAAGCCATCTTAGAAATCGCCTTGCGGAACATACTGCGGGTAGGGTAGTGGCCACCCGAGGCAGAAGACCACTTGTGTTGATTCACCAAGAATTATTTGAAGATAAGGTCCTCGCATTCAATAGAGAAAGGTTCCTGAAGAGTTTGTGGGCGAGCAGAGAAAAGAAAAAGATATTGCAGAAATATCTCGGGCACGCTTAAATTAATGGGGCTAAAACAATTTCTACGAAATTGTTCGCCCGAACAAATTTTCTTTAAAAATTTGTTTTAGGGGATGATCGGCCAGATGGATCATTGATTGCGAGGGCCGCAAGCAGAGTCGGGGACCTCTTAAATAACCCCACCAACGAAATAAGTGCAAACTTAAATCGTCAACCAGCCCTGGCTTACGCCTAAGGGCTGCATCGCTTCCCGAGCGCTCGGGTAGGGAGTAGCGGTGTCATAATCCGGGCTTACGCTGGTTTCTTTGACTAGAGGAAACACGCGGAAATCTACTTCTAGTCGGGCATCGAGTTTTCTGTTCAGTCTTCAGCTCGCTGCTTCTATTAGACTGAACTAGGTTTGTAGCAGACCCTCTCATGACTGGTCCACACGCGGGTTCGATTCCCGCCATCTCCACTCGACTCGTCTCTCGACAAGCTCGAGACTCGCTCGTGGCAAGCCACCTCAATTCTTAAACCAAATCAAGAAGTATAATCGCGAGTCGAGTGTCCCGAGCGTAGTCGAGGGGCTACAATATATTTGTGTATTACGTCTATATAATCTCCCGCCTAGGCGGCAAGCTCTATATTGGTATTACGGAGAATCCGGAGCAAAGAGTTAAATATCACAACACAAAACGAGGGGCCAAATTTACCAAGGATGGGGGATATAGAATAGTTCTCGTCGAAGAACACGAGACTCTATCCGAGGCGCGCAAAAGAGAGACGCAAATCAAAGATTGGCGTCGTGAAAAAAAGGAAACGCTAATTAAAAAATACCAGGCGGGACTACCTACTAAGATTGAGTAGACTAAGGCCGGACCGCCATCTCCACGAATATTGACTAACTTCTCTCAACGTGGTATTTATAATCCACGTTCTTTAACTTATCCGAAGGTGAGCCTTTGAGTATTGGCCGAACCCGATACTCAAAGACTCATCTTCGAAAAAACCGACTATCCAGAGGAGGGATGCAATGATCGTAACGAGACGGCAGCTCACAGCTATGGGAGCCTGCT
>Ga0233423_10000243_pt1 | contig 31096 bp, 46 predicted proteins | sample Watercolumn_Mata_FD_180713 | JGI IMG/M metagenome (GOLD analysis project Ga0233423, IMG submission 180713) | Freshwater microbial communities from Lake Matano, South Sulawesi, Indonesia - Watercolumn_Matano_2014_112_MG | ecosystem: Environmental > Aquatic > Freshwater > Lake | place: Indonesia... | reverse complement strand
GTGCCTTCGTGGTACAGAAGATATCCTTCGGCGCCGGATCATTCTCAGACGTGGGGAACGTCCTCCCACTCATGAGCATCCCTGAAGGGACGCTGATCTGTAACATCGAGGGCAGACCAGGCGACGGCGGCAGGTACGTAAGGTCCGCAGGCGGATACGCGACGCTCGTATCCCACTCTGCCGGCAACGTCCTGGTCCAGTTCCCGTCGGGACTGGTTAAGCCATTCGATAGCATGTGCAGGGCCACTGTTGGGATAGTCGCCTCTGGGGGCATCGTCGAGAAGCCCATGCTCAAAGCCGGCACCAGCTACCACAAGTTCAAGGCAAGGTCCGTGAAGTACCCGAGGGTAAGAGGAAAGGCGATGAGCGCCTACGCTCACCCGCACGGAGGCGGCAGCCACCCGACAGGTGGTCGACCCGTTGGCAGGAATGCCCCTCCAGGACAGAAGGTGGGGATAATCGCCTCAAGGAGAACCGGAAGGAGAAAGAAGTGATCTAGCAAATTTGGAGGAATGAAAATGTCAAGAGAGTTCACGTACCGCGGATATACGATCTCGCAACTGATGGGGATGCCCATGGACGAGTTCATAAGCCTCCTCCCGAGCAGGCAGAGGAGGTCCCTGCTGAGGGGGCTTACCCCTGAGCAGAGGTCGCTCTTCGAGAGGATAAGAAAGGCCAAGACCTCCGGCTCAAAGGGCAAGAAGATCGTCATAAGGACGCACTGCAGGGACATGATAATCCTTCCGGAGATGGTCGGTCTGACTATATCCGTGCACAACGGCAAGGAGTTCACGCCAGTGGAGATCCTCCCCGAGATGATAGGGAAGTACCTTGGCGAGTTCGCAGTTACCTGCGGCAAGGTGACCCATGGTGCCCCAGGCCTTAAAGCGACAAGGAGCTCCATGTTCGTACCATTAAAATAAACCCCTTTTTTCATCTTCTTCTCTTTCTGTAAAAAACTTTTTATAGCCCTCCCAAGTTGTAAACTTGCGATTCAATGAGTCATAGTAAACTGGATGTGTGGGTAATGCCTGAATGGGGATATTCAACGGTAGAGGTGGACCCTGACAAAATGGCAAGGGCGAGTGGGAGAGATCTACACATCTCGCCTAAAGAAGCCAGGGAGATCTGTAATGCCATAAGGCACATGCGACTAGACGACGCCATCTCATATTTAGAGCGCGTAACTCAGAAGAAGGAGGGCGTTCCTTACAGAAGGTTCAAGAAGAACGTCCCACACCACCCCGAGATTGCCGCTAGGTTCGGCATCCCCTCAGGCAGGTATCCTGTAAAGGCATCATCTGAGATCCTCAACGTCCTTAAGAACGCGAAGGCCAATGCCGAGAACAAGGGGCTGGATACCGAGAGCTTGCGGATACGCCACGCCTGCGCACAAGCTGCCATGCGGATGAAGAACTACGTGCAGCGGGCGTTCGGCAGGTCTACACCATATTTTCACCCGCTCACCCACATCGAGATAGTCGTGGAGGAGGTTGGCGCATGAGCATCGTGAAATTTTTCATCAATAAGGCATCAAAGAACATGATCATTGATAATTACCTAAGGAATGAACTGAAGCGTGCAGGATACGCTGGGGTGGAGTTCCAGAAGACGCCCCTGGGAAACAGGGTCGTGATCTACGCCGAGAGACCGGGAATGGTGATAGGCAGGCAGGGCGCCACCATCCGGGAACTCGCGCACATCATAGAGACCAAGTACAGCCTGGAGAACCCCCAGATGGCGGTAATCCCGGTACAGCGCCCTGAGCTCAATGCCAGAATAATGGCGAGCAGGGTCGCCTCCGCCTTGGAGAGGGGCATCCACTTCAGAAGGGCGGCATTCATAGCCCTAAGGCAGATATCAGAGGCCGGCGCAAGGGGCGCCGAGATCGTCATTCGCGGCAAGCTCTCAACGGAGAGGTCGCGCTACGAGAAGTTCAAGTTCGGGGCCATACTGAAGGCCGGTCAGCCTAGGAAGTACGCCGTCGATACCGCCGTCACCCACGTCCTGCTGAAACCGGGCGCATTCGGGATAAAGGTGAACATCTACCTCCCAGTGAAGACCATAGACGACATCAGCGTTGTGGAGGCTGCGCCGAAGGCGGCGGAGTGATGAACGATGGCGATCATGAGAATTGACGAGATAAGAAAGATGGGCAAGGATGAACGGAGCAAGAAGCTCTCCGAGCTCAAATCCGAACTCTCGAAGATGATGGCCATGAAAGCCATGGGCGGATCCCTCGAGAACCCTGCCAGAATACGGCTGCTCAGGAAGACGATAGCGCAATTTTACACAGTTAGCAGGGAGGAGGAGCTGGGGATTCGAAAGGCCGAGAAGCCTGAGAACTCTGAGAAGAGGGGGAAGAAAGAGAAAGCTGAGAAGGAAGAGGGCGCTGAGGAATGAAGGTAAACGTCTCAAACTTATTGTATCACAACTTGGTGGGCCTGGAGGCACGGGTGGCGTTCTCCACCGACCCCACACTGGTAGGCGTTGAGGGAAGGGTCATCGACGAGACCACCAAGACGCTACTGATCTCGACAACAGATGGTGATAAAATGATACCGAAACAGAACTCAAAATTTGCATTCTATATTCCGCACGAGGTTTCCGTGGAAGGTAATGCGATACTCCTCAGTCCCGAGGAACGGCTGAAGCGGCTGCAGAGGAGGAGACACTGAATGTCACAGGCACTCAAAGAGACTAAAACCAGTTCATGTGACGACGAGAACTGCCCGTTCCACGGTTCCCTCTCAACCAGAGGGATGACGCTCACGGGCAAGGTGGTCAGCGACAAGATGCACAAAAACGTCGTCGTCCAGATAGATTTCCTAAAACACTTCCCGAAGTATAAGAGGTACGGCAGGAAGAGGTCAAAGATACACGCCCACAACCCCCCGTGCATCGGGGCCGCGAAGGGCGATAACGTCAAGATCACCGAATGCCGGCCCCTGAGCAAGACGGTCTCGTTCGTGGTCGTCGAGAAGACTGGTGGTGTCTGAGCATGGCGAAGAGAGGGAAGGGTCTAGGCGGAGGGATCACATACCGCCCAGGGTTAAGTGCTGGTCTCCACCATGAATCGATACTAATCTGTGCCGACAACAGCGGGGCTAAGTTCGTCATGATTATAGGCGTACCCAGCGCAAAGAGCAGGATACGAAGGCTTGCAAGCGCCACGGTGGGCGACAAGGTCATAGTATCCGTCAAGGAGGGCACGCCCGAGACAAGGCGCCAGATCTTCCACGCCGTCATAGTCCGGCAGAGGAAGCCCTTCAGAAGGGCCGACGGAACCTGGATACAGTTTGAGGATAACGCAGGCGTAATAGTGACCGAGGAAGGAGAATGCAAAGGAACAGAGATCAGGGGTCCGGTGGCAAAGGAGGCTGCTGAGAGGTGGCCGAAGGTCGCGGGCCTCTCATCAATGATAATATGAGGTGCTATGGTTGACCAGCATTAAACCAAAAGTCCAGAGAAAGATGATTTCATCCCTTGACAAGAGGGCGGCGATGATGCGCGCTCCGCTCTCAAAGGACCTGCGCTCGCAGTACGGCTTCAAGACCGCGTCGTTGAGGAAGGGCGATACCGTACTCATTGCAAGGGGCGATTACACGGGTCATGAAGGCAAGGTCAACTCCCTGATCCTCTCGAGGATGAGGATGACCATTGAGGGCGTGAACATGAAAAAGATGGACGGAACCAACAAGCCCGTTTACATATCGCCATCCAAGGTAACTATCACAAAGTTGGACCTCTCCGATAAGAGAAGGAAGCAACTCTTCGAATCGAGATCTAAAAAATAGGAGGAAATCTTCTTGAAAAGACATCTAAAGACCTATCCTGCTCCGCGATTCTGGCCTATAATGATAAAGGAACACGAGTTCACCATACGCCCGGCCTCTGGCCCTCACCCAATCTCCTGGGCCATACCCTTGGGGATCCTGCTCAGAGACGTCCTCAAGTACGCGAAGACCGTGGGCGAGGTCAAGAGGATCCTCGCAGAGGGCAAAGTGCTGATAGACGGTAAGGTGAGGGCTAACTACAAGTTTCCAGTAGGCCTGATGGACGTGGTGTACCTGAAGCCCGCCAACGAGTATTACAGGATTCTTCCCAACAGCGTCAACAGGTTGGCTCTGGTAAAGATCGCGCCAGAGGAGGCCGCCTTCAAACTGGTCAGGCTGACCGGTAAGCGAATTCTAAGAGGCAATAAAGTTCAGCTGAACTTCCACGACGGGAGGTCATCCGTAGTAAAGGTCGAGGATCCATTCAACATCCAAGTGGAGTACAGGATCTTCGACGTCCTAAAGATCTCCATCCCTGATGGTCAGGTGATGGGCTCCATACCCCTAGAGCCAGACGCCTTCGTCTCAATAATAGGTGGGACGAACATCGGAAAATACGGAACCCTGAAGGAGACCCCTAACACGAGGGACCCCAACAGCCTCGCAAAGGTAATGATCGGCGATGTGGAGAATACCGTTATGCTTAAGTATCTATTCCAGATAGGTAAGGGGAGTCCAATCATAAATATCAGCGGAGATGTGGCGTAGAATGTCCGAGGGTGCTAAGGCCGCCCCGAGCGGCCAATTGAACCCCATGCAGAAAATAAGGATAGGCAAAGTAGTTGTGAACATGGGTATAGGAGAAGGTGGAGAGAAGCTAGAGAAGGCAATGACGGTTCTCAAGTCCCTCACGGGGGCTAAGCCTTGTCCTAGAAAGGCAAAGAAGGCGATAAGGGACTTTGGCGTCAGAAAGGGGGAGAACATCGGTTGCGTCGTGACGCTGAGGGACCAAGCAATTGACGACTTTCTGAGACGCGCCTTCGACTCGAAGAAGAATAAGATCAAGGAGAGTTCTTTCGATGACTATGGGAACGTCTCCTTCGGCATAACCGAGCATATCAATATACCCGGCACGAAGTACGACCCCGCCCTCGGCATATTCGGTATGAACGTCTGCATTGTGCTCGAAAGGCCGGGGTACAGGGTCGCTCGAAGGATGGGGCGTCCGGGCAAGATCGGTCGCGAACAGAGGGTACGGAAGGAGGAGGCCATCTCCTTCCTAAAGGAAGGCTACGGAATCAAATTGGAGACGGAGAGTTAGAGACATGGGAAAATATCGCCGCGCTAAGGAGAGAAAGTTTGGAAAGGGCAGCAGGCGCTGCAAGCGCTGCGGCTCAAAGGGCAGCACCATCATCAGGAGATACGGTCTTAACCTCTGCAGGCAGTGCTTCCGCGAGACCGCAGAGACGCTCGGCTTCAAGAAGTATCTGTAGGGGTGGAGAACATGTGGGTTCAGGATCCTCTTGCAAACGTGTTCACCAACATAATGAATAGCGAGGAGAGGGGCAGGAGCGAGTGCATAGTCACACCGGCCCCCAAGCTCATAGCCAACGTGCTCAGGGTTCTCCAGAAGTCAGGCTACGTGGGTGAGTTTGAGTTTATAGACGATGGAAGGCTTGGAAAGCTGAGGATCCAGCTCTTGGGCAGGGTCAACAAATGCGGCGTGATCAAGCCTTACTATTCGGTCTCTTACAAGGAATTGGAGGAGTGGGCGCACCAGTACCTCCCTGCCAAAGATATCGGTCTCCTAATCCTGACGACCTCCAAGGGAATACTCACGCATAAGGAAGCCATCGCCAACAAAGTGGGCGGGAGACTGATGGCCTACGTCTATTAGGGGGAAGGGCGATGTCTGCTTACGCCTCTGAATCAATCAAAATCCCAGAGGGCATCGAGATCTCCGTGGAAGGAATGTTGGTCACGGTCTCTGGTCCGAAGGGCAAGATATCAAGGGACTTTGCCCACTCAAAGCTGAAACTCTCAAAGAAGGATGGCGAGATACTCTTAGAGTCCCCCAGCAAAGGGAAGCGTCTCAACGCAATGGTTGGTACTATAGCGTCGCACATCCGAAACATGTTCAAGGGAGTGACCGAGGGCCACGTCTATAACATGAAGGTCATCTACGCCCACTTCCCCGTAACCGTGAAGGTTGCCGGAAAGGACGTCCTGATCGAGAACTTCATGGGCGAGAGGTCTAAGAGGGTTGCCAAGATCGTGGGCAACGTCAAGGTCACCGTTCAAGGGGACGAGCTAATCCTAGAGGGGATAGACAAGGAAGAGGTAGGTCAGACCGCCGCGAACATCCATATGGCCACCCATGTGAAGAAGATGGATCCGAGGGTCTTCCAGGACGGCGTCTATCTCGCGGAGAGGAGGTAATTTCATGGCAAAGCGTTCACCCAAGAAGTTCAGCAAGCCCCTCAAGATTAGGGAGAAGATCTCATCCGAAAGGCCACCGTTCAAGAGGTCGGAGACCCACAGGTTCCCGCGTCTCGGCGATAAATGTAGGAGTAGCAAAGGCATACGATCCAAGATGCGCCTCAAGAAGATGAGCAGGGCTGCTATCGTCGAGACAGGATACAGAGGACCGGTACTTACGCGAGGTCTGCACCCGACCGGGAAGCACGAGGTCATCGTCTACAGGACCGAGGACCTGACAGCTGTGAACCCTGATCTGGACGTCGTGAGGATCGCGGGGACAGTTGGAACGAGGAAGCGCCTCGAGATCCTCCAGAGGGCGAAGGAGCTAAACGTTCTGATCCTTAACAGGCGCCCTTCAGAGAAGGAAGAGAAGAGAGAGGAAGCGAAAGAAAAGGAAGAGGAAACGAAAAAGAAAAAGGCTCCAAAAGAAGCTGAGAAGGAAGCCGAGGTAAAAGAAGTGGAGGAGTGGTCGGCAGAGAAGGAGGAGGCGCAAATCGAAGAGGAGGAAGAGCGTAGATGAGTCTGAAGATCCAGAAGAGGATAGCATCAGACGTGCTAAACGTCGGAGAGAGCAGGGTGTGGATGGACCCCGAGCGCTTCGAAGACATCAGCATCGCAATCACACGCGATGATATACGCGCCCTCATAAATGACGGCGCCATAAAGGCTCGCCCCGAGACCGGGGTGAGCAGAGGAAGGTACAGGCACGCTCACCTGCAGAAGAGGAAGGGGCTAAGAAAGGGACCGGGAACACGCAAAGGTCCCGTTACCGGAGACGAGTGGATCAATAGAATCCGCTCCATAAGGGAGTTCCTCCGCCTGCTTCGCAGGAAGAAGATAATCACGCCCGCTGTGTACAGGGCGCTCTACCTTAAGGCAAAGGGTGGCGCATTCCACGACAAGAGGCAACTCAAGACTTACATCGAGGAACACAACTTGGCGAGGAGGTAAAAAAGTTGGCCAAAGGCACTATCTACAAGGTTACCTTCCGAAGAAGGCGGGAGGGCAGGACTGATTATCACCAGAGAAAGAAACTGATCTCAAGCCGAAAGCTTAGGTTAGTCGTAAGGAAGACGATAAAGCACATCACCCTTCAGCTGGTCGAGGCAAAGATCGAGGGCGATCGGATCTTGGTGCACGCCGGTACCTCGGAGCTGAGGAGGTATGGCTGGAAGGTGGGAACGGGCAACCTCCCAGCAGCCTACCTTGCGGGCTTCCTATTGGGAAAGCGAGCCGTCGGCAAGGGGCTCAAGTCTGCAATTCTGGACCTCGACGGGTACGTGATAACCAAGGAGAACCGGCTTCTGGCCGCGCTTAAGGGCGCGATCGACGCTGGGCTTGAAGTTTCGCACGACGAGGAGGTCCTGCCCAAGGAGGAGCGCGTCAGCGGAGTCCACATCGCAAAGTACGCGGAGCAGATTCAGAAGGAGGACCCGGCTAAGTATCAGAGTTACTTCTCCCAATACCTCTCGGGTGGAATCTCTCCAGAGAAGCTCGTGGAGCACTTTGAAGCGGTTAAGGGAGCTATCTCTAAAAAGGTGAAGTAGATTGGCATACCAACAGACTCAATGGGTACCGCGAACGACATTAGGTAAGCAGGTAATGGAAGGTAAGATCACAAGCATAAAGGATGTCTTCGAGCAGAATATCCCGATCAAGGAACCGGAGATCGTTGACGCCCTGATCCCAGACATGAAACACGAGGTTCTCGATGTGAGCATAGTCCAAAAGCAGACCGACGCGGGCGAGATAACAAAGTTCAAGATCGGGGTCGTCGTAGGGAATGGCGACGGCTATATCGGTGTGGGCATCGGAAAGTCAAAGCAGATGCGATTCGCCATAGACAAGGCGGTGGCTGACGCAAAGCTCAACCTCACCCCCGTAAGGAGGGGATGCGGGAACTGGGAGTGCCCCTGCGATCAACCCCACAGCCTCCCCTTCACCGTAACTGGGAAGAGTGGGAGCGTGAGGGTGACCCTGATCCCTGCTCCAAAGGGTATCGGGCTCGTGGGCGGCGCCGTTGCGAAGACCCTCCTCACCTTCGCTGGCATAAAGGATGCCTGGGTCGTCTCCAGAGGCGAGACCAGGACGACGATCAACTTTGCCGGAGCGGTCTATGAGGCGCTTAAGAACACTTACAGGTTCAAGCAATGAGGTGCGAGAAATGAAACTCTATCTAGTCATCAGAATCAGAGGCAGGATGGGGATAGCCCCAGAGCTGCTGGATACGATGAATCGCCTCAACCTTCCGAGGAAGCACAACGCTGCATTGATTGCCGACACCCCTTCCAACATTGGGATGCTGAACAAGGCGGCGGACTACATCACGTGGGGCGAGATAACCAAGGAGCCCCTCGTAGACCTCCTGAAGAAGAGAGGCCGTCTAGTTGGCGATGAGAGGCTAACCAAGGAGTCCCTCAAGAAGGCAGGCATGGGCACCTTCGAGGCCCTCGCCGGTCGGATCATGGAGGAGGGCAAGGTCCCAGAGCCGATAAAGAGGACATTCAGGCTCACCCCTCCAAGCGGAGGGTTCAAGGGGCATGTCATGAGGCACATCGGTTCTGGCGGCGAGCTTGGATACAGGGGCTCTGCGATAAACGACCTCGTCCAAAGGATGATCTGATCCTCCTGTTTTCTGTCTGCTAACCAGAAAATTTTTCTGCCCCCGCCACTTTACCGTATTGGGGTGGATTGCATGTCCTCAAGGAGACGGCCATTCCGGTTTGATCCATTCTGGGATCTGGAACAAATAGACGAGATGATGGAGCGGTTCATGAACGAGGCATTCGACCAGGCGAAGGACAGGGAGGGTCCCATATTCTACGGCTTCTCGGTATCCGTTGGACCCGACGGAAAGCCGATAATACAGGAGTTCGGGAACGTAAAGCCCGGTCTGAAGGGACCGGAACTCAAGGAGGAGATAGAGCCGCTCGTGGACGTCGTGGACGGCAAGGACTCCCTAATGGTCTACGCCGAACTCCCTGGCGTGGATAAGAAGGACATCCAGCTCTCCGTCACCGACGAGAGCCTGACGATATCTGTGGAGAGGGAGAAGAGGCACTATTACAAGGAGGTTTCCCTCCCTGCCAAGGTCAAGCCCGATACCGCCAAGGCCAGCTACAAGAACGGCGTCCTAGAGGTTACCTTCGAGAAGACGGTCAAACAGTCCAAGAAGCAGATAAGAGTGGAATAGAAGACCGGAAAAAAGTAAAAATATATTAGATAGCCGTCTTTTTGATAATCGCTAACCGTAGTGGTGTTTACCGATGGTAGTTCGAAGGGAGCGGAAGGTTCGTAGGCAGCGTGGATCTAGACTCTACGGCTGGGGTCAGGTCGGTCAGCACAGAAAGTCTGGATCTCGCGGGGGCTTTGGTAAAGCCGGTCTCCACAAGCACAAATGGAGCTGGACCACTAAGTACGGTAAGGATCACTTTGGCAAAGATGGCTTCGTCAGACCGGCCGCAGTGACGCACGAGGTCAAGGCGATAAACGTCGGGGCGCTATCCTCGTTGATTCAAGGGAAGGTCCTGCAGCAGGACGAGAAGGGAAGGGCGGTCTTAGACCTCTCCACGCTGGGCTATGACAAGGTTCTAGGCAGCGGAAAGATCGGCCTCTCTCTGGTTGTAAAGGCATTACACATCACCGAACTCGCAAAGAAGAAGATCTCTGAGGCCGGTGGAGAGGCAGTCCTAGCAGAATGAGGTTGCCACTACCATGGTCCGCTTCTTGGATCTCATGGAGCCGGTTATAAAGTATCTGCCGGAGATCCCAAAACCTCAACGAAAGATCAGCCTCAAGGAGAAGGCGCTCTGGACGGGCCTCGCGCTCGCCATCTACCTGATAATGGCCGAGATCCCCCTCTACGGGGTTCCCTTCTTCCAGCAGGGGTACGAGCAGTTCATGGTCTACAGGATCATATTCGCATCCAAGAAGGGCTCGCTGATGGAGCTCGGAATCGGGCCTATAGTCACCGCAGGCCTTATCATGCAGATCCTTGCAGGCTCAAAGCTCATCAACGTTGACATGACGAAGCCCAAGGACAGAGGATTATTCACCGGCACCCAGAAGGTTCTGGCGGTGGTGATGACTGCCTTCGAGGGCATCGCCTTCCTACTGGGAGGCGCCTACGGAAGTCCGGACGCTATTACATCCGTAATGATCATATCCCAGCTGATCGTGGTCGGAGTCCTCGTCCTTCTGTTGGACGAGATGGTGCAGAAGGGATGGGGTCTTGGGAGCGGTGTGAGCCTCTTCATCCTCGCGGGCGTCGCACAGCAGGTGGTGTGGCTCAGCCTCTCCCCGGTTGGGCCGCTCGCCGACGGTACCTCCCTTGGTGCCATAATCGCCTTCTTCCAGACAGCACTCAGCGGGCAGAACATACTGAGCGCCTTCTCGAGGTACCCATACCCGGACATGACCGGCTTCATCACAATGCTCATAGTCTTCTTTGTGGCGGTCTATCTGGAGGGCATGAAGATAGAGATCCCCGTAGCGTACGCTAAGTATGGAGGCATGAGGGCAAAGATCCCGCTGAAGTTCATTTACGTCTCGAATATCCCCATTATCCTCGCATCCGCCCTCTTTGCCAACTTCTACCTCTTCGGTCAGGTGCTCTGGCAGCACTTGAACCTCACCAACGCCAATCCGTGGTTCAACTGGTTCGCGATGTTTAACGCAACCTCCACTGGTAATTCGTTGTTGCCCGGTTGCTTCCTCTACTACATCCAGCCGCCGAGGAGCATCGCGACGGTTGCAAATGATCCTCTGCACGCCGTCCTCTACACTCTGATCCTAGTCGGCTTCTCCGTTGTGTTCGCCAAGATCTGGGTCGAGGTCTCTGGAATGAGTGCGAAGGCGCAGGCCGGCCAGCTCGTCGACGCCGGTCTCCAGATACCCGGCTTCAGGAGGGCGCCCGGGATAATCGAGCAGATCCTGAACAGGTACATCCCATCCCTCACCATAATAAGCGGCATCGCCATAGGTCTCTTGGCTAGTTTTGCCGATATGCTGGGTGCGATCGGAAGCGGCATAGGCATACTCCTATCCGTAGGTATTATCTACCAGTACTACCAGATACTTGCAAAGGAGCAGCTGGCTGAGGCCTATCCAGGTCTCGGCAGGTTCCTTGGGCAGGAGTAATGACCGAGGAGTGATGACGTTGGTAAAAAGACCCGCAAGGACTGGAAAGCTGGTGATAGTGACGGGCGTGCCGGGCGTGGGCAAGACAACCGTCCTAACCTCTGCCATTGACATCTGCAGAGAGCGCGGCGTGGACGTAAAGCACGTCAATTACGGGGACATGATGCTTGAAGAGGCGACCGCCAAGGGGCTCGTCAAGGACAGGGACGAGATGCGGAGGCTCCCCGTCAAAGAACAGATTAGCCTGCAACTGATGGCAGCAAAGAAGATACGTTCCCTCGCCGAGAAGAGCAACGTTATGCTCGACACGCACATGTTCATAAGAACACCCGACGGCTACATGCCCGGTATACCCTCGTGGGTAGCAGAGTCACTGCTCCCAGACTCAGTAGTCCTGCTTGAAGCAGACGCCGAGTCCATATCCAAGAGGCGGAAGAAGGACGTAGGGATACGAACCCGGGAGGAAGACGAACCATCCAAGATAGATGAGCACCAACTGATGGGGAGGGGAGGGGCGGCTGCTATTTCGGTGCTAACTGGCTGCACGGTTGCGATAGCGGATAACAGAGAGGGCAGGCACACGGCTGCAGGAGCGGTCATTGCCGGCCTCTTCAAGAGGTGAGGCTATTGGTGTTAGAGTTCTTCTCCCAGATTTACCTTGCAATTGTTAACGCGCTGTCATTCGCGCTCGGTCCTGCAAAGGACTTTCCCTTGGCGGCAGTTACCATCCTCTTAATCTCCGCAGGGATGGCCGTAATATCGGCGGTTGCCACGAGGACCCTTACCGACGTGAATGTAATGAGGAGGAGGATGACCGAGGTCAGGGAGTGGCAGAGCGCCTACACAAAGGCCGTCAGGGCAAAGGATCAGAAGGCGATCGATAGGCTGAAGAAGAAGGAGGCCACGGTCAAGAGGGCCCAGGCGGAGATGACGAAGGATCAGTTTAAACCCATGCTCCTGACCATAATACCGTTCTTCATATTCTACTACCTCTTCTACGCAGTATTCGGCTACAACCAAGTCATCGTCGCGTTCTCCCCCATAGCCCTGCCGTACATAGGTACGGAGTTCAACTTCTGGGTCTGGTACCTCATCAGCTCCTTCAGCATATCCACGCTGATCCAAAGAGTCTTCAACCTCCCATCGGTCTCTGACTAATGCCTCAAAACCCTTTTCTTTAGGAACGAGTAGAGATACCAGCGATATGGTGAGACGATTGGTTTCAAAATCGCTGGTGAAGGGGGTTCTTATCACGATAAGCGGGCCGGCCGGATCAGGAAAGTCCCACTGCGCCTCCGAACTTGCCAAGCTATACGGGGTGCCATGTCACTCTGCCGGCTCGATATTCCGAAAGATGGCGATGGAGAAGGGGGTTTCCCCCGAAGAATTCTCCAAGATGGCGGATAATGATCCAAAAATTGATAAGGAAATAGACCGTCGCACGTCCGAGCTCGCAAAGAGGGGCGGCTTGATCCTAGAGGGCAGGCTTGTCTCCTTCTTCTCCTCAACCTCTGCGCACAAGATAAGCCTCTACCTGACCGCCCCGTTCCATGAGAGGGTAAAGCGGATAGCCGAGAGGGAGGGGATAAGCCTCGAGGAATCCGAGGCGAAGACCCGAACCCGAGAAGAGAGTGAGCGCCAGCGGTACCTTGCCCTCTACGGTCTGGACGTAGATGATCTCTCACATTATGACTTCGTGATAAACACGGCGCTCTGGGACAAAGAATCCATAGTTGTCCTTCTGAAGACCATAGTGGACACGTATCTTAAAACTCACACACTGTAAGGTTAAGAGGGCTTGCAAAGGTATGGAAAGCGAACCGCCCTGAAGGGCAGGGCTTCTCGCAAAGCATAAGATAGAGTGGATCGATGTAACTAATCTAGGAAACCTGAGATACTGGTGTTGTTTTTGCAGCCAAGAACGCCGTCTATCAAAGACGAAGAGCAGACCGACCCTGCACACGGCTGGACGCCTAGGTCTCGCCCTTTGAAGGAGTACCTGGAGACGGGCGTTATAAACCTAGACAAGCCGCCTGGACCAAGCAGCCACGAGGTGGTGGCATGGGTCAAACGCCTCCTCGCTATAGACCGTGCCGGCCATGGCGGTACCCTGGATCCCAAGGTGAGCGGGGTCCTCCCGATAACCCTTGGCCGCTCCACCAGGATAATCTCCTTCATAATGAAGTCTGGCAAGGAGTACGCCTGCCTGATGGAGTTGCACGGCGACGTGGGCGACGTCCAGCTTGAGAAGGTCATCGAAGAGTTCGTTGGACCCGTCTACCAGATGCCCCCCGTGAGGTCGTCCGTCAAGAGGGCGCTGAGGGTCCGCACCATATACTCCATAAAGGTTCTTGAGAGGCAGGGGAGGTACGTCCTGATGAGGGTGGACTGCGAGGCAGGGACCTACATAAGGAAGCTCTGCCACGACATAGGCGAGGTTCTGGGCTGCGGCGCCCACATGCGGGAGCTCCGTAGGACCAGGGCCGGGCCGTTCAAGGAGGGCTCGGGCAGCATGAAGCTGCACGACCTCCTCGATGCCATAACCTTCTGGAAGGAGTCTGGTGACGAATCCCTGCTGAGGGAGGTCATAACCCCCATAGAGGAGGCGTTGTGGGAGTTTCCCAAGATCTTCGTGAGGGACTCCGCGGTCGACGCCATCTGCCACGGCGCGAACCTAGCCTCTCCTGGCGTTCTCAGGGTTGAGGGCGAGATGAAGGCTGGCGATACCATCTGCTTCATGACTATGAAGGGTGAGCTGATCGGGCTAGGGAGGGCCATGCTCTCCGGAGAGGAGATCCTGAAATCAGATCACGGCATAGTGGCGAACACGGAGCGGACCGTCATGCAGCCGGGAACCTACCCAAAGGGCTGGTGAATTCCCTGCCGCCCCTAAACCGTGATGCACCTCCAGCACACTACTACTCTAGGGAACCACCTAAGGAGAGGCGGAGGTTCGTCCTCAGGCTGGACATCAGGGGTCACCGCATGGAGTTCGCGAGTTCGAGCGGGATCTTCTCCAAGGACAGGATAGACCTCGGCACCCTAGTGCTTCTGGAAAGCATGGTTCTTCCAGAGGAGGGGGAGGTCCTCGATATGGGATGCGGCTGCGGCGTGATAGGGATCACCTTAGCAAAGATAAGGCCGAGGTTGAGGGTAACCATGGTTGATGTCAATCCGACCGCGGTAAAGCTTGCGAAGGAGAATATAGATACCAACGGCATCCATAATGCTGAGGCCATCCACAGCGACCTCTACTCCAGTCTCGAGGGCAGGGAGTTCGACCTTATAATATCCAACCCTCCCTTGGCAGCCGGTTACAAGGTGGTCTTTCCCCTCATAGAGGATGCCAAGTCCCACCTCAAGAAGGGTGGCTACCTGCAGCTGGTCCTCAGGAAGGGGGTTAATGCGATACCAAAAAAGATGAACGAGATCTTCGGTAATGTCGAACTTGTCTCGAGGAAAAGCGGCTACAAGGTCTTCAGGTCCTTGAACCAGAACGGTGAGTGACAAAGCCCCTCTGCAACAAATCCGTATATGGGAAGATACGGGAAGTAAGAGCAAAAGCAAAAAACAAAATAAGAGGTATTCAAAAAGCTAGACAGGGGCTTCTGCCGAGGTGTCCTAGCCTGGTAGGGAGCAGACGCAATCAAGGCTCATGCCTGGAAAACGGCTAGGTCCTGTGAGCCTGTGACTCGCAAGGGTCGCGGGGGTTCAAATCCCCCCCTCGGCGCCATAACAACAATGCCTTTAACCACTCCTATTCGTGAGGTCTTACAAAAGAAATTCTTAAATACTATCATATTGTTCTTATTTTGCCTCAAGTAGGAGATGTCTGTTGAGCTCATCATATAGGCACATAGTCAGAATAATCGATGCGGATCTCAAGGGTGAGGATAAGGTAGCGTACGCCCTAACCAGGATTAGGGGCATAGGAATCAACACCTCGTACGCCATCTTGAGGAGCTGCGGTGTGGATCCGGAGACTCGTGTTGGCCTCCTTCAGGACAGCGATATAAAGAGGATAGAGGAGGCGCTCACGACCATCCAAACCAAGTTCCCCCGCCACATGCTCAACCGAAGGAAGGATCCGTTCACCGGTAAGGATATGCACTTACTCGGTTCAGACCTTGTGGTCGGTATGAAGTCCGACATCGATCACATGAAGAAGATGAAGAGCTGGAAGGGAGTGAGGCACTCGCAGGGTCTCAAGGTTCGCGGCCAGTGCACGAGGACCACCGGAAGGTTTGGCGCCGCGGTTGGCGTTGCAAGGAAGGCGATCCTGCAGCAGCAAAAGGCAGCACAACAGGAAAAGAAGGAATGAGGTGTTCATGAATGGGAGATCCTAAGAAAAGCAGGAAGCGTTGGCAAGGACCGCGCCATCCATGGAAGAAGGACACTCTAGGCAAAGAACTGTCCCTGCTCGGTAAGTACGGACTCAGGAACAAGAGGGAGCTCTGGCGTGCGAACTCGGTCATCAAATCCTACAGAAACCAGGCAAGCGCAATCTTGGCGCTGGAGGAGAGCGAGAGGGCCGTAAAGGAGAAGGACCTTATCAAGAAACTCTCAAAATTGGGTCTCCTGAATGAGGAGGCCGTCCTCGACAACGTCCTGGGCCTCAGCGTGGATGAGATCCTCGAGAGGCGCCTTCAGACGATCTTGTTAAAGCTAAACATAGCCAAGACCCCGTATCAGGCGAGGCAGTTGATAGTCCATGGGCACGTCTCCATTGGTGATAGGCGTGTCTCAGCCCCTGGCTATCTCGTGAGCAGGGACGAGGAGTCCCAGATAAGGTGCGGAATAGCGATGCCCGTGGAAGCGGAACCGACGGCAGTAGCAGAGAAGGGGGCATAATTAGATGTCAAGGTTCGATAAGGGCATGAAATGGGGCGTCGCCAACATTTACAGCTCGTACAACAACACAATCGTTCATATAACCGACCTGACGGGGGCCGAGACTGTGGCCTTCCAGTCAGGGGGGAGGATCGTAAAGTCCGACCGCGAGAAGCCCTCTCCCTACGCTGCCATGGTCTCCGCGACGAGGGCTGCGCAGGCCGCCTTGGAGAAGGGGATCAGCGGGATACACATCAAGGTCAGAGCACCGGGCGGTCACAAGAGCAAGACCCCTGGACCTGGTGCCCAGGCAGCAATCAGGGCCTTGGCAAGGGCTGGCATGATCATCGGCAGGATCGAGGACGTCACCCCAATTCCCCACGATACCACCAGAAGGCCCGGAGGCAGGAGGGGAAGAAGGGTCTAACCGCGAAAGCTTAAATACCCTTCTTCAGGTTTCAAAAACAAGCTTTTGGAGGTTCAAATCATCATGGACGTTGAGGTTCTCGGCACGACCAATGACCAGCTCCGACTTATAGTGCGCGAGATCGAGCCCACGTTTATGAGTGCTATAAGGCGCATCATAATGGCTGAGGTCCCGATCCCCGCCATAGACAAGGTATACATCGCTGAGAACACAGGCGTCCTTTACGACGAGATGCTTGCCCATAGGCTGGGGCTGATCCCGCTCAAGGGCGGTGAGACGCTGACACTGCCCGAGAAATGCAGCTGCGATAAGAAGGGCTGCAACCTCTGCGAGTCCGTCCTCACCCTGGAGGTGGAGGCGAAGGAGGACGATTCCATCGTATACTCCGGGAGGCTGAAGGCAGAAGGGTCTGTCTTTCCTGCAAATAATGATATTTCGATAGTCAAGCTCAACTCGGGCCAGAAGGTGGCCTTGGTGGCGCACGCGAGGCTCGGGCTGGGGAAGGAGCACGCCAAGTGGCAGCCTGTATCTGCATGTGTCGTGAAGTACGAGCCCGTGATATCCATAGACTCCAAAAAGTGCGAGCTGCGTGCCGTATGCGTCGAGGAGTGCCCCAAGAAGATACTGGCGGTGAAGGTCAAGAACCTTACAGTGACCTCCATCTGGGACTGCTCGCTCTGTAAGGTCTGCGAGGAGGTCTGCCCGAACTCAGCGATAAAGGTGTCCTACAACGACAGGAACTCCGAGCTTATCGTGGAGACCACAGGCTCGCTCTCAACCGAGGAACTCGTATCAGCCGCATGCGAGGTCCTGCTTCACAAATGTGAGGATCTGAAAAACTCCATTAAGGATTTACCGGAGGCGTCTTAAATGGTCAAGAGAACGCTTCCAACGAACCCGAGGACAAGGCATATCATAAAATTACTGAGGAGAGCCTCGAGATCAAATAATGCAGATTTGTGGAGAGCCCTCTCCGACTCCCTCTCCGCTCCGTCCAGGAGGAGCGTGGCCATCAACTTGGGCAAGATCGACAAACTCACACAGAAGGGAGACTTCGTGGCCATCCCGGGGAAGGTGCTCGGGTTCGGCAACGTTTCAAAGAAGGTTGACGTGGCTGCCCTCTCCTTCAGCCAGACCGCAAAGGCCAAGATAGCCCAGTCGGGTGGCAGGGCGGTATCGCTGGAGGTTCTCCTGAAGCTGAACCCACGAGGTCGTAGCGTTAAGATACTGAGGTGAGGACGATGCCAGATACCATATACATAGACGGGACCAACCTGAGGTTGGGAAGGGTTGCGACTGGCGTCGCAAAGCAGCTAATAAACGGCAATAGTGTGGTCATTGTCAATGTCGAGAAGATGGTGGTCTCAGGCAGCAGGGCATCCGTAATGAGCAAGTATGCGCGGTGGATGGAGCTGAAGACCTACAAGAATCCGGAGGAGGTCGGTCCGAAACAGCACCGCGGCCCGGACCGGCTGGTCTTCTACGCCATAAGGAACATGCTACCCAAGTCGCCGTCCGGCAAGGACGCTCTGAAGAGACTCAGGGTTTACATCGGTGTTCCTGAGGGCCTGAAGTCCAAGTCATTTCAGAGGATAGAGGAAGCTGACGTGAAGTATCTGAGGGGTTCACACATGAAGCTTGAAGAGCTATCAAGAAACTTAGGGTGGAGAGTACAATGAGAAAGAAGGTAGTTGCCGCAAGCGGAAAGAGGAAGACGGCAGTGGCGAGGGCCGTAGCCTTTAGCGGGAACGGCAGAGTCTTCATAAACAATGTCCCGCTTGAACTGTTCAAGCCTGAGATAGCAAAGCTGAAGATCGCTGAGCCGATAGAGGTAGTCGGCCGCGACGTTGCGGACAAGGTCGACGTCCATGTCAAAGTGGCGGGCGGCGGAATCATGGGTCAAGCCGAGGCGACCAAGGTCGTGATCTCAAACATTCTCTCCGCGTTCGGCGGGGAGGCCGTCCGCAAGAGACTCCTGGCATACGACAGGAGGATGCTCGTGGGTGACTCCAGAAGGACCGAACCGAAGAAGTTCGGTGGGCACAGCGCCAGGAGAAGGAAACAGAAGTCCTACAGATGAGGTGCTCACATGATCATACCCGTGCGCTGCTTCACCTGCGGCAAGGTTGTTGCCGATAAATGGGAGGAGTTCAAGAAGGAGGTATCCAAGGGGGAGAACCCCGCAAAGGTTCTGGACTCTCTGGGCATCAAGAGGTACTGCTGCAGGCGCATGTTCCTCTCACACGTGGAACTGATCGACGAGATCCTCAAGTTCCACGTCCACGGCAAGGAAGAAGGAAAAATATAAGAGGTATGACGGATTCAACCTAATTACCATTAACAGGGTGTAACTCGATGGCTACTCTCGAAACTGCCGACCTGCTCATCCCGCTTGAGGTATACCTGGCTGCCGGTATCCACATCGGCACACACGTCAAGACCAACGACATGCGCCCGTTCATATACCGAGTCAGGCCGGACGGGCTTTACGTACTCGACGTGCGGAAGACGGACGACAGGATCAGGGTCGCATCGAAGTTCATATCCAGGTTCAAGGGGGATAAGGTCTTCTCCGCCTCTGCTAGGCAGTACGGGTTCAAACCTGTGGAGAAGTTCTCCTCAATCATAGGCGGGAAGAGCCTCACCGGCAGGTTCATTCCTGGGACCTTCACCAACCCCGAGCTTCCGAACTATGCTGAGCCAGACCTGCTGATCGTCACGGATCCCAGGGCTGACTGGCAGGCCATCGTCGAGGCCGCGGAGGTAGGAATCCCCGTGATAGGGTTCTGCGACACCGACAACAGGTCGCAGCTGATAGACCTCGTTATCCCGATAAACAACAAGGGAAGGAAGTCGCTCGCCTTAGCCTACTGGTTACTCTCAAGGCAGATCCTCAGGGAGAGGGGTGAGTTGACCCCAACGGCAGAACTGCCAGCCTCCATAGAGGACTTCGAATCAAAGGTGCTGGTCGCTGAGGAGGAGTACGGAGGATACGATCTTGAGGGATAGATCCCCCTCTGTCGCAGGTACCTTCTACGAAGCCAGTCCCTCCTCCATCAAAGACCAGCTAAGATGGTGCTTCCTTCACAAGGTCGGTCCAGGCGCCCTCCCTGAGAGGACCCCCTCAGGCAAGAGGAGCATCCTGGCCGTGATCTCCCCCCATGCGGGCTACGTCTATTCCGGTCCGGTGGCGGCTCACGGCTATTATCATCTCTCAAAGGAGCCCCCTCCCGACGTCGTGGTTCTTCTAGGGCCGAACCACACAGGCATGGGCGCTGGCATCTCTGTCTGGGGCGGGGGGGACTGGATCACCCCGATGGGAAAGGTCGCGGTGGATAAGGCCCTCGCAAAGTCCGTCTCCCAGACAGGCGCAGCGGAGCTGGACGATGAGGCCCACCTATACGAGCACTCCATAGAGGTGCAGCTGCCCTTCCTCCAGTACATCTACGAGGGGAACTTCAAGATCCTACCCATCTGCATGATGCTTCAGGACTACGGCACCTCCCTTGAACTGGGCAGATCCCTCGCTAAGGTTCTAGGGGACAGGTCAGCTCTTCTCATCGCGAGTACCGACTTCTCACACTACGAACCGTACTCAGTGGCGTACAAGAAGGACGCAAAGGTTGGCGAGGCCATCCTCGCCATGGACGCACGCGGCGTCGGCGAGATCGTGATGAGAGAGGGAATAAGCATGTGCGGCCCAGGACCCGTGATGTCCACAATAGTCGCCGCTCAGGAGCTCGGGGCAAAGTCCTGCAAGAGGCTCTGCTACGCCACATCGGGCGACACCTCTGGGTCAAGGGGCGAGGTCGTCGGATACGGCTCCTTCGTCATGACGCGCTGACCGGGCTCTAAACCGCCCAATAAAGATTAATGCACTGCTAGGTCAGATCTAGATGATCAGTATGGCGGACACCCTTCTGGCAATTCCCTTCTCAATCCCCATTCTGGGGGAGGCCTTCACGAGCGTCGGCAACCCGCTGATCGTCTCCACCCTCGACTTCTTCGTCCAGGTCGGTGTAACCAAGGAGGAATCAAAAGACCTTGACGTCCCACTCCACTCCCCCCCCTTGAGACACGCGATAGAAGGTTACCTGAGGTCTAGGGGGATCAGTGGCAAATTCTCCATCTCATCGAACATAGAGGAGAAGACTGAGCGCGATTTTCTTGGCACAGCGTCCCTCCTCTTCCTGTCGGGCATGAAAGGTGCAGAATCGGCGGTTCCAGTCCTTCTCAGCCGGGTGGAAGGCAAGGCCTTCATCACGCTTGCCAGGGCTCTGACCTCCATATCCGGCGGTTTTGTGGTCTGCAGAAGGGGGGAGGGGCTGATCTCTCTGGAGGGCGGGATAGACGCTTCAGTTCACCTAAGAATCCGGCATAAAGGGCGGGCGGTGCAGAGGGTACTGAACTCGTTCTCAGAATCCTTCCCTGAGCTGGCGAGTCCGCTCTGGCACCTGCTCGGACACCTCGTCTTGGAGGGTGGCAAGGCCATCAGGGGAAATAACGCCCCCACGCTGGGCAAGCTCATCTCCCTCGAGGGGGCACTCGCCCATTCTATCGGACTAACTGGTCTGAGGGATCTCAACAGGGTTGCCCGCCTCCGGCCGTCATACGGAGGCAAACCCATCTGCTCTGAGGTCTTTATGGGAGAACTTATATTGGCGCCGAAAGAGACTCTACCACTGACCTCTTACGATCGGTTCCGATTCACCTCATCGGGGGTACGAGAAGTTGGTTCGAGCTGATTTCGTCATAAAGCTTGGAGGAAGCGCGATAACGAATAAGGACACCCCACTCTCCCCCAACATGGAAGTCATGGAACAGATAGCGAGGGAGCTGGCAAAATTCGACCTGAAAGAGAAGAAGATTGTTCTGGTCTACGGGGGAGGATCTTTCGGTCACTTCGTCGCTAAGAGGTACCTCTCAAAGGGCGCCGTCCTGAACCCGAAGGGGTGCGCCGAGATCCGGGCGGCAATGCTCTCGCTTACAAAGATAATTACCGACACGTTCCTCAGACACGATCTACCGATCTTCGTCATAAACCCGTCCAGCTGTTTCCTGCTCAAAGACGGCGAGATAGAGGCTGACAGTTCCTTTCTGATGCCCATCGAGCGCTCTCTCCAGATCGGTCTCCTGCCCGCCGTCGGGGGTGACGTGGTCCTCGACTCGGTAAATGGCGCCCGCATCCTCTCCGGTGACCGCATAGCCCGCCTCATCGCCAGGAGGCTGGAGGCCAAGGCCCTCGTATTCGGAACCGATGTGGACGGCATCCTCACAGATAAGGGGCTGCTGAGGAGGATCAAGAAGGGTGAAATAAAGCGCACCCTCGCCGTGCTCGGCGGCCGCCCCGGGGATGTTACAGGCGGGATCGCGGGGAAACTGAGGGAGATCAACAGTTACCTCTCTGAGGGCGGGCGGCTCGCCATAGTATTCAACATCACCCGCCCCGGTCTGCTGACCAAGATCCTGTCGGGAGAAGAGGTCATAGGTACTTATATAGGGGGTTGCCCAGAAAACCCACGGGTTTAACAGGTGGAGGATGTCACATTGGATGAAACTCATAATCAGAGGGGGTACACTTGACCTCAGAAAGGAAGATGTCTCACCTGGAAATCTGCAGGGATCGGGAAGTTGGCTCAAAGGAGAAGTCCACCCACTTGGGCGATGTGGAACTCGTCCATAACGCCCTCCCCGAACTCGACTTTGAGGATATGGATCTCTCGGTCAGAGTCTTTGGGAAGACCCTCTCTGTACCAGTAGTCATCTCGGCCATGACCGGGGGCCACCCCGAAACCAAGAAGATAAATGAGAACCTAGCCAAGGCCGCGAAGAATCTGGGGATTGGCATGTGCGTCGGCAGTCAGCGGGCTGCCATTGAGAACCCGAAGCTGGAGGACAGCTTCCGCGTGGTAAGAAAGGTCTCAAGCGAGATACTCGTCGTGGCTAACATGGGCGCCGCCCAACTCCTCTCTCCCAAAGTCGTGGATTATGCTGAGAGGGCTATCGAGATGATCGATGCCGATGCCCTCGCGGTCCACCTCAATCCACTACAGGAGCTGGTGCAGCCTGGAGGGGATACCCGATACAAGGGCGTGCTGAGCGGTCTCTCAAAGCTCGCCGCCTCCGTCAAAAGACCCATAATTGTTAAGGAGACTGGTTGCGGCATATCCAGGGAGGTCGCGGAGAGGCTGGTTGGCGCCGGCGTATCCGCCATCGATGTGGCCGGGGCGGGCGGTACCAGCTGGGCCGCGGTTGAGTACTACAACGCAAAACTCCAAGGCGACAGTATGAAGGCCAACGTCGCAGAGACGCTCTGGGACTGGGGAATACCCACTGCCATGAGCCTTTGTGAGGTCTCATCCCTCGGTTCAAAGGTCAAGATAATCGCCTCCGGGGGCATAGGAAGCGGTCTGGACATGGCCAAGTCCATCGCTCTCGGGGCAGATCTGGTGGGGGTGGCGCGTCCCCTCCTGATCCCAGCGTTTACAAGCCCTAAGGCAGTCGAGGCAAAGCTGAACCGCATGATCCGTGAACTCAGGGTCGCCTCTCTGCTCACCGGCTCCCGAACCGTGAAGGAACTCAAGACGGCTCCTGTGGTCCTGAAGGGGGAGCTGCTAAACTGGGTGACCCAGAGGGGTCTCGGGGTGAGGAGCAACGCTAGAGGATGAGATAAAGAAAGTTGCCGCGCTCGTGGGCGAAGCAATCAAAAAATCACTGACGGGCGACGGTAGCCAGCTCTACAAGGCGGCGATCCACCTGCCCATCCAGGGCGGCAAGAGGATGCGCCCATTCCTGGTCGTGAAGTCCTGCGAGGCGGTGGGTGGAGAGGCGAAGGACGCCCTGCCGGCAGCAACGGCCGTTGAGCTGGTCCACAACTTTACCCTGATCCACGATGACATAATGGATCGCGACCTCCTTAGGAGGGGCGTCCCCACCGTCCATACTGTATGGGGCGTGCCCATGGGCATCCTGTCAGGGGACCTCCTCTTCGCCGAGGCGTTCAACGTCCTACTCTCTGGTGAGGTTGACTGTGAGAGGTCTAGGAGGTCGGCGGAGATCCTCGCCAAGGCCACGATTGTCCTCTCGGAGGGCCAGAACATGGATATGGCATTCGCGTCTAGGACCGACGTCTCCGAGGCCGAATACCTTGAAATGATTTACAAGAAGACCGGCGCCCTCTTTCAGGCGAGCGCAGAGATGGGTGGGGTGATGGGCGGTGGCGACGAGCGTTCCATACGCCTCCTTGGCGGGTACGGCCGGAATATGGGGATTGGATTTCAAATATTCGACGACTACCTCGGCATGACATCCAAAGAAGAGGTTCTCGGGAAGTCGGTTGGAAACGACATCAGGGAGGGCAAGAAGACCCTGATAGTGATAAAGGCCCTCGCGAGCCCGGCCAGAGGTCAACTGCTGAAGGTTCTGGGCAAAAAGGCCGCCTCAGACTCCGAAATCGCCAAACTGCTCGAGTCCATGAGGCAGCACGGGGTGCTTGAATACGTTTACGGAAAGGCAGAGGCCTACATCAGTAAGGCAACGGTCGCCATCTCCAAACTTCCGCCATCCCCTGCAAGGGATGCACTAAGGGACCTTGCCAAGTACGCGATCTCGCGAAAGAAGTAGCAACACGCTCTGTACCCACCTTTCAGCTCCCAATTGATTGATACGATATCAATACCCATAAGAACTTGAATTCCGATACACAGATACATCACTATAATGCAATGTTAAGCAGGGATAAACGAGGCGACGATTATGGTCGATCGGGATCTGGAGCGAATTAGGGGCATACTCAAGAAATACGCCCTCTTAAACGCTCTAAAATATGGTGGGAAGGCAAACCCCAAGGCCGTGGCCGGCAAGGTCTTCTCCGAGGATTCCACGGCAAAGGAGCATGCTGCGGAGGTCTTTCGTCTCGCGGACGAGGTCGTCTCCGAGGTAAACTCCATGAGCGCTGATGCCCAAAAGTCCATGGCAGACTCTCTCGGTCTATCGGTCACCAAGGAGAAGGTCAAGCAACCGGAGCGCCTCCTCCCTCCGCTGCCCAACCTGGAAAAGTACAAGAGGGTTCATGTAAGGTTCGCCCCCAACCCTGACTCGGTCATCCACTTGGGGAACACCCGCGCCGCCCTGCTGAGCGACGAGTACGCCAAGATGTACCACGGTCTATTCACCCTCAGGTTCGAGGACACCTCTCCTTCGGTCAAGCCACCCGTGCCCGAGGCTTACGAGGTCATAAAAGAGGATCTTAGGTGGCTCGAGATACACTGGGACGAGGAGATCGTCCAATCCGAAAGGTTACCAATCTACTACGAATATGCCCAGAAACTCCTCTCCATTGGGGGGGCCTACATCTGCACCTGCGCACCCGAGTCCTTCAAGAGACGCATTCTGGATAGACGACCGTGCCCCTGCAGGGATCTGCCGGTGGAGGATCAACTTCACCGTTGGGAGGGTATGCTCAGCGGCAAGATCAGGAGGGGCGGTGCGGTGATGCGGGTCAAGACCGATCTGAACCACCCCAACCCAGCCCTGAGGGACTGGCCAGCCATGCGTATCGACACCAAGCCCCACCCCTTGCAGGGCAAGAAGTTCAGGGTCTGGCCCCTATACAACTTCGCCTCCGGCATCGACGACCACCTCACGGGCATCACCCACATCCTCCGCGGCAAGGAGCACGAGGTCAACATGCTAAGGCAACTCTACATGTACCGGCACTTCGGGTGGGAGTACCCGGACGCCATCCACTACGGGCGCCTCAAGATAGAGGGGACTGTTCTCAGCAAGTCAAAGATACGCCAGGGCATCGAGGAGGGCCTCTATAAGGACTGGAGCGACCCGCGCCTCGGCACAATATCTGCCCTACGAAGGAGGGGGTTCTTGCCAGAGACCATCCGTCACCTCATCTTGGAGGTGGGCATCAAGCCCTCCGAGGCGATGATCAGCTGGGACAATCTGGCCTCCATTAACAGGAAGATCCTGGATCCTATCGTGAAGCGCTTCGTCTTCATAGCCGACACTGTTCCGTTTGAGTTAACCGGTCTAGACAGGGAGTTCTGCGCCAAGATCCCCCTCCACCCAGACCACCGCGAGTGGGGGAGCAGGGACTACACCGTTGGACCGAGGAAGAACTCCGTCCTGCTCCAGTCCAAGGATGTGGCCGCACTCAAAAAAGGCTCGGTATTCCGCCTCATGAACCTCTTCAACGTAAAGGTCGTGGGTCCCAACAAGGGTCGCTTACTGAGCGAGGATGTTGCCGAGGCCAAGACGCTGGGCGCATCCATCGTGCAGTGGATCCCATCTGGCATCGGCATTCCGCTCGGCGTGGCCATGCCCGACGCTAAGGTCGTGAAGGGCGTTGCGGACCCGGCCGTAATGGAGGAAGCCCTTCCCAGCACCTTCCAGTTCTACAGGTTTGGTTTCGTGAGGGTCTACCGTGAGGGCGACGGAATAATGGGCTACTACACCCACGGATGAACCAAAAAGCTCATAAATGCCTTTCTTCACCTCTTATCGAAATGAACGATGAAGCAATCTGAGGAATTGTATATGTCAAAGAAAGCTATGTTTGTAAGGTTTGAGGTGACTCCCGATATAGTGGAGCGCGCCTACGAGACCGTGAAGCTTGCCACCGAGGACGGCAAGATAAGGAAAGGCGCAAACGAGTCTACAAAAGCCGTGGAGAGAGGAATCGCAAAGCTCTTGGTGATCGCGCAGGACGTCGATCCGCCAGAGATCGTTGCCCATCTACCTCTGCTCGCCGACGACAAAAAGATAGCATACGTCTACGTGGATTCAAAGAGCAAACTGGGCGAGTCAGCCGGTATAGACGTCCCAACGTCTGCCGTGGCCGTTATTGAGGCAGGCAAGGGGAAGTCGCTCTTGGACGAGGTCATCTCCAAGGTTGCAGCGTTGAGGCTGAAGGGCGCGCCTGAGGCGGCTAAAGAAGCACCAGCGAAACCAGCGGAGGCTCCCAAGAAGGAGGCACCGAAAGAGGTCCCCAAGGAGGCTCCTAAGAAAGAGGCTCCCAAGAAGGAAGCACCTAAGGAAGCCGAAGAGGCGCCTAAACCAAAGGAGAAGCCCAGGAAGAAGGCCCCCAAGAAGACTGAGAAGGCCGAGAAGACTGAGAAAGGGGAAGCCTAATAATCCCTTTTTTGGAGGTTTAGACTTTGAGCCACGAGACTAGCGAGGCCTCGCCCGCAGAAGTGATACAGATCGTAGGGCGCACGGGGGTTACCGGTGAGGTCATACAGGTCAGGGTGCGCGTCATGGGTGGTAAGGACAAAGGGCGCATCCTCACCAGAAATGTCAAGGGGCCTATCAGGGTTGGCGACGTCTTGCTGCTCAGAGAGACGGAGCGCGAGGCGAAGAAGCTCATCCCAAGGTAATGTGCTGATAAAAATTTATAACTTCCAAAACTTTTACCTCTCTGGATTGGGGCGTTTAAGATGGTCAGAACCTACAAATGTTCATTCTGCAATCGCGATATGAACGTCGGTACCGGTCTTGTGTACGTAAAGAACGATGGCACTATACTTCGATTCTGCTCAAGCAAATGCAGGAAGAACATGATCGAGCTGAAGAGGGCCTCACGCCACCACAAGTGGTCGTCTAAGGTGCCCGTGAAATGATCGAAAGAACCTTTGTCATGTTAAAACCAGACTCCGTAGTGAGGGGTCTGATGGGTGAAGTCCTGTCTAGGCTTGAGAGAAAGGGTCTGAAGATAGTTGGAATGAGGCTAATTCACATGTCCAAGGCGCAGGCGAACGCCCTCTATTCAGTGCATCAGGGGAAGCCGTTCTTCAACGACCTTATAAAATTCGTCAGATCCGCCCCAGTTGTGGTAATGGCTGTCGAGGGCGAGAGCGCGGTCTCCGTCGTCCGGCGTTTGATAGGCTCCACCGACGCAAAAGAGGCCCTCCCCAGTACCGTGAGGGGCGACCTCTCCTGCTCCAAGGGTATGAACATAATACACGCCTCGGACTCGCTGGACAGCGCTCAGAGGGAGTTCGCCATCTTCTTCAAGGAATCCGATCTCGTGAAGTACTCCCGATTGGACGAGACTTGGGTTTACTAGCAGAACAGGCAGACCGGCACGCCCATCCACGTCTTTCAACCCCACACTTGGGTGATCGGCTTGAGGATGCACTGGTTGTAAACTATCAATTTTAAAAAGGGGGAGCACATTTACGATCTCGGGTGATCTTCGATGCCAGTCCGTCAGCCGATCGTAACGGTTCTCGGACACGTGGACGTGGGCAAGACCCTCCTCCTGGACAAGATAAGGGGGACGGGCGTGATGTCGCGCGAGGTCGGGGCCATGACCCAGCACATCGGCGCGAGCTTCCTGCCCATAAGCACCGTTGAGAATTACTGCAGCACGGTTATCAAGGGCTTCCAGTCCAAGACCTCCATGCCCGGTATACTGGTCATCGACACGCCGGGGCACGAGGTCTTCTCCAACCTCCGCGTGAGGGGCGGCTCTGTCTCAGATATCGCCATCCTCGTGATAGACATACTGGAGGGAGCGGAGAAGCAGACGGAAGAATGCATCGACATATTGAAGTCGCGAAAGACCCCCTTTGTGGTCGCCGCAAACAAGGTCGACAAGGTCCCCAGCTGGAAGTCTTATCCCAACAAGTCCTTTTTGGAGTCGTATAAACTCCAGCCCCCTGCGGTTCAGTCGAAGGTAGATGACAAGATTTACCGGATTGTGGGCGACCTCTCTAGGTTCGGCTTTTCCTCAGACCGTTTCGACCGGATACATGACTTCACAAAGTCCGTCGCCATAGTCCCGACGAGTGCCACGACTGGGGAGGGCATACCAGAGCTCCTCGCCCTGATCTGCGGGCTTGTCCAGCAGTACCTCCTGAAGCGCCTCTCGGTGACCGACGGTCCTGGAAGGGGAGTCGTGCTGGAGTGCAAGGAGGAGCCAGGCCTCGGCACAACCATCGATGTCATCCTCTACGACGGGATCCTCAACAAAGGTGACCGGATAGTCATCGGCGGTTTCGAGGGCCCATTGACCACAAGGGTAAGGGCGCTGCTGCTCCCCAAACCCCTAAACGAGATGAGAGATCCGGAGGACAAGTTCCAGTCGGCGGAGAACGTGGTCGCCGCCGCTGGCGTAAAGATCGTCGCCACCGGCCTCGAGGGGGCGGTGGGTGGTGCTCCAGTGGTGGTAGCCAACGATGACGCAGCGCTTGACGCAGCCTCAAAGAAGATAAAGGAGGAGATGTCTGAGCTCCGCTTCTCCACCGAGACTGAGGGGGTAATAGTCAAGGCGGATACCTTGGGCTCCCTGGAGGCCTTGGTAAAGTTCCTGCAGGACTCTGGCATTCCGGTGAGGGTCTCGGACATCGGTCCCATTGGCAGGCGCGAGCTCATAGAGGCTGGAATAGTCAAGAGGAGCAAGCCCGAACTGGCTGCCATAGTCGGTTTCAACATCAAGACCACCCCTGAGGCCGAGGTCGAGGCCAAGGATCGGGGCATACCCATCTTCACCAGCAACGTGATCTACCACATCGTGGACGACTTCAAGGCTTGGTCTGAGAAGATGGTCGCGGATATGCGCAGCAAGGAGTTCGGTCAGATAACTCTTCCAGGAGAGATCCGCATCATACCCGGGTGCGTATTCAGGAAGAACGATCCGCCCATATTCGGCGTGGAGATCTTGACCGGAACAATAAAGCCGTACTACAAGATCATGAAACAGGACGGGGAGATCTTGGGGAGCATCATGCAGATCCAAGACGGCGGTAAGACCATCCCGCAGGCCAAGAAGGGGGAGAAGATCGCCGTCTCGATCAAGGGGAATTTCACCGTCGGCAGGCAGGTTCAAGAGGGCGACACCCTCTTGGTCTCGATCCCTGACGAAGACATAATTCTCCTGAAGGAGAAGTACAGGAGCGAACTTGGCGAGGATGAGCTTGCGGTGATAGAGAAGGTCCTTCGTATACGATGGAAGGACTCCCTCCTTTAGGGTCCGCCATACGGCGCATTGACCTCCCGCATTTTGGCGAAAGGGATATAAACGTTATTATACTTCGACCTCCTATCAACAACAAAAGTTTCTACGGTGATAGGGATTGGTGGAGTTCAAGGTCGTAATATCAAACCCCTCTGATGGAAAGTCAAAGACGGTTGCAGTGGCTGACGCCCAAGCACAGTCCCTAATTGGATTGCGGATAGGGGACTCAGTAAACGGGGAGGCCTTCGGCTTCTCCGGCCAAGAGCTGGTGATAACGGGCGGAAGCGACAAGAGCGGCATACCCATCAGGGGCGACATCCCCGGCGGCGGGAAGAGGCGGATTCTGCTCTCTGGAGCCCCCGGCTATCACCCAAAGAAGAAGGGCGGTAGGAAGAGAAAACTTGTAAGGGGTAACATGATCACTGAAGATATCGTTCAGATAAATGCCGTACTCAAGAAGGGTGAGGAGGCAGGGAAGAAGAGTGAGTGAAGAGAAGAGGCAGCCCGAGTGCAACATCGGTCTGACCGGCCACGTGGATCATGGCAAAACCACTCTGGTCGCCGCTTTAAGCGGGGTATGGGCTGCCCATCACAGCGAGGAGCTGAAGAGAGGAATCACGATAAAATTAGGTTATGCCGATACGGTCTTCAGGAAATGCCCTAAATGCGCTCCGCCGGATGCCTATACGACCAAAAAGACCTGTCCAATACACGGCGTGGAGACCGAGTTCTTAAGAAAAGTCTCCTTTGTGGATGCCCCAGGCCATGAGAGCCTGATGGCAACGATGCTCTCGGGGGCGGCCCTGATGGACGGAGCCATACTCGTCATCTCCGCCGCTGAGGAGTGCCCACAGCCACAGACGAGGGAGCACCTGGTCGCGCTGGAGATTATAGGCGTAAAGAACATCGTGGTCGTTCAGAACAAGATCGACGCCGTGGACAGACAAAAGGCGACCGAGAATTATAAGCAGATCCTGGCCTTCACAAAGGGAACCACAGCAGAGGACGCGCCCATAATCCCCGTCTCGTCCCTTCACGGCTCAAACGTTGACTACCTTATCCAGACGCTCGAGGAGAGGATCAAGTCCCCCGTAAGGGGCCCTACAAAACCCGCTAGGATGTACGTGGCGAGGTCATTTGATGTAAATAGGCCGGGCACCGCCCCTGAGAAGCTGAAGGGCGGCGTACTGGGCGGGTCGCTCATTCAGGGTAAATTCAAGGTTGGCGATGAGGTGGAGATCCGTCCGGGAATAAAGATCGAGCAGGGCGGCAAAGTCTCATACGAGCCGATCCTCACCTACATATCAAGTCTCATATCTGGCAGCATGGCGGTAGACGAGATCGGACCCGGAGGGCTGGTGGGGGTAGGCAGCACCCTCGATCCGGCCGTCACCAAGGCAGACAACCTTGTGGGCAGCGTGGTAGGCAAGCCGAACACCCTTCCGCCCACGAGGACCGAGCTGCGCCTAAAGG
>Ga0233423_10000242_pt1 | contig 31150 bp, 36 predicted proteins | sample Watercolumn_Mata_FD_180713 | JGI IMG/M metagenome (GOLD analysis project Ga0233423, IMG submission 180713) | Freshwater microbial communities from Lake Matano, South Sulawesi, Indonesia - Watercolumn_Matano_2014_112_MG | ecosystem: Environmental > Aquatic > Freshwater > Lake | place: Indonesia... | reverse complement strand
GTTAGATGACCAAGTTAGACAATGGTTCCAAGGCAATGATATTTTAATTGATTCGCAACGATCTTCTGACTCATCAAAAAATCAAACACCTACATCTAAACAGTCAATAGCACCTAACAATACACTTACCTCAACACCTAACAATACACTTACTTCTAACCCTTTTGTATTCTTAAGATATAAAAATGAGATGGTTGGCTGCGGCAAATTGACTTCAGAAAAAAAGATCCTTAATTTTGTTCCCAAAGAACGAAGGATAAAATATTAATCTTATAGCAGTCATGACAACAATTTAAAAACTTATCTAGCCAGATGATATTAGATTTACTTTAAAATGAATGAACAAGAACTACAAAAATGGAAACAAGCTGGAAAGCTTGGCTCTGAGACCTTAGCTTATGCTAAGAGCATTGTGAAAGAAGGCATGACTTTATTAGAATTAGCTGAAAAAATCGAAGCATTTGTTGAAAAAAGAAATGCAAAATTTGCCTTTCCAATTAACCTATCAAAAGATGAAATAGCTGCTCATTTTTCTCCACAGCATAATTCAGAAGAAAAAGCTTCTGGCTTATTGAAAATTGATCTGGGAATAAGCTTTGATGGTTATATTTCTGATTTATCCTGTTCAATTGACTTGACTCCAGATAAAAAATATAAAAAATTGATTGAAGCATCTGAAAAAGCACTAGATGAAGCAATAAAAATGGTTAAGCCAGGCCAAGAACTAGGTGAAATAGGAAAAAAGATTCAAGAGACAATATCAAGTTATGGCTTTGCTCCTATTATCAATTTGTCTGGCCATGAATTGAAACAATTTAATCTTCATTCAGGATTGACTGTGCCTAATTATGATAATGGAAATAAAACAAAACTAAAAGAGGGCCAAGTCTTGGCAATTGAACCTTTTGCAACAACTGGCCAAGGCATTGTTCAAGATGGAAGAGAAAGTGGGATCTATAAATTTCAGGAAAAACACAATACAAGAGACATGTTTGCTAGGCAAGTATTAGATTATATTGAACAAGAGTATCACGAATTGCCTTTTTCAGGAAGATGGATAATCAAGAAATTCGGAACAAGGTCTTTATTTTCTCTAAGAGCGTTAGAACAAGTTAGTTCATTGCATCATTTTAAGCAATTAGTTGAAAAAACTAAAATGCCAGTTTCTCAGGCAGAAGCAACTGTTCTTGTCACGAAAGATGGCTGTGAAGTGCTGGCGCGATAATCTGATTTAGCTATGTAAGTTTAGTAATCATTTAATAAAATGCGCTTAGTAAGCAAGCTTACACCACTTCCAGCGAAATAAACCTGTTTATTGAGGGAATATCTTTTATATTTTTAATAGTCCAACCTACAGATCTACGCAAATTCCTTTTTACCTTTTATCCAGCACAGCATCGCACATTTTGTCGCATATTTGTATGAAATCATTCTCTCTGGAAACATTCGCAAAAGAAATTTTTTCAAAATACATTGAGAGTCTTTTAACTTCATCAACTTTTTTCTTCAAATTCTCATGTTTTACTTTATACTCTCCATTTATCTGTTTTATAGCTAACTCACTATCTGAATAAATCTTAATTTTTTTGAATTTTTGGTTTGCAGCTTCTTTTAAGGCATTAATCAGGGCTTCATATTCTGCCTCATTATTTGTTTTTTTTCCTAAATACTTTGAGAAACTGTAGAATATGCTGTCATTCTTGACAAAAACAAAAGCATAAGCTGCCTTTCCAGGATTGTTTCTTGATGCAGCATCAGTATAAATTGAAATTTCATCCTTTACCATATTAATCTACTTTCCATGTCTTTTTAATATTTTCTAGAAAACTTTATAATCTTTTTTTCTTTTTTTTCTTGAGCCTCATTAATTTCATTACTTTAGATTTTTTGCTTTTCTTGCTAGGCTTTCTTCCATAACACTTCATTTTTTTCTTTGCCATCTTTATCTTTATATGTATTTTTTTGGTTTTTTTGATCTTTTTGTTTGAAATCAACCTGAAACAATGTTATGTATTACACTTACAGTAATCATGAGGACTGACAATCTGGACTCAGTGGAGAAAGTGCCTCAAACACCGCCAAATCAATCTTAACCCTTTGACATGTTTTAAAGGTTATCTTCTTCGAGCCATAAGGCAAAGCTTAACAAGTGTGGATTTCGTAAGGTGAGTTATAGTCCAGGCACCAAATTAATAGCCGAACACTTGACATAGGCTTATATGGTCACATCCTTTTCAGGACAACTGAATAGTCTTAGTCAGTCATTTTAACTGATGTTAAAAACTTTATAAACGTTTATGACTATTTAATAGTTAAAACAAGATTTAAGCTCTAAATCCTTATTTTAAGGTTTAAAGATCGCACTAGGATTGTATCTTTCAGAAATAAAAATTTCAGGATTCAGATCTTTTCTCTCTTTTATCAAAGAATTTGCAGTCTTTAGTGCAATAATCGGAGTATTATTTATCTCAGATAAGTGAGATAAGATAATTGTCTTTAGTTTTTTACAAGAGTGTTCTAATAAACATAGAGAAGATTGATAATTTGAAAGATGACCCTGGTCAGATAAGATTCTCTTCTTTAGGTAAATAGGATATGGCCCCTCTTTTAGCATATCAACATCATGATTAGCTTCAAAATAAACAAGATTTGACTCTGAAATAGACTCACAGACTTTTTTAGAAGCATGTCCAATGTCAGTTATTACGGATATTTTTTTATTATCAGAAGAGATAGAATAAGAAACAGGATCCATGCAATCATGTGGTTTTGAAAAAGCCCTTATATTCAGGCCATTTATCTTGACTTCTTCATCATTTTTTATAAAATTTATAAGATTTTCATCAGAACAGATAAATGTTCCTTGAGCAGTTCCCTTAGTTAAGAAAATAGGTACATTGAATTTCCTAGAGAAAACATCTATTCCCTTAGTATGATCAGAATGTTCATGTGTAACAAATATAGCCTTTACATTTTCAGGATTAAATCCTTTTAATTCAAGCAATTTACAAGCTTTTTTGCATGAAATTCCAAGATCAATCAAAACCCCCTGTTTTGAGATCTCATGCTCAATATAAAATGAATTTCCCGAACTTCCTGATGCTAATGAAAATGTCCTCATGAAAATCTCCTGGATGTTTTCTTGACCCATCCAACATTATTTTTTAGCCAACGATTATAGGTCTTTTTGTCGAATCTTCTAATTGAAGTTAAAGCAACTTTTTTTGCGCTTTCAATATAGTTTTTATCCAGAGATTTTGAAGCAGGGCAAGCTTCATCTATAATATAAACAACTTCTTTACTTTGCCTCATTTTAATAAAAAATAAAAGAAAGAATAATTTATAAATTAATGTTTCTATAAAAAAATGGAAAAAAGAGCAAAAATAACAAAGATGTAAGTGTTAAAATAAATTATTGGACTTTACACTTAACTCTAAAAAGAATAAATAATAAAAATGTTGAAAATTGTTTTGATTGGTGCAGATAAAATAAAGCACCATTATGAAGAATTACTAAAAATTCCAGAGAAAAAACTTCTAGAGCATCTAGGTAACATTGCAGAGGTATTAAAAGATAATTCGGAACTCGTTTTATTGCCTGACTTTGGTGCATGTCTTGAGCTAGCAAGAAAATACAAGGAATTGGGAGGAAAAAAATGCTATGCTCTTGTTCCCTTGCAAGACAAAGACTTTGGAATCAAAAGACTTGAATCAAATATGAACATGAAAATAAAAAATAAAAAGATATTTGATGAGATTATTGACACTGAAAATTGGTATAAGCAAGATTTGACTCATGGCTTATATGGAGATGTCATTCTTATGCTAGGAACTTCTCTAGGCTCTTTAGGTGAATTAACCTATTCTTTCTATGTTTATGATATCCTTAAAGGACAAAAAGAGGGATACAATGTTTCAAGTCAGAAGATTAACAAGAATATTATTGCAGGAACAAAAATACCCTTAACATTAATAATCTACAAGCCATTCATAAAATCAGATCTGCCTCTTGAAATAAAAGAACATATCAAGAAAGTCGGCGGGGTTATTTATTATGCAAAAGACTCAGAAGAACTGAAAAAGATTATAGTTTCCATAGATAAAAAATAATATTCAAGCGAGCCAAGATGAAAAGAGGTGTTTGCAAAAGATCTTGGCTAGCTCAGTTTCAGATAAAAATTTCTGAATATGATTGAAATTTTATTTGATTTTTTTGAGTTTTAATAAAAACTCCCCTTGCCTCTATTTTGTTTTAATCCTGATATTATTATCTTTTTAAATCTTGCCTGACATTATCGAGTAGTATTACTGTTTTTTAAGGCTTATGAAACTTAAATCTATATCTAAGTTCTATAAAACTAACCTGCGTAGCTATGTCCATTCTCTTTAAGTGCAGCTCTAGCAGATCTTAGATAATTGCTCTCTATTTCGTTATATCTCTTGACATCGTCAACAGTCACAGAAGGACCAAATTTCTTCATAGCCATGTCAAAGTGCTTTCTTTTCACTTCTTTGCTATTAAGATCCTCTCTTAAAGCTAACATTGCAGCTTCTCTACATACTGCCTCAATATCCGCTCCTGTGTAGCCCTCTGTTCTTTCAGCTAATAAAGGCAATGAAATATCCTTGTTTAGAGGCATGTTTTTTGTATGTACCTTGAATATAGACTGCCTTCCTTCCTTTGTAGGAGGCATTACCTTAATCAGCCTGTCAAATCTTCCCGGCCTAAGTATAGCTGGATCAAGCATATCTGGCCTGTTTGTTGCTCCGATGACAACTATCTCATTTAACTCTTCAATTCCATCCATCTCAGCTAGGATTTGATTCAAAACTCTTTCAGTGACTCCTGAACTTCCCAAGTCTCTTCCTCTCCTTCCAGCTAGTGAGTCAATTTCATCGAAAAACACTATGCAAGGAGCAACTTGTCTAGCTCTTTCAAATATCTTTCTTACTCCCTCTTCTGATTTTCCAACCCACATGCTCAATAAACTTGGTCCTTTAATCTGGATAAAGTTAGCTTCAGATTCAGTAGCAACTGCTTTCGCTAACAAAGTCTTTCCAGTTCCCGGAGGCCCATAAATCAAGATTCCTTTAGGTGGCCTTATTCCCATATTCTTAAAAGAATTTGGAAATTTGATTGGCCACTCTACAGCTTCTTTAAGTTCTTGTTTAGCTGTTTCTAATCCTCCAACTTGGTCCCATTTAACATTAGGGCTTTCAACTAAAACCTCACGCATTGCACTAGGTTTGACTAATTTTAGTGCTTCTCTGAAATCCTTGCTAGTTACTTGTAATTTTGATAAAAATTCCTGGCTTAGAGGTTCATCTTCTTTAAGTTTTAAGTCAGGTAATACTCTTCTTAATGAACTCATTGCAGCTTCTTTACATAAAGCAGATACATCTGCCCCAACATATCCATGAGTTATTGCAGCTAGATCTTGTAAAATTACATCTTTAGTTAAGGGCATGTTTCTTGTATGGATCTTTAATACAGCTAGTCTTCCTGCTTTATCAGGAACTGAAATTGATATCTCCCTATCAAATCTTCCTGGTCTTCTTAATGCTTCATCAATAGCATTTGGCCTGTTTGTTGCTCCAATAACAACAATCCTGCCTCTATTTTTCAGGCCATCCATCATTGTTAATAGCTGAGAAACAACTCTTCTTTCAACTTCTCCAAAAGATTCTTCACGTTTAGGTGCTAAAGCATCTATTTCATCTATAAAAATTATTGAAGGAGCATTTTTTTCAGCTTGTTCAAAAATATCTCTTACTTTCTTTTCAGATTCACCATAAAATTTGCTCATAATCTCTGGCCCATTCAATAAAATGAAGTTAGCTTCTGATTCGTTTGCAACTGCTTTCGCTAACAAAGTCTTTCCAGTTCCCGGAGGACCATATAATAAAACACCTTTAGGAGGTTCTATTCCTAGTCTTGTGAAAACTTCAGGATGTTTCAAAGGCAATTCGACCATCTCTCTTATTTTCTTTATCTCTTCATCTAAACCACCAATATCTTCATATGTAACATCAGGAACTCTCTCTTCAATTATTTCAACAGCCTTTGGATTAAGTAATATCTCAGTTGATTCTGTTATGACCACTGGCTGTTTAGGCATTGTTGATGCAACAATGAATTTTGTTGAATCAAATCCTGGAAAATTAATGTTTCCGAAAGCTTCTCCAAAAACATTAAATAAATCTTCAAAACTTGAGGACATTAATTCCTGCCTTCTCTGTACACCACCCATAACAACTAAATCGCCTGCAACAATAGCTCTTCCAAGTAATCCTCCTCTGAATATTTCAGGATCAGCTCTTACCATAATGCCTTTTTGAGCAGGTGCAATAGTTACTTTTTTAGCTTCCTTAATATCAGCCTTAAAAACCTGTACACTCTCACCAATTCCAGTTCTAGCATTTCTTCTGATTATACCATCAATTCTTAAAATGTTCTCACCAACATCAGCAGGATAAGCCTTGTCAACAATAGCTACAGTTTCTCTAGAACCTCTAATAAGTATAACATCTCCAGGCCTTACGCCAAGATTCTTCATTGTATTAGAATCAATTCTAGCTATACCCTTATATGCATCCTCTTGTAAAGCTTCCATAACTTTCAACTTAATTCCTTTTCCGTTTTCTTTTTGTTTTTCTTTTTCTTCTACCATTTTTTAATTATCTTCATCCTCCTCAACTTTGATCCTATGTTTTTTTACTAATTCTTTTTCATTATTCTCTTCTTCTAATTCTTCTGAACCTGGAAAACATAATGAAATCCTTCCAACATCTTCCAAGAACATCTTTATCATCTCGTTCTGCATTTTAGCAAATCTCTGATGCATCTGTTCTTGTTCGCGATGAAAATCGACAATCTCCCTTGGAATCGAAACAGTGTAACTGTTTCCAACCATTCTTAACTTGACTGCGAATGGTTTTTGCCTTAATTGGGTATATTTCTTGTATTCTTCAATATCAGCAGGATGATGAATTATCTTATTGCATTTTTCACATCTCAATGCTCTGATTTTAAAACCGTTCTTCACTAAAACTATCTTTGACATCTTTTTTCCGCATTCACTGCATAAAACTGTCTGATCAAATAAGTCTATCATCAGTTATAGCCCCCATTGAATGAACTATAAGGATTTCCTGATGTCTGATAATCAGGCATCTGTTGTTGTATAGATTGAATTCCGCCGTTCATCCTCTCCATTATGCTGTTATAGTTTTTTGAACACATCTCGCACATTTTTTTGTTTCCTTATGTATATTTTTATGTATACACAGACATGTAGCTACTATTTAAATCTTTCGATCATAAAAAATCTTGATTTATATTCGGGAAAAATCCTTAATTTGACGAGCTTTTTAGAATTTTATCTGTAAATTCCCCTTCTAGAATGATTATGCATCTCATAAACTGCCCGTATCATCTCAGCAACTAGAAGTCTTTGAACATCGGTTTTGGCAGTTGTGCTAACTTTACATATAAAAGCATGCTCAGGAAAAGAAACAACAAGATTCAAGATTCCACCATTTAAAACAGAGTATTCTACAGGGCGTCTTCTTGGAGGAATTCGTTCTGTGCAAACAAGCTTATCTATCCAGGGCAATTCACAAACACGTCTTCTGAATTCTCTAAATGGCTTATACATAAAACTATGATGATCATGATTATTGCCATCTCTCTGAGGAATAGGTATAGTAGAAGCACTAGGCAGTAATCCTAAAAAAGTTTCAAGATAAACTCGAGGATATCTAGAAGTTCCAGAAGTTTCTTCATGTTTCATTTCTAATTCTCTCTGAAGATCTGAAACAATTTTTGTCAGTTCTGTGTTTCTGGCAGATAATAGATTGATTCCATCTTGTAAAATAATCTTATCATTGGTTGCATCACCCAATCTTCTTGCCAATTCTCTTGCCCTATCATAAGCTGCCTTGGTTTGAGCAGTATGTCTAGCTTTGAAAGCATCTAATTCCCTGTCTTTAGCTTCAAAACGTTCTCTCTCAGCTTCATAACCTTGAACAAGAAATCTTAATCCTTCTAACTCGGAATTCATCGATTCTATCTTATCATGTTGCCTTAAATCTCTGTATTTTCCAACAAAATAGTTTTTAACTCTAGTAAAAACTTCAACTATGCTATTCATCAGAAACATAAAAAGATGCGCTTTTTAATACTTATTATTATACATTATATTTATTGTAATTATTAAAAACATTTAAAAATTAAGCTTGTTTCATAAGCAAATGAAAAAAGAGGCAAGAAGAGTCACTATTAGAGCTCCAATCAACAAGAGCCCGAATAATCTCAATCAAGAATCTATTCAAACTCCTAAACACTCGCATGCAGGTTTGATTTTAACAATAATAGTCCTGGCATTTGCATTCATGATATGTTTTTTTATGTTAGTGTCAAGAAGCCAGACAAGCAATGCAAACATCGCAGTAATCCCTATTAATGGGATGATATTATCAGGTTCAACAAATTACTATGATGGAAACACTTACTCTGATGATGTTTCTAGTATAACTAATAATATTATAGAAAACAAGAACATCAAGGCAGTTATTTTTGAAATAAATTCTCCAGGTGGAAGCGCTGTAGGTTCTTCAGAAGTTGCTGATTCAATTAAAAAATTGCGTGATTCAGGAAAATTGACTATTGCTCTTATCAGAGAACAAGGCACATCAGGGGCATACTGGATAGCCACAGCTTGTGATAAGATCTACACTAATCCGTTAGCTATAACAGGTTCAATTGGCGTTCTTGCATCTTATCTTGAATATGGCGATTTGCTTGAAAGATTCAACATAACTTACGAAAGATTGAATGCTGGCCAGTACAAAGATACAATGTCTCCTTATCGGGAATTGACAGATGAAGAAAGGACAATATTAAAATCAAAAATAAACTTGATTTACGAAGCTTTTATAAGGGCAGTTGCAGAAAACAGAAATCTGTCTGAAGCAAACGTAAAAGAACTTGCCACAGGAATATTCTATCTTGGTTCAGAAGCTAAACAACTCGGATTAATTGATGAGCTTGGTTCAAAACAAGATGCTATATCTTACATAGAACAACAGCTGAACATAAAATCAAGAGTAAAAGATTATTCAACTAATTCATTTTTATCTGGATTATATGGGCTCCAGGATCGTTCCTTCTATATGATAGGAAAAGGTCTTGGTGCATCTATATTCAATCAAAATAATCTGAATATTCAAGCTTGATGAAAAGCTTTAAATTTAACTTTTTCTTATAAGAAATATGAAAAAAACAGATAAGAAACCAAAAAAAGAGCTAAAAGAAAAAAAGAAAACTGAAATGATGATCAAGTTCTGTCCGAGATGTGGTTCTACAAAAATTGAAAATTATGGAGGAGAATCTGTATTATTAAGATGTGCTGATTGCAAACTTAATATGTCTTCGTTTCCCGAAACAAGTTCAAAAGAACTAAAGATAATCCAGAAGAATATAAAAAATAACTTGAATAAAAAAGAGCAAGAAGCGCCCATAGATTTTCTTGGAATAGAAAAAAAATGGCAATCTGAATGGGAAAAAGCCCAGATATTCAAGTCAGTTGATGGCAAAGGAAAGAAATGTTATGTTCTGGAGATGTATCCTTATCCTAGCGCATCATTCTTGCATGTCGGTCATGTAAGAAACTTTACAATAGGAGATGTTTATGCTAGATACAAAAGGATGAATGGCTTTAATGTGCTATATCCCATGGGTTATGATTCTTTCGGCCTTCCAGCTGAAACAGCATCTAAAAAAGAGGGAATCCATCCGAGAATATATGCTGAAAATGCAATCAAGAAAATAATGGAATACCAGAAAGCTTCTGGGAATAGTTATGATTGGTCAAGGATTATTGCAAGTCATGAACCAGAATACTATAAGTGGAACCAGTTTTTCTTTTTAAAATTATTTGAAAATGGATTAGCTTACAGGAAAAAAGCACCTGTAAATTACTGCGAGAATTGCCAGTCTGTCTTGGCAAATGAAGAAGCTGAATCAGGAAAATGTTGGAGATGCGGTAAAGAAGTAATCCAAAAAGAAACAGAACAATGGTTCTTTAAGATAACAAAATATGCAGATCAGTTGCTAGAAGATCTAGAAAAGATAGATTGGAGCGATAAAATAAAGACAATGCAGAGAAATTGGATTGGAAAATCTCAAGGAAGCGAGGTTATATTTGAGGTAAATGGACAAAATTGGCCAATCTTTACAACAAGACCAGACACAATTTACGGAGTTACGTTCATGGTTATTTCAGCATTACATCCTAAATTACTAGAAATAACAACTAAAGAGCAGAAAAAAGCAGTTGAAACTTTCATTAAAAAATGCCAGAAAGCAAAAACTCCAAAAGAAATAGAAGGTTTGGATAAAGAAGGAGTCTTTACAGGAGCATATGCAATAAACCCTATTACTAAAGATAAGGTCCCAGTATGGGCAGGAAATTTTGTTCTTGCAGATTATGGTTCAGGCATGGTTATGGCTGTTCCTTGTCACGATCAACGTGATTTTGAATTTGCCAATAAATACAAAATACCGATGAAACAGGTAATAGCTCCTTTATTCAACCATACATTTGAAAAAGATGCTTATAGGAGCGACAAAAAAACAGAAGAAAGAGAATCAGTGTCAGTTATATTAAAACACTGGAAAGAGGACAAATATTTTTGCTTAGATTGGAAAAAAGCTAAATGGAAAAGCTTTATTTTAGGAGGAATAGATAAAGGCGAGACTTTTGAAGAAACAATTAAAAGGGAAGTAAAAGAAGAATCAGGTTATTCAGATATAAAATCTATAAAAAAATTGGGTTTTGAGCAGCATTCAAGGTTCTATGCAGAGCATAAAGACATAAACCGATACGGAAAATATATTCCATTTATAGTTGAATTGAAATCAGGTAAATATGAAGCACCCTCAACAGAAGAATTGGAAAGACATGAAGGATTTTGGATAGACAAAGATAAGGTTCTAAATTTTATTAATATGGACAATCATAAATATGTTTGGGATATGTACATCAATGGAGAAAGAGCATATACAGAGCATGGAATTCTAATAAATTCAGACAAATTCAATGGTCTGGAATCAAAAAAAGCAATTGAAGAGATAACAAAATATCTAGAAAAACAAAAATTAGGGAAGAAAACAACTAATTATAAGATAAGAGATTGGATGATATCCAGACAAAGATACTGGGGAACTCCAATTCCTATAATTTACTGTGAAAAATGCGGAATAGTTCCAGTTCCTTATGACCAGCTTCCAGTGCTATTGCCTGAAAAAGTTGATTTTAAAGTGTCTGGAAATCCACTTTCATATAACAAAGATTTCATAAACACAGAATGTCCTAGATGCAATGGAAAAGCAAAAAGAGAAACTGATACACTAGGCGGATTTATGGATTCTTCGTGGTATTTCTTGAGATACTGTGACAATAAAAACAGAGAAAAACCATTTGATTCAAAAAAAGTTGATTACTGGCTCCCAGTTGATCAATATATAGGTGGAATAGAACACGCTGTTGGCCATCTTATGTATGCAAGATTCTTGACTAAATTCCTTAAAGACATAAAGATGCTTAATTTTGACGAGCCATTCACTAAACTATTCAATCAGGGAATTGTCTATAAAGATGGCTACAAAATGTCAAAAAGCCATGGAAATGTTGTTTTCCAGACAGATATATCTGAAAAATATGGCATTGACACAGCCAGATTATTCTTGATGTTTGTTTCATCTCCAGATAAACAAATGGAGTGGACAAGTGAAGGAGTAGAAGGCAGTTTCAGGATAATCAATAGGCTAATAAGATTAAAAGAAAAGATAAAAAATGAAACAAAACCTATACAAGAGAACAAGATTCATTCAACAATAAAGAAAGTTTCTGAAAACATTGAAAATTTTGAATATCCTAAGGCCATAATACCTATGACAGATTGCCTGGATTCATTATCTGAATCGATTTCTAAGCAGAATTATGAAATTCTCTTAAAATTATTCCATCCTTTTTGTCCGCATATTACAGAAGAATTATGGCATGACTTAGGAAATAAGACATTTATTTCCCTTGAAAAATGGCCTAAGGTTGATAATTCAAAGATAAATGAAAATCTAGAAAAGCAAGAGCAAGCAATTGAAAAGACAATTCAGGATATCAATAACATAATCAAAATTATGAAAGAAAAGAAACAGGCTCCAAAAAAAGTTTATCTTTACACAATTCCAAATGAACTTAACACTTACAAAGACAATCTCCCTAAACTTCAAAAATCTATAAACATCCCTATTTCTCTTTTTGCAGTCAATGATAAGAACAAATTTGACCCTCAAAATAAGGCTGGAAAAGCAAAACCTGGTAAGCCAGCTATATATCTAGAGTAATCAATTTTTCATCCCTAACTCTTTCTTGATATAACTTTCAATAACTTTTGACATAACTTTATTATTTTTTTTGCAATACTCTTTGAATTTTCTTAATAATCTTGAATCTATTGTAAAATTTGCTCTCTCCTTTCTAGCCAATTTTGGAAGTTTCTTTGTTCTCTCAAATTCCATTAATGCTTCAAACATATCCGGATTTTGTTTTATAACTTTTTTCGCAGTTTTCAAAAACTTTTTATCGTCTTCGATTTCTTTATTCTTCTGTGGCATTTTTTATTAATTCTATTATTTCATTTAAGCTAGTTATATTTTTCTTGAGTATTTTTATTATCAATTTATTCACACTATCGATATTACAATGTAGATTCTCCATTTCAAGCCAAGCGACAACAACTGCGGCAGCAGTTCTCTTATTTCCATCTTCGAAGATATGATCAATTAATATCGCCCTCACTAATATAGCCAAAGACTTCAGCCAATTATCTGATTTCCTAGCTGTATTTATTGCAAAGTCTAAGCTTCCTTCATTTACAACATGTCCGTTATCAAATTCTTCATTTATGCTTATTATTGATTTTTTGCTTAATAACATAGAAAATTCTAGTTTTTTGAGTTTATAAACTTTATTATTTTTATACACACTCGTGTGTATAAATTTAGGTAGACCAATAATATTTTTGTCACTTTCTAGTAACACAAAGCGAAAGCTTTATAAACCTTCTAGACATAGTTTATACATAGAATATGTATATACTTTCCAAAGGGAAAGGAGGAAGAGGTGATTGGAGACTTGAATGAAAAACAATCCCAATCAAAATAAAGAAAAGAAGTTCATTATTACAAAAAGAATAGCAAAACATGGTTCTCAATCTATTATTGTTATCCCGCGAATTCTAGAATCTCATCTTAAGCCAGGCACAGTAGCTGAAGTCACAATCAACGTAATTCAAACAGAGATAAGTCCAGGAGGCAAAGATGGCAGTTGCAACTAGAGAAATAGAACAAGGAAGAAATGGAAAGGGCTTAGCAGGATTTTTATCTAGACTCTTATCAAAACGAGAAGTGCTTGACAAAATAGAAAAACCAGTAAAAGAAAAGCTTCCCCAAGTATCTGAAATCCTTTCTGAATATGAAATTCAGCAATTAAAAGAAAAAGGTTATACTCCAGGAGAAGTAATAGGCCAGGGAAATACAAGATATGTCATAAGAGCAGTTTATCAGGCAAGAGATTTCAAGACCTATACTAAATATTTAGCAACTCTAGTAGATGCTATAGAAGGAGAGTAAAATGACATTTCGAAAAGGTCAGCACGTAGTAATTGGAAAAGCATTAGGAGAAAGAAGAGGATATGACCCCGGAACATATTATCATGGTGGGGGTTTAAGGCAAGTGCCTCTAGGAGCAAAAGCAGTCATAGATTATATTGATGGAGAAGATAAAATACATCTAGTCTTTGAAGATAAAAAATCTATCTTTTTATTAACAATAATATTTATAAAACCCTAAACTCTAAAAGTTAAATCAAAAAACAGGTAAATTAGATTTTTAAAAATGGGAACTGAAAAGATAAAGATTGCAATGATGACTGCAGCTTCTAAAGCCCTTGATTATAAAAAAATAAATCCTAAGGCAGATCCTGAAGAGGTTTTACAATTTATAATGAAAGAGCTTAGAGCTAAGGGGCAAGAAAAGATAGGTGCTATGGCTGCTGCTAGCAAAGCCTTGAACTATCTTGATGATTCATCATTAAGTCACAAACAGATTATGCAAAAAGTTATGAACGATTCTGAAGAGATCTTGATGACTATGGCAATAGACTAATCAAACAAACGTAAAAAGAGACAAAAAGTGCTCAAAATAAGGCTTAAAAAAACCGATTAACTTTAAGGGATAAAATTAAGATATAGACTTTATATCCTGAATATAAGCCATAAACATAGCTTTAAAAATCACTTAAACTTTAATGCTCATGGCATCTTATTGCAAAAGGTGCGGCAATGTCTTATTTGATGGTTTATGCAGATATTGTGGCAAAGACCATGAAAGAAGACCAGTAGAAGAGGCAACAGGGCATTTGAAAAGGAAGATAAAAAAGCATTTCCATTTGCCGCATATAAGCAAGGTCATAATAGTTGTATTGATTGTAGCGTTAGCTGTAATTGTCTCTTACTTGTTATTCTCAAAAGAAATTGACCAAACTCTATATAAAGCAACATCTCAAGAGAAAAACCAGATCATCAAAGACCAGATTTCAGGCCAAGCAACTCAAGTCAAGGAATTTCTTAACATAAAGCCCCAATTAAGTGTATTTCATCAGATGGTAAGTAAATTTGACTTTGAAAGAGGATGTTTTGGTAGAGTCAATGGCGGTGTAACAAACAAAGGAACAGATGATGCACTAAATATAATAGTCACTTGTACAACACAATCAGGAGTCACAGTCCAGCAGAATATTGGTTATATAGCAGCTGGAAAGACCGAGCTTTTTGAGATTTTCCTAAATTATGACTGTTCAATTGTTCAAAAAGAGGAGTGCAGCGCAACTTGTTCAAATTGCTAAAAATACGAATAAAAAATGCCAGAAAAGGAAAAAAAAGAAGAAAAACCTAAAGTCAAAATTCTAGACTTTTCTATGATAATCATGATAATATGCTTAGCATTCATCTTTTCATTAACTATTTTAAACAAGACAAATGTTCTCTCTGCATCAATCTCAGTGCCATTGATGATCATTTTCTTCGCAATCATGCTCATCTTCTTGATAAAATCAATTAAGAAAAACAAAGAAGTTAAAGATAATTTAGTCAAAGAACAAAGCGCAGAACACTAATTAAGCGCATAAGAGTCTAATTTAACTTATTGAGAATAAAGTGTTAAGGTTAAGAACAATTTCATTTTGTCTCAATATAACTTACAAATTCAACGCATCTACTCTAGAACAGCTTTTATCCTTCTAACACCAGCTGCAACTGCTTCTTCCTTCAATATCTTGAATTTTCCAAGAGATTTTATATTCTCAACATGAGGTCCTGCACAGATCTCACAAGAAAACGGCTTTCCGTCTTTTCCGCATATCATATAAACAGAAACCTTGCTTCCATACCTATCCTTAAAAACAGCCTGTGCCCCTAATCTGATGGCAGCATCAACACTCATCTCTTTTCTTTGTACATCCAATCCTTCTTTTATTTTTTTATTGACAATATCTTCAACATGTTTTAGCTCTTCTTGAGTCAATTTTCTTTCGAAATTAAAGTCAAATCTTAATCTGTCAGCAGTTATATTTGAACCACGTTGTTTTATTTCAACTCCAAGAACCTCTCTTAATGCCTGATTCAATAGATGGGTAGCAGTGTGCAATTTAGTAGTCTCTCCAGAATTATCCTGCAAACCTGACTTGAATTTTCCTTGTGTAGAATGTCTTGACAAATCCTGATGTATTCTTAATTCTTCTAAGAAAGCCTTTTCATCTATCTTGATTCCATGTTCTAAACAAAGATCCTTAGTTATCTCAAAAGGAAATCCAAAACTCTGATACAATAAGAAAGCATCTTGTCCTGAAAAAGTTTTTCCCTTATGTTCCTTAAGCATTTTTTCAAATTCATGAATTCCGTTATCTAAGGCCTCCCTGAATTTTAATTCTTCTTTCTCAATTTCTTCTAAAATGAACTTTTCAGATTGTTTGAATTCTGGATAGCTCTCCCTGTAATAATCAATAACAATCTGAGCTAGCCTCTTGCAAAAATTTCCTTCAACATTCAACATTCTAGAAAATCTTATAGCTCTCCTAATAAGCCTCCTCAAAACATATCCCTGTTCAAGATTGCTAGGAACAATGCTCTCATTTAAGATAAAAACCGAAGCCCTTATATGGTCTGCTATTATTCTAATTGCCCTAGTATGTTCCTGATTAAATCCATATTTCTTTTCAGATAAGTAACAAATTTCATTAATTAAACCTGAAAAGATTTCAGTCAAGTAATTATCTTTAAATCCATTTAATACAGCTAGTGTTCTTTCAACACCCATGCCTGTATCTATAACTTTCTTATCAATAGGAACAAACTTTCCATCTTCTGTTTTTCTGTATTGAACAAAAACATCATTCCATATTTCACACCACTCTTTCTCGTTTTTCTCAGGATTAAATATTTTAGGTTTTCCAACGCCAGTAAAATAATACATCTCTGTATCGGGCCCACATGGTCCGGTCTTTCCAGCAGGTCCCCACCAGTTCTTGTCTTTTCCTAAAAACACTATCTGTTTCTCAGAAATGCCCAGATTCTTCCAAATTTCAGCAGATTCTTCATCTTTAGGAGCATCATCGTCTCCTTTAAAACATGAAACGCATAATTTTTCACCAGATATTTTTAAAACTTCAGTCAAGAATTCATGGCTCATCTTAATAGCTTCTGGTTTCCAGTAATCGTTCAAAGACCAATTTCCGAGCATCTCAAAAAAAGTGTGATGAATAGCATCTCCGACTTCCTCGATATCTCCTGTTCTCATGCATCTCTGTACTGAAACAAGCCTATTTCCCAGAGGATGCTTCTGTCCAAGAATATAAGGTACTAGAGGATGCATTCCTGCTGTTGTAAACAAAATAGTAGGATCATTCTCAGGGATTAAAGAAGCATTAGGCAAGATTGCATGTTTCTTTAGCTTAAAAAAGTTCAAGTATTCTGAAATCAACTCTTTTCTTGTTATTTTTGCCATACAAACTTAATCAAATCACATTTTTAAAAGTTTTTAAAAAAGTATTTAAACCAATAGTTTCTTATCAAAAATTGAAAATGATACCCAATATATCATTAGTTAGACCAAGACCAAGAGAATACGAACCTATGACTGGTGAAAAAGCTAGACAATTATTCTCAGGATTATCTTTTGGACAGCCAAGAGCAGAAGTTTCTTCTTGTTATTACATATTTGGATTTAGTCTATTAAGAGGAGGTTATGAATCTAGGGTTGTCACAATACAACAGATGATAGAAGAAATGCAACAGTTACCTGAAACAACTGGCCAGTATTCACAAAACAGAGGTCCAAGAGGTACAACACATAAATTTAGACTAGATTCTTGGGTTCCTCTACTATTACTAAAAGAAAGAAGAGAATTTCGAGTGACTGTTCCATAATAAAGCTTTATTTCTCAACTAACGCAATAATTCCAGTATGTTCCTTACTGTCTCTTATATCTAATATCTTAAAACCCACTTTTTTTAGTTCTTTTTCAAATTCATCTTGAGAATAAAAATAATAGTATCTAAGATTCCTTTTTTCATTTTTCTCTCCAACATTTGTTCTCCAAGCTAAAAGGATTTCTTTTTTGTTCTTAAATCTCTTGAATGCTGGATGATTTGTATTCCATATAGTGATTAATGCCTTTCCCTTGTGCTTTAGAACTCTAAAGAGTTCCTTAAGAGACTCGTATCTTTTTTTCTTGACAATGCAGTGCAATGTTGCAACATATAAGGCATTATCAAAGAATTTGTCTGGAAAATCTAATTTAGATGCATCTGACTCGACAAGCTTAAAATTTAATCCAAGATGTTTTGCTTTTTTTTCAGCTAAATTCAACATTTTCCGTGAAAAATCTAATAGATAAAATACAGCATTCTTATTTTTAGCAAGATTTCTTCCACTCCCACATCCTAAATCAAGAAAATTTCCCTTAGCTTCTTCGACAAACTTGATTATTCTTGGCCCAGTCAGTTTCCTTCTTTCATTCCACGATTCAGCAATCTCATCCCAAACAATTTCTTGATTAGGGATTTCTGTTTTTTTTATCATTTTATGTTATCTGATTTAAGTTAATTAAATTTTTAAACCCTATTCTTTTAAATTGAACATGACAAAATTAAATTCATTAAATGAAGCAAAAAAACAGGTTATTGAATCAGCAAAACTAGCAGGCATATCAGAAGAGATGCTCCAATATATTCTAGAACCAAATAAAATAACAGAAGTAAAACTACCCATAAAGCTAGATTCAGGAAAAATAGCTATATTCAAGGGCTACAGAGTTCAACACGACAACTCGCGAGGCCCATATAAGGGCGGAATAAGATATTCTACTCAAGTAACATTAGACGAAGTCAAAGCACTTGCACTATGGATGGCCATAAAAACAGCAGTTGTAGACATTCCAATGGGTGGCGGAAAAGGAGGAATAATAGTAGATCCATCTAAATTAACTCAAAAAGAACTTGAAAGATTAACAAGAAGATATGCACGAGCAATAGCAAACTGCGTAGGCCCTAGAAAAGATGTTCCAGCCCCTGATGTCAACACTGATGCCAGGATAATGGAATGGTTCAGAGATGAATACTCAAAATTATGCGGAAAACAATGTTTTGCAGTAATAACAGGAAAACCACTTGAAAAAGGAGGCTCACTAGGAAGAAAAGAAGCAACAGGAAGGGGAGTTTTTTTCACAATTCTTAATGCAATAAAAGATCTAGAGCTTGAAGGAAAAGAATTAACAGCTACAGTCCAGGGATTTGGCAATGTCGGAAGCCATCTAGCCTTATTCTTACATAAACATGGAATTAAAGTTATAGCAGTTTCAGACTCGTCCTCATGTTTTTATAAAAAATCCGGATTAGATATCCCTGAATTATTCAAATACGCTGAAAAAAATAAGGGAATAAATGATTATTCTGAACAAGAGATGGAAATAAAAAAACCTGAAAAAATTCTTGAAATACCAACCGATATTCTCTGTCCTTGTGCAATTGAAAATGTAATAACAGAAAAGAATATGAGAAAAATTAAGGCAAAAATCATTGCAGAAGGTGCGAATGGTCCAACAGTAAAGAAAGCAGACGAATATCTTTCCAAAAAAAATGTTTTCATAATCCCCGATGTTTTAGCAAATGCAGGTGGAGTCATTGTCTCATATTTTGAGTGGCTTCAAAATCTTGAAGAAAAAAGATGGAATGAGGAATCAGTCAACCACAAATTGAAAGAAATCATGGATAGATCTTACAAAGAAGTATACTCTTTCTCAAAATCAAAAAAAGTTTCTCTGCGTTCTGCTTCATATGCTTTAGCAATAAAAAGGATTGCAGAAGCAGCATCAAAAAGAATCTAAGTTTGATTATTAATTTACTAAATTAGCACAATAATCTTTAAAAACAATCTTCAACTATTAAAAAATACAAAAATGCATCCAGCATGTGAGGGTCTTAGTCCACAAGAGTGGTTTGAACATTTCGGAAATCTTCTTACAATTCCAAGACAATCTGGAAATGAAGATAAGGTAAGGGAATTTTGCAGACAAACCGCATTTATCCATGATTGAAGAACTGTAGTTGATGGGGCTGGAAACCTTGTTATATATAAGCCAGCAGTTAAAGGATATGAAAGAGCCCCAATAGTGACTGTTCAAGGTCATTTAGATATTATTTCTGATACAAATGGGATTGTAAGAGCATTAAGAGATGGAGATTTCATTAAAACAGATGAAACAACAACTCTAGGGGCAGATAATGGTGTTGCTATTGCAACAGGGCTATGGTTATTAGCTCAAAACCATTTTCCTCATGGCCCACTAGAAATATTATTCACAGCTGATGAAGAAGGCGGATTAAATGGGGTTTCAGGATTAGATCATTCCTTAATAAATGGAAAATATCTTCTTAATCTAGATTCAGAAAAATACGGACATTTATGTGTTGGTTGCGCAGGAGGACATACTTTAAGATTAAAACTTCCAGTTCAACCAGATATACAAGGATTAGAAGGAAGTTTAGAGTATGATCAAGCAGTCAGAATTTCAGTCTCCAAATTAACAGGGGGACATTCTGGATTAGAAATACATCATGGAAGAGCAAATGCAATCAAGCTCTTATCTGGTTTCCTTGAGTATGTGGGACAAGAAATTCAATATAGACTGGTTCAATTTAAAGGTGGAAGCAAACACAATCAAATTCCTACTGAATCCTCAGTTGATTTATTGATTCATGGTAGTAGGTTGTCACATGTTCAAACACTTGCTGCTGAATATTTTGATTCATGTATCGCTACATATAATGGAACAGATCCTGAAATGAAAATGCGAGTTGAACCAATAGAAACTGATGAATCTCCAATTTCTGAACAAAGTTTTAGACAGGTAATTGATTTGGTTAATCATCTTCCACATGGTGTCGTGGTTGCTTCTACAGAACCTGGAGTGACTGTCGATACTTCAAGCAATCTAGCTTTAATTGAAAGAGACCTAAAACCAGAAAGAACAGGAGATAGCGTGACTTTTACAGTATCTCAAAGAAGCATGAGAGATGAGGGATTGGCAGAAATATATGAATTGATGAAAAGACTTTCTTCACAATATGGAACTCAATTAGAACACGGAAGTGCTTATCCTGCGTGGATACCAGATAGAGGTTCTCATGTTCTTCGAGTTATGCAGCAAGCTTATAATCAACTTCATGGAGCAGACCCTGTTGTTTTTTCAATTCATGCAGGTCTAGAAACAGCACACTTAAAAAGAAGACGTCCAGAAATTGACATGATTTCATATGGCCCTACATTGGCAGGAGTTCATACACCAAATGAAAGACTTGATGTCAGGACAGTTGAACCCTTCTTAAGATTAACAACAGAAACACTTGCCAGACTTGTTGCTTAATAAGATATTTAAGAGCCGATTTTCTGTAATATAAATATTTGTTCCGCAACGTTGTGCATAAATTAAATGACCAAAACACTAAATAAATCCAGTTTTAAACTTACAGATGAGAAAACCAACTAAGACCATATCTGGAGTAACCCCTATAGCTGTTGTCATTAAACCACAAGCCTGCCCTCATGGAACATGCATCTATTGCCCTTCACTAAATGTTCCTCAATCATACACTCCAAAAAGCCCTGCAATAATTCGTGCTAGAAATCTTTCATATTCTCCTTACAAGCAAGTTTTGTCAAGAATTCAAGCATTTAAGGCAATGAAACATCCAACAGACAAGATAGAGCTGATAATCATGGGGGGAACTTTTCTCTCTTATCCTGAGAGGTATCAATACGGATTTGTCTTAGATTGTTATAGGGCATTAAATGAAGGTGTCGGTATTAATACAATTAATAATTCAAAGTCTCAGTTTGTTTCAAAATCTAAAAATAGTAATAATAGCAAAGCTTACTTGGCACAAAGCAAAAATATGTATTTGACATTACCTCAACTAAAGAAACAACTTGAAAAGGCTAAAAAACTAAATGAGAAAGCAAAGCACAGATGCATTGCCTTATGTATCGAAACAAGACCAGATTTTTGTTCTAATAAAGAAATAAAAAAGATGCTGGAATTTGGCTGTACTCGAGTAGAACTAGGAGTTCAGATGCCCTCTGATAGATTATATAAAAAAACAAAGCGAGGCCATTCAGTTAAAGAGGTAATTCAAGCAACAGAAAGACTAAAAAATGCAGGTTTTAAAGTAGGATATCATATCATGCCGGGCCAGCCTTTTTCATCAATTAAAGAAGATAAAATATTGTTCAAAAGACTTTTTTCAGATGAAAACTTTAGGCCCGATCAACTTAAGATCTATCCCTGCCAGGTTATTAAAGGCTCAGAACTTGAAAAACTATACTTTAAACAATCCTACAAACCTTATTCTGAAAAAGATCTTATTAATTTGGTAATATCTTTCAAGCAAAATATTCCTAAATACTGCAGAATTATGCGGATAATGCGAGAAATTCCGCCAGAATATATGGTTGCAGGAACAAAAAGAATTGATTTAAGAAAAGTGATTTCAGAAGAGATGAAAAAACAAGGAAAAAAATGTAGATGTATCAGATGTCGTGAGATTGGCTTCGTGATTAGAGACAAACAATTTCCTAGAATTGACAACAATTTAAAATTAAATGTTATCGAATACATGGCTTCACATGGCAAGGAATATTTTTTAGAGATAATTAACAACCAAGATACAATCTTTGGATTAGTTAGACTTAGAATTCCAAAAAAAAGCAAAGAATTACTTGTTCGAGAACTCCACGTCTATGGGCAAGCACTGGAAATTGGAAAAAAGGAAAAAGGAAAAACACAACACCAAGGACTAGGAAAAGAACTTATGAATGAAGCTGAAAAAATAGCTAAAAAAGAAAAATGCAAAAAAATAAAAGTCATTTCTGGAGTTGGAGTTCGTGAGTATTACAAAAATATCGATTACGAATTAGATAAAAATAAAATTTACATGGTCAAAAATCTCTGATTAATCAAAAGAGATGACATTCTGCATATATCTTCCATGATACCATCCCCAGAAACACTGTTGATAGTCCTCATTGTCAATGACCTTGGCAGCGTTTACGTCGTTTACCTCAATTCCAAAGTGGTTCATCCAGTGCCTCATATAAGCTGCCTGAGCAGTAATAAAATGCTCAAAACAACTAAAAGGCGACTTTGCATCTTTCAATTTATCAACATACCGAATTAATTCTCCAAAAGAAATATCGCCAGTTATCCCAGTTATGTCAACACCCTGTTTGCCTAAGACATCACAAACTATGGATAAACAACCGTCTAATGTTTTTGGCATTGATACAAAAGAAGAATAGGGGTTTATTTCTATGCAATATCTTATCTGTTCAGAATATATTCAATATTGAAAGAAAATTCAATGCTTATCAATACTTCTCTGCTTTTTCATATTGTTTAATTCTTTCTTCAGCAGAAACAGAAGTAGCAAACATATTCCAAAAGACTTTTTGAAGCCAGTCAATCCATTCCTTATCATAAACTTCATATAACAAATGCACAGTCTCTTTTAGTTCTCCAGGAGCATAATCTTCCTTCTTTAAGACTTCTTTCAATCTTGCTTCTTTATGGTCAATAATGGTTGTCCTCAAAGGCTGAAAACAGTGTCTTATCTCAATAGCCTGTCTGCCCAATCTTTCATTTATAGCTAAAAGATTCTTTATGTTATCTAGACCAGCAAGATCAACTCGGGTTAAAATCTTAATTGAAACATTTCTCCTACATATTTCTTCAATTATTTTCCTTACTTCTTTATCATGATACGAAAGATTGCTAAAAGTAAGATTTCCTGAAAAAAACAAAATTTGTCTCTTAGCAGACCTTAAAAAATTGATGAACTTGTAAAGACTTGCTTTAGAAGAATATCTTTTGGAATTCATCAAAAAAACCCTCTTATTTTTATCATCAATATGCTGAACAATTTCAGAGGCGCTAAAATGTTCTCTTTTTCTTCCAGATTCTATTTTCTTGAAAAGTTTATCCTGTAGATTAGTAGAATGAATCTTCTCTATGTTGTTCCAGAAAACTATTTTCAATGCTCCTCTTGTTCCCTCTCTGAAAGTTTTTACAGAGATAGTCCCAGATTCTTTTTCTATTCTCTCAACATAAGAATTAGCAGTTCTCCAGTTTTTATTGATATGCTTTGAGATTTCATCAACAGATCTTGGTTGAGAATAAACAAAATCATTGATTTTCTTTACAATCTCTGTTGTAAGCATACTTTACTAAGATACACTTATATTTAAGCTTTATTGAGATATACAACTATAATACAATTTTCATGCTAAAAAAGCCTATATTTTTTACAACTCTATATATTAGTAGGAGGTGCAACCATGTCAAACCCTAAAGCTAAAGAAACTATAGGGATAATGTATGGGAACAAAACATTCAAAATGACACCTGAAGAACTTAAGAATTTTGTCAAAGAAAGAAGAAAAGTTCTTGATGACGAAGAATCTGAAAACCTTTGTTATGGATGCTGTTACTTTGATGAATACACAGAATCTTGCGGATACAGTTCTAAAGTGAAGATACTAGATTCTGGAAAAATCTTTGTTCTTTGCAAAAAAGCAGACAGAATAATGGAGGTCGCAATAAATAAACGATTGCTGGACAAATTTAAAGTATAAAATGGAAAACCTAAAAGAAATAAGATTAGAAGTCATACAAATCGAACTGACAGATAAAGATGAGCTTTCAGACAGATTAAACAATTTTTACAGCATGCTGAATGCCATCTACTTAGTCTAAAGATTAAGAAAACCAAGGAAATCCCATCATATTAGATTAATCTCTATACTAAATCAACAGGAGGTAAAAATGGGACTGACTGCAAGATTAGTTTATGTTGGAACATCAACAGAATCTTTTGCAAGGGATCATGTCATAACAGGAATAACAACACTAGGAAGATGCGGAAAAATTGAATTTCCAGAAGATGCTGTAGTATACACTAGAGAACCTGATAAAACAGACTGTGGGATAAGATTATCAAGGAATCATGCCAGAATATTCAGAAAAGGCAGAAAATTTTTACTTGAAGATGTTGGTAGTCTAGTCGGAACATATGTTAATGGAAAAAAGATAGGAAAAAGACAACCCAGACCTTGGAATGAAAGATACCGTTCAAAAGATGATGAAGCAGTAAGAGCAAGAAATCAGGGAAGTGTGGAACTAAAATCTGGAGATGTAATTGCATTCGGAATAGAAATGTTTAATGACAAATATAAGTTCAGATTTGAATATGGATAATCAGATTTCAATTATTTTTCCTCGCCTTCCCACATTAATAACTCTTGTATCGCCGATCATCTCCTCAATTCCTTCAGCTTCATGAGCATGAGAGCAAATAGCAATATCTGGTTTTAGTTTTTCAATTGCTCTCTTGACTCCTGAAGAGCCAGGAACCCAGTTAGTCATCTTAGACATCTGTGATTCAGAAGGATGAACATGAGAAACCATAATTTTCAATTTTGTATCTCTAACTTTATCAAAACCTTTTTTTAGAGAATCATAGATTTCTTTTTCAGATAACTGAAATAATCCAATATTGGCGCTTCCAACACCAAAAATCCCGATGCCCTTGACTTTTTCTCCCTCTCCATGTATGTTTTTAGCATAAGGCTCGTACTGTTTTGCCAAGAAATTAGCAGTCGCGATTGTTTCATGATTTCCAGGAACAAAAACCGTGTTTAGCTTTCTTTTTGCGAACGGTCCAACTAAATAATCTACTGATTGTTCAGCAAAAGTCAGATCTCCTGAAATGATTACAAGGTCGACTTTCTGTTTAGCTGCATATTCAGCAAGTTTGCTAGCTTGCCTAGAATCGCCATGCAAGTCACCTATAGCAAGAATTTTAAGGTGTTTCTTATCTTCCGAGGAGGTATGTGAATTGTCAATATTTTTATTCAGTTTGTTTTCAGTATCTTTAACATTTGATTTGTTCATTTTGAAAATTAATGATGAATTTAGCTTATTTACTTACCGAGATTAATGTATTGTAATTTAAAAACCTAATTAATATATTTAACATCAACATTTGCAGTAAATTTTCTTTAATAGATTTAATGCCATTTTTGCTCCTTATTTATAGATAATAAGGAAAAAGTGCCTTTTAAACCTTATTATAATAACTACTATATAGTTACAAATAAATATCAAAAAAGAAAGATTTAAAAAGAAAAATTGGTTCATAAAAAATCAAAAAATGTCAACTTTAAGAACAGAAATACAATCTGGTGTTGATTTAACAATCCCCGATGTTGTATGCTTAATTTCAGGAGAGACTTCATATGCAACCGCGTATAAGGGCCAGATATTCAGTTATTCTAGAAAAGGTGTCGAATTCATGCATGGGGGCGGAAAACCAGAAGATATAAAGGATGAGCATGACAAAAAAGGATGGCCAAATTCTGAAATAAGTATGTTCCCTGTAATTGGTTCAACAGATGGAGTTGTTTTAATGGACGGAAATAATGAAAAACACTATCCCATGGGCGGCAAACATGGAATATCAAGACATCTGCCTTGGGGAGTTAAAACTGGAAGAACACTTAGTTCGGTTGTATTTGTACAATATCATAATGGCAAATCATTAATAAGAAATACACGTTATCATCCAGATAAACCTGAAAACGGACCAGAATATTTTGAATGGCCTTTTGAATTCAATCAAGAAAAAAGTGTAGAACTAACTCCTACTGAATTAAGATTCGGATTGACACTTACTAATCTTTCAAATCAGCAAATGCCACATAGAAGAGGATTTCATTCTGCATTTAAAACTCAAGGCCCGATTAATGAAGGAGAATTCATTGTTTCGGGAATCAAAATTCCCCTTGAAAAAATCGTTGAAGCATCACAAAAAGGAGCATATCCTCTTCCAGGCGTATCTAATGTATACTACAGAAATAAAGAAACAGGTCATGGTTTTCTACTATATTCAAATGCTCCAGGAGTTGTTCTATGGAGTCCTGGAATAGATTCTGGAATGTTTTGTATAGAACCAGTATCACACATGACCAAGCCTGTTAAACCCTATTTTGTAGATATTGAAGAGCACAGTGTTCTTTTACCAGGAGAATCAGATGAATTACAAGTAAGAATTGTCCCATACAAGATGAGTTAAAGCCTCTTCTTTTTAGAAACTTTTTTTACAATTTTCTTTTCACCTAAAACTTTCTTGCCAATATATTTTTGAAGAACTAGAGGAACCTTAACTGTTCCATCTTTTTGTTGATAATTCTCAAGAATAGCAACCATCATTCTTGATGTTGCTATAACTGTATTATTTAAAGTATTCAGAACATGCCTTTCTCCTTTTTTATCAATGAACTTAATATTTAAGTCGTTAGCTTGATAGAGTCCGCAATTGCTCAAGGACATAAGTTCAGCATAATCCTTTATAGTTGGCCTATATACTTCAATATCCTCTCCTTTTCTCTTCCATGCTCCCAAATCGCCTGAACAAGATTCATTTATCTGATAAGGCAGCTTAAGTTTTTTCATAATCTCTTCTGTATTCTGCCTCAATTCAAGATAGTATTTTCTTGCATCCTCTTGTTTACAAAAAACAAATTGTTCTACTTTATTGAATTGATGAGTTCTCCATAAACCCTTTTCATTTATTCCATGAGCGCCAATCTCTTTTCTGAAACACATTGAATATCCAAAAAATTTCAAAGGCAATCTATCCTCTGAAATAACTTTATCTTTTAGCATCCCCAGAATAGCATGTTCTGCAGTAGGAATAAGATAAAGTTCTTCTCCTTCTGTCTTATACAAAGCAAGTTTAAATGCATCTAGATCGCCTGCAGCAGCAGCAACATCCTTGCTCACCATTAACGGAGGTTCAATATATTCATAGCCCTTTTTTCGCATATGGTCTATAGAAAACTGGATTAATGCCTGATTTAATAGTGCTAAATCTCCTTTAAGATAATAAAAACCATTTCCAGAAACAACCCTAGAAGCGTCAAAATCACCAAGTCTTAATTGCTCTATTATCTCAACATGAGTCTTGACAGGAAAATTAAATTTTGGGATTTTTCCCCATTTTCTTATAACCTTATTCTGGCTTTCGTCCTTGCCCTGAGGAACATCTTTTTCAATAAGATTGGGAATTTTCTTCCTCAAATTCAGGATTTCTTCCTCAAGTTTTCTTAATTGAGGCTCAATCTCCTCAAGTTGCTTCGGAATTTGCTTTGCCTTTAAGATAATTGAAGAAACATCCTGGCCTTTTTTCTTAGCTTCATTTATTCTTTCAGAGATTAAGTTCCTTTCATGTCTTAGTTCTTCAACTTCCTGCTTCAATTCAAGAAATTCCTTATCTTTCTTAAGCAAGTCATTAAGTCCTTTAACATCTAGATTTCTCTTCAAGATACTCTCTCTTATCTCCTTTTCATTTTCCCTTATAAATTTTAAGTCAAACATTTTTTGTTTCCTCTCTATCTTCATGAACTAAGCGCAATATTATAACTAAAGCGCACAAATCTAAAGTTTTATACTCATACCATTGCTCTTTTATTTAAAAACTTAACTTGCCCTAATATCAACAGAGTTAGTTGCAGCATTCATGTTCTCTAAAGCTAAAACATAGTCTCCTTCACTGAAAACCCTGTTGTTTTTTAATCCTGAATAAGTTAGATTATACTTTCCCTGATAATCAAGATACATCAATACATACCACTTCCCATTTATCTTTTTACTGTAAGAAGTGATCTTTCCAGTTGTGATATACTTATCTTCCTCGCTATATTGGTATGAAGAATCTTTTAATTCAAAACCAATCCTGTTATTAGATGAATTAATTATCAAGTTTCCCCTAGATATCTTTATATCTAGATTAAGTATTGTTCCCTCATTATCAGAAACATCCTGAATAGTCGAATCAATTTCCCTTAAAATTGATTCAGATTGATATAAAACAGCCTTATCCTGGTTTTTATTTATGATTGGCTGAACAGAAACTAAAACAAGTGACAAAACAGCCAAGCTAATTAAGATGTACAAAACAGCAGAAACCCAGATTACTCCCTTCTTACTATTCATTTTGAATTTATTAACAGGCTCTAACACTTGTTAATTCAGCTTTTCCGCCATCGCACATGTACTCTTTTCCATTATATTCTACATAGGGGATAGCGCCAACCTTTGCTGCATTCTTACTAACTGATGTGAAGTATGTTTCAGCACCACCGACTCCAGGTATTCTCAACATCGGATAAGCAGATGTTGAACCGCCAGTTGTTACTTGTACTATTGCCTTAGTTAATGCAATATTGCCCGATGAGTAACTTACCATCACCCATGTTCCTGTCCCATTATTACAAGTTCCAGTTGAATCAATCTCCAATCTGACATCTCTGCAAGCAGTCTCTTTTTCAGTCATCCCTTTTATATAAGGATAGAGAAAAGCCACTAGAACGCCGATTACTGCAATAGTTATGACAATAAGTAAAACAGTTGCAATAACAGGTTCAATTCCTCTTTTTGATTTTATCATTTTTATTTAATTTAGCATGAAATGGTTTTAGTCTTTTCCTGGCATTTGTACTCTGCTTCTGCACCAGTTTTTTGTGAATTCCCTAACAATATAGGGGTTATTTCAAGTGAACCGCCACAAGCTATTCCTGTTTGACTTGCAGATGTTCCTGGCATGATTGGACCTGCGATAAATCCCTTGTTTGTCAGACTTCCTCCCTGTCTTAAATAAACATCAGCTTTCCATATTGGAATACTTCCAGTATTCTGGATTTGAATAGTTCCTCCTTGATATGTAGCATCAAAATTTACATTCAAGCAAGATTGTTTTATGTCTGAATTAAACTTGAGTATAGCTTCTTGTTGCATTCCCCTTATCCAGAAGAATATAGCTATGAACAACCCAATAGCAACAACAATTAATAGTACTGTAGCTATTACAGGCGAAATTCCTTTTTTAGTGAATATATTCCTCATTTTCATATATTACATGGTTTCAAAGTTTAAAAATGTTTTTTATTGAGGGATTCCACCAGCCCCTTCAACACAATCATCTATCTGAAAATCAATTGATTTGCAATAAGCATCTTTACTATCAACCCTTTTCATAGGAGTTACTCTTACAAGCTTTACAGTCCTTAAATTTAGAGTTCCAAAAACCTCGACTGTCTGAGAAGCATTTATCCTACATAGAAAAGTGTTCATGTTTGATTGTTTGCAATAAGTGTTAGTTATATATATATCCTTAAAAATAGGGTCTATAGCCTTATCAGAAATCTGGATTCTAAAACCATCAACATCAATTCTTCCTTTATTCTCTAAAAAGAAATCCAATTCTCCGCCAGTTGTTGGCTGCCCCATATTATCAAAAGATCTTCCTAGACAAGTGTAATTAACCATCCAAAAAGAGACATCAGGACACTCAACAGTCTCGGGCTGGACAGCTATGCTTTTCAGCCATACATAAGTTCCAGCAGCAATGGCTATGCTTAATGTAATCAACAAGATATACGAAACTAATTCTGAAATCCCTAACTTATTTTTCAACCTCTTTTTTATCATCTTTATATCTCAATCTCCAGCACAATAGGATAATGGTCTGAAGCATGTTCTGTTGACAAGTTTTTAATGACTCTTGCATTTATAACCTTAATCTTTTTAGAAACAAAAAAGTAATCCAGCCTCAATGGACAATCCTTTATAGTATCAATATAATCTGTTGGAATAGTGAAAGAATCATCATATTTTTTCATCACATCTATAAGCCCTTGTTTAAGCAAGAACTTGATAAATTTCTTGTCAAGTAAAGCAGCAAGAGTCTCTTTTTTTCTGACAATCTTTCCTAGATACTCCTTTATCTCCTGATTATCATAGGCGTCTTCATGTGACAAAGAGTTAAAATCTCCTGCAAGTATGTAATTTCCATCAAGTTTATCCTTATCAAGCATCCTCTTTATATTTTCTATTCTTTCCTTGTCTCTTATCTGTGGAGAAGGATGAATGACATCCACAAATAATGTTTTTCCGTTTATTATTAAAGAAGCAGATAAACCTGCAAATGGCGAGTTTGTATTTGAAAAAGCACAATCTATCGGAAATCTAGACAGGATCATGTTCCCCCATTGCCTTCTCCTTGATGCAAAAAAAGCATGTTTATATCCGAATATCTTCTGATACTCCATCCTTATATTAAAAGGGTTTGGAGCTGCAAAACAAGCTTCAGTCAGGCACAAGATATCGGGATTTTCTTTCTTTATAATCTGTTGAGCAAGCTTCACCCTGTTTTTTTCTAGAATATATGGCTCATTTAATGTATGAAAACCATTTGAAATATTATATTCCATAATTTTTAGTTTCATTACATATATGGCAAGGATACCTCGGCTTTCAAGCCGATGGAGGAATTGCCATCACCAATATTTAATTCTTGAGATACTTTAGTTTCATGAGGGTGGACGTTACCCTCAATGAAAACTAAACATTTGCTTAG
>Ga0233423_10000241_pt1 | contig 31209 bp, 30 predicted proteins | sample Watercolumn_Mata_FD_180713 | JGI IMG/M metagenome (GOLD analysis project Ga0233423, IMG submission 180713) | Freshwater microbial communities from Lake Matano, South Sulawesi, Indonesia - Watercolumn_Matano_2014_112_MG | ecosystem: Environmental > Aquatic > Freshwater > Lake | place: Indonesia... | reverse complement strand
TGCTGAAGGAAGGGTTGCACGACCTGGCGGTCGAGGTTGGCCGTCTGGTTGCCGTCGGACTCTTGGAGGACGAGGTGAACCAACTCTGTGGCAAGCGTCATACCTATGACCTGCCTGGGCGGAAGGCGACCCGCCACGGCGGCCAGCGCGGCTGGGCGGTGGTTGCCGGACAGAAGGTGCCGATTGCGCGTCCCCGCGTGCGCCATACAGGAGACCAGGGACAGTCACCCTATTTCCGTTCTCGCGTCGGCGCCCGCCCCGGCCGCGTTGAGTGTGGCGTTACTGCTGTTCTGGTCCGGTCTTGAGCGGCCGGCCTGGTCGTCGGCAGGCGAGTTGCCGATCCAACTTCGCCTCGAGTTCGCTGACAAACTCAGGGCTTCCCAGGGGCCGGCCAATCATCGTGCGGCGGCGGATCTCCGTTGCGCGTCCCTCGTCCTCAGCTTCCTGTAGTAGCGTGCGCCACTCGGCTGGTGCAATCTGATTGGCCCACGAGGCTGTGTCGATCAAGCCCGAGTCCTTCCGTCTGCCGACGTGCAAAGAAGCGCTTGACCACGGGTATTCCCAGGCGCGGGCGACGATTCGCGCACGCACCGGGTTCTGCTCGATGTAGCGCATGATGGCTAGGAGGGTAGTTTCCTCTGCAGGGCAGGAATAGAAACGAGCCTGCCACAAGTGACCGCTGCGGGAGTGTTCCGCATTGAATCGCTGTGCATAGATGAAGTGAGTGCGTCCCAATGCCTGAGCCATGGCATCAGCCGTCTGCGGCCTGACGAGCAGATGGACGTGGTTTGTCATCAGGCAATACCCAAGCACCTCCAACCCGTACTGCGCGGAACGCTTGCGCAGTAGCCCGAGATAGAACTCACGGTCACCATCTGCGAGAAAGACTTCTTGCCGATTGTTCCCGCGTTGCGTAACGTGGTGCAGGATACCGGGAACGACGACCCGCGCTATCCTCGGCACGCGCAGATGCTACTGACAGATCGGCTGATGTCAAGAAATAGGGTGACTGTCCCTAATTAGGTGTCACGGAGGCGTGTGTCTTGCGTAAGTGCCTGCGGGAGCATGATTTGGTGCTCGCGGAGCGCGTGAGGGCGACAGCATCGCGAGGCGGGTCGCGCCGTGAGACGCAGGGCGAGTCCAGTCGCGTCTCGGGCTGGGAAGCCGGCAGCGAGGGGCAGGGCGTCTTTGTCGGCGATTGCCGAGTCGAACCCCAATGCGATTGGTGCAGGGGCTCGGAAGTTGACTGGACGACCCCTTTGCCCGGCAACTCGCTGGAGCAGTTGCGCGGTCGTTCGCGGATGCACCTGCGGACCGGTCCGCGGCGTGATTCGTGTTCTGGTTCGCGGTCTCCGGTCCGCGATGGGGCGGACGCGAGGCCGAGGCAGAACGCCCGACCACTCTTCTTGACTAGTTCTGCGCCAGCGGCTATCTTGGGTTCCTAAGTGAAAGCAATCAGCAGCGTTGCACGTACCGGTGCCGGGCCGCAGGCTCGCAAGGCCGCAAGCCGGAAGCGCGTCGGATTCATCGGCGCGGGACGGGTGGGTTGCGCATTGGCGTGGCACTGCCACCGGCTGGGCTACCCGATTGCGGGAGTGACCGACCTGAAGCCGAAGCAGGCGTGGGTCGTGTATGGGCTGATGAAGCAGAAGTACGAGCGGCTGAGTTCGCGCGAGGTCGCGGCCGGAAGCGACGTGGTGTTCCTGACCGTACCGGATACTCACATTGTCCCGGTGTTCGAGTCGGTGCGGAAGTGGCTGATGCCGGGCACGATAGTCGCCCACTGCTCGGGGGCGTTCGGACCCGAGGTCTTTGCCGGCGCGCGTGAGCAGGGCCTGGGCACGCTCGCGCTTCACCCGGTGCAGTCGTTCTCGAGCCACTCCCAGGCCATCCGCAGCCTGCCGGGTTCGTACTTCGCCGTGGACGGTTCGGCTTCCGGGCTCAGGTTCGGACGGCACCTGGTGAGGCAGCTTCACGGCGGGTGGGTGCGCGTGAGCGGAGCAGACCGGGCCATGTATCACGCGATGTGCGTGTTCGCGTCGAATTTCATCAGCGCGCTGTTCGACGGGGCCGAGGAGCTGGCCGGCGAGCTCGGCATCTCCCGCCGGCGTGCCGGTTCGATGCTTGCGCCTTTGGCGCGGACCGTTTTCGAGAACATCACTGAGCAGGGCGCCGGGCCGAGCCTGACCGGTCCGATCGAGCGCGGGGACGCAGTCACCGTGGCCGCGCATCTGCGGGCGCTGGAGGGACGTGTACCCAGTCTGGCACCTATGTACCGAGTGGTGTCGGGTCGGCTGGCTGAGATGGCCAAGCGCAAAGGACTGAATGTCGCGGCGGTGAGGAGACTGAAATCGGTTCTGGGGGAACGGTGAGTCTGCCGGGTGAGGTCAGAAGTGACACGCTGGGGGTTGGAGGGCAGATGTCCGGACGCGGGGGCGGCAAGTTCGGGATCTTGGTGGTCGCAGCAGGCTTGTTCCTGGCAGTCGCCTGCGCCAAGAAGATGATCCCACCCAATCCAGATCGGTTCGCACCGCGCCTGCAAGAGGTCGTTACCAAGACTCGGAGCCAGGTCACGCTGGTATTCGACGAGGAGATCAACAGTGCCAGACTGAAGCCGGACAGCTTCCTTCTCACCGGGCCGGCCGGGGAGACGATTGTCTTGCGCGGGGCTTCGCTGGGAGCCGAGCGGGAAGAGGTGCAACTCTGGACACCGATCCAGGAGGTGAAGCTCTATGAGGTGCGCGGGGTGGTCGAGGACCGGACCGGCAACGCGACCCGCTTTCGCGCCCGGTTCCGGGGTTCGTCACTGCAGGACACGATCGCGCCCCGCGTTGCGAGTATGGAGCCCGGGCCGGGCGCCACACGACAGAGGCTCGGGGTGAAGGTCAGGGTCAGTTTCAGCGAGGCGATAGACACGTCCGGTGTGGTGAACAGCATTTTCGTGCCTAAGGGATACGACACACTTTTCACGCGCTCATGGTCCGCCGACTGGCAGACTCTGAACTTCGCGCGCCTCGATACGCTGCCGTTCCGGGCCAACATCTACGTCATGATCCTGCCCGGGGCAAGAGACCTCGAGGGCAACCACTGTCAGGCTCCGGCCTATACCTACTTCACCAGCGATACGCTCCTCGACGCCGTCGCAGTGAAGGGCAGGGCGCTGTGGACCGGTTCGCTCAAGACCGGCGCGGTCTTCTTCACCGAGTCGGCGGCTGTCCGAGTCATCACCGATTCTCTGAAACCTCCCCGGACTGAGTCACTTCCGATTCGCACAAGCGGGCTCGCGCCGCTGCTCGCTGACGGCTCGTTTGCCACCAAGCTGCGCAAGGGAGAGTATGAGGTCGTTGTCGTGGCCGATACCAATGGCGACGGCATGGCCGAGTTGGCGAGCCCGCCCGTGAGGTTCAGCACCGATGCGGAGAGCCTGAGCCTGAGCCTCGAACCCGAGTCCCTGCCCCAGCCGCTCGATGCTTATCGCCGCTAGCGCGATACTGCTGGTCCTCGGCGTACTGGCGTACCGCAAGGCCATGTTCGGGCAAGTTGCAAGGGGAAAGGACAAAGGACAAAGCAAGTCCCAGAAGGCCGATGTCGCGGACGTCGGACTGCTGGTGCTGCGGCTGGCAATACTGCTTCTCTTCGCGGCGGTGTTCGTCGGTGCGGTGTTCACGCACGCGTGGACCGAGCGGCCACGACGGGTTGCGGTCATGCTGGATGTCTCCGAGAGCATGAAAGCAGTCGGAGCCGAGAGCGCAGCAGCTGCAGTGGCTGAGGCGTTTCCATTGCCAAGCGGGGCGACGGGACAGGAATGGGTGTTTGGGGACACGGCAAAGACCATTGCAGATCTCAGATGGCAGATTGTCGATTCGGCGAACACCAACCGGACGAGGATCGGGGCGGTGCTGAAGACGGTCGGGAAGACAAGGCCCGGAGCCGTGGTGCTCCTGAGCGACGGTCAGGACAATGGTGATGACGATGTGGTCGCCGCGGCGCGCGGCATCGGTGTGCCGGTGTACACGGTCGGGTTTGGCGGCGCAGCGAAGGGAAACGCGAGAATCGAGCAGGTCCAGCTGCCCGTGGTTGTCTACTCAGGGGATACGGTTGACGTCCGCGTGCGCGTGTCGGCATCCGGGTCCGCGAATGAGAAAGCGGGGGTGAGGCTGCGCGGGGAGACGCGGGAAGTCGTCCTCGACCAGGCGATGGCTGAGCAGGATGTGCCCTTTCGCCTCGTCTTTGGCAAGCCGGGCAGACAGGTAGTCGAGGCGCGGCTGGACAGCCTGCCCGGGGAGAGCAACTGCGCCGACAATAGACGCAGCGTCACGGTTGACGTGAGACCCGGACGGATGCGGGTCGCGTACGTGACCAACCGGCCCGGACCCGGTACGCGGATGGTGCTGAGAGCGCTGGGAAGCGATGAGCGGATCGAGGTGGAATCGCTGGTCGCGATGAGCGGAGCGCTGAGTGATGAGCGCGGAGTGCTGAATGACGGAGCGGATGTGTTCATCCTCGACGGTGTCGTCGAGACTGGAAGCCCGGGTGTGTGGCAGTCAGTTGCGAACAGAGTCCAGGCCGGCGCCGGGGTGCTCGTGCTTGCCGGGCCGGATTTCCAGCCGGGGTTGAGCATCAGCAAGCTCCTGAACGGAACCGTTGGTCGGGTGCAGTCAGGAGCATTCACCCCGGGATTGACCGCAGCCGGAGGCGTCCTGCCCTGGTTTGACAGCGATACGATCGACTTGGGTGGCGTTCCGCCGTTCGTCGGTCTCCGGCCGCTCAATCCAATCGTCAATCGTCAATCGTCAATCGCCAATGACCGGGGGGCCTGGCTCGTCGCGAAGGAGAATAGTATCCCGCTCGTGCTCGCGCACAAGGCAGGAAAGGGCAGGGTCGTGTACGTGGCCGCGTATCCGCTGTGGCGCTGGGGATTCGGGCCGGATGAGAAGCCGGAGCAGGGCACGCCGCTTTCGGCCTTCCTGTCCGGCGCAGTGCGATACCTGGCCGAACGTGACACCAGTCCATTCTGGCTCGAGGTCGAACGGCCGGACCTGTACCAGGGGCAGCCGGTGCGGTTGACCATGAGAGCAGTCGCGCCGGACGGCAGGCCCTGGATGGGGCTTAGTGTGATGGTGCGGGTGGCAGAGGACACGCAGACGAAGTCAGAAGTCAGAGTGCAGAAGGCAGAAGGCAGAAGTGAGGACGCGGTGACGGTGCCGATGACGGAGACCGGAGGCGGCGTCTATGAAGCAACGATTGAGGCGCTGGGGCCGGGTCGGTATAATGCCGTCGCGGCTGCGGAAAACGGGGACAGTCCCCCGGAGCGCACGACACGCGGTACGGTCCCCGTTCTCCTGGGCAGGGCGGCCACGGAGTTCGTGGTGGCGGAGCAGTCTATTGAACTCGTCAACACCGGTGAGAATGAAGGGTTGCTGAGAGCGATAGCAGAGGCCGGCGGCGGCAGGTACTTCGCCTCGGACAGCCTGCCGCGCGGAGAGGCCGAGATTGCCCTCGGAACCTACCAGCGTCGGTTCTCTTTCGATCCGAGGCGAGCGGTCTGGGCGTATGTCTTGATAGCGTTACTGGCGGGCGCGGAGTGGTTCCTGCGCCGCAGAAGAGGAATGCTGTGAGCAAGAGAACGAAGGTAGATGTCAGAAGGCAGAAGTCAGAAGGCAGAAGTGAGGACCGGAGAAGATTCGCGGCCAGGGCCGTGGCCGTGGTCCTCATGCTTCTGCTTGTCGTTGGCTCGGTTCAGGCGGATACCGGGCAGGAGGCAGCCAGATGGCTGCACGCCCGGGGATTGAGTCCGGAACTCGTGGTCGTGCTGATTGCGGCCCTGCCGATAGTCGAACTCAGGGGCGCGGTACCCGTCGGCATCCTCTTCTTCTGCATGCCGTGGTGGCAGGCAGTATTGTGGGCGGTTGTCGGCAACATCGCGCCGATCATCATCGTCCTGCTGCTGCTCGAGCGCATTGTCGCCTGGCTCAGTCACATCAGACTGTTCCGCCGTTTCTTCGAATGGCTCTTCGCCCGGGCGCGGAGCAAGAGCGCGTCCATTGAGAAGTACGAGTTCTGGGGGCTCGCCACCTTTGTCGGCATCCCTCTGCCCGGCACCGGCGCCTGGACCGGAGCGGTCGCGGCCGAGGTGCTGGGGCTCTCCTACTGGAAGGCCCTGCTCTCGATATTCGTCGGCGTCCTGATGGCGGCGACCGTCGTTACCTTCCTGTCGGTGCTCGGCAAGCAGTTCCGCTGGGTCGGCATCGGCCTGATTGTCCTCATAACTCTTGGGTTCATCTACGCGGTAGTGGCAGCGGTCAGGAAACCGCGCGCGAAGCCCTGACGCCGGTCGCGTCGTAGGTCACGTCGTCCGGAGCCTGGCCGGACTGCTCCTTTTGACATCCGGTCTTGTTGACCTAGTATCTAGTTGCCAAGTGAGATTCGGTTTCCACGTCTCAATGTCGGGCGGATTCAACAAGGTCCTGGAACGGGCCCGCGCTGTCGAGTGCGAGACGATGCAGATGTTCTCATCTAACCCGCGCGGCTGGGCCGCGGCCGAGCTTGACGCCGACGACGCGGCCCAGTTCCGTGCCGACATGAAGGGCTCCGGCATCTCGCCGATATTCGTTCACTCGCCATACCTGCCTAACCCGGCGGCTGCCGGGGTCGACGCGACGCGGTCGGTCAAAGCGCTCATTGCCCAGGCGGAGCGTTGCGCCGCCCTCGGCGTGCGTTTCCTGATACTCCACATGGGCAAAGGGCTGGGCGCGAGCGAAGCGAAGGTCATTGCCCGGACCGTGAAGAACGTGAACTCGGTGCTCGCCCACTCACCGGAGAGCGTGACGCTCCTGCTTGAGAATACCGCGGGCATGGGTTCTGAGTTCGGCTATCGATTCGAACAGGTCGCCGCCATCATCGGCGAGGTGAAGCAGCGGGATCGGGTCGGGGTGGTGGTCGACACGGCCCACGCCTTCGCAGCCGGCTACGAGTTCCGGACTAGGGCAGGATTGGATGCGACGCTGCGCGAGTTCGACCGGCTGGTCGGCCTCAGCCGGCTGCATCTCGTACACCTTAACGACTCGAAGGTTGATTCCGGTTCGCGGGTGGACCGGCACTGGCATATCGGCGAGGGCAAGATAGGGAAAGAAGGGATGAGAGAGATAGTGAACCATCCCCTGCTGCGGAATCTGCCGGCCGTGATGGAGACGCCGCGCGAATCGGCGGCGGATGACCTGAGGAATCTGAGGGCCGTGCGGAGTCTGGTGGCGTGAAGATACGGTTCTGCGGCGGCACACGGACCGTGACCGGTTCCAAGCACCTGTTCACATCGGGCAAGCAGCGATTGCTGCTTGAGTGTGGTCTGTTTCAGGGACACCGTGCTGAGGCCGAGCATACCAACCGGAGTTTCCCGTTCAAGGCGCGCGAGGTCAACTGGTGCGTCATCAGCCACGCCCATATCGACCACGTCGGCAATATCCCCAACCTGGTGAAGTACGGGTTCCGCGGGCCGATCCTGATGACGCAGGGCACGGCCGCGCTGTCTCGTCTGCTGGTCGAGGATTCGGCCAACATCCAGGAATCCGATATCCGCTACCTGAACAAGAAGCGGCGGGAGAAGGGCGAGCCGCCCAAGGAGCCGGTGTACACGGTCGCGGACGCGGCCGAATCGCTCAAGTACATCGAGGGCATGCCCTATGCCAAGCCGCGCAAACTGGGACCCTACAAGGTAGTGCTGCACGACGCCGGGCACATCCTCGGGTCCGCGCTCGTTGACATCGAGGTCGAGGGCAAGCGCGTGCTGTTCACCGGCGACCTCGGTCGCAAGAAGATGCCGATTATCAACGACCCGGTGCTGGTGGCAGAGGCCGATTACCTGATAATCGAAGGGACGTACGGCAACCGGCAGCATGGCGACTACGGAGACGTGGACACCCGCCTCGCCGAGGTCGTCAACCGCGTCTACGCGCGCGGCGGCAGGATTATCATCCCCGCGTTCGCGGTGGAGCGGTCCCAGGAGATCGTCTACACCCTGAACCGGCTGCGCCAGAACGACCGGATTCCCGACGTGCCCGTCTACGTCGATTCGCCGCTCGCCAGCCGCGTGACCGAGGTCTATCGGAACTACCCGCAGTACTACGACGCCGAGGCGGTCAAGATGCTCAACGGCCACCAGTATCTCTTCGACTTCCCCGGGCTCCGCTATACCGAGACAGTTGAGGAATCGAAGGCGCTCAATGTGAGCAAGGAGCCCTGCATCATCATTTCGGCTTCCGGCATGTGCGAAGCCGGGCGGGTCCTGCACCACCTGAAGCACTCGGTCGAAGACCCGAAGAACCTGATACTGATTGTGTCATTCCAGGCTGAGAACACGCTCGGCCGCCGGATTGTGGAGCGTCAGCCAATCGTCCGAATCTACGGCGAGGAGCATAGCTTGCGGGCCGAGGTCGAGGTGATGGACGAGTTCAGCGCGCACGCGGACCACGACGGGCTGCTCCAGTACGTCAGCGCCATGAACGTGCCCCGGCTGAAGAAGGTCTTCATCGTCCACTCCGAGCCGGACGCCGCCGGGGCACTGGTTGAGCCCCTGAAGGCCCTCGGGGTGCGTGAGGTCGTGATTCCGGAGATTGGGGAAGAGCATGAGATGTAGAACCGGGCGAAGTCAGAAGTCAGAAGTCAGAATGCAGAATGCAGAAGTCCGGATGCGGCGTATCGCGGCAGTTCTCCTGGTTGCAGCGGCGGTGGCGGTGGTCGCGGGGTGCGACTGGCTGTTGGGCCTCGATACCACGCCGCCGATCTGTGCAATCACATGTCCGGCTGATTCGGCAGCGGTCAACGGTGTCGTGCAGATAGTGGCCACTGCGTCCGACAGCGTCGGGGTCGAGCGAGTTGAATTCTACGCGGACGGGACGATCGTTGGCACTGACAGTTCCGTGCCCTATTCAACAAGCTGGGACGCTTCGTCTCTGGCCGAGGGAAGCTGGCATTCCGTGAGCTGCATTGCGTATGACCTAGATCAGAACAAGGGATACAGCGATACGGTTCTGGTTGTGATTGCCGCCGCGGGTCAGAGGAGCGTGTACCACGGTGAACTGGATATCTCCGCAGGGACTCGTCAGGCGTTGCGGTTCGACGCGCGAGCGGCAGACACCTTGGCAGGCGATGTGCAAGTCGTCTCGGCTGGCGCTCTTTCGAGTTTCATGTGGCTGGACGATGCCAACTACCAGAAGTACCTGGCTAGCCAGACCTACACCGCCCTATTCAGGCAGGATGGATTCCAGCAGATGAGTGTGCGGCAGCCGGTTCCAGCCGGTGGAAGCTACTATCTGGTCTTCGCCAACTCGGGCGGTTCGGCGCTCAAGTGCTGGGTTAGGTTTGTCTTGGAGTAGCCTGTCATGAACATACTACTTGTCCTACTATCGTTTCTGTCGCGGCCGCAGGTTGATCCCATCGGGCAGGCTGAAGTCGCAGCTGCGCGGCAGATGCAGTCGAGGGTCGAGCATGCAGCAAAGGTCACAGCGTGGGACAGCCCGAATGAGGCCCGGATTCCCTACAGGTTTCTGGCCGGATTCGAGCCCGGAGCCGCGGATGAGGTCTGCGCATGGATTGGGCAGCAGGGCGGATCGGTTGTCAGGGTTGACCGTGGCGCCGGGTTTGTGGTGGCGGACTTTGCGCGGGGATGTGAATCACGCGACGGACAACTGGCCCGGTCGGCGTCAAGAGCGGAAGGCGTTCGGTATTTCGAGCCCGACATCAGGGTCGACATCGCGGGCATCCCCAATGACCCGTACTTCATTCCCCACCAGTGGGACAAGTGGGTCATGTACGCGGACGAGGCCTGGGACGTCGTCGGCGGCTCGATGGACGTGAAGGTCGCGGTCGTGGACAATGGCAGCGACTGGACCCACCCGGACCTCGCCGCCAGCTTCAAATCCGGTGAGTACGGCTACGACTACATCGGCAACGACAACGACCCGCGGCCGGACGACACGACCATTACGCAGTCATTCCACGGCACGCACGTCGCCGGCATCATCGCCGCCACCCGGGACAACAACATGGGTATTGCCGGATGGTCGCAGGTTCAGCTCTTGGCCGTGCGGGTGCTGAACGATTCCGGTTCAGGCACCACCGACGTGGTCGCATCGGGGATCAGGTGGGCTGCCGAGCATGGCGCAAGGATCATCAATATGAGCCTGACTTCGACCTCGTCGTCGACACCGATGGAGGAGGCCTGCGCTTACGCGGCGCAACACGGCGTGGTCATCGTTGCCGCCTCTGGCAACGAAGGACGTGAGGCTATCGGGTTTCCGGCGGCGTTGAGTGAGTGCATCGCCGTGGGGGCGAGTGCGACCGACTCGCGGCTCGCGTCCTTTTCGAACTTCGGGCCGGAGCAGGAGGTGGTTGCACCAGGCACGATGATTCTCTCCTGTGTGCCAGGCGGCGCGTATGGACAGGCGGACGGTACTTCGATGGCCGCACCGCAGGTTGCGGGAGTGGCCGCATTGCTCATGGCCCAGAACTGGGGGCTGAACGCCGCGGAGGTCAGGGCGGCCATTGACGCGTCGGCGATCGATATGGGCATAGCCGGCCGGGACATCCAGTATGGCTACGGGCTGGTCAACGCGAAGCGGGCGGTTGACCTTGCGGCGACGTATGCCGCGAGCCGTGCGCCGCAGATCGCGAGGGGTCTGTCCCCGGACTGGGACTGTACCCGAGTTCCCATGATCGTCCGCAAAGGTGCTGGTCTCCCGTTATGGGTTGCGCAGGCCGACGTCTTTGACGGCTCAGGCCGGCGGGTTCAGGTCGGCAGGCGGAGCCTTAGAGCCGGGACGTACTTCATGATGGCAAGTCCGAAGTCCAAAGTGAAAAGTCCAAAGTCAGGCATGGTCCGTCGGTTGCTGGTGCTCGACTAGGGCTCCGCTGCCCTCACTTCTAGCTTCTAGCCCCTAACATCCAGCTTCTGACTTCGTCTGCGCCGTCTGCTCGACTAGTCGCCCGAATACGAAGCGCAGGAGTCTTCGGTTTCCCACACCGTCACGCGCGTGACTGGGTAGAACTGCAGCATTTGCTCGTATAGCCTGCGCGCCAGGTTTTCAGAAGTTGGGTTTGATTCGTAGACTTCGTTTAGCATCTTGTGGTCGGGGAGTATGCTCTCCAGCTTCTTGCCGACGTCCAGGAAGTCAGCGATCATCCCCGGCTTCTTCAGCTTTTTCGCGCTGATCTCTACCTCCACGCGGTAGTTGTGGCCGTGGACGCCCTCGCACTTGCCGCCCATGCCGTGTATCTGGTGCGCGGCGCTGAACCTGCGGGTGACTTTGATGGCCCACATAGTTGCCTCCTCAAGCACTTGACTCGACCTGTACCGGTCACGAGCGATGATAGCGTCTGTGTTGTTCAGGTCAAGGAGGCGGTGAGTGGTTTGACTGGCAGGAGTGAACCAGTAGAATGGCCCCGGTGACCCATCTCGAGTACAGGTTTGTTGTCTCCAGACGCACCCTTCGGCGTTTGTCGCCGGGGGCGGTCTTCTTCTCCCAGCATGTGGCCCATTCGTGAGGTGGACGAAGCGGCGGTCGCACGGCTGGCAGCCGGATCGGGCGTATCCAATCTGACCGCGCGGCTGCTCTGGCTGCGCGGTGTGCGCGATACGGAGGCGGTCCAGCACTGGCTTGCACCGGATATAGGTCACCTCCATCCGCCTGAACTACTGCCAGACTTTGGTCCGGCCGTGGCACGCATTCGTCGCGCCATAGCCGACCGGGAGAAGGTCCTGATCTGGGGGCACGATGATCTTGACGGTATCACCTCGGTCGTCATCTTCCAGCGATTGCTTACCGATCTACAGGGCACCGCTCGATACTACATTCCCGAGAAGGGCAAGGAGCGGCACGGGTTGAATGCCGAGCTTGCCGGCAGACTACTCGATGGCTCAGGACTTGTGATTACCGTTGACTGCGGCATAACAAACCGCGAGCAGGTTGCCGTTCTGAAGTCGCGCGGCATTGACGTGGTGGTGACCGACCACCATGAGGTGACTGAAGCGATGCCGGACGCTGTCGCCAATGTGGATCCGAAACGGCCGGATTCCAAGTACCCATATCGCGGATTGGCCGGCGCTGGCGTAGCCCTGAAGCTGGCCATGGGCGTTGCCCACGAGATGCTCGGTCTGTCGGCCTCGGAGTTCATATCGGTCCAACCGCAGCAGTTCGCGATGGCCGTCCTTGGCACGCTTGCTGACCGCGTACCCCTCGATGGTGAGAACCGCACAATCGTTGCAGCGAGTGTTGGCAAGCTCAAGGAGATACCCGTCGCGGCGGTGCGCGCCGTGTTCGAGTACCTGAACGCGGACCAGAAGCTAACCGTGAGTCATTTCGTATCTGAGTTGCTGCCTCTGTTCGCGGCGGCCGACGGCAATGAAGGCGTGGCAAAGTTCCAAAGTGCGACATCGAGTGAGGCCACTGAGTGGGTGATCGAGCTGGCTCGGAGGCGTCAGGAGTGGCAGCATCAGGTCGAGTTGACCTACCAACTTGCGGTCAAGAGACTTTCTGTCGGCGACGGCATCTTGTTTGCCCGCGATCGCGAACTCAACTTGCGTGCTCTTGGTTCCTGCGCCATGCGTCTCAAGGATCAGTATCAGTTGCCCGCGATTGTGATGGGTTGGCGCGGTGACGCCTGGGTCGGAGAGGGTCGCGGGGTTGAAGGGCTCAATCTGATGGACTTGCTTTCGGCCTGCGGCCGCTTCTTCATTGACTATGGGGGACATAAGAAGGCCGCGGGGTTCTCAATGAGGGACGAGTTGGTCGAGGAGTTCATCCGTGCCGGCGAAGCTTTCGCGCATGAGCATTTCGCCGGCCGCGTGAAGTCCGATAATGCGGTGACGGCTGACGCTTTCTTGCCCCTCGCTGAATTCGAACCTGAGGTAGCGAAGCTCGCACCGTTTGGCGAAGGCAACCCTCAGCCTTTGTTTGTGACGGGCCCGACCTCACTGATCTTGGCCGATGACGGCTGGACTGTGTCCGGCAGACCGGGGCTCGTGCTGCGAGCAGCTGGTGATGGAGTCCAGATTGACGTCGGGCTGAGCTATCGACTCCTCTATACGCTAGACGATTTCGGCCGACTTACGATCCTCGATGCGCAGCCGGTCGCGGATGCGCCGGAGCGGCAATCCTAGATCGGCATTCGTCAATCGCCAATGCCCGATAGGGTCGTTCACGTCGTCCGAAAGAAGAGCCGGGGCCAGCACGCCTGGGTATTCTCCAACGAGGTGACGAAGACCGAGGGCAGTCCCGGGCCCGGGGATACGGTGCGGGTCTTTGACCGCGAACGGCTGCTCGGGTCGGGTGTCTACAATCCGCATTCGCTCATCCGCGTCCGGCTGTATTCGGAGGAAGTCGAGGAACTGGACGCCGAGCTTCTCCGGCGGCGGATCGAGGCAGCCCTCAAGTACCGGAGCATGTTCCTGCCTGGCGAGAACGATTTCCGATTGATGTATGGCGAGAGTGATCGTGTGCCCGGGTTGGTGATAGACAAGTACGCCAACCACTTTGTGGTCCAGACCTACGCGTGGGGCCTGGACATGCGACACGACTTGGTTGTCGCCGCCTTGCGCGAGGTTTTCGACGTCGCTTCCGTATTCGAAAAGAACGACTTCCGGTTGCGTGACCCCGAGGGTCTGCCGCGGCGCACCGGTGTGCTGTTCGGAGTTCCTGAGCCCCGGACCGTTATTGCGGAGAGTGGGGCCAGGTTCTACGTTGACGTGACCGGGGGGCAGAAGACAGGGTACTACTTCGACCACCGTCTGACGAGGCGCAAGGTGAGAACACTGGCGGTCGGGCGTAGGGTGCTGGATGTTTTCTCCTATACCGGATCATTCGCCGTCAATGCAGCACTGGGCGGAGCCGAGAGCGTGCTTGCGGTCGATGCTTCATCTGCAGCCGCGTCAATCGCCGCGGCCAATTCGGCTCTCAACGGTGTCGCGGAGAGGTGCGCGTTCGCCACTGGCAATGCGTTCACGGCTCTGAGCGAGCTTGGAGCGCAGGGCCGAAAGTTCGACCTCATCAACCTCGACCCGCCAGCATTCATCAAGGCCCAGAAGGACAGGAGCACAGGGATGCGGGCGTATCGGCAGATCAACGCTCAGGCGATGAAGCTGCTGACGGCTGGCGGAGTTCTTGTGTCGTCATCCTGTTCGCACTACCTGCTCTGGCAGGACATGCTAGACATGCTGGTGGCAGCGTCCCAGGATGTGGGCCGCAGTTTCACCATTCTCGATAGAACAACCCAGGGCCCCGACCATCCAGTTCTGCTCTCGATGCCTGAGTCCGAGTACCTTCGCGGATTCGTCCTGCAAGTTGCCTGACGGCGTCTCACCTGCTGCCGGCAAGGTTGATAAGTGACGGCCAGAACGTCTGTTATGGTGGTATTCCGAGGTAACCGCGGCCTCCACGAGCTCTGGCAGCAGCGGTCTGCACGGATCTGAGCGTCGGGTCCAGTGTCCTTCAGTCCCTTGACTTTGCTGAGGATATTGGTATACTCGCTCCAGCTGCGGCTGGAGGCGAGCCCGAGTTCTGATCGGGGCGAGCGGCCCGGGCTCTGGGCCGGCGTGCCGTCTTGCGGCCAGCCGCTGTTTTCTCGCCAACAATACCCTTTGAGGAGGCGTTACGACCAAGATTCTGAAGAAGCAGGTTCTATCTCCAGGAATCAAGCGTTTCGAGCTTGACGCCACGGAGATTGCGCGCAAGGCGTTGCCCGGGCAGTTCGTCGTCCTGCGGGTGAACGAGGAGGGCGAGCGGATACCGCTGACCGTGGCGGACGCCATCCCGGACATGGGCATTCTCGTGATAGTGTTCCAGGAGGTGGGCAAGTCCACCAAGCTGCTGGGAACGCTGAACGAGGGCGATTCCATACTGGACCTGATCGGCCCGCTGGGTCTGCCGTCGCACATCGAGATGTTCGGCACCGTGGTCTGCGTCGGCGGCGGCGTCGGCACGCCGGAGATCTTCCCGGTCGCCCGCGCCCTGAAGCAGGCGGGCAACAAGGTCATTTCCATCATCGGGTTTCGCAACAAGGACATCATTCTGATGGCCGATGAGATGAAGTCGGTCTCGGACGAGCTTATCGTTGCCACCGACGACGGATCCAACGGCAATAAGGGCTTCGTTACCGACATGCTGAAGAAGGTCATCGATCGCGGTGAGAAGGTGGACCACGTGTTCGCGGTCGGCCCGGTGATAATGATGAAGATGGTTTCGAAGCTGACCGAGCCGTACAAGATTCCGACGGTCGTATCGCTCAACCCGATCATGCTCGATGCCACCGGCATGTGCGGCGTCTGCCGGGTCGACGTCGGCGGTGTCACGAAGTTCGCCTGTGTCGACGGGCCGGAGTTCGACGGGCACAAGGTGGATTTCGACATGCTGATGGCGCGGCTGCGCACCTACCTGCCCGAGGAGAAACGGTCATTGGAGGAGTTTGAATCCGCGCAGAAGTCGGGCGGCTGTTGCGGCGGCAAAGGAGCTTGCTGTGCCTAAGATCTCTCCGAAGAAGACCCCGATGCGCGAGCAGGAGCCGCAGGTCAGGGCCCGCAACTTCGACGAAGTGCCCTTTGGGTACACGCCCGACGAGGCGGTGGAAGAGGCGAAGCGCTGCCTGCAGTGCAAGAAGCCGGGATGCGTTCAGGGCTGCCCGGTGAACATCAATATTCCGGGCTTCATCGGCCAGATTGCCCTCGGCAACTTCTGGGAAGCAATGAAGGTGATGAAGCAGACGAACACGCTGCCGGCAATCTGCGGCCGGGTCTGTCCCCAGGAGACCCAGTGCGAGGGGCAGTGCGTGGTCGGCAAGAAGAACGAGCCGGTCGCCGTCGGCAACCTCGAGCGCTACATCGCCGACTGGGAGGGGAAACAGAACGAGTGCGTGATGTGCGAGATGAAACCGGCTACGGGAAAGAAGGTAGCGGTGGTCGGGGCGGGTCCGGCCGGCCTGACCGTCGCCAGCGACTGCGCCAAGATGGGACATTCGGTTACCATCTTCGAGGCGCTGCACAAGCCGGGCGGCGTGCTGGTCTACGGTATTCCCGAGTTCCGGCTGCCCAAAGCCATTGTCGAGCGGGAAGTGAACTTTGTCCAGTCGATGGGAGTGAAGCTTCATCTTAGCTATGTGGTTGGCAAGTTGAAGTCGGTTGAAGAACTCCTGCAGGAGTTTGACGCGGTGTTTGTCGGGACCGGCGCCGGGTTGCCGACATTCATGGGAATACCCGGCGAGAACCACCTTGGCGTCTATTCGGCAAATGAGTACCTGACTCGCTCCAATCTGATGAAGGCATACCTCTTCCCGAAGTACGACACGCCGATAGTGCGCGGCAAGCGGGTTGCGACAGTGGGCGGCGGGAACGTGGCGATGGACTCGGCCCGGACCGCACTGCGGCTAGGCGCCGATGAGTCGATCCTCATCTACCGGCGCTCAAGGGAAGAGATGCCGGCCCGTCAGGCGGAGATCCACCATGCCGAGCAGGAAGGCGTGAAGCTCAACCTGCTGACCAATCCGGTCCGGTACATTGCTGACGACAAGGGATGGGTCAGGGAGGTTGAGTGCCTGCGAATGGAGTTGGGCGAGCCAGATGCTAGCGGCCGGCGGCGGCCGGTACCGGTAAAGGGCAGCGAGTATCGGATTCCTGTCGACACCGTGGTCGTGGCCATAGGCAACAGCCCGAATCCCCTGATTCCTCAGACTACGCCCGGATTGGAAGTCGCGAAACATGGCAATGTCGTGGCTGATCCGAAGACGGGCCGGACGTCGAAGAAGGGTGTGTTCGCCGGCGGGGACATTGTTACCGGCGCGGCGACCGTGATTCTGGCGATGGGAGCCGGCCGGCTCGCGGCGAATTCGATCGACGAGTATCTCAGAACCGGCCAGTGGTAGGAAGAAGTCACCGATTTGTGAGGCAACTGAGGCGCGTGGCTTGTACAAGCCGAAAGCGAGGAGTTGATAATGAGCAGAAGTGACATCGTCCGGCGTTTGCGCAAGCGGAAGATCGGCGTGCTGATGGGGGGCTGGTCGAGCGAGCGTGAGATATCGCTCCTGTCCGGTCAGCGAGTTCTGAACTCGCTCAAGGGCCAGGGCTTCCAGGCGGTTGGCATCGACATCAGCCGCAACTTCACCGACCAGATAAAGCGTGCCAAGATTGACCTCGCGTTCGTTATTCTGCACGGCCGTCCCGGCGAGGACGGGACAGTCCAGGGGTATCTGGACTTGCTGGGGATACCGTACACCGGCTCTGGCGTTACCGCGTCGGCCATCTGCATCGACAAGGTGATAACCAAGATGCTCTTAGAGCGGGTCGGCATACCGACGCCTCCGTACTTCGTTATCGAGTCGGGCGCGGACGTCGCCGCGATTGTGGCTGAGGCAGAGAAGCAGTTTGGCTATCCCATGATTGCGAAACCGCGTGCCGAGGGTTCGAGCGTCGGAATCGAACTGCTCGAAGGCCGGCGGGGCGCGGTCGAGCGGAGCGAGCGGGTACGTCGAGGGTTTGGTGACATCCTGCTCGAGCAGTTCATTCCCGGGATGGTGGCCACCGTGGGAGTTCTGGTAGAAGAGGCGTTGCCGATTCTTGAGCTCGTCCCCAAGCGGCGAGCCTTCTACGACTATGAGGCCAAGTACACACGGGGTGAAACTGAGTTCGTGCTTCCGGCCCGGCTTGACCCCAAGGTCGCCGAGAGGATCAAGGAGTTAGCACTCAAAGCGCACAAGCTGATGGGTTGTTCCGGATTCTCTAGGATCGACCTGGTGGTCAGGCAGGGGAAGTTGCCATATTTCCTAGAGATAAACACTCTGCCCGGTCTCACGGACATCTCCGATTTCCCGGCCGAGGCGGAGAACGCCGGGATATCCTACGATGAGATGATCTTCCGCATCCTTGCTGATGCACTGGCGTAGTCAGAAAGGACGACTGGCTTGACTTCCGACCTTTTCTCACTAGTATACACGGAATGATTCGCGAAACGCGCCAGCGCAGACACCTCAGCATTCGGCGGCGGCTGGCAGGGACACCGGAGCGACCTCGACTGTGCGTCAAGCGCAGTAGTCGGTACATCTACGCTATGCTTATCGATGATAGTCGTAGTCGGGTGCTGACCGGAGTCTCCTCGCAGCTAGCCGCGGTTCGAGAGAAGAAGCTCAAGCGGACCGAGGCGGCGAAAGAGGTTGGCAAGCTCATCGCTGGTAAGTCCAAGGAGCTGGGCATCAAGCAGGTTGTTTTTGACCGTGCAGGCTATCGCTATCACGGCCGCGTCAAAGCAGTAGCTGACGGCGCTCGCGAAGGAGGTCTGGAGTTTTGATGCAGCAACAAGCACGGGGCGCGACGCTCGAGCCGGAGCTAATTGAGCGCGTCATCAGCATCAAGCGCGTGTCCAAGGTAATGAAGGGTGGCAAGCGGATGAGATTGTCGGCATCCGTGGTCGTCGGCGACGGCAAAGGGATGGTCGGATTGGGACACGGCAAGGCGGCGGAAGTCGCGGTTGCCGTCCGCAAAGCCACGACGCGGGCGCGAAAGGACATGGTGCGGGTGTCGATAGCCGGTCATACTATTCCCCATGATACCAAAGGCAAGTACGGGGCTAGCCGGGTACTGGTGAAGCCGGCGGCGCGAGGCACCGGGCTGATCGCCTGCCCGCAGGTTCGGGCCGTGCTAGAAGCGGCCGGGCTGAACGACGGTCTCTCGAAGTCTCTGGGGTCGCGCAACGCCTATAACACGGCCCGGGCGACGATAGTTGCGCTTCAGCAGCTACGAACCATAGACCAGGTGGCGGCGGCCCGAAACAAGCCGGTGAGCCATCTTGTCAAGAAACAGGCAGAGAATGAAGCAGTTGAAAGTCACACTGGTTAAGAGTCTTATCGACCAGAAGCAGACACTGAAGCGGACGGCGCGCGCGCTAGGGTTGCGTCGGATTGGGGCAACACGGATCCATGACGACACGCCAGCCATCAGGGGGATGATATTCCAGGTCAAGCATCTCCTGAGAGTGGAGGAGTTGTGAAGCTGGGCGGATTGAGGCCGCAGCCTGGCTCGACCAAGAGAAGGAAGCGTATCGGGCGCGGTGTCGGCTCGGGCCACGGCAAAACATCTGGACGTGGGCACACGGGAGCTGGGCAACATTCTGCGCCGCGGCACGACGCCCGTTTTGAGGGCGGTCAGATGCCGTTCTACCGTCGAATACCGAAGCGGGGATTCGTTAACCCGACCCGCAAGGAGTTCGCAGTGGTCAATCTCGGCGATCTGGCGAAACTGGATGTCGAGGTGGTAACTGTAGACGCGCTTCGCGAGAAGGGGATAGTCGGTAGACACGAGTCAGTAAAAGTCCTCGGTAACGGCGAACTCGGCCGGGCAATGACGGTCACCGCTCATGCCTTCTCGAAGTCGGCGCGTGAGAAGATCGAGAGAGCTGGGGGCAAGGCCGAGGTCGCAAGTTGACCGGTTCCTTCGGCAGCATATTCAAGATCCCGGACCTGCGTCGGAAGATACTATTCACCCTAGCTATGGTGGTGGTGTATCGTTTGGGATCACACATACCCACTCCGGGCATCAACGCTAACGCTCTTGGCTACATGCTGGGGCAGATGCGGGGAACGGTGTTCGGTCTCTACGACATCTTTGTCGGTGGCGCGCTATCTCGGGCATCGATATTCGCACTCGGGATCATGCCCTACATATCCGCGTCGATTGTCTTTCAGCTTCTTGGTTCGGTCTTCCCCTACCTCGAGCGCCTGCAGCGCGAGGAGGAGGGACGCAAGAAAGTCAATCAGTACACGCGCTATGCGACGGTCGCGTTGGCGATCATTCAGTCTTCCACCATCGCGATCTACCTAGAGAGCCAGCCGCCGACACAATTCGGACCGATTGTCATGCAGTCCGGGTTCTTCTTCCGGATGCTGACCATCATCACACTTACATCCGGTACCATGCTCGCCATGTGGCTGGGTGAACAGATCACCGACCGCGGAATCGGCAACGGTATCTCGTTCTTGATCTTCATTGGTTGTTTGGATAGCACTCCTCAGGACATTGGCCGGACGATCGCTATGGTCCAGGCGGGCGAGATCTCGTGGTTGGCGTTGGTGCTGCTGGCGGCCGTTATCTTCGCAGTCTATGCCGGAGTCGTTCTGTTGACGATGGCAGTACTCAAGATACCAGTCGTGTACCAAGGCCGAGTCGTCGGCCGGCAGATGTACCGCGAGCACCGTACCCACCTGCCGATACGCGTGTGGACCGCTGGCGTGATACCCATCATCTTCGCCCAGTCGCTGGTGGTCTTCCCGTCCACATTCGCTCAGTTCATAAAGACACCGTGGCTTCAATCGATCCAGCACATCCTTAGTGCTGGCGGCTGGCTCTATGATCTGCTCTATGCCGTCCTGATCGTGTTCTTCACCTACTTCTATACCTCGGTCGTGTTCAACGCGCGCGATATCGCCGACAATCTGCGGAAGTACGGCGGGGCTGTTCCGGGCAAGCAGGCCGGCGACAAGACCGCCGAGTACATTGACCGGAGCCTCAGTCTCATCACGCTGCCCGGTGCCGTCACTTTGGTGATCATAGCGCTCTTGCCCAGTTTTCTGATGAAATCGCTACGGGTGCCTTTCTATTTCGGCGGCACCACGCTGATGATCATCGTCGGCGTGGCGCTTGATACTCTGCAACAGGTTGAGGCACACCTGGTAATGCGTCACTATGAAGGCTTGGTCAAGGGCGGCAAGTTCCAGGGTCGTCGGTTCGGATAACTCCCCGGAATACATACCGCTCGACAACGGTAGATATGGTGGGTGAGCCCGAGACGCGGGCTAGCGACGTTGAGCTTATCCACCGCGTCCAATCGGGCGACACCGGAGCTTTTGACGAACTGATGACACGATATGCCGCCAGCGTCTACAAGGTGACCTATTCGCTGCTGCGTAACCACGCAGATGCCGATGACCTGTCCCAGGAGACCTTCATACGTGCCTACAAGGCCATCGGCCGGTTCGACGAGCAGTACCAGTTCTACACCTGGGTCCGGAGGATAGCCGTCAATCTCTGTTTCAATCATCTCAAGCGCAGCAAGAAGTTTCGCTTCGAATCTCTGCCGATGGCCGATGGCGAGGCCGTGTCCGTGGACATCGCCGACCCGCGCCCGCAATCCGCTGACTCGGGTCTGCGCCGTGACTTGGACCGGGCACTGGCCAAGCTGCCTTCGGATCAACGTGCTGTCTTCGTACTCAGAGTGAACGAGGAGATGAGCTACGACGAGATCAGCAAGGCGCTGGGCATACCGGCTGGAACCGTCATGTCCCGCCTGAACCGGGCACGCCAGAAGCTCCGCGACCTCCTGCGAGAGTACATGCCATCGGTATGAAGAGTACCTGCGGTTCGATTCGAGAATGGCTTGGTGCCTTCGTCGATGGCGAACTCGATGCGGCGCGATTGGAGCAGGTTCGTGACCACCTTGAAGCATGTGCTGCGTGCCGGCGCGAGCTTGACCAGATCCAGGAGCTTGGTCGGCTGGCGAAGAGCGTGGAGCACCCGCGACTTGCAGAGGACTACTGGGATTGGCAGCGGACCAAGGTCTGGCATGGTATCCGCAACCGGAGGCGCGTATCAGTGCCTTCGCACCGAGGTACATCAGTGTGGCCCAAGTTGACCACGGCGGCGGCCGGTCTTCTGGTCGTCTTGGTGGTGATGGTCGCCGGGTGGCGAACGCTACTCGAACGACCTGTCGCCGTCGGTATTGCGCCTTCCAGCCGCCGTACGAGTGCCGGGGCACCCGCGGCGACAGCGCTCGAAACCAAGCGTCCCGCTGCAGTCACGAAGCCTGATAAGACTCCCGTCGCAGCACCGGAGCGGGTCGGGGTTCGATCCGAGGAGCTGGCTGAAGCTCCCGCCTCGGGCGCGGCCGGTATCGGCAGCGCGTCCAGGGATGTCGGGACGACTGCCGCAGACCGGGCCCGGAAATCTGCCACGGCGTCGATGCGTCGTACCGATGAGGCGGAATTGAAGGTTGCTGCGGAGCTGGCAGGGCAGCAAGTTGCCTCAACTCACTCCGCCGAGGCGCAGCGCGACCATCCCTCTACTGCCAGGCTCAAGGGTCGCATTGTGTCCGGACCGGTGTTGCTGGAGTCCCCGCCGCTCCCGGATGCAGACGTGCTTGACACAGGCACTGTTCTGCTTAGCGTCACGACCGACAGTACCGGACGGGTCCTAAGTGCAGGTGTGCGTCACAGTTCCGGTTCGCCGAAGCTAGATAGCCTTGCCGTCCGTCAGATACGTCAGTCACGGTTCGCGGCCGCGCCGAGGGATAGCCGTGACGTCTCCAGTCCATTTGAGTATCGATTCCAATTCCAGAAGAAGCAGGTGAAGCCGGTGGAGGGACGGGAGGCCGAGACTGATCAAGAGCCGCCGGAGGGCCAGAGGCCGAGGCCGGAGCAGGTCTCTCCGACGCAGGGAAGAGAACTCCAGAAGCCGGACAGCGGCGGCAAGGGTACTCCGCTCAAGGAGAAGACCTCTAAGTAGACCGAGGCCAGTCGGCTTCTAGCGCGGTGGCTTGCCACCGCTTCGTTTCAAGATGCGGATCGGTTCGGTGGTGGGTGGCGACGACTCCGACGTACGTGGTCAATGCGAAGCTCGCTAGGGGATTGTCCCGCTACTCTTGCAGAAGTGGCCGGAGCCTCGCGAGGAGATGTGGAAACGCTCCATGCCTAGCGGCACGGAGACTTCGGTGCCCGGCTGGGAGCACAGTACGTGATGTACCTGTGTCCCGGTCGTCACCGATCAATGCCTGGGGCGGCGCTGGGCTACGCGTCCCGGATGTGACCGAACGAAAGGCCGTGGGCCTCAGCGTTTGACAGCCGCCCCGGCTGCGCTATCATGCGCATGCTGTTCCATGCAATGCTACGATCTGATCCGGCGTAAGCGGGATAGGGGTCGCCTTAGCGAGACGGAGATCGAGGAGCTGGTGGCCGGCTTCACAGCCGGCAGTGTGCCGGACTATCAGATGGCGGCGATGCTGATGGCCATCTGCATACGCGGGATGACAAGTGACGAGACGACAGCCCTGACTCTGGCCTTGATGAACTCAGGCGATGTGTTCGATCTGTCAGGTGTTCCCGGCCCGCGGGTGGACAAGCACTCCACCGGCGGGGTGGGTGACAAAGTCTCTCTCATACTGGCGCCTCTGGTAGCGGCCTGCGGTATCAAGGTGCCAATGGTCTCGGGTCGATCGCTTGGGCATACCGGCGGAACGCTCGACAAGCTCGAGTCGATTCCCGGTTTCCGGACTCAGCTCTCATTCCGTAGGTTCAAGAGGAACGTGTCAGATGTCGGGCTGTGCATCATGGGACAGACCGAGCAGATGTGCCCGGCCGACCGCAAGATGTATGCGCTCCGTGACGTCACCGCGACTGTAGACGCTGTGCCGCTGATCTCCGCGAGCATCATGTCAAAGAAGCTGGCTGAGGGTGTGGAGGGGCTTGTCTTGGATGTGAAGACTGGTGGCGGCGCGTTCATGACCCGAACTGCGCAAGCACGGGAGCTTGCTCGCACCATGATCACTATAGGGGCGAAACTGGGCAAGAGAGTGGTTGCCCTGATTACAGACATGTCAGAGCCACTGGGCAGTGCGGTAGGGAACACGCTGGAGATGGTTGAGGCTATTGAGGCCCTCAAGGGGAGATGGCGCTCCGATCTGGCAGAGGTCACTCTTGCGCTTGGCGAGGAGATGCTCTTGCTGTCCGGTCAAGCTAGTAGTCCTGCGCAAGCGCGCCGATTGCTCTTGAGGGCACTCTCAACGGGGCTCGGACTTGAGAAACTGCGCCAGATGGTGGTGGCGCAGGGTGGTGAACATCGGGTATTGGATGACTACTCTCTCTTCCCGCAACCTGCCTGTCGGACCGCCATCCGTGCGGCCTCAGATGGCTTCATCGTCAGCATTGATGCATTGCGGGTGGGAATGCTGGGAGTCGAGCTGAGTGTTGGACGCAGAACGCTTGACTCAAAGATAGACTACAGCGCAGGCTTCCTGTTCAAGAAGAAGGTGGGAGACCGGGTGGCATCGGGTGAGGCTATAGCCGAGGTGGTCGGTGCGGATGAGGGCAAAGTGAAAGAGGTCTCCGCCGTCCTGCCCTCACTCATCGCTATCAGCCGGGCAGTACCGCGAAGCAAACGCATGGTACTCGCCCGCCTGGATGCTCAGACTGGCGTAGGTAGCAGGGCTTGGTAGTCCGCGTTCACCACGGCGGCTTGCCAGGCGAAATCGGCGTGCGCTCCTTGGTGTTTACCGGACACCTAAGCCAGGAACTGGGCTTAGACTACTGGTCTACTCCGGTCGGTGTCTGGCGAATCCCTGCGGGACTGCGTGAGTACCCATGCTGTTTGACACTGTAGGCAAGCGAGATATACTGGCAAGTGCCGTGCGGGATCTGACACTTTTGCTTGACGATCGTGAGTATTGGGGCCGCGACTTCGAAACGGAGCTGCATGTCCAAGAATCGTGATGACGACAGGCTGGATACCATTGTTGGGCCGGAAACAAGCGTCAGAGGGGACTTCCACGTCAAGGGTGGGATTCGGCTCGACGGGCAAGTCGAAGGTCGCTTGGAAGTCACGGAGACTATTGTGACCGGGCCGCGGTCGCTATTGAAGGGTGAACTGCGTTGCAGGGCCGCGGTCATTGCCGGGCGGGTCGAAGGCGACATCTTCGCCGCCGGGGGGATTGAGCTTCAGAGAGGCGCTCAGGTCTTCGGCAACCTGAGTTGCAGCGGACTTGTCGTCCAGCCGGAGTGCCTGTTCCATGGCTATTGCTCGATGGTGCAGGCGAGCGGGCGAGCCGAGACGTGACGGACGAAGTCGAAGTCAGAGTCCGGATGTCAGACGTCCGGGTTGCGAAAGGTGGTCGGCGTTCAGCCGGCGTCCACAGCCGGGCAGTAGACACGGAAGTTGCCGCGAAGTTCAGGAGGACATGATGGAGCTAAGTCTTGCGGGGAAGAAGGCGGTGATAACCGGTGCGGGTTCTGGCATAGGTAGAGAGATCGCAGTTCGGTTCAGCGCGGCCGGCGCCGCCGTAGCAGTCTGTGATGTAGTGAGGGACTCGGCGGACAACGTCACGGCCGAAATTGTAGGTGCTGGCAGACAGGGGCGGGCATACGCAGTCGACGTCTCCGATTTCGCCGCAGTCCAGAAGATGTGCGAGCAGGCCGCAACCGATCTTGGCGGCATCGATATCCTTGTGAACAATGCTGGGATCACGCGTGACAACTTGCTGCTGCGCATGACCGAGGCTGAATTCGACCGCGTCATTGCCGTGAATCTAAAGGGCGCGTTCAACTTTACCCGGGCCTGTTCAAGGGGGATGATCAAGGGGCGCTGGGGTCGCATCATCAGCATCGCCTCCATCATGGGCCAGATGGGCAATGCTGGCCAGGCCAATTACGCCGCGGCCAAGGCCGGCATCATAGGTCTTACCAAGTCCGTGGCCAAGGAACTCGCGTCACGGAACATAACGGTTAACGCGGTCGCCCCGGGCTACATCGCCACCGCGATGACTGAGAAGCTGGATGCAGCTACCCGTGACGCGTACATCGCCGGGATACCGCTGAAAAGGGCCGGTACCCCCGCGGACGTCGCAGATATCTGCCTTTTCCTCGCCTCGGAGTTGGCGAGCTATGTTACGGGACAGGTTCTGAGAGTTGACGGCGGGTTGCTGATGTAGCCGTCCCCAATAAAGAGCGAGGGGGATGCACCTCGCATCCCCCTGACGTTCCGGTCAAGTACGCTGGCCGAATGCCGCTATGTGGGCATCATGTTCCCGCAGTCGAGGCAGAACGCGTAGACCTCGGTGTATACGGGTGGCGGTGGCACTCCAGGTAGATTGTATGTAAGGCAACCGTCGATCGGGCAAGGCTGCGGCACTGGGAACCCGGTTTGGGGACTGACGCCCGGGGATGGAATCTGGTCCCAAAGGTGGATCGTGCCGTCGTGAAGACAGACGTGTTCATAGTGACTCCCGGTATTCTGACTCCCGCAGTTTGTGCATGTGTGCATCGATTCCTCCTTCGTCGGCTAGGGCTTGCTGGTGCGTCTGCACTCGCCGCACTTCAGAAGCACTGGCTTGACAGTGTGGTCTTTGCACACAGGGCAGCGCACTCTTTCCTGCGTCTGGAGATACGCTGGGACTTCCCACGTCACTATGGCACGGTTGTCGCGAATGGGGTCTTCGTCGCACAGGTGTTGGTAGACGAACCGGGTCGCATCACTGCCGCAAGTGGGACAGTTCTTCAGAGTGGGGTCGGTGGGTTCGTACTTGTTTGGAAGGCGCCTCGTACTCGCCCTCTTTGGCCTTTCTTCTCCCATCTAGTACTCCTTCCGGCTGTCGAGTGTCTACGACAGCTACATCTCTTTCCTCGCCAGGGCAGAGCAGTTCGGGTAAGACGTCTGTCGAACGTCGCCGTCTACCGCTTCGGTCGACGGCCCGATTTCATCTCTCCCAGAGAGAGTGGCGTCCGGTGTCCGCCTGTCAAGGGTAACGAGGTCGCATATTCACGATTTGACATCAATCAAGGCCATCCTATCCTTGCAGTTAGGAAAAGGCTGTGGAGAGGCTGCCCTCGATTCAGGATCTCAAACAGCAGTTGGCGGAGGCAGACACGGATGCCGCGCGGCTTGCGGCGTTGAGAGTCCTAGAAAGCCGGGGAGCTGAGTTGCCTTGCGGTGAGGCCGAGGCGAACGCGCGCCAGGCCGCGGCGCTAGCGCGGAATACCCGTAGCTACAACGACATGGTCCGTGCCGCGATTGCACTCAGCGAAGCCTGCCGAGATACGGGCGGCGCTGACTTGTGGAAGGAATGCGCAGACATCGTACGTGAGGCGGCGGTCGCCTCCGGGAGTCTCGTGCACGAGGGACAACATCTGTACCTGCTAGGTCGCGCGCACGAGGTTCAAGGCAATCACGAGCTTGCCCGGGACTGCTACGAGCGCTGCCTCAAGGCTTTCCGCAAAACCGAGTTCGCCGGCTGCGTCGGTGCAGCACTGAATCAACTCGCCAACCTCGCCTCCATTCGCGGACAGCCGGCCGAGGCCCTGGAGCATTATCAGGAATGCCTGAAGATAGACGATGACCTTCACGACATCGCGAATGGAGCCCTGCACCAACTCAATGTCGGTGAGGCGCTCCAGCGATTGGGACGCCTGGATGATGCGCTCGAGTCCTACTTCCGCGTGCTCGCGCTCAGCGAGCAGCATCCTGAGGTACGGCAGATGCGCCCGGTCGCGCTGAGTGCACTCGGCGAGCTCTTCCTTGATCGCAACAATACGGCCCAGGCAATCGACATCTTGACGATGGTGATGGGGGCCGGGGATCAGACCGAGGTGCCGCTACACATCCTGAACGAGACAACTGCTAGCCTTGGCCTGGCCTATCACCGGCAGGGGAACCACGCCAGTGCTCACCAAGCTTACGCAAAAGCCCTGGCTCTGGCAGAGGAATTCGGAGACCGCCGCCTGGCTGCGATTGTGATCTCGCGGATGGCCGAATTGGCCTTGGATATGGGACAGCTCGAGCGTTGCAGTGAGTTGGCCGAGCGGTCAGCTACCGGCGCCCGCCAGGTCGGGCTGCCGTGCGAGGAAGCGCAGGTCATGAGGGTGATGGCTCTGCTGCATGCGGCCCGCGGCGAGGATGTAGAGGCCCGAGGCTGCTTCGAGAAAGCGCTGGCGTTGCTCTGTGATCTCGAAGATAGCGTTGATATGGCCCGCGTGCGGCTTCACTACGGACGCTACCTGCTGACGCGAGGAGAACGCGAGTCAGCCACAATGAACTTGAGGGCGTCTTCCCGCGCTCTGCGCAAGCTGGGCGTCATCGCAGAGTGGTATGAGGTGAACCGGCTGCTACTTGTGCAGGAGCTGCAGGTCGACAGCGACGCTGCCTTGCTTCAGGGCATCTCCGGGCTTGCGGCACTCGGATTTGGGCCACGTGCGTTGCTTGAACGGGCGCTCGGTCTCTTGCTCGAAACGTTGAGGTTCGACAGCGCTGCGATTGTCGCGGGGGGACGGCCGTTGCTGATGTTGGGTAGTCCGAACGTTGCCTCGGCGCTCGCCGTGGGCGCGGGAGAGCAGAAGGTCGTCGCCGATACGGTGTTGAGCTGGCCGGTCTACCACAACAGCAGTATGTTGGGGCGTATCTATCTGGAGCGGGTCGTGCCGGTGTCGAGCGGTCGCAGCTACCTAGTGCTTGATGCGATCGCCAATCTGCTGGCGTCACCGATGCTGCGATTTCTAGACCTGGCGGTCGGTGTTACCGAGGGGCGGCCGGAGCTGACCAAGCTCCGCTATCGGGGCGTGGTCAGCAAGAACCGGCGTATGCTGGAGGTCTTGGCCTCAGTCTGCGTCGCGGCTGACAGAGACGTGCCGGTCCTGACTTGTGGTGAGAATGGCACGGGCAAGGAGGTCACCGCTCGGGCACTGCACGATTCGGGGTCGCGGGCCGGCAAGCCGTTCATTGTAGTCAACTGCGCAGGCGTGTCTGATGATCTGCTGAAGGTGGAATTCTTCGGAACTGAGGCCGTGGGATCCGGCTCGCGGACCTACAAGGGCAAGTTCGAGACCGCCGATGGTGGGACACTCTTTCTGGATGAGGTCGGCGATCTGGGCCCGGAACTGCAGGCCGGGATAACACGGGTGCTGAAGGAGAAGGTGCTGAATAGAGTCGGTGGCCACGTCGGCATCAACGTTGACGTAAGGGTAGTCGCGGCGACCAGTCGCGTCCTGGGAGAGCTCGTTGCGCAGGGCAGGTTTCGGAGGGATCTCTATGACATGTTGAGGACGATTGAACTGGTCATACCGCCGTTGAGAGAGCGTCAGGAGGACATTCCAGACCTCGTGCGGTACATCATAAGACGGAGCAACCAGGAGTTCGGACGAAGTGTGGCCGACGTTAGCCCAGATGCTCTACTACAACTCGTGACATTCCGATGGCCCGGGAACGTCCGCGAGTTGGAGTACGTGGTCGAGCGAACGGTTCTGCTCGCCCGCGGCGACACGATCCGTCAAGAGGACCTTCCAGCCAGCATTCACCCGCAACAGGCCTAACGACCTCTGGTTCCGTCCGTGACGGCGGCCACGAGCCGATTCGAGTTTCACGTCAGGTCCCGTGTCCAGAAGGCAGCGTATCCAGACGTGCCCCAGTCGGAGACAGTGGGCTTGCTTTCGGTCGCGCTACCTGACTTCGGTGCAGGGACGACAGGCCTCGATTTGCTGCGTTCGATGTCGAGACGATCGTTCCACCTGCAGTATGGGGCGACAGACTGTCTCTTTGGTTACGCCTCAAGATGTTGGCCTCGAGGCTCGGGTGCGTGTGAATAGCGCAAGCGGGCGAGTGAGTGCTTCGTACAATTGCCTCATCTTGTGGCTCTGAAGAAGGTGCCGAGATTCCTAGCCGAGTCAGAGGTCTATCGGTGTGCTCATCGCCTTCCCCAGTCTTGTCGGCGCGACGTGCCGTGGGTACGGCGCGATGAATTGCCGGGGAAACCGCTCCCGAGATCGGCTCAGAGAGTCTCTCCGCGTTCGCCCATCTGTCGCGCTGAAAAGGACGGACAGCGCAGCTTGCGGACCAAATGCTGAATCCCTCCGTCATTGGGGTTTGTTTCTGCCTCGTGCGTGAAGTGTTTCTACAGCAGAGACGCGATGAGCGGCTCTCGGGGACTGGGGTTGCCAGAGCAGCGTCGGTCTGCGAGCGAAGAGAGGCCTGTAGCGTGTGGGGGGGTAGTCAAAGTCCCCTTCACCTGTCGCAGAACACGATTGTCATGCCGCTAGTCAGGTCCAGTCAGATGTGAGTGAGCCGAAGGGTATTCCCCAAATGACAATCATCACAGCATAGTGATAGTCAGAGGATAGGACGATGACCTGGATGACGTGTCGTTTGACCTCGTAGGGTCGACGGCTATACTCAGCATCATGAAAGGCGCGGCCTATACAGAGGGACTGACCCAGGCGCGGTATCCATGCTCCTGAGATCCGGAGTAGTTCCAGTCCTCAATACGTGAGACACCTGCTGTTGATTGATGGCCATTCGGTCATCTACCGAAGCTACTTCGCGTTCATACGCAACCCACTCCGCAATACGAAGGGTTTTAACACATCGGCGGTCTATGGGTTTGCGCAGACGTTGAAGAAGTTGCTGAACGAGATGAATCCCGACTACTGCGCCGTAGTGTACGACGCTCCGGGGCGAACGTTCCGTGACGAGAAGTTCAGCGAATACAAACTGCGGCGACCGCCGGCGCCCGAGGAACTATTGCCGCAGATACCGTTCGTCAAGCGAATGGTGCAAGCGTGGGGGATAACGAACCTAGAGGTTCCCGGGGTAGAGGCAGATGATGTGCTGGCTACACTGAGCAGGAGATTCGAGGGTCCAGAGCTGGGCGTCACGATCGCGACATCGGACAAGGACCTTCTGCAGCTTGTCGACGATAGAATTAGAGTATATGACCCGTGGAGGGAGAAGCAGTATCGGCCCGATGACGTGAAAGAGAAACTCGGCGTGGATCCGAAGCTGGTTCCTGACCTGCTGTCGCTGAGCGGCGACGACATAGACAACATACCGGGAGTTCCTGGAGTCGGGCCAAAGCGTGCACGGGAGATACTTGAGCGCTGGCATGATCTGGAGAATGCCATCGAGCACGATGAGCGGGTGAGACCACATGCTGAGATTGCCCGGTTGAGCCGGGAACTGGCAATGGTGAAGACCGACGTCGCTGTGCCGGTCGAGCTTGCCAGTCTGCAGCCGGCCCAGCTCGATGCGACAGAGCTGCAGGCTATCTTCAGCGAGATGGAGTTCCGGGGACTGGCCGCCGAAGTCGCACCGCGGGCCGAGGTAGGCTTCCGCATACGGCAAGGGCTAGACCTGGCGGCCATACGCGGGGCGGGTCAGTTTGGTCTGTGTTTTGAGCCCGGCCGGGGGCTATGGGTAGGCCCAGAGGCTGGCGAGGTGATACTTGTCGAGGATGGAGATGTCCTAGGGCAACTGGTGTCGAACACCGACCTGCTCAAAGTGGGCTTCGACCTCAAACAGCAATTGAAGGCAGTGCATCAGGCCGGGCTGTCCGCGGTCGGACCGTACTTTGATGTTGGCGTTGCCGCTTGGCTTCATGATCCGAGCCGACGTGGCTACACGCCAGAGGAAGTGACACAGCAGGTGCTCGGCAACCGCGT
>Ga0233423_10000240_pt1 | contig 31357 bp, 21 predicted proteins | sample Watercolumn_Mata_FD_180713 | JGI IMG/M metagenome (GOLD analysis project Ga0233423, IMG submission 180713) | Freshwater microbial communities from Lake Matano, South Sulawesi, Indonesia - Watercolumn_Matano_2014_112_MG | ecosystem: Environmental > Aquatic > Freshwater > Lake | place: Indonesia... | reverse complement strand
TATTTATATCAAACCAAACCATTCAGACCGTACAAGCCTTGAAAATATGACAATCCATTCATAATCATCCCTGCAGTATTTTAGTGCTGCCAGCGAATGTTTGAAACAATGTGGATAACTTCTGGATAACACTTTGCCGGGGAATATATAGAGGCGCAGCTTGCCGCGGCTTTGCGACATGACTCGGCAATCAGAAAGGGAGCTTCAAATGCATCCGGCAGGCCAGTCACCTGCCTGCCACAGCCAAGACCAGTTTTTCCGAGAACATCCATCCCCGGGCACGATGAAGCCCTTCCAGGTATAGGATGTACATGCCGGTCGTTGCATGCAGCCCCGAATCGCATTTTCCGTCCCAGATGACGGTACCCTCCCCCCCGGAATCCGTCCCTCCGATCAGCATGCGTACCGGCCGGCCGCGGATGTCGAAGATGCGAAGCATGATATTGCAGAGATTGCCGGGCAGAGTATAGCGGATGACCGTGCAATCCTCGAAACCGTCGCCGTCCGGGGAAAACGGGTTCGGATTTGCCTCTAGGAACGCGCGGAATCCGGATCCTTGAAAGGAAATACTGTTCCGGGCCCCCGGCGTCGCCCCGCGCATATCCGCGCAGGCATGCCAGCTGCCCGCATCGCCGGATATCCATGACGGCGACAGCTTTTCAAGGGAAACATCCTGAGGCAGATCCCACTCCGGACCGTATTCCACGGCATCGATGATGCAGCCGTTGGGATCCATGAGGATGATCCGGTCCCCGGCATTGTTCAGGCTCGGGAATTTCTCCGGTACCAGCAGGATGAAACCGGAGCAGTCATAAAAGGTACGGAGCGATGAATCCGCCGCGGTAACGGCGAAGCCCTGCGGGGGGATGGAGCTGCCCGAACGGCAGATTCGGACGGGATTCGCCGTATCCCTGTCGCTGATCCGCCAGCCCTCAAGAGAAACCGGTTCCGAACCTGTGTTGAATATTTCGATCCACTCGCAAAGGCCGGCAGGCGGGTCAATCATCATCTCGTTGATCACAAGCGACATCGGGGCAAAAACGGGAAGGGATTGGGCAAGGCAGGAACCGGCGCAAATAGCACCTGCAAGGAAAATAAATCTGGCGGCGGGCATGGGGCCCTCCTGTTCTTAGGAGATTCGGCGGGACAACGGAGGCAGGCGCAAGTTGCGTGCGGTGATTTCCCCCGTATTTAACCGTTTTCCGAGGTCAATAGCAACAAAAAAATGAACGGAATTGAAAAAGACCGACGGCCGGAAGGGCCGGGCCGTGCATGGCTCATTTTTAACTTTCATTTTTGTTCTCCTTGTTGTATTTTCCTTCATGATCAAGCCTTCCTCGGTCAAGATCATGATCGTCATGATCATCGCCGTGATGATCCCCGTGATCAGCTATACGGTTTTCCAGTTCCTGCAGCAGGACCGGAACGAGCATCTGATGAAAACCATCTACGAAAGGCAGCTGAACAGCATCCTTTTTTCGGTCAACCAGGACAGCTGGAATCAGATGCTCTCCTGGGTTTCGGAACTGCAGCCGCTGATCATCAGCCGGTCCGGGCCCATGCCCGATGAAAGCCGGATACGCCGGGCCCGCCGGTTCATCGTGGAACACCCCCCCCTGCATGCGGTTTTCCTGAACGGCCCGTCCGGATGCCGGTTCGTGTACAGGACCGCTGTCTCCAACGCAAGGGATTCCGCCGCGGCACAGGGCGATTCCCTCAGGCTCGCCGCCCTCGTGCAGGCGCGGTCCGCGGAGATCGGGCAGATGATACAGAACGCCCGGGCGGGATACATGCGGCCTCTCATCGCGCCTTGGCAGAGGTCCCATGAAAACAGGAAGACCCTGCTCGTGTTTTCAGGCGATGGGAACGGGGTCCTTTTCGGCATCATCCTGAACGACATCCGGTTCATCGATGAAATCGTGGCGAGAAAATTCGGGGAGATGAACGAAGGCAATTTCATCTTCGCCGTCAAGGAAAAGGAACGGGACGTTTTCTGGTACCTTCCCGACACCGACGAAGCGCGAACCTTCGAAAAGCGCGAATCCTTCTGGGTGCTCCCGGACCTGGAGCTCCTGGTCAAAATGGCCGGGACAACGCTGGATGAACTCGCCGGCAGGAGGAACAGGCAGAACCTGATCATCCTGCTCCTGGTCAACGGCATGCTGATCGCCGGGGTCGTCGTCATCTGGAGGGCCATCTCCAAGGAAATCCGGCTGGCCCAGATGAAGACGGATTTCGTGGCGAACGTCTCCCACGAACTGCGCACGCCCCTGGCCCTGATCCGCATGCACGCGGAGACACTCGAACTGGGACGCGTCAAGTCCAGGGGAAAAATGCTGCAGTATTACCGCACCATTCTGCGCGAGAGCGAACGGCTGGGCGGCCTGATCGACAACATCCTGGATTTTTCGCGCCTGGAATACCGGAATGAAAATGATGCCATGGAATCCGGAGACCTCGAAAGCCTGGTGCGCGAAGTAATGGATCTGCACCGCCTGCGGCGGAGCGAAGGGGGCGCGAAGTTCAAGCTGGAGGTGCAGGCAGGGATGCCGCGGATCCGCATGAACCGGGAATCCGTCCGAATCGCCCTGCTCAACCTCGTCGACAATGCGGTCAAGTTCGGAGGCGGCGGCAAGGTCATCCGGATCGGCCTGCAGCGGCACAAGGCGGATGCGGTCGTCTCCGTGACGGATTCGGGCATCGGCGTCCCGGAATCGGAGCAGAAAAAGATTTTCGAAAAATTTTACCGTTCTGCAGATGGCTTCGCTCAAAACAAGTCCGGCAGCGGACTGGGGCTGGCCATCGTCAGCCACATCATGCGGCTGCACGGCGGCCGGGTTACGATCAGGAGCAAGCCCGGCCAGGGCAGCACGTTCTCGCTTCATTTCCCGCTGCGGAACCCCGGAGGAATGACAGGCGTATGACGAAAATACTCATTGTCGAAGACGAGAAGGAAATGGCCAAGGGCCTCAAGGACAACCTGGAATTCGAAGGCTACGATGTCCTGATCGCCCCGGACGGGGAGGCGGGTCTGAAACTGGCCCGGGAGGCATCCCCGGACCTGATCCTGCTGGATCTAATGCTTCCCCGCAAATCGGGTTTTGACGTCTGCAGGGAATTGCGCGGGCTGGGGCTGGGAATCCCCGTCATCATCCTGACGGCCCGGGGCGAGGAAATCGACAAGGTGCTCGGGCTCGAACTCGGCGCGGACGATTACATGACCAAGCCCTTCAGCGTCAGGGAGCTCCTGGCCCGTGTCAAGGCCGTGCTGCGCCGGATACCGGAAAAACCTCCTGGGGCCAAAAGAATGGTGCAGGTGGGACGCCTGACCTTCGATCCCGACCACCTGACCGCGTATGAAAAAAACCGCGAAGTGGAGCTCACGCACCGGGAATACGAACTGCTCAAATATTTTATAACGCACAAGGGCTTGGTCGTGAGCCGGGATCAGCTCCTGGACAAAGTCTGGGGATACGATCATTTCCCGACGTCGCGCACCGTGGACAATTACATCGTCAAATTGAGGAAGAAGATCGAGGATGATCCGGTCAATCCCAAGCATATTGTCACGGTTTACGGGATTGGGTATAAATACATCGAATGACTGTGCGGGGCGGTCCGCGAACCGTCCATGAAAAAGATCAATCAAAACGGAAGGAAAAACACGAAATGGGAAAAATCATCAAGGTGAACTTTCCCGGGGGCAAACGGGCGGATACCGCGATCGGAGACCAGCTGATCCGCACCGATCAGTCCAAATTGAGCGGCGGTGACGGATCCGCGCCCGAACCCTTTTCACTCTTCCTGGCCTCCATCGCCACATGCGCGGGCGTTTATGCGCTTCAGTTCTGCCAAACCCGCAATATCCCCGTTGAAGACATGGAACTGAACATGGACTGCGAATACGACCCGGTAGAGAAGCGTTACAAGGAGATGAAGATCAGCCTGAAGCTTCCGGCAGGATTCCCGGAACAGCTCAAGCCTGCCATCATACGCGCCATGGACCTGTGCGCGGTGAAAAAACATATCATGACGCCCCCGGCTTTCCAGGTCGGGGTGGAATAAAGCTGCGGCCATGGATGAGATCCGGCTGATCGCTTATCTGGGTAATCCGGGCTTCGAGTACGCCAGAACACGCCACAATGCAGGATGGATGCTGGCTGATGCCGGATTCGGAAAACAGGCGGACTGGCATTCCCGGTTCAAGGGGCTTTACGCTTCCCTGCAGTCTGAAGGGAAAAAAATCCATCTCCTCAAGCCCCAGACGTTCATGAACCGCAGCGGCGACAGCGTGTGCGCAGCCATGAACTTCCTCAAACTGACTCCGGAAACGCTTCTCGTCGTGCATGACGAAATTGAATTGCCGTTCGGCGAGGCAGGATTCAAGTTCAGCGGAGGCCTGGGCGGACACAACGGGCTCAGGTCCGTAGCCTCCTGCCTGGGCACAAGGGATTTTTACAGGTTCAGGCTGGGCGTTTCCCGCCCGGATCATAAGGATGTCGCCTCCTATGTGCTGTCCGCTTTTTCCGGGGAAGAGAAACCGCTGCTCCATCCACTTTTTGAGCAGTCGGCGCGCATCCTGTCGGACGGTCTGGAAATGGGCATGGAGGAGGCTGTTGTGAAGCTGAAAAAGATCAGGATTGCATTTTAAGGAAGGATAAACATCAGCGGAGCTTGACCTTGGCGGAACGGGACAATCATTCCAGGCTGGTCTATTCAACGGATTCAGGAAGGATATGCCCGGATTGCGGGCATCCGAAAGACCGCTGCACCTGCAGATTCGAGGGGCATCAGCCTGTCGCCCGGGGTAAAATAACGGTGCGCCGGGAGAACGCAGGGCCGCAGAAAAAACCCATCACCGTGATATCCGGCCTCCCCCTTTCCGGCCAGGGCCTGGAGTCCTTTGCATCCGAATTGAAACGCTTGCTCGGAACGGGCGGAACGGCCAAAAACGGCCAGATTCTCATTCAGGGAGACAAAACCACCGCGGTGATTTCGATTTTGGAGAAAAAGGGATACGCGGTGAAATAACTTCCCCGCACTTTTCAAAGTGCGTGGTAGTTATTCCTTCCATCGGGGCTGCGCCCCGATCGGAGGGCGAAGCCCTCCTCGAAGTCGCGCCCCAGGGCACAGCCCTGTGGATATCTGTTATTGTGAAACTTGCTGATCGAAGCCCAATTGTTTTCTGATCAACTCACAGAGGCTGTTTTTGATTTCGGGGTGACGCGGAATCGGAGCTATCCTGCCGTTTGAAGGATTCTGATAGAGATCATGCCGGCTCCCGTGCCGCTTGAGAAAACATCCGGCATCGACTAGCTCCCGGATAAATTCCCTTCTTTTCACAATTCAAATTCCATCTCGTCGATCCGCCCCGACGGATGATAGACAGGAGCATTTTCTTTCACCAACATCCGATAGGCATCCCGGATATTCTCTTTCAATTCAGAGATCGTTTCGCCCTGGCTGAACAATCCGGGGATTTCCCTGATCCTGCCTACGTACCATCCGTCATCGAGCCAGTATTCAAGAGTGCAACGATGAGGCATAGGATAGCCCCTTCTTTATAAATACATCGTGGAAATAAACAAAAAACAATACTATTGTCAAGCAAATTCCTGTTTGATGAAGCGGACTCCCCCTTGGAGGTGGAGTCCACTTCATTCGTGAGGTACACTCCGGATCCCGGGCGTAAGGCTCGCAGTCAGAGGCTGCATTGGCGAATCATAATCAAATACCGTGACAACTCCAGGGTTCCTGCCCTGGAGCCCGCCTACATCTTGGTCATACCCCGATCGGAGGGTAAAGCCCTCCGTGATTTACGCCCAAGGGCACAGCCCTGCGATGCCCCCCTCCTGCGGCAGCAAGCTGCCACGCACTTTTGCGTGGCAGCTTTTTACTCGATGCCCGTTCCTTCCCTCACTCCCCCATCACCTTGATGATCAGTTTTTTCTTCCTCATGCCGTCGAATTCTGCGTAGAAGACCTGCTGCCAGGGTCCGAGATCGAGCTTCCCGCCCGTGACCGGTACGATCACCTCGTGATGCACCAGGAGGCTTTTCAGATGCGCGTCGCCGTTGGTCTCGCCGGTCCTGTGATGCCTGTAGTCCTGTTTGAACGGCGCCAGTTTCTCCACCCAGTCGTCTATGTCCTGCCAAAGCCCGGGCTCATGGTCGTTGACGATCACACCGGCTGTGATGTGCATGGCGGAAACCAGAACCATGCCCTCTTGTATGCCGGACTTGCGGACGGCTTCCTCGACCTTTTCCGTGATATTGATGATTTCCCGCTTGCCTTTCGTGTGGAACCAGAGATAATCGGTTTGGAATTTCATGGGGATCTCCTAAATCATAAAACTGCCACGCACTTTTGCGTGGCAGTTATTCCCTCCACACATACGTGCCCACCGCTCCGGCCGCCAGGCTTGAATGGAAGGCGCCGCCGCCCGACTGCACGTTGAAAGCCTGCTCTGAACCTCCGTCGTTGAGCACAATGACCACGATGCGGCCGTCCGGGGTCAGAAAAGCGACATTCGGGAGGGTCCCGTTGTCAGTCGAATAGATCCTCTGCGAACCCGGCCTCACAAATTTGGACGCATGCGCGATGATGTAATAGGCGGGATTCCGTATGACATCGTCTCCTGTGATCGTGACGGCCCCCAGGCATTGCGTGCATCCGCCCGGCGTGTGCGGGTCCTGGTTCTCGTCAGCAGCCAGGTTCCATTCGATCACGGTCCTGCACCAGTTCCTGGATGCGCCGATGATGAGCTCGCGAACGTGCCATTTCAGATCAGATGCGAAATTCCCCGGCGCTCCGATCCATTGCTCCGTGAAATAGAGGTTCTTGTCCGGGTGCGCGTCATGCACGGTGCTCAGGGCTTCGATTTCGCCGCCGTAGAGATGAAAGGCGGTTCCGTCGATGTACGGATTCGCCTCCGCGTCGTCCAGAACGGAAATCGGATAATCGGGCCTGTCCGCATTGTGGTCGTAGATGATAATTTTCGTGGAAAGGTCCGCATCCCGGAAGGCGGGGCCCAGGCTTTTCTTGATGAACAGGGCCTGCGAGTTCGGATACATCAGCATGCTGGGGTTGTTCCCCGGATGGAGAGGCTCGTTCTGCGGCGTGACCGCGTCTATGGGGATGCCTTCAGCAGCCATGCCCTGGATATACTTCACGAAATAATCCGCGTAGACGTCGTAACAGGTCCCCTTCAGGCTGCCGCCGATGCTGCTGCCGTTCGTCTTCATCCACACGGGCGGGGACCAGGGGGAGCCCAGTATCTTGATATGCGGATTGATCTGCAGGATCTCCTTCAGAACCGGGATGAGATGCTTCCTGTCCTCGTCCAGCGTGAAATGCTCCAGATCCATGTCCGTTTCGCCATCCGGGATGTCGTCATAAGAGAAAACCTTTTCGTCCAGGTCGGAGGCCCCGATGCTGACCCTCAGATAACTGACGCCGATGTGCACGCCTGTTGTGTCGAACAGTTCGGTCAGAATCCGGCCCCGTGCATCAGCGGACATACGGTAAAGATGCAGGGCGCTTCCGCCTGTCAGCGCGAATCCGAATCCATCCATCTCCTGCCGAATCCTGTCCGGGTAAACGGTGATGGTCTGGATGCCGTCCGTTTTGCCCGTATCCGCTCCGGCTGTCTGCCCGGCGAATTTGATGTTTTGCGCCGGATCGCTCAGCCAGAACAGGACGGCCTTTTCTTCATTCTGATTGCCATCCGGCGGCTCCGGCTGATTGCCGGATTTGCCGCAGCCCATGTTGAATGCAAAAATCATCAGGAAAATCATTTTCCAGGCGAGGTCGGAAATCCTGTCCGCATTCAAAAAGGTCGGAATCATGACTTGCTCCCTTCAAACATCATTCAAAACTGACCCAATCGATTTCCATTCGTTCCCCATCCTTCATCGCAAGGATCAGGTTGCGTATGCCGGAAGGCCTTTCAGATAATTTGGACTCCACAACCGTCCAATCCGGGCTTTCAGGAATCTGCACCCGGGTCAGCACAGGTCCGCCGCCCGTATTCAGACGGATTTCAACAGTACCGCCCGTGCCGGAGGCCTTCAAACGGACGGATTGCCATTTCCTGCTGCTGAAATCAACGCTGTTGTACCGGATCCAGGCATCTTTCTCCTCCAGCACCGCCTTCCAGCCTTCCTGCCTTTTCAGGGTATCGAGGAACGCAGCTGAGGCCCCGGTTTCACTGATGGCACTGTACCGGTCGATCTGGATCTGCATGTCTGCCGGAGTGACGCCCACACCCCTCCAGGTCGGCGTCACCTTCCGGACGGTCCCATCCTCATTGAAAAAAAGGCTGTCCGCCCGTATGGACCTGTTCTTGTCGAATTGCGGGGAAAGATCGTTGTGATGATAAAAGAGATACCATTGTCCTTTGTATTCGATGACGGAGTGATGATTGGTCCAGCATCCGGTCGGGGATTCGTCCATGATCACGCCGCCGTATCTGAACGGCCCGTTCGGATTGTCACCCATGCAATATACGAGCCTCTCGGTCTTATTCTCGACATGGGGGAATGTGAAATAATAGATCCCCTTCCGCTCGAAAAGGTATGGGCCTTCCTTGAACTTGGGCGGCAGTTCCTCGACTTTCCGGGGCTTCTCGTCCAGCTCCTTCATGTTTTCTTTCAGCCTGGCCATGAGCAGGCCTCCGAATCCGGCCCAGTAGAGATAGGCCCGGCCGTCCCTGTCGATGAACGGATTGGGATCGATTCCCAGAACACCCTCCATCGGCTTCGGCTCAGGCGTGAAAGGCCCGAAAGGCCTGTCTGCGGTTGCGACGCCCACAGCCGAACCCCTGCCGAATGTTTTATCCCTGCTGCGAGCGGGGAAATAAAAATAATATGTCCCGTCTTTTTCGATGCAGTCCGGCGCCCACATGCTGTACGAAGTGGAATCCACCCAGGGCACCTTTCCCTGGGAAATCATCACTCCGTGATCCGTCCATTCCGTGAGGTTTTCGGATGAAAAGACATGATAATCCGCCATGCAGAATCCGATCATACCCTGTCCCTTGCCGCATGGGATGTCATGCGAAGGATACACGTAAACCCTGCCTTCAAAAACCCTGGCGGAAGGATCTGCTGTGAACTGATCCGTGATGAAGGGATTCTGGGCGAGCGCATTGCTGATGACAAATAGAAGGGCGCAGACAATCAAAGACAGCCGATTTACGGATCTTCCTCTTTTCATACGGTCATCCTTTCCCATGATGCGCAGCCGATCAATCCAAAGGCCTGTCACACAGCGCTCACTGGATATATTCACTTTTTCCACCTGATCTTCTCCCCAGGCATCCAGAAACACACTGGGCTTACTCCCCGGTCATGTCCTCATAAACCGGTATCGGATCTTCATTCCGGGCAACGGCCTTTTTGATGACCGCATCCGGAAATGCCCTCATTGCGAATTGAATATTCTCTTCGGATGGATGCTCCCGGTAAGCTTCCATGATGATCCATTTTCCGGGAACCAGTCCTTCGAAGGCGTCGCTCTTCTGCACGATGAAATAGGGCTGCATGTCACCGAATAGGGGGAGCGCGTGTTCAAGCAGTACCTGCGCTTCCGCTTCATCCGCGACCATCGCGCCGACAATGAGGGACAGCGTCTCACCCGGATGCGGAGATCCGCCGAGGCTGCGGGCATAGGAAAGCGACTCTTCTGAAAGGACATTTGAAGCGACGGCACCGGGCATCGCCGTTTCAGCAGCAGTTTCCCCGCTGCACTTGACGCCTCTGCATGCGAAAATCGCCGGCAGGATTATGGCGATTATGAAAACCGGCAAAGGGTTGGGAAAAAACATGAAAGCATCATTTGCTTTATGGATTACGGGGCTTTTCATATTATCCCACCTGCGACAGATGCCGCGCCGTCACCTCCATTATCACCGGGTGGATGTGCCGGTTCGCTGCGACCACGTTCCCGGACTGCATGAATGAATCACCGCCTTTGAAATCTGTGGCGATTCCGCCTGCCTCGCGCAGGATTAGCACGCCTGCCGCAATGTCCCAGGGCTTCAGCTTCATCTCCCAGAAACCGTCGAATCTGCCGCAGGCCGTGTACGCAAGGTCCAGGGCCGCGGAGCCCAACCTGCGAATCCCTGCGGAAATCAGAAAAAGATCCCGGAATGAAGCCAGGTAGGCGTCAAGATGCTCCTTGGAGCGCCACGGGAACCCGGATGCCAGAAATCCGTCGCGTATGCTCTCCTTCGGAGATACCTGTATCGGTTCGCCGTTGAGAAAAGCGCCGCAGCCCTTGCAGGCGCTGAAAAGCTCTTTGCCCTCAGGATCGAACACCGCTCCCAGCAGGATTTCCCCTTTTCGCATCACCGCGATGCTCACGGAGAAAATGGGTATGCCGTGCACAAAATTCGCAGTGCCGTCCAGAGGATCGATGATCCACTCCACATCCGAACCGGATTCCGCGCGGCCGCCCTCCTCCGCATGGATCGCATGGTCCGGATAGCGGGAACGGATAGAGGAAACGATCGCTTTCTCGGAATCGATATCCACCTGGCTGACCCAGTCGCCGGTTCCCTTGAGATCCACCTGGGAATGATGCAGCTTGCGGAAACCCTTCATGAGGATTTCGCCGCCGGCATGGGCAGCTTCGACGCAAGTCAGGAGCATTTGATCGATTGAGCCCATTTTACAGCCTGTCGTCCTTTTTCAGAATCCTTATCCTGCGCCGCCCGGCACTAACTTTTTAACAACCAGACAGACATTGCCGCCGCCGAAACCGAATGAATTCGTGATCGCTGCGCCCAGTTCCACGGATTCAGCGCCGCGTGTGACATAATCAAGCGGGCAATCCGGATCCGGATCCCGGTAATTGATGGTGGGCGGGATTTTTCCGGTATCGACGCTCATCACGGTAGAGAGGAATTCCACGGAACCCGCTGCAGCGAGAAGGTGGCCGATCATGGATTTGATGGAGCTGATCTTCAGATCCTTCGAATGCCCTCCGAAAACCTTGAGGATGGCTGCGCTCTCGCATTTGTCATTCAAAGGAGTGGATGTGCCGTGCGCATTGATGTACCCGATCTCCTCCGGGGATATCTGTGCATCCCTGAGCGCGTTTGACATGACGCGGATCATCCCGTCGCTGCCCGGATCCGGGGCGGTCACATGGTATGCATCCGCCGTGTTCCCGTACCCGGCGAGTTCGGCATAGATTCTTGCGCCGCGCCGGAGCGCGTGTTCCAGGCTCTCCAATACCGCTATCCCGGCTCCTTCCCCCATGATGAATCCGTCGCGGTTTTTATCAAAAGGCCTGCAGGCGTTTTCGGCCGGATTGGGCGACATGGACCGTGTGGCGCAAAATCCCCCGAAGGCCAGTGGATCGACGGCGGCCTCTGAACTGCCCGCCAGCATGATGTCCGCATCCCCCCTTTGGATGATCCGGAAGGCGTCCCCTATTGCATTCGCGCCCGTGGAACAGGCCACGGATGGGGCGGAAATCGGGCCTTTCAAACCGAATCGGATGGAAACCATGCTGGCAGCCATGTTGATCAGCAGCTTGGCCACGAAAAAGGGATTCAGCCCGTGGGGCCCCTTCTCGTTGAGCCTGTAATAACCCTCCTCTATCGTCTTGGATCCTCCGATGCCGGATCCGATAATGACTCCCGCCCTGGTCTTGTCGAACGGGAAGGAATCCAGACCCGCATCCCGGATCGCCTGAGCAGCCGCGGCAACTCCGAAATGCGTGAACCGGTCCGTGCGCTCCACAGTTTTCTTGTCGAGCCAGTCCTCGGCATGAAAATCCCTCACTTCTCCCGCAAGCTTTGAATAAAAGCGGGAAGCATCAAAACGGGTGACCGGCGCGATCCCGCTCCGGCCGGCAATGAGGCCCTCCCAAAAGCGATCCATGCCCGTACCCACGGGCGTCACGGCTCCCAGGCCGGTGATCATGACACGGTGTTCCATCATTCGGCATCCTTTATTTATAATCTCCGGTCATCCATTACACGATCGTGCTACCGGCGTCCCGATACCGGGGCTGCGCCCGATTGCGGGTTGGCCCCCTCAAATGACAAGGCCATCTGTGGGGTATGCCCGATCCGTTTCCGATACCGTCCAGATTGAAGCTGCCCGGCAGTGAGCTGCCGGGGAATCTTTGATCTGTAGTGAAAAATTTATTTGTATTCGGGCGCTTACTCCGGGTCAAAGCCCGGGGCATTCCCGCGGCAAGCCTTCGGGAATGCGCTCGCTGTCAGATTCATGGACAATCCTGCAAATATCCCCTAATGACCGGGGGAGCTCAGAGGGACAGGGACTTCCGGATGAATACCGCCGGTTCTTAATTTGTAATTGAATACTTTTTATTCGTCACGCGTAATTCTTAATTGTTCAATCGTCAATCCTCAGTCTTCAATCGTCCATGTCCTTATCTGAAGTCCCCCGTCATCTGGAAAGCAGCCCAAGCGGACGGGGAGCGGCTCACCGCGTCGCGCACGATGATCTGGGCCTGCCGCAAGGCCTCGGATCTGGACATGCCGGATTTCAGAAACCTGTAGAACCGCTTGACCATGACCGCTGTGGCCAGGTCGTCCACCTTCCAGAGGCTGGTGATGATGGAAGGGGCGCCGGCGAAGATGAACCCGCGCGTAAGCCCGATCAGCTCGTCTCCGCGCGTCACCTGGCTCAACCCCGTTTCGCAGGCGCTCAGTGTCACCAGGCCGCAGTTCAGGCCCAGGCCGAAAATCTCCTGCACCTCGAGCCTGCCGTCGTTCCCCTGCTCCGGGCTGAGCAGCAGGGCTGAAAACAGCGGCGCCTCCGGTTCAAAAACCGCATGGCAGGCGAAATGGATCAGGTCGTTCTTCGATATTTCCCGGCGGACCGTTCCTTCGCTGGCCGAGGCGCCGAAAAACTGCGTGACCTGATCGTAAACCCGGCTCAGCGACTCCACCTCCTTGCCGGCGAAAGGAAGGTCCATGGCCTCGTCCCCAAGGTCAGGATTTCCAAGGGCAAGAACCCGCAGGGATTTTCCGCCCGGGGACCGGCCCTCTCCTTTTTCCATGCAGAAACCGAGAACCGTTGCACTGGGTGCCGTGGAAAGGCTGAACCGGTCCACGACGAAATTCCCCTTTTCGTCCATCAGCGCCGCAAAGGGCATATAATGAAGGATGCCGTGCGGTACAATGATTAGATGCCTCAACCCCGCCAGCTTTTCTTCAACGGGCCTGACCAGCAGGGAATAGAGTTCCCGGCTTTCCTTCTCCGGGGAGAGATCCGCCTTGATGGTTTCGCGGAAACGCGCGACCGACTCATCGAGGCTGCCGGATTCAACCGGGTATTGCTCCCCGGTCAGGCCGCCCAGCGTCATGACCCAGATGTAAAGAAAATGGGGCGTGGTGAAGTATTCGATCAGTCCGGCGTCCTGCGGAAGCAGCGCCTGTATGCGCTCCGATTTCCACGGATCCACGCGTATCAGGGAAGCGAGTTCCGGATTTTCAGTCTGTATCTGCACGATCAGCCTGTCGTAATCCGCCCTGAGCACGGAAAGCGAATCCGCCCATTTCTTGGCCTCCTCCGGCCGGGGAGCCGCTCCTGGAGCACCCCTGGCGGATCTGGCCTGAACCTCCTGTATGGCCTTCCGCAGTTCTTTCTCCCGCTGAAGCGCCTGTTGGTTTGCGGGCGGCACGGCAAGCCCCTGGTTGCCCAAAAGGTCGATGAAATTCCGCGACTTGGCCCTCTCGACAAAATCAAAGCTTTCGGGGATGCGCTTCATCTTGACCAGATGCGCGATCGCATCATAGTACAGGTCCATTTTGCTGTCCAGGAAACCCTGCTTCAGGGCCTCCGCCTTGAGTTCCGCACGCATGGCTTCCACGATGTCGATGGCCCTGCCGAATGCATCGAATGCCTCTGCATCCTTGCCTGTGGCAGCCAGCGTGAGCGCCTTGTACCGGTGAAGGCGCCAGAGTATGTCCGGAATGACCAAGCCCTGCGATTCCGTCAATGCGCTGTCAAGAAAAGCGAGCGCCGACTTGAATGCACCGAGGGAAAGGTGTGCCTTGCCTGTCTCCAGCAGGCATTGAGCCGCATTCCGGCCGTCTGAAATCCTCCTGGACAATTGAAGGCCCTCTTCCAGCAGGGGCAGGGCTTGAATGGGCTTCCCCATCAAGACCAGAAGGGATCCCAGGTTGCGGTAATCGTAGGCCAGCCCGCGCCTGGCTCCGAGGCTGCTGTCGATTTCAGTTGCCCTCCGGAAAACCTCATAGGCATAGGCCAGCCTGTTCTCCTGAAGGGCGATCAGGCCGATGTTTTTCAAAATCGTCGCCTGGTCCGCCCTACGGCCGATTTTTTCAGCGAGCTTGAGAGCCTGCTCCTCGGATTTCGCCGCTTCCTGGAGATTGCCCAGGCTCATCTGGATGAGGCCGAGTGTGCTTTTGGCAAGCGCCAGCCTCTGCTCGTCGTTCTGCGATTCGAAAAACGCCAAGGCCGTCTGCTGATGCGAAAGCGCCTTTCTGTAATCCCCCGATTTCCAGTAGAGGTCGGCCATGTATTGATGGCCCTGTGCGGCCTGGAGCGGCCTGTCCAGGTCCGTGAAAAGGCCCAGGCCCTTTTCCTGAGCAGCAGCTGCGGATTCGTACTGGGCCAGCCGGTCATAGGCGATCCCCAGCAGCTGGTATCCGGAAGCCAGGTTGAACCTGCCGTTGGCATCCGCTGCACTGGACTGAACCAGGGCTTCCAGGCGTGCCAATCCGTCCGTCATGACATCGCGGGCTTCCCAGAACCGCTCCTGTTCCAGCAGGAAACGGCCCTTCCGGATCAGGGATCCTGCCTCGCCTGCCTCCAGCCCCACCGAACGATAAATCTCTCGGGCCGAATCGGTCCATGCCACAGCGAGATCGTACTGCCTGGCGCCCGCGTACATGAAGGCAAGCTCTTCAAGTGCTGCGGCAAGCCCCTGCGAGGGCCCTGCCTCCCTGGCTTCGGCCACTGCTTTTTTCTTGTTCTCGATGGCCAGGTCGAACTGGCCGTTGTTCAGATAAAAATTAATCAGGGCCTGCCGGTTCCTCCGCCCGTCCTGCCCGGTCGAGCCCCCCGAATAGGCCATGAGCCGTTCCTGATGCTCGATCGCTTTTGCCCAGAGCCTTCCCTGTTGCGAGGCGCGTATGATTTCTCTTTCAATGCGCATGATGCTGACCGAATCCCTCAGCGTTTCGGCCATATTGAGGGCCTTTTCATAGTTTCGGACAGCATCCTCGAAAGCGGCTTCCGCCTCGAAGGCCCTGCCGATCATGATGGTTTCCACCAGGTTGCTTCTGGCGAACTGGACACGCTCATCCAGGCTCATGCCCGGGAATCCCATCACCATGAACGCGCCCCAGTCGCGTACGGACCGGCGGATCTGGCGCAGCTCCCAGGCCGCCTGACTTGCCGCATCCGCAGCCGTCTCGGTCTTGAGAAGCTGGTAAAAGGTCTCGCAGAAAAGCGCGCGGGCTGTTTCATCGACCTGCCAGCGCCATATCCCGATGCTGGGTGTCCCGGCGTAGAGCAGGGCGTGGTAGAACATCTGGACGCTTGCCGCCACCCCGCTTTTCGAAGCAAGCGGGGCGGGGAGGGCCATGAAACTCGCCTTCAGGTTCCAGGAAACAGCCTCTTCTGCACGCAGGAATCCGTCCTCAGCCGGGTCCTCGAACAATACAAGGGAAGCAGACCATGGATTGGATTCATTGCCCATGATCCATCTTTCCAGATGGATCACGTCTGCCTCTGACGCCCCTTGTTTCACGCCGGACTCGGTGGCCTCGAGGCCGGACAGCATCCTTGTGTCCCGGAATGACCGTTCGATCGCATCTCCGACAGACTGATCCCGAATGTCTCCGGCAAAGAAGGCCTTCTCCTGGTTGATCTTTCTCCTGTCCCATGCCAGCCGGTACGCGGTCAGGCTCGGAGCGAACCATAGGGTCCAGATGTCTGCAGCATAGGCTTCCCCGTTCCAGAGAGCATGGAACGGGACCTCCCATGCCGCTTTTCCGGGCACGATGAGAAGCCGCATCTTCTGGTCGAGAAAAGGCCGCACCGGCAGGAGCAGGCTGCTGTACAGGTCCTGCCCCCTTTCCTGAACCAGGCTGTCCCTTTGCACGGCCTGGATGAATTGATCCGCCTGAAGGCGTATGGACTCCGACGTCCCGGGAAGTTCCCTCAGGAAAACCGTGTCCTTGTCCATCACCCACAGGAAGACCTTGCCCCCGATATCCTCATAACAAAGGGCGGCTGTTTCTTCCGGCAGAATCTTTTGCACCGGTTTGAGGGCCACTGGTTCCACGCCGGAAAGATAGCTGAGCACTGGATCCTCGGTCTGCACCTGATTGAGCAATTCCTGGTATTCCTTCTCGAAACGCGCCTTTTCCTCTCCCCACTGCTCGATTAAAAAGAGGCGTCCCTTTCCCGCCTCTTCCTCCAGGATTTTCTTGCGGATTTCCTCCAGCCGTGTCTTCAGGTACCTCAGGTTGCCCCAGAGGATTTTGTGTCTTTCCATTTTCCAAAGCGGCGGCCTTCGCGAAACCCTGTCAGCGACCTGTTTTTCCCTGCCCTTCTCGAGTATTTCCAGCGACCTTCTCACATCCCCATCGTGCACGGCCTGCCGGACTGCATCCACGTACAGATTCCACCTGTCCGCCCTGTCGGACATCCATTCCTCGCTGCGTTCTTCAGGGACGCGCGCATTTTCGAGAAACGATATGGCCTGATCGTATAAGCCGCCGACCGCGTTCTCAGCCCCCGCAACGGCCGCGCCGGCGTCCTGCACGCGGGAAGCAATCCTGGCTTTCGCGTACAGAATGCGCCAGAGCAGGGACTCGTCTCCGCCTGCCCTGAGCAGCGCTTCGCTTTTCTCGAGCCTTGCATACGCGGAGGCGAAGTCCCCTGCCTGCTCGTCCAGATCCGCAAGGTTCTTGATGAGGACAGCCTCCTCCTTCCAGGAATTGTCCTTGCGGCTCAGGTCAAGGGCATCCTGAAATTGGGATTCGATTCCGGACAGCTGCTCGAACCGGTTCAGCATGATGCGGATGGAATCCTCTCCTGCGGGGACGGAAGATTCCCCGGACTGAACGAGAAGAAGCCGGAGGGTGCCGGACGCACTGACCAGCGCCCTGACCACAGCCCTGGACGGAGACGGCTCCTTCCGAACCCGGTCGAGCGTTTTGTCCAGGCAGTCCAGAGCGGAGCGGGCATGGATGGCGTTCCCGTATTGCGACAGTTCGACAAGCGCCACGGACGAGAGGTTCAAGGCGCTGGTCCAGTACCCCTGCAGGTCGTTTTTCTTTTCGGAATTCAGCCACACCTCGAGGAAGGCGTTCCAGGACTCTTCATATTCACCCGCCTGGAAATGGAGAACGCCGATGCGCAGGAGGCTGATTCTTTCGGCGAGGCGGTCCTTTCTCTTCCGGAAGATCTCCCTGCGTTTCTTTTCCTCCTCGATCGCAGGCCTCGTCTCCCTCAGGGACTCGTAACTCTTGCTCTTCAGGCTGTATATGAGAGCGGCTTCCTCAGCCTTGGTCAGGCCTTCGGCTGAAGCCGCCCCGATTTCCTCCATTCCCCAAACCGGTATCGAGAAGCCCAGAACCTCGATGCGCAGATAGCTTTTCTCCGGGGGGCCCGCATCGATCTTTTCATTGAGCAGGATTTTCTCCGCCTTTCCGGCGTACTTCAGGGCGTCACCCGGTTCGCCCATGAGATGGTAATTGTAGGCGATGTTGCGGTAATCCCTTTCAACATCCTCCCACGCCCCATTTCTTTCATCCTGCCTGGCCGCCTCCTCGTACACGGAGAGGGCGTCCTCGTACCGGCCGGCCAAATGGTACAGGAGCGCCAGGCGCTTCTGATTTCTCAGCACCGCCTGCTGCCGTCCCAGCGTGTCGTAGGCCTGAATGGCCTTTTTCAAATAGTTTTCGGCCCGCTCCGTTTCCTCCTGCACGAGCCCGCAATGGCCGGCCTGTTCGTAGAATGCGGCCCGGGCCAGCGGACTGGCAAAGGTGGTGTCCAGCGAAAGCTTTTTTTCATAATAGAAGAAAGCCTTCTTGAATCCGAACTCTCCCAGATTGTAGAAATTGTTCGCCAGATTCTGGGCCAGGCTCGCCTCCATGAAGGGATCCGCTTTCTCATCGTTGATTTCGAGCGCCGTGGTCAGAACGTCGATGGCTCTCTCGTAATATTTTTCCCTGACCCGGTCCCTGACAAACGGCAACAGGCCGAGCGCCCACTTGACCGGGGATGCGAGCGTTTTCCCGATCCTCACCAGTGCCGGATCCCGCCTGGCCTCCCTCTCCTCCTCGAGTCTTTCCATGAATTCGTAATTGTAGCTCAAGGTCCGGTAGGGCAGGATCATCCGGTAGTCGCCTTCCAGGGACTGCATGAGATAAGCATTGGACTGCCTGAAAATTTCGCTGTCCTTGTTTTTCTCGGCCTGATAGGACAACGCGAGCCCCATTGCATAGAGCAGCACCGGATTGCGGGGGTCCTTCTTCAGCCAGGCGCCGCAGCTGTCCAGCAGGGACTCGATTTTTCCGGCACGGAACATGGATTCAGAGAGACCCCAGTGAACCCAGATTTCATCGGGGCGCAGGTGCATGGCCTCCTGATACCTGGATGCTGCCAGGGCATGATCCCCCTGCCTGCGCAGCCTCTCCGCGGAACTGAAGTACAGATCGAACAGGGCCTGCCCGGCCTCTGCAAGATAAATGCCTCCTTCTATCCCCCCGTATGTATCGATCACTTCCTTGAGCAGGAAGATGCCCTTGAGCGCATCGCCTGACGCCGCATGAATTTTCGCGAGGGAAATTTTGGCTTTGGCCAGCGCCCAGGGCAGGTTGGGAACCAGGTCCTCCATGCCCTCCAGTTCGATCCTTGCCCTCTCGTAATCGCCCTGCCGGAACAGGATGTCCGCAATGGACAACTGGGCCTCGGCCATCAGGGCGGGAAAATCCGCTGCATCCTGTATGAGGCGGCGGTTTTCGCGTATCTTTTCCGAGTCGCCGCCCTTCACCTGGGCCATGAGCTGATCTGCGGCCCTTTTGCGCCAGAGCGGCACATCGTCGTATTCGCGCAGAACGGCAAAATAGGCCTGTTTGGCCGTGACTTCCTGTCCCATGATCGTGAACAGGCCGCCCAGCCTCATCTGGGCCTGCGCCCGCCAGTTCCTGCTCCTCGCATCGGAAAGGACCTGGGTGTAGCTGGCGAGGCTCTGGCCGTAATCCCCTTTCTCCCTGTAGAGGTCTCCAAGCAGGATCCAGGACTCGGCCAAAACGGACCGTTCCATCGGATATTTGCGGATGACCTCTCTGCACTGTTGTATCCGGTCTTCCAGGGGCCTGTCTTTCAACACGGCCAGCCTGAGGTCCGCCTGTGCGGATTCTCCGGTGAAGCGAGGGTAATCCTGGACGATGAGCCCGTACGTAGCGCGCGCCGAAACATTGTCCTGGAGGATCTGATGTATTTCTCCCATGCGCAGAAGGGCTCTCGCGCAGAACAGGGAATCCCGGGGGAAGAAAAGGAGCACCCGCTGATAACCCAAAACAGCATGGCGGAGAGCTTCTTCGGAAACCACTGATCCAAATCTGGAGAAAACCTGGAAGTACTGTTCGTCCGCGCTCGAGGCGCGTGGGAAGAGGCCATCCGCAGGCATGGCCCAAATGTCCAGGCCGGAACCCTTTCGGGAAGCGAACAGGATCAGGCTGTCCAAAGCCCAGAACGGATCCTGTTCCGGGTAAACGGAATGGGTGAGGGGGATGACGAGCCTGCCGTCAGAAAGGGGATCCGCAGGATCGAAAAAGATCTGGCACAGGTTCGAGCAGTCCTGGGGTGTCATTTGCCCGTCCCCGTCCGTATCGCGGCTGATCCTGCGGAAGACCAGGGCATTCCCGTCCGGGGACCAGGCCGCCTGGCCGGCAAATGTGCTGTCCGCGACCAGCGGGATTGCCAGATCTGTGGAGTCCTCCATCTCGGGCGTATCCTGGCCGATGAGGAAGAGATCGCCGTCCGGGCGATCCCTGCTGCTGGTGAATGCGATCCAGGAGCCTTTCGGAGACCAGGCCGGTTCGCTCCCGCCCATGGAAGTCAGCCGGGAAGCCAGATGTGACTGGACATCCGCGATCCAGATGTTGCTCATGCCGTCCTGATCGGAGGTGAAGGCAATCCCCTTGCCGTCAGGGGAAAAGCAGGGATCCCGGTCGAGCCCGAGATACTCGGTGATCTGGACAGGGTCCCCCTTGACCGGATTTTCCCGCTTCATGTCAAGATTCAGAAGCCAGACGTCGCCCATTGCATCCCTGCGTTTGGACACGAACAAGAGTTGCTTCGAGTCCGGAGACCAGGAGGGCTGGATGTCCTCGGCCGCATGGCTGGTCAGCTGTACCGTCCTGCCGGTGGCAAGTTCATAGGCCCAGATATCCAAATTGCCGGAGCGGTCCGAGGCATAGGCCAGCCACCTGCCGTCGGGTGAAAGCGCAGGATTGAAATCATCGGCCGGATGCGTGGTCTTCTGCACGATTTCCGGCAGTTCGCCCGCCGCCCTTCCCTGTAGCGAATTCAGAATGATCAGGGAAATGGCGAATAGAATTGTCCTCTTCGGAATCATATCCCCCGGGAATTATTTCTTCGTCCAGTTGCCGGAGATATCCTGTATCCATGTCCCGGCCGGAGAATTTTTCTGATTCATCTCCGCAAATACGGCCAGGACATTGCTGCGGTCTGCCTTCTTCAGGGATTCGTTGAGTTCAATGACCCTGTCCATGATGATGGTCCGGTTGCTGTTTTCATCCGTGGTCAGGTCCTGCACCAGTTTTTCTTCCTCAGGATTCGGAATGGGCTCGCCGGCCCGGATTTCCAGGAATCCCCTGTTGTTTTCCCCCAGCAATCCCTTCTTTTTATACTCATTGACGTCATCGAGATTGAATTTCTGGGCCTGATAGGCGTCGAGCACCCTCTTTTTCTCCGGAGACAGCGGAGCCCGCTCCCCTTTCTCCTCGGACCGTGTGGATGCGACCATCCAGGTATCCTCTTCGAGCCGCCTGTAGGTCCCGATGACTTCCTGCTCCAGGGCCGTCTTTTCCCCGGTCACCCGGACTTCAGGGGGTTTGATGCTGCAGCCTGCAGCAGCCAGCAGGATCCAGAACATCCAGCTCATTTTTTTCCATATCTTCATGGCAGCCTCCTCATTGGAATTTCTATTTTTCCATCAAGCCGGGATTTTTCATGAAAAATTCGAGCGGAAGGCGCCCGTATTCGACCCTCGGCGGAAGCCGGACGGGCGAGAACCAGGGCTGAGAAAGCGACAGGCTCGGATAAACATATCCATGCCGCAGTTCGAAACTGAAAAGCTTGGGTTTCCACCCTGCATCCAGCAGTCTCCGCGTCATGCGGATATTCCTGTCTGATCCGGCCGCATCCATGCCCTTGAGCAACGTGCTCGCAAATTTGGGGCCGATCTGGGTGATGTAGAAATACCCGTCCAGATCGATGCCCTTCTTGATGTCCACGCCTCTTCCGGTGAAGGAAAGGGAGGCGTTGAGCTCGGTCTCCTCCTTCTTCTTGACGCCGGGCGCCAGCATGGCTGCAGCATTGATGCGGGAAGCCTGGCACTGGATGCTGTAGGTGATGCTGTCCGGAACGCCGGTTCCGGGATTGAGCCAGAGGGAACCGCCGATATTCCCCTCGAGCAGGTTCAGGCTGAAGCGGGGCACTTCCAGGATGCCGCCCGCCAACCGTATATCCATGGACACATCCCGCACTGTGTATCCGGCAGCCTCGATCCGGCGGATCCGGAAATTGTCCACCTCCCGAGTGGCCCCGCGGTAGTATTCCCTGAAAGATTCGTAGAGGAAACCGGGTCTGGGCTTCCACCTGGCATTGGGGACCAGCCCTGCTTTGACAGGATCCAATTCCGCCTGAATTGGGATCTTCCCGCCGATGCCGCGGACGGATACCAGCTCCTGCTGCCTGACATTCAGGGAATCCACAATCAGGGTTCCGGCTATGTTCACAGGCTTTCCGGCCGGATCCGTCGCGGACATGGAAAAAATCCCGTGCGTGGATCCCTGCAAAAAAACACCGGTCACCGCCTCGACCCACCGGCCTGAGTGAAAACCGATTTTCGCGTCTGCATGTATTTCAGGCGCGGACTTGAGCCGGGTCACATCCGCATGGACGCTGCCCGTAACGGCCAGGTCCGGCATTTCGAACCGCATCGAATCCACGGAAAGGGACTGTTCGTCAAGGGCCCAGGAAAACCAAATGCGGTTGTCCTTCAGCGGTTCGGGCCGCACAGGCCCGAGGTATATCCCCCCTGCCCGAAGCTCCCCCTGGCCTTTGAACCGGGCGAGGTCTCCGCTCAAATCCAGGGCTGCGGTGACGGGTTCGATTCGAAATCCCTGCTTCAGATCTTCGAATGCAGCGTCCAGGACGTTCAGCCTGCCCGTCACATCCGCCTTCACGGCGTTTTTTTCCAGCATGCCCGAGACTTCGACGGACAGGGAGTCCCTTCCCGTTATTTTGAACGGCCTCAACTGGGATTGAATGCCGAAAGGCAGCATGCGCAGCAGCGCCTCATGGCGGATGAGCATGGAGGGGATCGAAACGCGGAAGACCTGTTTACCGAGGTCGAGAAACGCCTGCATGCGCGCCTCAGCCGCATCGTTGACCCGGACAAGGGCACGGCTGATCGCAGCCGTCTGCTCAAGCGGGTCCGCGCGCATGGCCAGATCCGCATCCAGGCGAATTTCCGGCATGCGGTCATGGGTGCCGTCCGGCATGGCGAGTCCGGGCTCGGACCTGCCGCGCAGGTCCAGGCGTATATCCTGCAATCCCCTGAGGTGCATGTCCGCCGCCAGGTGGGCAAAACCGGACAGGATTTTTTCCGGCATGGGCAAAGATCCGAGGTCAAGGGAGTCCAGGCCAAAACTGCCGTCGCAGGAAAACCGTTCCAGCGGACGTGCCGGATCCGTTTCCCATTGCAGGTGCATGTCCGCCCTGCCGCCGAACACATCCGTTATTCCGCCTGCCAGCGTTCCCTGGTACGGTACGCCCGCGCCCTTCAGACCCGCATCGATTTCCATCCGCGCATTGCCAAAGGCCAGGGACAGGGTGTCGCCCGGGGACATTCTCAGGGAATCGAGCCCTGCGGTGACCTTGATCCGGGCTACGAGGGAATCAGCCTCGGTCCAGCTGCCTTGCGCATGGAGACCGAAATGAATGCCCTGCGCTTCAACATGGTTTTGTGCTGCGGAAAAAATCCCCCCCAAGAGCAACGACTGAACCTGGAACCGGATCCGCTCCGGATTTCCCTCTGCGCGGCCTGCCAGGGGCAGCAGCGTGCCGTCCACCAGGAAGCTGTCCGTCAATCCCGCGAATGGATCCGGGATCAGAGGCTTGACGTCACGGATCAGTTCTCCGACCCGCACGGAATCCCCTGTGAAATCCACAAGGAAACGCGGGACCCGCTCCTCCATCACCCCATCACCGGTTGCGAGCATCAGGGTCTGGGCTCCCGCCGAAACAGACAGCCTGCCGAGATGAACGGAGTCCGCCGGGCCCGCGCCGTTCATTTCCAGGCCGAATTTCAGGCCCCCGGACTGATCCTTTTCCCTCAGCAGGCCCAGATTGAGGCTGAGGCTCCAGCGGTTGTCCCTCCCGGATCCCGCGAGCATCTCGAGGTCAGGAATATACGTTTCCTTCAAATCCCTTCCCTCGATCCTGATCCTGCTGTGGCGGGTGAAGCATTTCAAGTCCGCCCGGATCCCTTCCGATGCCTCCGGGAAACCCCTGGGGACATGGAGATTTTCAAGCTCGACACAGAGCCCTGTTATTGCCACTTTCGTGAGCGGCAGCGTGTCGGGCAGCGTCAGGTTCAGGTCGAAATCCGACAGCCTGAACCGGGAAAGGCTGAATGAGACCGGCAGGGGCTGCATCTGTTTGACGACCGTATCCGCAGCAGCGGAATCGGAAGGCGCCCTGCCGGCAGCTGCAAAAGCGCCCGGTTTCATCATCTCAGGCACCACATGGACGGCCGGCCTGTCGATGGAAATGTCCGCCACCTCCATCCGCCTGCGCAGAAGGGGGAGAATTTTGAACCGCACCGCCACCTTCTCGACGCTGAAGAGGGGCTGCTCCCATCTTCCCTCTGCTTCTGTGTAACCCAGCTCCACGCCTGTCACATCCAGGGAACCGAGGAGATTCCAGGACAGATCCCTGACGCGCAGCTCCCTGCCCGTGGTCTTTCGGACATTGTCCGAGGCGATCCGGAGAATTTTGGGTTCGGGAAAGAAAATCTTCTGAACCGCATAGAGGAGGAGCACGAGCAGGATCATGCCGGACAGAATCCAGAGAAAAATCCGGCCGATGCGTTTCAGTATTTTTTTCAGTTTTCTTTTCATCATGATTGCCGCAAGTGCAGACCGGCGCTCAGCGAAACACTTCCTTGACCCATTCCCCTGCCCCCGACAGAGCCATCTGTATGGCCACGGCAGCGACGATCAGGCCGGAGATGCGGATCAGGGGTCCTGTGGCATTGATGGCTTCCAGCAGCCCGCCGATTTTCAGCGAAGTCATCATGAATAGAAAATTCAGAAAGAGGGCAATGGTCGCGCTGACCAGGGTCATCGGGATCCCGTGCATGGATGCAAAGGAAATGGCGCCCGTCAGGGTGCCGGGGCCTGCGATGAACGGAGCTGCAAGGGGCACGATGGATATGTCTGAAAGGTGATGCGCCTCCGCGCCCTCGAAGAACCTCCCCTTGCGCACGGCAGACAGGCCGACCAGGAAAAGGACGATACCGCCGGCAATTTTCAGGGAGTAGATCTGGACATGGAACACCGTGCGGAGAAGAAAATCGCCTGCAAGCGTGAATACGGCGAGAATCAGGAATGCGGCCAGTGTCGACCTCGTGGATACGGCCCTGAGTTCCTCAGGCCGGTATGGGGGTTTTCTCGAGCTCAGGAGGAATATCTTGCTGGCAGGATTGATCAAGGCCAGGAAGTACAGCGCACCGCCTAAAACCGATTGAAATTCCATGTCTTCCCCTCGAGGCTACAGCACCTTCATCGTTTTCAACGCTTCCCTTGCTTCGGCTACACCGTCCACCCGCATCGCAACAATACCAATACCTTCGGCCGCCCGCACATGTTCCGGGTTGTCGTCCAGAAACAGGGCCTCTTCGGCCTCCATGCCGAGGCCGGACAGGACATGCCTGAAAAGCGCCGGATCCGGTTTGATCAGGCCTATTTCATGAGACAGGAAACAGCGGTGAAATTTCCGGTCCATCCCGAAACGGTCCCTGAGCAGCTCCCAGTGCAGGGCGTTGTTGTTGCTCAGGCAGGCCGTGAGGATGCGCGGCCGGATTTCGTCCAACAGGCCGAGCGCCCCGGGCAGAAGTCCCTTCTCCCAGGAAATAAACGCCTCCAGGAAGGCCTGCGCATCCATGCGAACTCCCAGTTCCTTCATGGCCGCTTCCGTGAATTCAGCCGGAGAACTCCTGCCCGTCTCGAACAAGCGCACGGCGGGCGAACGGATCCAGAATTTCCGGGCATCCTCCAGGTCCAGCCTCCCGGCAGTCATTTCGACCAGCGGCGCCGTGCCGTCGAATTCCACCAGTACGCCGCCGAGGTCGAAAAGCACCGCCCGGAGCGGCTTTGAACGCCTTTTCATCTTTTGCGCTTTTCCCCGGAACCCCGTTCCTTCGCATCGCCCGTTATCCGGAATGTCGAATACGCGAATTCGATGTCGCCGGCCTTTTTGAAAGCCTCCATCATCCGCCTGCTCAGCAAATCCTCTGTCGCGCGCCTTTTCCTCACCTCGACCGGATACCGGAGCGTAAGCTTGACGCCGCTCGCCTCGATCTTCGTAAAAACAACCGGCTCCACGTGCCTGGAGTCGATCAGGTATTCCCGGGTCATCCTGTCAAGCTGAGTCCGGACACGTTCCAAATGGTGCCTGCAGGAGTCGCGTCCGGCATCGAGGAGCATGTCCCTGGCCTTCTGCCAGTTGCTTTCATAGGTGATGACGACCGAAAATTCGTTCCAGATATAATCGAATCCCTCGGAGTAATTGTATAGGGCGTTTCTGAATATCTGCCCGTGCGGCAGGTGCACCAGGCGGCCGGTGTGCTGCTCCCCTCCGGACCAGGCCTCGATTTCAAGCAGGAAGGTGTGAAACATGCGGATGTCAATGACATCCCCGCTCACTTGGCCGAGTTCGATGCGGTCTCCGGTGCGGTAAGGCTTGCGCATCATGAGATAGACCCAGCCTGCCAGGTTGAGCAGCATTTCGTGCAGGGCCAGCGCGAGGCCTGCACCCATGATGGAGAGCATGGTCCCCCACTGGTGCTGGGTGTCCGCCCAGATGGGGATCAGGACGATGACAAAAATGGCTGCCGCAATGTATGCCGCGCGCTTCCTGTACCGGTGGCGGCTGTTGATGTCTATTTTCATCGAATTGATGAATTGGCGGACGAAATAGAAAATCAGATAGACCAGCATCAGGGCGATGCCGGACTTGATCACCTTCTGTGCGGCCGGGCTTTTCACGACATGGAACAGCCCGGCCAAGGCCCAAATCCTGAAAAGGATCAGCACGTACAAAGCCATGGCCGCCTGCAGGATCCATTTCTTGAAAAGGAATTTCCGGCCGGGCCTCATGCGCATGCCCTGTATGCTCTTGAAAAGGAGGAAGACGGCTGCGGCCACAAAGGCGAGGAATAACAAGGACCGGAGCAGATTGGATACCCAGGCCTGCGAGAAATCCAGAGATATGCCGCTCATTTTCTCATCCCCGCATCGCTGTTCTTGGGATTATGGATACAGGTAAAAGGGAAACCGGATCGGCGGGATGTCCTGCCGCCGGACGGTCAGGGCCTTGCGGTCTATGGCGAAAAGGGGGCTGATTTCAACAGCCTTCTCAGCGTCGCCGCTCGCCTCGGGCGGGACCGGCATGCCGGCCGCCTCCAGCCATTCCAGATACATGCAGGATAGATCCCTGCGTGCGGTTTCCGGAGAATCTTCGCCGTCTTTGTTCTTCACCGGGCTGAATTCCTCCCCGCGCCGGACCTCCAGGATCAAGGACTCCGCCGCATTCTGCAGGGCGTCGAATATGAATGTCTCGAATTTATACCCGTTCGGTTTTACCGGATTCACGGTTTTGCCGTTTTCATCGATGAACGGGATTTTCTTGTGCGCAATATGAAAGGGCAGCTTCAATCCGCCGTTTAATTCCCTTTGCACGAAATCCGTCCGGATCAAATGGATGCCGATGCTGCCTGCCTCGTATTTCAGGCTTCCATCCGGATTTCTCGCCTTCATATCCGCTTCCGTCATGTCGCTGTATTCGATCACGTGCAGCCTGCCGCCGATGAGCCCGAAATGCCCCAGCTTTTCGGACGGGCCGCGCTTCCGGACCATTTTGGAGGACATGTCCGCTCCGCGCATCAGGTGATGGCCGATGAAAAGCGGGTCGATGATGCGGATCAGGACGTTGTCGACCTGGAAATAGGAGAGGATGTCCACGCCGCGCTTCCGCGACTCCTCCAGCACGCCGCCGTCCTCCATGGCGAGCAGGGCGCCGCCGTGGCCGTTCGGACTTTCCGCCATGTGATCCGGCGCATCCAGGATCAGAAGCCCTGATTCATCCAGGCAGGGCGCCATCCTCTGGGGCACAAAAAAAACGTCTCTAGGATTCAGGCCGAAAAATCCGTTTTCCTCGAAAAATGTCCGCGTTTCGGAATCGTTGGACCTGCTGGTCATGATGGTCCAGGGGATGGCCGCTCCGTAATGCCCGGATGCAGCCAGGATCTTTTCCGCGTGCATCTGAAAAATGCTTTTCCTGGAGACAGGCCCTATCGGGAAACAACCCTTGGGTCCGTTGAAACCCAGCCTCGTACCCTGGCCGCCTGCAACGAGGAAAACCCCGACGCGGCCCCGGCGAAGCGCTTCCACGCCGATTTTCACCGCCTGTTCGTCGGCTTCCTTCTGTTCATCCGTCGCCGCGAACCGCGTGATTTCCGCGGGCTCCAGGCGGAACGGCTCTTTCTTTCCGGATTTCGCTTTTTTCAGCAATCGCTGAAAATGTGCGATTTGCCCGAAATCAAGGCTGCGGACCTGATCCGCCAACCTCTTTTTCGATGAAGCGGACAGGTTCTTCAGAAGCGGAGTACATGGCCCTGGCCGTGCGGTTCGAGAAGATCCGTTAATCCGGTGTGTGCCATATCCGCCGTCATCCCAAACGATTTTTCGAAACGGATCGTCATTTCCGGTAAACTGCCTTCCCGCTTTTCACCTTGCCGTCCGCCTCCAGACTGTACACATAAAGCCCGGATGCCAGTCCTGTTGGTTCCCAGGAGACGCTTTGCAGCCCGGGCTGCCGCCATTCCTCGAGGGGCACATCCACCCGCCTCCCGAGTATATCGAACACGGTCAACCTGACAAAAGACTGCTGCGGAAGATAGAATGCGATGCTTGTGGATGATTCAAACGGATTGGGGTGATTCGCGAGTAGCGTGAAATCATCCGCACCTGTCCACCCGTTCCGCTCCAGCCCGCCCCCGGTTACGGTCTTCAGGATGGTGCCGTTCTCCCCGACTATCCAGCCGGTCATGGGATCGGCAAAGCTGACATCCGAAAAGTTCCGGGATGAGGGGCCTTGCTGCGCCATCCATTGCCTCCCCCCGTCCGTGGTGGTATAGATCATCCCGCTGCCTCCCGTAATCCACCCGTTCCTGCTGTCGGAAAAGGTCATGGAAAGAGAGCTTCTCCAGGGGACCGTTATCTCCAGCTGCCGGGGTTCCCAATGAACCCCGCCGTCTGTCGTGCGGATGAGCAGGGGGACCCTTTCCGGCAGTTTCGTGCCGAGTATCCACCCGTTGTCCCGGTCCGTGAACAGGACCTGGTTCAGATCAGCCTGCGTCCCTGGATTCTGATAGTTCCACGTCGCTCCGCCGTCCGTGCTCATCATCAGAATGCCGATGCCCTGGCTCGAAGTTCCGACCGTCCATCCCCGGAGCGCATTCACGAAACAGACGGAACGGATGCTGCTGAACACCCGGTTGTCGCTGTATATCCAGTTCTGGCCCCCGTCCGTGGTGCGGAAAATGATCCCGAATCCGGACCAGTTGCTGGTGCCCACGATCCAGCCATGAAACGCATTCGAGAAGGTGACCGCCCCAACCCTGGCATTAATCATGTCTCTGCGGTTCTGCGAATATTGTTGAATCCACCTTCTCCCGCCGTTTGTCGTCTTGAGGATCAGGGCGTCATCCACGCGCTCCTCGGATGTGTCCGGTATGGATCCGATCGCCCATCCTGTCTTCATGTCCACAAATTCAAAATCCGAAACAAAACCGGGATGGGTGAAATCATAGGTCGTCCAGGTATCGCCACCGTTGAAGGTATGAAGCACCTGGCCGTCTCCGATTGCCAGCGCCGAATCTGCATGGAAGGAAAAAATCCTGGAAAGGTTCGTTCGGGATCCTGAAACCCTGGACGCCCAATTAAAACCGCCGTCCGTGGTCACAACGACTTCTCCCCCGTTCCCCACGGCATAACCGTTCAGTTCGCTCCCGAAAGAAAGCCCGTTGATGGAGTAGAATGAGCCGGAATTCTGGGCCTGCCATTCGAGTCCCGCATTGGTCGTCCTGGCAATGAGGCCCCATTGCCCCGCCACCCAGCCGTTCTGATCATCCGGAAAATGAATTTGCCGGATATCCCCGAAGGAAGCCGGTATGGAAATCCAGTTCAATCCGCCGTCCGCTGTGTAAAGCAGGGTTCCGCCCGTGCCTGCGATCCATCCCCTGTCCCTGCCCGTGAAATGCACGGATGAAAGGTCCGAGACCAGCGGCGCGGTCTGCGGAGACCAGGTCTGTCCCCCGTCATTCGAATGCAGAATGGCGCTGCTGTCCCCCACAGCCCATCCGAAATAGGGATCCACGAAAAAAACCTCATGGAGATCCTTTTCCGTCCCGGACTCGGCGGGGCGCCATTCACCCCCTCCGTCCGTTGTCACTTCCAGTATTCCGCTGCTGCCGGCCATCCATCCTTTGAGGGAGCTGACGAAAAAAACGGAACGGATATCCGGCATGCCCGGCACTTCGGATACGGCCCAGCTCAGCCCGCCGTTGACTGTTTTCAAAACAACACCGCCGCTGCCTGCAATCCAACCGTTTTGGCCGTTCAGGAAATAAACGGATTGGAAATCGGCCTCCGGATCCGCGTTCGTCAAAACCTGGAACCAGGTTGCACCGCCGTCCGTGGTCTGAACAATCGATGCATGGTCCCCTGCGGCTATCGCTGTCAAGGCATCCAGGGCGTGCACATCGTTCAAGTCGTTCCCCTGCGGAAGCGGGTTCTGCCAGAACCAGTCCTGGGACAGGGCGTAGCGTGAAAACAGAAACAAGGCACACAGAATCCGTGCGACTCGGCGCATCATCATCCTCCTGAATCTTACAGTGAGCGCATTCCCCTTGGCCTGCAGCGGGTTAAACAAACGGATACAGATTTCATTTCCCCTGTGGATCGAAGATCCCCCGGCGGCGAGCTGCCGTCAGGCTCAATCCGTTCCTGAAAACCCGATCCGTTCTTTTTCTGCCTGCGGCCGCAGCCACGGCTTGACATTCTGTACCGGCCCGAGGGGGACCTTCCCCCCTCCCTCGGGCAGATCCACGACATAGGTCGGCAGGAAAGCAACCGGCAGCCTTTTTCTCAGGGCAGCCATGATGCGTAAACCGCTTCCGACCGTGGTCCTGAAATGTCCAGTGCCCTTCGCTAAATCCGCCTGCAGCAGGTAATAGGGCTGCACCCTGATCCTCAGCAATCCTCGAATGAGCTGTTCCAGAATGCCGGGATGATCATTGATCCCTTTCAGGAGCACGGTCTGGCTGCCCAACGGGATGCCTGCATCCGAAAGAAGACCACAGGCCCTTTCCGTTTCCTCCGTGACCTCGTCCGGATGATTGAAGTGCAGGTTCAGGAATATCGGGTGGAACCTGGAAAGCATGGCCGCCAGCCGCGGCGTCACGCGCGCAGGGAAGGCCGACGGGATGCGCGTACCGATGCGGATGATCTCCACATGCTGGATTTCCCGGATGCGCGAAAGAATCCATTCCAAACGCGCATCGGAAAGCATCAGCGGATCCCCTCCAGAGACAAGAACATCCCGGATGCGGGCATTTCCGCGTATGTAACGGATCCCCTCCTCGATGGACTTGCTGTTCACGCCGCATTCGCGGCCGATCTTGCGTTTCCGCGTGCAGAAGCGGCAGAACACGGCGCACTCGGTGGTGACGAGCAGCAGGACGCGGTCCGGGTACTTGTGGGTCAGATGGGGGACCGGGCTGTCCCGCTCCTCACC
>Ga0233423_10000239_pt1 | contig 31409 bp, 15 predicted proteins | sample Watercolumn_Mata_FD_180713 | JGI IMG/M metagenome (GOLD analysis project Ga0233423, IMG submission 180713) | Freshwater microbial communities from Lake Matano, South Sulawesi, Indonesia - Watercolumn_Matano_2014_112_MG | ecosystem: Environmental > Aquatic > Freshwater > Lake | place: Indonesia... | reverse complement strand
GAGCCAGTTCCGCCATTTCATTGTATCGCTTCATGAACAGCTCTCCGTCACGGTTTCTCAACAGCCCGCCGAATCCGCGTACAGCCTCCGAAATCAGAAAAGACTCCCCGTCTGGATGAAAGAGAGCGGTCGGGTGGAACTGCATGAATTCGAGATCCGCGACAGCCGCACCTGCCCTGAAAGCCATGGCCACACCGTCTCCGCATGCGATCCCCGGATTGGTCGTATGCAAATATACCTGGCCGGCGCCCCCGCTCGCAAGAAGCGTGACCGGCGCCGTGTACATCTCCACCTCGCCGGTGCCGCCGTTCAGCGCATAAGCCCCCCAGCAATGGATGCCGCTGTGTCTTCTTCTGCTGTCCATGAAGTGATGTTCGGTGATCAATTCCACTGCGGATTGATTTTCCAGGATTTGAATGTTGGGATGCTTCCGAACCTTCTCGAGTAGGGCCTGTTCCATCGCCATGCCGGTTTTATCCTGAACATGGATGATGCGGTCCCTGCTGTGGCCGCCCTCTCGGCCGAGGTCCAAACCCGCATCGCCATTCTCTTTTCTGGAGAACGCAACACCCCATTCCTCCAGCTCTCGTATGCTCTCCGGCCCCTCGCGCACAATCTGCTGTACGGCTCCCTCATGGCAAAGACCCACGCCTGCGGTCACCGTGTCCCGGATGTGAAGCTCGAATGAATCATCCTTGCCGGACACAGCCGCAATGCCCCCCTGCGCCCGGTTGGTGTTCGTATCCGCGCGCATCTTTTTCGTCAGGATGACGACATTGCCGTTTTCGGAAGCCCTGAGGGCGAAACTCAGTCCTGCGATCCCGCTTCCGATGACCAGAAAATCCGTTCGATGAACCACAGGGCTCTCCTTATCTGGAAATGGGCAGGTCGTACTTCCTGGCCTTCCGGTAAATGGTGGCCCTGCCGATGCCCAACTTTTTTGCCGCCTTGGTGATGTTTCCCTCATACTCCAGAAGGGTTTTCCGCAACACGTCGATTTCCAATTTTTCAATCCATTCCGGAAGCGTCTCGTCCGACGGTTCGACCGCCAGTCCTTTGCCGATGGCCACGATATGGGGCTGAAGATCCTCGACATGTATTTCGGAACTGTTCGTGATGACAACCGCACGTTCTATCGTGTTTTCCAGCTCGCGCACATTTCCCGGCCAATGGTATTTCATCAGCAGTTTCAGGGATTCCGGGTGTATGCCCTTCAGCACTTTCTTCTCCCTGGCCGCATAACGCTTGATGAAATGTCCGCAGAGCAGGGGGATGTCGGATTTGCGGTCCCTCAGAGGCGGGAGGCGTATGGGGAACACGCTGATCCTGTAGAACAAATCCTCCCGGAACAGCCCTTTCCGAACCATTTCCCACAGGTTCTTGTTCGTGGCTGAAATCAGCCGGATGTTCACGCGCACCAGTGCATTCCCCCCAAGTCTTTCAAATTCCCTCTCCTGAAGCACACGGAGTATCTTGGCTTGTATCGGCTGGCTCATCTCTCCGATTTCATCCAAAAAGACGGTGCCGTTGTCCGCCAGTTCGAATTTGCCGATGCGCCTCGAGGCCGCTCCCGTGAATGCCCCCTTCTCGTGCCCGAAAAGCTCGCTCTCCAGCAGGGATTCCGGGAGCGCCGTGCAGTTCACCGCAACGAACGGATTCGACATCCTGTCCCGGCTTTGATTATGAATGGCACGTGCGATGAGTTCCTTCCCCGTCCCGCTCTCTCCCTGGATGAGAACCGTCACCTCGCTGTTGACAACCTTTTCGACCGCCCGGAACACCTCCTGCATCACGCCGCTCTGCCCGATGATGTTGGAGAGCTCATATTTGTCCTTGAGTTCCGAGCGCAGCGTCTGCACCTCGGACTCCAATGCGCTTGCCTCGAGAGCGTTCTTGACCGTGATGCGCAGCCGCTCGGCATTGAAAGGCTTTGTCAGGAAATCGTATGCGCCGAGTTTCATGGAGGAGACGGCCTTTTCGATGGTACCGTGACCCGTCATGATGACCACCGGCATCCGGGGGTAAAGCGTCTTGATCCTCTCCAGCGTCCCGATTCCGTCCATGCCCTGAAGCTGAAGATCCAGGAGGACGATATCTGCGCCCGTTTCGGACAATTTCCTGATGCAGGATTCGCCGCTGACAGCCTGATAAACCGAATAATCCCCGGACAAGATGTCCTCGACGAGCTTCCTGATATGCTTCTCGTCATCTACGACCAGCACCCGGCTTTTATTCATGATCGTTCTCCGTCCGGATCAACCGGTTTCTTCTGAAGGCGTTGCATGATCCAATCGTGAAACCGATCCCTGTCTCCGCCTCTCATCTCGAAACGAATGCGCAGGCAATAGACAGGCATCGGCGGGTTCCAGGCCCCGGGCAGGCGTATCCCGTCCTTTTCGGTCGTCGCCAGGCAGGACGCGCCAGCATCGAGGGCTTTTTGCGTGAGTTTTTCAAGATCTTTCAATGAATAGGCGTAGTGATCCCTGTATCCACGGAAACCCAGGCAGGAAATCCCGATCCCCTCCAGCGTGCGTAAGAATGAGTCCGGATTGCCGATGCCGGCAAAGGCAAAAACAGGCTCACCGGCGAGGGATTCGAGCGGTTTTTCAACGCCCCCTCCCGGCGGAATCCATGAAACAGGCCGGTGCAGAGTCTCAAAAACCGGCGCCTGCGTCCATTTCCTGATCAGGGATTTGGCACTTTCGCAGGATCCGGCATGATCCGCCCTTGTCAGGAAAACCGCATCTGCCCTGTTCAGGGAGGAAACAGGTTCTCGCAGGGGTCCTGCGGGCAGCATCCAGCCGTTTCCCCACGGATCGGCTGTATCAATTAAAACCAGGTTCAAATCACGGGCGATTCGCCTGTGCTGGAATGCATCGTCAAGAATCAGAACCTTGCATCCGAGCCTGTCAATCGCCATCCGACCGGATTCCATCCTGTCCGCACCGACGATTACGGGAATATCCGGCAGCCGCATGGATAGAAGGACCGGTTCGTCCCCCGCTTGTTCCACGCTTTGCAGGCGTCTTGTGCCGTCGGACACGATCTTTGTATCCTTTCCTGTCCTTCCATATCCGCGGCTCAGAATCCCGACCCGCAGGCCATGCCTCCGAAGCATCGAACCGATCATGGCGGAGGCCGGCGTCTTCCCGGTGCCTCCGACCGTGATATTGCCCAAGGCAATGACAAAGGCCGGCAGTCTCCGGATCCTGGATGGGTCTCTGTCGTACGCGGAATTCCTCCGCCGGATGACCGCTCCATATAAAAAAGACAACGGCCATAGAATTGCGGATAAACCCCGCTTCTTCCAGATGTCCAGCAGAATCGTGATGGGCATCGCCTCCGGCTAAATCCTGATGATCAGAATCCACAACACTCCGGCAGCCAGGGAAAGGAGGGTGATCGGGATGCCGGCCTTCAGATAGGCGTTGAATGTCAGACGCACGCCGCGTTTTTCTGCGCTTTCCGCCACGATCAGGTTTGCGACGGATCCGAGCAGGGTCAGATTGCCGGCCAGGGTCGTGGCCATTGCCAGCACGATCCAGGCGCGATCCGGATTTGCGAGGGATGCGATTCCGGGCCTCATCAGAATGACGGCCGGCACATTGGAAATGACGTTGCTCAACAGAGTGGACACAACCGTGAGGCAGAGGACGCTGCTGTGGGCGATATCCCCGATGCTTTTCACCAACTTCATTCCTACACCTGTGTTCTCCATGCAGCGGGTGATGATAAAAAGCCCGGAAAAAAACACCAGAAGGGACCAGTCGATTTCATGAAAAACCCGCCGGGGCTTCAGGCGCCTGGTGACCAGGAGAAAAGATGCGGCGCCGAAGGCAGCCAGGACAATGGAAAGGCCGGCGAACAAGGCGGCGAGCAGCAGGCCGATCGCAATGAGGCACTTGTGGAGCAGGGGCCTGTAGATCCGAAATTTCAAGTCGACAGCCGATTGAAGCCGTTCCTTCTTCAATTCACACGGATAAAGAAATTTCAGAATGATCCAGATGATCATCATCCCGGCTACTGAAACAGGAGCCAAGCGGGTGAAAAAGGTGAAAAACGGTATGCCCGAAGTCACTCCGATCAGCATATTCTGCGGATTGCCGATCATGGTTGCAGCTGAACCGATGTTGGCCGAGGCCGCCAGTCCGATGAGATACGGTACCGGATCGCGATTCATATGCCTGCAGATCTCAATGACGAGCGGCGTCATCATCAGCACGACCGTATCGTTCAAAAAAAAAGCGGAAAGCAGTCCGGATGTAACAATCACGAGGCCGAGCAGCTGCCCGGGCGTCCTGGCCCAATGCGTCACCTTCAACGTGACAGCCTTGAAAAATCCGGCAAGCCCCAGGTTGATGTTGAGTATCATCATGGAAAAAATGAGTAGAATCGTCCTGTAATCTATGGCATTCCAGGCCTGATCGGGAGACAGGGCGCCCGAGAAGACAAGCAATGCCGTTCCCACGATGACAATCGTCGCCCTGTTCATTCGAAGCACCGGGAAACGGCCCACGGCTATTCCGAAAAGGGTCAGGGACAGGATCACAAGGGTTGACAGGTTCTGCCAGCGCATTTCTGTTACCCGCCGCTCCCAGATTTCCCTTCGCCGAGAAACTCCAGGATCCTGGCTGCTGCATGGCCAGATGCACCGCGTCCACCCAGTTTTTGATTCACCCGGAGAAGCTCCCTCCTCGTCATCCGGTTGTACGCCTCATCGGTCAGGAATGGTTTGACGGCCTCTGCGATGCGGGCAGGTGAAGCATCCCCCTGGACAAGCTCCGGGACGATACGCCTGCCCGCCACAATGTTCACAAGCCCGATGTCGGGAATGCGCACCAGGAGCCTGCCGATCCAGAAGGACAGCGGCGCCATCTTGTACAGAACAGCCATCGGAGTTCCTGCAACGGCAGTCTCAAGAGTGGCTGTCCCTGATGCGACGAGCGCTGCGTCGCAGTATTTCATGAGAGCATGGGTTTGATTCCGCAGCCGGATGATGCCGTCATGCCCCCTCAGCATGCCGCTGTACAGGGAATCCTGCAGCGTGTCTGCCTGACCCACCATGGCTGCCAAATCCGGCATCTCGGATCTGAGCCTCTCATAAGCCTTCACCATGACAGGCAGAAGGCGTTCGACTTCCTGATTCCGGGACCCTGGGAACAGGCCCAGAATACGTGTTTTCGGGCTTATCCCATGCCGGTTCAGAAAATCCTGCCTGGAAATACCCGGATCGAAGGAATCCTTCAGCGGATGCCCGACAAAAGCGGCCGGGACACCTGCCTTTCTGTACAGGATTTCCTCAAAGGGGAAAATGACCAGCATGCAGTCCACGTTTTCCCTGATCTTTTTGATACGCCCGCCACCCCAGGCCCAGATCTGTGGACTGATGTAATAGACAACACGGAATCCCTTTTTCTTCGCCTGCCCTGCAAACTTGAGGTTGAAGCCCGGGTAATCGATCAATATGACGAGATCCGGCCGCCTGTCGTCAAGGGTGCGGTGCATGGCCTTGAAAACGCGCCGGATGAAAGGGAAATGCCGGATCACTTCAAAAAATCCGAGAAAAGCCATCTGCCGGATATGGTACACCGACTCGAGACCCTCGGAGATCATCCGGTCCCCGCCTATGCCGAAAAAAACGAGGCCGGGCTGCTTCTTTTTCAATGCGGCCATAAGGCTGGCGCCGTGCATGTCCCCTGAAGCCTCCCCGGCAATCATCATGATTTTTCCGGAAACGGGGGCATTCATAACAGATGCCACCGGATCAGGATGAGGATTAGGACGGTGAGTATGGCCTGCAACGTATTTTTTTCGGACCGCAGCGCCTTTTTGAAAACCGGACGGGACCTTTCCGTGCACGTGAATCCCTTCCATGACGGAAGCCAGCGCGGAACATGCGTCCGGTACTTTTCATAGCCGCCCGGGAATTTCTGCTTGAGGAACGACTCTTCGTTCCTGACGATGGATGCATACTGAAGGTAAAAAAGCATCCAGAACAGGAGCAGCATCCACGGCATCCAGGCCCAGGCCATGACCAGAAGCCCGGTGCTCAGCATGAAATTGCCGAGGTAGAGGGGATTCCGCACATGCGCGAAAGGTCCGTCCGTGACCAGACGGCCTGCGCCGACTTCCCCGGTCGTCCTCGTCGCGCTTCCTGCATACAAAACGCCCCAGAACCGCATGCCCTCCCCGAGCAGGATCAGCGCGCATCCGGCTGCGAAAGAAATCCATGTGGGACAGGAAAGGACCAGCACGGCGATGATCAGCGGTATCGGAGTGAAACTCCTGTACTTGAACAGAAACTGGCCTAAGTCCACTCATTCCTCCAGATTTTTTAGGATGTCCAGGGCAACGGCAAGGGCGTTCCGTCCCTGTGCGCCCGTCACTCCGGGACCGGATTCTCCCCTCACTGCCTTTAAAAAGGCCTTCAACTCGGCCTGCAATGCGTTTGTTTCTCCGGCTTCGGGTTTTCTGTACACAATCCTGCGCTTCCGGTCTCCGATCCCGATCTCTCCGAGAATCATGTCCGGCTCTCCCCTGCCGTCGTCAAGAGCGTAAATCTCGGAGAATTTTGCATCGAAATCGACGGAAATATAGGCATCCTTTTGAAAGATGCGCATCTTTCGCATCTTTTTCTGGGATATCCGGCTTGCCGTCAAGTTGGCGGTCATGCCGCTCTTGAACTTCAACCTGGCATTGGCAATATCGATGGAATCGGAGACGACAGCCACACCGCTCGCGTCCACGCTTTCCAGCGGACTATCCGCCATATTGAGGACGATGTCGATGTCATGAATCATCAGATCCAGGATGACGGCCACTTCCGTTCCGCGCGGATTAAAGGGAGAGAGCCTGTGCGCCTCGATGAATCTCGGCTTGAGCGTCATCCCCTGCAGGGCATGCAATGCGGGGTTGAACCTTTCGATCTGTCCCACATGGAACACCAGGTTCCCGGTTTCAGCCATGCGGATGAGACTGTCCGCCTCCTCGAGCGTCGCAGTCACGGGCTTCTCGACCAGACAATGCTTCCCCGCCTTGAAAACATCCGAAACGACTTCATGATGCCTGTCCGTGGGTACTGCCACGCTGACAGCATCCACTTCAACAAGCATATCCTCCAGATTCTCGAAAACGCGGCATCGTGCTTCCTGCGCCACCTGCCTGGCCCGTTCCGCATCTCTGTCCATGACGCCGATCAGCCCGGCTTCAGGTATCTGCGCATAATTCAAAGCATGGAACCTGCCCAGATGCCCGGTGCCGATGACTCCAACCGAGACCTTGTCCAATTTACCTCCCGACTGTCCGTTTTGAAACGTATTAATATAATACAATCGAATATCATTATCAACCGTTTTCCCCTGCAGCGGCCAGTACCTCAGGTTCCACGATCGAGGCGAATGGAGGAGGATTTGACAGGTTTATTCAGAGATGCTTGTATGGCAGGGCGGGAATTCAGGGATGACTGAATCTGCCCCTATCGTCCAGCGTTGGATCAGCAAAATGAAACCGGAATCGAAAAGCAAGCGCATCCCCCTGGCTTGACGCGGCGTAAGCGAGCGAATCCGAATGTCTTTTGCTTGCAGATCGCAGACTCCCGGCCGCAAGCGGCAGGGAGCTTCCATAGGGCGCGGCCATGCGGCAGCTGCGGACAGGCGAACCGGAAAAATATCATTCGATTAGGCACGCCTCGGATGCCTTCTTCATGGCATTTTCCGCCAGCCCCGTATCCGCTGTGCTGCACTGGGCCCAGCCTGCGTTTCCGCCGCCCTTGCCGTTCATCCCACGGCTTGCAGCTTCAGCCAGTTTGCGCATGTCGATATCCAGATCCGGGGAACGGGCAAAATAAATCGTAGTCCTTGCGCCTGTCGTTCCGAGTATGGCGACAACGCCTCCCGTCTCAGTCAGTTTCTTTGCCAAAGCCTGCACTTCCGGAAGGGGTCTGTCCTTGAACAAATGCATCACCTTTTTTAGGGATCCCAGCGTTTCCGCAGATCGCATCAAGCGGTCCGCCTCGAATTCAAGAGCTCGGTCCAGAAGTTCTGCCATCCTTTTCTCCGAGGCTTTGCGTTCCTGGCCCCATTGATCGATCCTTTCCAGAATTTCATTCTCCCCTGCAGGCAGTTTTCTGGATAACTCCCGGATCAAAAGGGTTTTGATCTGGTAATCCCTGAATGCTCTGCTTCCGCAAAGGAAATACACACGGGTCCCCCCCTTGTATTTTTCCCACTTGACGACCTTGATCAGGCCGATGTCGCCGGTCCGGTGGACATGAGTCCCGCAGCACAGCGACCAGTCGTACTGGTCGATCTCCACGATCCGGACCTTACCGGTTAAAACTGTACGCCTGCGCAGTGGAAACGAGGCCGCTTCTTCGGCCTGCATTTCATGAATCCGGACCGTTCTGTTTTCATGGACAATGCCGTTCGCCTGCTTTTCTACATTCATCACCTGCTCATCCGAGAGGCCCGGCACCTTGAGATCGATGGTCACCGTGTCGGATCCGAGATGAAAGCCCGCCGTTTCCGCACCCAGATTCACGAGGAAGGCCTGGGACAGAATGTGCTGGCCTGTATGCTGCTGCATGAAGTCGAACCGCCTCTCCCAGTCGAGCACACCCCTTGCCCGGTCCCCGGTTTTAAAGCCCTTGTCCACCACATGAACGATTTCACCGTTCTCTTCGCGAACCTCCAGAACCTTGTGCCCGTTCAATGTTCCGGAATCCGAGGGCTGCCCTCCCCCCTCGGGGAAAAAGGCGGTCCTGTTCATGACAACGCCCTGACCGTCGGGCAGGGCGCGTACCTCCAATACTTCCGCTTCGAATTCCTTGAGATAGGGATCTGTATCAAACATCCTTTCCGTCATTCCTGCACTCCTGCCTTTTCCCTGAGGAATCGCGAAACCTGCTCCGGAGCCTGGAAACCCTCGAACCGTCCTCTCTCTTTCCCGTCCGGCGAGAGAACAATGACAGTCGGCATGCCGATGACGCCGTATTTTCTCTGCAATGCCTTCTCCCGCTCTCCGCTCTTTGTCAGATCCAGGCGCACGGGAATGTATGCGCCCAGTTCCGCTTCCACGGCCGGATCCGGCCAAGTTTTCTCGTCCAGCTCCCGGCATGCAGCGCACCACTCTGCGAAAAAATCCAGGAGTATCGGCTTGTTCTCAAACCTGGCCTTCGCCAGGGCCTCCGCTTCAGAGTTCAGCCATACACCCTGGGCAAGCGGCTTTTCGTATCCGCCTGTCTGGGGTTCGCGCATCTCCGGGACAACAACCAGGGACTTGACGATGAATGCGGCTCCGGCCAGCGCAGCAATAATTCCGGCAGCCTTGAGCAGCTGCTGTTTTCTCGAAGACCCCTCTTTCAAGGGCTCGAACGCACCCGTGAGTACGGCAAAGACGATCCAGAACCCTCCCCAGACGAATTGAAAGATTTCCGGCGGGACAACCGGTTTCAGGAAACGGAAGGAAAGCAGCAGAAGCAGGATGCCGAAAATCCTTTCAATATATTCCGTCCAACCGCCAGTGCGCGGGAGATTCTTCAGAATTCCGGAGAAGGTGCCCAGGACGATGAAGAGGACACCGATGCCCCAGGCGAAGGTGAACAGCAAACCGAATCCGAGTACGGCAGAACCTGTTTTCGCCACCCAGGACAGGATGACGACCAGAAGCGGGCTGACACAGGGCGAAACAAGCAGGCCGGCCGCCAGCCCGGTCAACAGGGCGCCGCCGAATCCCCGCCTTCTCTTCCCCTGCAATTTCATTCGAAGACGCGCCGGGAGCTGAACCACAAATGCGCCGAGAAGGGACAGCCCCATGAGGAAAAACACAGCAGCCAATAATGCGTTCACGGCCGGATGCTGCATATAAGATCCGAAAAGTCCCCCTGTTTTTGCAGCCAGCACTCCGAGCAGGGAAAAGGTCAATGCCATTCCCAGAACATAAAAAAGGGACAGGATAAAATCCTTGAGCCGGCCTCCCGTTGCCTGGGCTCCGATAACGGCAATGGTGATCGGTATCATGGGATAGACGCAGGGCGTGAGGCTGGTGGCCAGCCCGCCGAGGAAAATGAGAAGAAAAGCGGTCCAGGATCCCGATTCCAGCGCCCGTATCACCCGGCTGGAAATCCCCGCACCGCTTTTTTGAAGGCCGTCCGGATTATCCTGAACGGACAACCGGACCTGTAAGGTCCTTGTTTCCGGAGCGTAGCAGATATTTTTCCTCTCATCGCACGGCTGGAACAGGATTTCGAGCGGGACCGCATGTTCCCCGCCGCGGAAATCCGCATCGATGGTAAACGGGAGAATGATCTCCATGCTTTGACGGTAAACGCTCCCCCATTCATCCGTCTCGGTCCCCTTGGGATATTTTATTTTTTTAAACCGGATGCCGGCCGGTGCATCGGCCTTGATTGAAAACATGCCTTCCGAGGCGTCGCTGATGTGGAATCCCTCGTCCACTGACACGCGGACAACCACTTCCCCGGAGCCGCCGGGGACAGCTACAGCCGGCTCTGATTGCGTATCGAGCCGGACAGGACCCTGCGCGAAGAGATGAAATCCGAGAAGCAGGGAAAGAGAAATGAAAATCCTTGAAGTCATGCCTTTTGCCTTTCGGAACATGATCATCCGCGGCTAAAAATCCGCTCCGAGCGAGAAGTAATGGATGGGACTTCTTGCCGAGGAATAGAAATCGGTCTGCCAGGCTAGGTCATATCTCAACAGGAAAAACCCGACGTTGATGCGCGCACCGAAACCGTATCCTGCACGCATATCCTGAAGCTTCAGGAATTTGCCGCTTTCCAGGGGCCTCCAGGCATCATAGTCGTCAAACGCACTGCCCATATCCATGAAAAGAACTCCCCGGATGTTCTGGAATCCGATCGGGAGAAGACCTCCGAAAATCAGGTATCGGATCAGGGGGAAGCGGAATTCCATGTTGGCGAGCATGAACTTGGAGCCGATGACCTCGTAATAGGGCGTCCCCCGAAGCGGCATTTCGAAAGAGGAGAAGAAGAAAAAATCATCGTACAGGATGCGGTCCGTCACATCCCGGTATTTATAATTGATCCAGTTGCTCATGCCTCCGAGCAGGAATCGCTGAGGATTCCGGCCTCCGGAGTACCCTCCTGAAAAACGCAGGGCCATGGAATAATCCCGCGCGATGCGGAAATATTTCCTGTAATCCCCTTTGACGGTCCAGAATTCGATGCCGCGGCTCTTGCTGACCAGGGGGCTGTAGGTCAAGGAGATGTTGGAGCGCTTCCCGTTCACAGGCCCTGTTGCGCCCCAAAGCGCCGTATCCGTCGTGTAACCCAGATGCAGGAAAAGTGCATTGCGCTTGTAGATGTTCCCCATTTCCTTCTCGAAATCACCGACCGGGTAGTAATAATAATAGGGATTCAGCGCAACCAGATCGCGTTCGATATTGAGGCCTGTCAGCGTCAGGTCCAGCCTGTTGAAACGGTTGAAGGGTCGCGACGCGTACAGATTGAAGCCGTAGTTCCGGTCCCTCAGATATCCATAGTACAGCCAGTCATCCTGGATGAAATAGGTATAATAGAGATAGGAATAGTGAAAAAGAGAGATCCCGTAATCGATTCGCTTGGGCAGATAAAAATAGGCAAACTGGGCATTGGAATTCTTCAAATTGTAAAAGAGGTCCGTATAGAGATTGATCTGGTGGTTGCCGAGTATGTCCGACAGCACGATCATGGATGATCCCTGCAATCCCCAGAACTGGCTGTATCCGGCTCCTCCATAGACGAAATCCGGACTGAACTGGAGCTTGTACTTTTTTGTTCTATAGGAACCGTCAGGAGTCTTGTATTCTGTGGAATCAAGGAACTGCTCCTTGCGAAAGTCCCGTGGGGGGCGCTGGCCGCCCCGGAACCGCTCATCAAAAACATAGTTCTTGTAATCTCTCCTGTCCTGCGAAACGACATCCGACGTATCTTTCGGAGCTTCTTCCGGACTCGTTTTTCCGGCTTTCTTCAGCTGCGCCATGAGAACGGATTCCTGAAGCCTGATTTTTGTCCTGTCGATATCCAGGGGATTATTCAGAGCGTAAAGGTCATATCCGCCGTCGTAAAAACTGGAGAATACCATGCGCGAGCCGTCCCTGGACCAGGAAAGAGACGAAATGCCGGTCAGCACATTCGTGATGGGATAGGACTCTCCCGTCTCGTTCTCCAGAATGAAAATGTTATTGATCCCGTTCCTGTCCGCGATAAAGGCGATCTCCCGACCGGTCGGGGAATACTTGGGAGACCTCTCATCCGCTTCGTCCATGGTGATGCGTTGCAGGTTCAGGTTGCCTGTGTTCCAGGTATACAGATCCGTATGCTTGTATACGACATTCTGAATCCCGGATGTATCCGCTCCCAAAAGGATACGGCTTCCTCGATCGGACACGAATATCAGCTCCCGGCCGTCCGGGGACCAGGCAGGATCCATGTCGCTATAAATGTCATTTGTCAGGTTGACAAGAGACTGATCCCGAAGATTGAACAGATAGATGTCGGATCTGCCGTCCCTGATTCCCATGAATGCGATCATCAGACTGTCCGGCGACCAGGCCGGCGAAAAGATCCCGTCCAGATTCAGCCTGTAAGTATCCGTGATTTCGCGGTCATGCACATCCAGAATATGCAATGCGTCTTCGGATCCCGCCTTGGATGCGAATATCACTTTTTTTCCATCCGGGGACCAGTCCATGCCGGCCTTGAGCCAATGCAGTTCTTCGAACAGGTCTGAACGCTGGCCCTTCACGAGCCGTCCCATATCCCGCCCGTCCAAAGAGCTCATCAGATAAATGTCCATGTAATCCGTCCGGTCCGTGATATAGGCGATCTTGTCGCCTTTTGGAGACAGGGCGGGGAAGGCATTGAGGAAATGCTCGTTTTTCGAATGATCCGTCAGGCGTTTGGCGATGTCTTCCGGTTCGTCCCTGTTTTGAATGTCCGGCCAATAGACCTTTCGCAGGTATTTTTGCCACCGTTTCGACAATTCCTCCAGATCCAGCCCGATGGCCTGCTTGAAGCCCTCGTCGATATTCCGATGCAGCCGGACTTTCCCCAGGATTTCGCTGACCTTGGGTGCGCCGTATTTATTCGCGATGAAATGAAAGAGGGATTGACCGCCCTTATATACCAGGAAGCCGGATAAATATTCGATGGGAGGGACGTAGCCGTTCATGCTCGCATCCCTCATATACATGTCGCTGTCGCTGTCCCAGCCCAGGCTCTCGTATTCCGCAAGGCCCTCGGCCATCCACAGGGGGATTGAAAAGCGGGCCATTCCGGTGACCACGGATCCGACACCGCCGCCATAAAACATTTGAAACATGACCGCATGGGTTAATTCATGATGAATCACATGCCTGAAATCCTCGAAACGGCCTTGAAAAGGGACGACGATGCGATCCTTGAAAAATTCCGTGAACCCGCCCACCGATTCCTCTATTAATTCGCTTGTCACATTCGTCTGTGTGAAGTCGTTGTGCCCGTTGTAGATCAGGATGGGGATTCGTTTTTCAATCTCATATCGAAAATTCGTTTTCAAGGATACATAGCTGGACTCTGCCACGTCCGCTGCGAATTCCGCCAGTTCCTTGTTGTTATCGTAATAATAAATATCAAAATGCTTCGATTGAACGAATTCCCAGTGGAATTTCTTGTACTGAACCTTGTTCTTCCCGAAATACTGTGGGAAGACAGGATGGATTGAACTAATCAAAAACACCCAAAGATTTATGATGAAGATCGGATTTTGCATGCCTGTTTTTTTCTTCATGAAAATCGCTCCTATCCGAGGATTATGCCGGATTTTTTCCTTGTTTTGACGCTTGATCCGGAAGCATCGTTGACCATCGTTATCTCAATACACGCAAGCACTTGACCTCCATGAATCCCGGAAAAGATGAACCGTTGTTCCGTGCAAGGTCCTTCGCACTGATTTTATAAATCGGATTCATCCTTCCAGCATACGATGCGCCATTTATCATCCGCGCATCTCTTGAATGAAAAAACCGCCCTGCCGGTCAGCATATAATCAGAATCTGTACCCGTGAGGGTTAAATGGTATTCCTTGCCTGCTTCGGCCGTGCCGCTCGTCGAATCCATGGACGCATAAATGGTTGATTTCCAAATCAGTTGAATGACTTGAAAATGGCGGAAAAGACGGCCGGTTGTCCTCAGATCGTCGTTTCTAAGCCAAGAAACGAACATTCCGGATGTGCCTTCGTTGGGATCAAAAAAAACGAACATGAACCCGGTATCCAGCAGGTTGCTGTATAACAGGGAATCCCTGAACGCATAGGCAACCTTGAAGTTCTGGAGAACTTCTTCCGGAGTGGACTGCGCCGTAATGATCAAATCCGCACCCTCCAACTGATTTGTCAATCTGGGCGCAAACGGATTCACGCAACCGGACAAAAGGAAGAACGGTGCAAGAAGCAGGATATATCGCATATTGCCCAGCATTTCGACAGTACGGCCGGCTGTTCGGGAACTCCCGGTTGTTCCATGAGTCTCCTTCATGAACGATTTCTGAATCACGAAAGTTTCTTCCCCAAAAAAATAAAAGGCAGATTTCCTCTGCCTTATTCAATCATTGCGGTTGCCCCTGCAAGCCCGCTTCGTGGACGTGCAGGCAGGCATCGGGTCATTTTCACCTGAAGGGAAAATTCATTCCCTTATTCCATTCTCATTGAAGCTCCCCGTCAATGATCTTCCGGGGAATCTTCGATAGGTATGAAAAGGACTTTGCCCCCCGACCCGCCGTGTGGTATGCGCTCGGGGACAGAATCAAACAACCGATCTCCATTCTTCCGGCCCTTTACTGTCAAGCCGGCCGTGTTCCCGCATCCGCGATCACTCCGTAGGCGGGGTCACAGATTTTTAATGATCGCAGCGCCGAATTCAGAGCACTTCAAACGGGTTGCCCCTTGCATCTGGCGCTCCAGATCGTAGGTGACCCGTTTCTGCTGTATGGTTTTACCAATTGCATTTTTGATCCGGACTGCAGCCTCATTCCACCCAAGATGCTCCAGCATCATGACAGCCGAAAGGATCACAGAGGACGGATTCACCCTGTCCTGGCCGGCATATTTCGGCGCCGTCCCATGAGTGGCTTCGAATATGGCGATGTCGTCGGAAAAATTGGCGCCCGGGGCGAGCCCGAGTCCGCCCACCTGGGCCGCACATGCGTCTGAAATATAATCGCCGTTGAGGTTCGGAGTGGCGATGACGTCATATTCATCCGGTCGGAGAAGCAGTTGCTGGAACATCTGATCCGCGATCCGGTCCTTGATCAGGATCTTCCCTTCCGGAACCTTGCCGTTGTGATTCTCTCCGACTTCCTTTTCCGTCACGATTTGATCCCGAAATTCCTTCCTGGCCAGTTCATAACCCCAGTCCTGGAAGGCACCTTCCGTAAATTTCATGATATTGCCTTTGTGAACCAGGGTGACAGACCTGCGTTTCTGGTCCACGGCGTATTGAATCGCCTTGCGTACGAGCCGCTGGGTGCCGGAAATGCTGATTGGTTTAATTCCCACACCGGAATCAGGCCGTATCGTTTTTCCGAATTCAGCCTTCATAAATTGGATGACCTTCTCCGCATCCGGCGTCCCCTGTTCGAACTCGATGCCGGAATAAACGTCTTCCGTATTTTCCCTGAAAATGACCACGTCCAGCTTTTCCGGCTCCTTTACAGGACAGGGTACGCCATTGAACCATTGAACCGGCCTGACGCATGCATACAGGTCCAGAATCTGGCGAAGCGCCACATTCAGGCTCCTGAATCGCTTGGTCACCCACGGAGAACCGCATTTCACGCATTTTTCCGGCCTCTGCCCGTTCACGTCGTTTTGTTCCGCAGCACATTCGAGGCATACGTATTTATACCCACCGACAGGCGTTGTCAGCGGCCCCTTGATAGCGACCTTGCATTCCCGCACGGCGTTCAACGTGTCCTCTGGCAGCACGGTATCGATTTCATAACGCTGAATGGCTGACAGTCCTGCATAGACGGGGAACCAGATGATCTGCTTTTTCCCGCCGTAGCACTTTTTGACTGCCTCATCCAGTACCGGCTGTGTCGCCTTCCAGATATCGGGGCCTGTTCCGTCCCCTTCAATGAAAGGAATGATGGGTTTGTCCGGAACCGTCGTTTTGCCTTTGGAAACGGAAATGATGTCGCCTTGATCGGGTTTTTTCAGCTTCTGATAACCGGGCATGGCCCCCTCCTTTTGAGTACAGGCTCCTTGATACCACACAGAATAAACTTGCTGGATATGGTTCCGCTGCAGAAAAAATGGCCCCGAAGGTCCAGCGAACGGGGCGGTAGCCCTCTGTCTTTGGGTTTATTGATTGATCTGGCTTTTGGCGTACGCCAGTGATCCGCCTGCATGGATGATGGCGATATCCCTATCCGAAAGAGAATGAGAAACCGGGATTTCGACGCCCCGGGTTTTATTCAGAATGAGTAGCGGTTTTTGAAGCAGATTGCCGACTTTCATTTCCAGAACATCGCCTGCCTGAATATGATCGTATCCTGTTTCCTCCTGGAAAACCAGAGGCAGAATGCCGAAATTGATGAGATTGGCGAGGTGAATGCGCGCGAACGATTTTGCCAGCACGGCCTTGACGCCCAAAGCCATGGGAGCAAGCGCGGCATGTTCGCGGCTGGATCCCTGCCCGTAATTGATCCCCCCCACGATGAATCCTCCGCCGGCTGCCCTCGCCCTCTGTGCAAACGTTGGGTCCACAGCCTCGAAAACAAACTCGGAGATGGCCGGGATATTTGACCTCAGCGGCAGAACCTTGGCGCCTGCAGGCATGATATGATCCGTCGTGATGTTGTCGCCCACCTTGATGAGAACCTGTCCGCCGAGCGTATCTGGAAGGGGTCCCCGGACAGGCAAAGGCTTAATGTTCGGCCCGCGGATGATTTCCACCTTTTCGCCTGAATCTGCCGGTGGGATGATCATGGAGTCGTCCACAGGGAAAAGCTTCGGTATTCTGGGCGGAACAGCCTTTGAACCCAGATCCCTCGGATCTGTAATGCGGCCGGTCAGGGCTGCAGCAATTGCGGTCTCCGGGCTGCACAGGTATACGCCGGCGGATTTGGTCCCGCTGCGGCCTTCGAAGTTGCGGTTGAACGTTCTCAAGGACACGGCATGAGAGGGCGGGGAAAAACCCATGCCGATGCACGGCCCGCATACATTTTCGAGAATGCGGATTCCGGATTGGACAATGGCGTCCCATTCGCCCCTTTCCATCAGGGTACGGACGACCTGACGCGAACCCGGCGCCAGGGCTGCGGAGACATCCGGATGAATACGGCGTCCCCGCACCATACGCGCAATCATGGATAGATCCCGGAACGAGGAGTTGGTGCAGCTTCCCAATGCGACCTGATGCACCTCAGTGCCGCCGAGCTCGCGGACCGGGACGACCTGATCCGGCATATGGGGCTTTGCGATCAGGGGTTCCAGGCTGGACAGATCGATTTCCAAGATTTCATCATATTCGGCACCCGCATCTGCAGAGAGGGGCTGGTACGCCTCCGGTCTTTTCTGGGCCCTGAGAAACTGAAGGGTTTTCGCGTCGCTCGGGAAAATGGAAGTTGTTGCACCCAACTCCGCACCCATATTGGTGATCGTGGCCCTTTCCGGCACATCGAGGCTTTTCACTCCATCGCCAGAATATTCCAGGATTTTGCCTACGCCTCCCTTGACTGTCAGCCTGCGCAATATCTCGAGAATGATATCCTTGGCGGATACAAAACGGTTGAGCCTGCCGGTCAGGCGCACATTGACAACCGCTGGCATGCTTAAATGGAAGGGTTGGCCCGCCATTGAAAGCGCGACATCAAGCCCTCCGGCGCCGATGGCCAGCATGCCGATGCCCCCGGCTGTTGTCGTATGGCTGTCGGATCCCAATAGGGTTTTTCCTGGAATGCCGAACCTCTCCAGATGCACCTGATGACAGATGCCGTTGCCCGGCCTCGAAAAATAGATGCCGTAATGCGACGCAATTGACTGCAGAAACCGGTGATCGTCTGCGTTTTCGAATCCGGATTGAAGGGTATTGTGATCCACGTAACTGACGGCCAGTTCATTCTTGACACGATCGAGGCCCATGGCCTCGAACTGGAGATAGGCCATGGTCCCCGTCGCATCCTGGGTAAGGGTCTGGTCGATGCGCAGAGCCAGCGGGCTTTTCGGACTCGTCGATCCCTCGACGAGGTGTTGCTGTATGATTTTGTGGGTGAGATTGAGGCTCATAAGAAGCGCCGGATGATCATCTTGATGATCAAAGGTTCTTGCGTCCGATTTCCGTCCTGCTTTTCTTGCTACCCAGATGCATCTTTCGCAGAGTCTTCCACACGGCCAATCTGCTGATTTTGATATTCCCGTATGAATCGGTTTGCAAAATTTTCGCGATCTGGGCGGCATTCCAGGAGGGATTCTCGAGAGCGATCTTCCGGATCAACTCATCCAATCCTTTTTCCACCGGTTCGTTGACGGCCGAGGCCTGGAGTTTTTCCTCATTTTCTACCATTTCCAGCTTCTCTTTAACCGCTTCCTCGGCAACAAGGGGCATGTCCCCGTTCCCATGGTCGAAATCACGGACTGCCTGCTCGATCGTATCAAATGCCTTCAGAATGTAATGGAATTCCAGCAATTCGAATACTTCGAAGACATCGGGGATCATCCTGGCCAACTTAAGGTCCCCGCCTCTCTCCCGGATACCCTTGATTTCACTGATGAAAATTCCCCAGCCTGCGCTGGAGATATAATCGACGCTGTTGAGGTCGATGATGATCCGGAAGACGCCTGCTTTCAGCAAACCGTCCAGGGCTCGTTCAAGTTCCGAAGAAGTGGTCGTATCGATGTAACCACCCACCCGGATGATTGAAATATCGCCCTGGGATCCTGTCTTATCCACTGAAACCTGTATGCCTTCCATGCCGTCTTTTCTCCTGCTCGGAACCGCCTTTCAAGGGGCGGACTGCACCCCACTCTCTTTCAGGCGGGGATTTTATACTCTTCCAGTTTTAAATGTAACGGAAATTAGAGAATTTGTCAACCTGTTTCGTGTCAAAGCGTTCTCTGCCGGATCACGCGCTGCATGCGTCTGATCCGTTCGATGATGTCCGTTCTCTCCGGATTTCGCTTCAAAACCTCGCCCCATTGCCAGACTGCCTTTTTATAATCGCCCTGGTTGGCGAAAATGACGCCGAGATTTTCCAGAACCTGCATATTGTCAGGGTCCAGTTCGCGCACTCTTTCATAGGACTTCAAGGCTTTCTCCAGCTGGCCGAGCCTGAAATGAGAATCGCCTAGGTAGAGATGGCCTTCCACGGATTCGGGCCACAATTCGAGTGCCTTTTTGAATTCCTCTATGGCCTTTGCATAAAAACCTTCTTTATAGAACCATTGGCCGGAATCCAGGAACCTCTTCAGGTTGAGCTGCCGCACCTCGATTTTCATGGCTTCCGCTTTTTCATCGCCGGAATCCGGCCCATCCCCGCGTTCAATACCGAGTTCCTTGACCAGGTCCATGAAACCGTTGCTCTCACCGGCCATTCCGGGTCTTGAAAATTCTGATGAACCGGAGCCGCCGATTTCTTCCGACATGAGCGATTCCGCGGCTGAACCGGACAACTGGTCGAGCACCTTCTCTTCATCGCTCACGAACGGGGATCCGGAATCATCTAGAGCCAGAATATCCTCGATATCCATCCAATCTTCCGAACCTTTCCATGATTCATCCGGGGAGGCGTCAAAAGCCGTTTCACCGGTCAACATGCCCATGAACTCGTCTTCACCCCCTGCTGGATGTTCACCTGAAAGATCTGAAAGGCCTCCTGATTCTTCGTCCCGCATTGCTCCCGCGGACACAGCTCCGCCCGAAGCTGCTTCCCGGATCTCAAAAGCATCCTCGAAAAAGAAGTCTGAGATATCCTTTTCCTGTTCTTGGCCTGCGGCGGCCGGAACAGCCTGCTCATCCGATCCCATCCTTTCATCGCCTTCCTCGCCCGCCGCCTTTTGTTCCGGAACAGGTTTCCCGACAGGCCCCCTTTCCGGTTCTTCCGCTTGAGTCAAATCGGGGACCGGCTTTTCAGGAATCTCCCCTCCCGCCGATTTCTGATTTGAAATCCTAACCGCCGAAGACTTTGGGGGCCCCTTTTCCAAGACCGGAGAGCCTGCCCTTTCCCTGCCCGCATGCGCCGGACTTTCGAGTCTCCTCCGTAATCCTTCATCCGATATGATCACTTTGCCATCGAGGGTTAGGAAAGGCGTTCCGGGTGGTTTGAGCCGCTTGCCCCTGGCGCCTCTCTCGACAAAGGCGGCCCGGAGTTCTTTGGTGTTCAGCCGGGATCGGACCAATTCATCGTATATTCTGCTTTCATCGATAGCCGTTTTCCCGTACCGATCCGACATGAGCTCCTCGCTGATCTTCTTGGGACCCCAATCAGGATTTTCCTTGATGATGTTGTAGATTTTCGCCTTGTCTTCGATGCTGATGTGCTTCTCCTCGACTTCCGACCTTTGGATCTGCTCCTTCAGCCCGTCGACTCCGAATTCATCGTACCGCTTGCGATATTTGTAATAGGTCGATGTGGAGACGCCGACTTTCTTGCATGCTTCCTTGACGGACATCCCTTCCTGGAGAATATGCTGCATCAGCCTGGAACGCACGTTGAAAAGGACATCCTCTGCTTTCATTTTTTCCCGGATGGCAACCAGGGTGATATCGTCGCTCTGGGCATAACCGCCCGTGAACATGGCGATTTCCTGGCGTATCTTTTCCACCAGAGGATCCACTTTCAATGCTCCGAATTTCCGGATAATGGAAAGGAACCGTTCTTCCCCGTAACGGTCCCTGTGCGTATTCATGGCCTCGGTGATACCGTCCGTATAAATCAGAAGAATATCGTCTTCCCTGAGCTGGATATTGTCCGATTCGATGGATCTGCGGAACAGGGTCCGGTCCGGAAGATTGATGCCGATCGGAAATCCCTTGGGATTGAGATAATAGCTTTTCTGTGTTTTCCCCCTGTACAGAATCATGGGGTTGTGCCCGGCACTGGCATAATTGATGGTCCTGCGCTTGGAATCCAAAATGATGTAAAAAACGGTGACAAACATTCCTCTTTTCATGTCGTTGAGGACAAAGTCATTGACCCTGGACAGCACATCCGCAGCGTTCTTGTTGCCCCTCGCCTCGGTTCGCAAGGCAGTGCGGATCATGGTCATGATCAGAGATCCGGGCACGCCTTTGCCGGATACGTCCGCGACGACGATCCCCAGCGCGTCCTTGTCCACCTCGACAAAATCGAAATAGTCTCCCCCGACTTCCTTCGCGGCCTCATAATAAGAGGCAATTTCATATCCCTCGATATCGGGGAACTTGGAAGGCAGCAGGGTGTGCTGGATTTCCTGCGCGACCTGCATTTCTTTTTGAAGCCGTTCCTGTTCCGCCAGGTTTTCCTGGGATTTTCTGAACTTTTCCGTGATGTCGTTGAAAGCCATCGCGATTTCGCCGATCTCATCGGAGCCGTCGAACTCCATTTCATCCTGCACTTCGCCGTGCCCGAGCGCGCGCACCCATTTTGCCAGCCTCTTGAAAGGGCTCATGGTGAGGTAGACCAGCCCGAAAATGCCGGCATATCCGATGACCAGTGCAAGCAGCGTGCTTCCCAGGATACGGCGCCTGGAGGCGTTTATCCTCGAATCGATATGGGACTTGTCCAGGAGGATATGGATTGTCCCGAGAGGAGCTGTCGTCTCGTATACCCTGTTCCACGCGGGCATAGAGACATCATAGACCCATTTCCCCTTCGTCTTTTTGGGCCACTGGTAGACCAGCTGCCCCTGGACCACGTGATAGAGATCGGAGATTTTATAAGTTCGTATGTTGGGGGCGCTGGAGCGCGCCCCGGCAGGCTCTCTGAAGACCGCAAAAGCCGCATCCGTTCCCAGTACGGCTGCTCCCTGTATCGCGTTCAGGCTGTCGAGGACCAATACTTCGGCTACCCAGGGCGTATTGTCGTCATGGAACGTCTTGGAGATCTGGAAGAGATCGGCAAAATTGGATTTCGCCAGATGAATCAGAGCCTGGTCGGCCAGAGTCCTCGCCAGGGCATTGCCGCGCTGGAAAAATTCTCCAACCACCCTTCCACTCAGGCGGTTGTAATTCCATATGGCCACGGACAGCACAAGGGCTGTGAAAACGACGGAAGCGATCAGGGAAAACCTGGTTTTCATCGTGAAGGCCAGATCCGGGACCGCGATATTGACTCTGGGGGTTCTGGACCGGCTCTTGGTCAACCGGAGCTCATTCCCCTCCTCCGTTTTCCGGTAATCAATCGTATCGATCACGCGCCGGATGATGAAAATTCCAAGCCCGCCCTTCTTCCCGATCTCGACATAACGCTTCAAATCCGGATCCTGCACGTTGCGCAGGTCGAATGCATGGCCTTGATCGATCAGCGAAACGGTGACGGTCTTCTGCCGGATGATCATCCGGACTGTGATCTCGCCCGGCCAGTCCCTGTACGCATGGCGGATGATGTTGGTGCCCGCCTCGTCGATCGCCAGTTTGAATGCATTGATGACTCTTTCAGAGACACCGAATTTCCTACCGAACTGCGTGATGGCGTCCCGCATCTGTCCGAGATAATCGATCTCGGCAGGGAATTTCCATTCCCCCTTTTTAACTCCTCTGAACATGGATGGCCGTCAGTTCCTCATGGTTTCCGATATATTTCCAGCTTATCTTTCGCCGTCTGTATGGCTTCCAGCAATTTGATGTTGTGCGGCTCTTTCTTCAGCGCCTCCTGCCAGATATTCAGGGCATCCTCGTACTGGCCCTTTCGGTAAAACTCCAGGCCCTGCTGGAATTGCCTGAGGGCCTCCCCCTGAAGCTCGCTTTGGGCATTCGAAGTCTTCGCCGCGGACCTGGCCACTGCGTTCCGGTACAGATCCTGGGCGCGGCCATCATCGGGTCTCGCATCCACAGCCTTTTTCAGGAATGCGGCTGCTTCATCGAACCGCCCCTTCTGATATCGCTGCAGCCCCGCTTGATAATTGGAGATGAAATCCACTGTCCTGTCCAGACCGCGTATTTCCGTGTCAATCCTGGATTTGAGGACAGGATCCCCTTCGGACTGCACCCTTGCCTTTTCAAGTACCTTGTAGGCCTCTGAGTGTTTTTCCTGTGCGATCAGGCGCCTGGCTTCCGCAACGGAGGCGTTGACTTTCCTCTCGAGTTCGGTTTTCGCGCTCTGGATATAATTCTGAATCTGCTGGTTCCCCGGATCCTTCTGCAGCGCCTCCGTCCATTTCTCAATGGCCCGCTGGAATTCCTCCTTCGACATGGCTTCCAGGCCTTCGTTGAAACGCTGATTGATGAAGACGTTGTCGAGCTCCCGCTGTTCCCTTTCCCGGGCCGCCTGGACCAGCTCATCCTCCCGCTTCTTGAGAAGCGCCTGTTCGTTTCTGCCCGTCTCGTCCAGAAGACTTTGAACTTCCTGATTGGACGGGTCATCCCTCAGGGCGCGACCGAACTCGAGCCTTGCATTGAAATACTCCCCGGCCTCCAGATACTTTTTCCCGGCCGAAATGCACTCCTGTATCCGTACCCTTCGATCCGCTTCCACTTGTTCCTGGGTTCTTCTCTGTATTTCCTGCTGCTTCCGGAGTTCCGCAAACCGGATCTGCTCGGGGATGCTTCTGCCGATATGAAAGACAAGCGAAAAACGGTGGCTCTGTGGATGCAGGCCCTTGTCACCGAATTGCCTCGCGGCATAGTCCAGCTGTACGCCTTTCAATCTCAATCCGCATCCAAAGGTCATCCTGTCGTTGTCATACCCCATCCTGAGGCATGCCAGTTTTTGAAGCCTGTATTCGATGCCGGCATGGAAACGCTGCTCGGCAAATTCAGGTTTCTCATAATCCGCAAGCAGCATCAGTCTGTCCGCCCCGTTCCGGAGGAAAAAACCCTTGGCCAGTCCGGCACGAAGGCTCCGGGGCAGGGATTTCTGCGACTGCGTCAGGTTCATGCGGCTGACCACATTGAAATAGGCGCATCCGATGTACAAATTCTTCAACAATCCGTCATCCGCTTGAAAACGGTAATGAACGCCGATGTCCAGACCGAAGCCATTGTAGGAATCCATTTCACCATAGACCTGCCGATGGGCGCTGAATCCCGCGCCCATGGAAAAACCTCCCGCCAGCGGGGTCGCATAGGCAACTGAGAACTGGCCCCACCACCATCCGAATTCCCCCATGCGCATGGGCACGCCCTGTACATATTCCCACTGGGAAATCCCGCGTATCCCGATGTAGTTCACGCCGACGCCCATGGTGCCGCTGTTCAGGGTCGGATGGACATATCCCAGTGAATGATACTGCACCCCCTCGGAAAAGGACGTGTAGCTGAGCCCGAAACGCTTCTCCTCCGAAACGCCCATGGCTCCCGGATTCCAGAAAAACGCGGTGGGGTCGTCGGGAAAGGCAGCGGCTGCGTTTCCGAGGCCCATGAATTTCGCCCCAACCCCGATTGCAAAAGGCGTTTCGAGCCCTCCACCGCCTTGTGCGGAAAGTTTCGGGACGAATGCCAGAATCCCGCAGCAACAAACGATGAGGCTGATGACCTTTGCCCTGCGGAAAAGGTTTTTTTCAAGTGAGCAATTGAAGCGACCCGCCGCAAGCGGCGGGGATTCTTCGATCTGTAAGGGCGAAAACATTTGGATTCGCTCGCTTACCCCGCGGCAAGCCTTGGGGAATGCGCCCGCTGTCAGATTCAAAATCACCTCATGACTGCAATTTTGTTTTTCAAGACCTTACCCGGACCTGTTTCCATCATCAAAAAATATACGCCGTTCAAGACCTGCCGGCCTTTATCGTTGGCCCCATCCCAGTGTATCTCGTGAGATCCGGCTTGTCCCATGGGATCGGAAGCTGCAAAATTCCGGGACCATACCAGGTCTCCGACCAGCGTGAAAATCCGGAGGGAGACAGGAGCGTTTTCATCCAGATAATAGGTGATGGTGGTTGTCTCCTTCCCGGTCTTTCCGAACGGATTGGGACAATTCCAGAGCAGGGGTTCATTCTCCGGATTGTATATTTTTTTGGCAGCCGACTCGATCGGTTCCAGGTCCTCCCCGGAAGGTGTCTGCACCGGGACGGAGCGCCGCGTATAGGCGTCCCTGGCTGCGACATGACTGCTCCCGCCGAGCCCGACCCTGAAATAATCCGTGTTCGCCTGGGCCGCCACGTCTCCAATGACCACCAATTCGATGAATTCATCGACCGAGATGTTGACATCATCTAGCGGAATCACAACCGGATTCACGCCCGGCAGATGGCTCAGCGAACCGAATACAAGCGTAGTATCTTTTTTGTTTACGATCCGGATCGCTTCAAGGCCGTCTCTCGGGTTTATTTCTTCGCCGTTGATATTGACCACGTTCAAGGAGATGCTCTCGATGTCGATGTCATGATCACCGCCCAGTCCACGATTTTCCAGCTTCAGTGCGAGAAGGCGGACATTCTTTTGTCCGGGGATGAGCGTGGGGGATCCTTCCGACGGTACAGTGGTGCCTGACACGGCAAGCCAGGCGCCGACCAGGGTCACGGCAACGGAAGGATTCTCGGGCCTAATTGCCGCTGCCGTATTGGTATTCTCGTCATGCGGAACCTGATCCCATTGAGCACGGATGCTGACCGCAGCGCTGTTCGGGTTGACGGGCGCGGTGATCGACCAGACGGCTTCCCCTGATTGAAGGATCTTGGTCGTCGGATCTTGTGTCAGGTATCCCTCCGGAAGCGGTAGGAGGGAAACCGCGGCGATTCCGATCGTGTCTGCCTGGCCGTTGTTTAATACGCGAACCCGCACCTGAAATTCCTGTCCCAGAGAAACCGTCCCGAACAGGGCCGCTTCCTCCGGGGCCGTAATATCCATGATCATGGAAAGCTCGGCCTTCGCGATCGTCTGGACGACCAACAACTGCGTCGGGGCAGTGATGGGCACATCCGGTTGAAGGGCGTCCACCCCCCAGGTCATGACGCGGATGGTGTCATCCGGCGAGGCAAATTCCGGTGTCAGAATCTGCCAGAAAATTTCACCGGAGGAAACCCTCTTCTCCAGATTGTCTGCGGTTTGAAATCCGGAAGGCAGTTGAATCCGGCTGGTGATGTCCGTCGCATTGTCCCAAGTGACCGCGGCCCGGACGACGATGGCCTGGCCTGTAGAGAGAGTCCTGTCCGCCGCTCCTGCCGGGGATGTGATTGAAAGAGCCGTCTGAATCCGGCTGGATATGATGGACACCTCTGCATAGACAGTCTGAACATCGACGAGTGCGGGGGTTTTCGTGTTCCGCTGGCTGGGTATCCGCTCCAGTACAACGATGATCCGCTCCTGGTCCTTGGCCGTGCTCGGAGCCTGAATCAGCCAGGAGGCTGGTTCTTCCAGACCGATGGAAAGGGTGTCGCTTTCGGACAACAGACTGAAATCCTTCGGCAGCTTGATGCGGACGCGGCCCTTGTCCGCCAGAGAGGCCGAACCGGTATTCTCAAGGGATACGGAGAGTGTGAATTCCTGGTTGAGCGAGTAGACGCCGCCGGCCGGATTCAGCTCCGTCGACATGCTTATCTTGGCGGGTTCCTGAATGATCACCGTCGCAGTGGCGTCCTCCGCCGGTCCGATGGGCGCCTTCAGTCCCGAACCTTCGTATAGGGCATCCAGAATGGTTGCCGTGAAGGTTTCAGGGAAAGCCTCCTGGTTCATGGCGGTGACCGAATACCAGATCGAATCCCGCATCGACGGCCTGAGAAGGGATATCGGACTCACCTGATTTTCGATGACTGAGGATCGATCCGATTCAAGCCGGATTTGAATGTTCTTCAAGGTATTTCCGAGCCCGTTGTGAACGATGACCAGCACCTGGAAGCCCTGTCCCTTGTTGACAAATCCGTTCCCCGCTTCTGTCATGTTCAAGGTCTTGACCTGCGTGGAAATGATCCGGAATTCCTGGACATCCACGACCGTGACCCTGGCTTCATTCGTACCGGGATGCCTGGTCTTGTCGTTCCGATCCGTGCCCTGGATCTGAGCTTGAATGAGAACCTGACCGCCCAGACGGCCGGTCGAGGTGACGGTATAGATCAACGTATCCGTGACCCCGGGCCGCAAGGCCAGGCCTCCCTGCTTCAACCCTGTCGGTGCAACGACGCCATAGTCGGACCTGGGCAGGCCATCGATGCTGAACCGGATATTTTCTGCCTTCGGCGCATCCAGATCCAGGACGGCACCGCCGGAATTGGTCACCGGAACCCTGATTTTCCAAGGATCCGCCTGCCCACCCAACAGGCTTGTCCTGGAGGTCGATAGGGGGCCCACATGGAAGTTCACAGGATTCTGGATGATCGCACGCGTGCTGTCATCCGGTGATTCCTCGTCCACGATCAGGGCGCCCGTGTTTTCGGCAAAACCCTCCGCTTCGATCTGGAAGATCTCCTGGCTCTTCGGGAGTAAAGCGGCGGTTCCTGTATACAGCAGCTGTACAGTTTCTCCGCCGGGCAGGACATCCACATTTTTCTGGACCGGAAATACGGATTGCCCGTTGGACTCAAGCTGGATCTGCAGGTCCCGGATGGCATCTGCGCCTGTATTTTCGAGAACCGCTGCAATGGTGAAGGGCTGCGAAACATTCACATAGGGGGCATTGGGGGCATTGTTTTTGACACTCTGAATCCGGAGCTGGGCGGGAAATTCGATTGTCAACCGGGCACTGCCCGAGCCCTGTGTATGGATACTGATTACCCGGCCCGTGTTGATTTCCCTTCCAGAAAGAATCATGTTTACGGTGCAGGCGCCGACGGAATTGGAACCGGTTTTTTCCACGATATATGTCAGGGTATCCGTGGAATAACCGGCGAGATGCCAGGATCCGTTCCGGAACGCGGAAGGCCTGGTTACAATCCATCCCGACCCCAGATCGAAAGAGATGTTGGTCTTCGACAGGCTGGAATCCACAAGAACCGTGCTGCCGCCTCGGTTGGCAATCACGGCAGCGATATGCCAGTTCTCCTGCTGACCCGATGAAACTTCGTTTTGCGAGGGGAAAAGGCCGACAATGGACAATTGAGAAGGACTCTGCGCATCCAGGTAAGTCAGCGTATCGGCAACGAGTGTTCCTCCCGTCCCGGTGTTCTGCAGGGAAATTTCTCCTTTGATGGTCAAGGCGCCGGATTGGCGCCCGGTCCTCGGGATGCGAACCAGCAGAGAGTCGGTCGTGCCGCCGTACAGGGTATCACTCCAGGTACCGAGGAAAATGTCCGTGTAAAGAACCTGATAATCGCTCTGAGGCTGGCCGTCGACGAAAAACCGAAGCACAAGGCTGTCCAGAACTGCATCTGCGCTTCCCAGATTCTGGATATTCATCTTGATGAACCAGTTCAACGTCTGATCGGTGGTGACGGAATGGATCGGCGTGCTCATGTTGGCTGCGACTGCCTGGAATTTTTTGATTGCAATACCGGGCGCCGCTATCACTTGAAAGCTGTTGGACACACCCGAAGGGATCGGCAGGGAGGCCCCCGTTTGCGAGGCCGTGATCGTGTTTGCAGACCTTGTCCCGTATACGGTCACCCCGCCGGACCATTGTCCCGAAACGAAGGAACCGCTCACTTTCGGCTGAATCGTTCCGGAAAGATCTGACAGGTCCACGGTACCGGTGAAGTCTGTTGCCGGGTTGTTATATTCATCCCGGGCGGTCACGTGAAGGGTGAACGGCCCCCCGTCCACCTGGATGCCGACCTGAGCGATGGTAAAATGATGAACCGCCCCGGCTTTCATATTGAAAAAATTGGAAAGCCCCTCCTGTCCGCTTCCGTTATCCACCCGGATACGGATATCGTTAGCGGCGCTGGACAGGCTGACGAGTTGCGTCAGGACGCCGTTGTTAAATGCAGTGCTGTTCTTTGGTATGATGGTATGGGTATCATCGTCCAGGTTGACGATTCCCGTGAATCCGGTTGCTGTGTTTCCGTATGCGTCTTTCGCGGTCAGGGTCAGGGGGAACGGCGTGCCTGCAGTCTGCGGGCTCGCAATCATTCCGATCTGAAAAGTGTCCACAGGCGCCGCTATCACGTTGAAGGAGTTGGATGTCCCGCTTTTCCCGCCGCCGGTGACTGTGAGGGAATTGGAGGTCTGGGATTTCAGGATGACCACGGAACCGCTCCATTGCCCGGCCGAAAAAGTGATCTGGGTGTTGTTATTCGTGGCTGTTTCATCAGCCAGGCTCGCCGTCCCGTTATACGTTGTCACCAGGTTTCCGTTGGCGTCCCTCGCCGCAATGGAAACCGCGAAAGACGTTCCGGCCAGTTGCGTGGCTGGAATGGATGAGATGACAAAATGGTCCACTGCGCTGGGTGTCACGTCAAAATCATTCGATGTTCCGGCCTCACTGCCGCCTGTTCTGATGACCTGAATCCTGTCGTTGGTTTGAGCCTGGGGGATGATGACATTCCCTGTCCATATTCCGTTATTGAAGGCAGAGCTGGTCGACGGGTTGATGGACCCGGATCCCGAATGCGTGATGGTGACGGTGCTGGATGCCCCGTTAAATCCAGTCACCGTATTCCCGTTCGCATCCACCGCAGTCACACGTATCGAAAACGGCATGCCTGTGGCCTGATCGGGGATGTTCTCTATCTCGAAATGGTGTAAGGCATTGGGAACGACATTGAAATAATTGGTAGTCCCTGAATGGCCGGATCCATCGCTGACCGTGACGGCGACGTCGATCGCCGCCCGGTTGATGGTCACGGTTTGAACACGCACGCCGCCGGAAAAAGCGCCGCTCGTCGCCGGACTCACAGTGACGGTCGGGGATTGTATGGAAACCGTGCTGGTGAATCCGGTCACCGTATTGTTGTACGCATCCTTGGCTGTGATTGTCATGGCAAAGCCGGAGCCGGCTGTTTTCGGGCTGGACAGATTGGCGATATCGAAGCGGCTGAGGGCTGCTGGATTCACATTGAACGAGCCGGATTGGCCGCTTTTCCCGAGAGCCGTCACGGTCAGATAGTCTCCTGTCCGGGCCTGCGTCACCGAAAGAGCTCCGCTCCAGACGCCGGCGGTGAAGGTCACCTGCTGGATGCTGAGCGTGCCCGTCAGGTCCGCAATATTCGCTGTGCCGTTGAATGCGGTGACGGTGTTGTTACCGGCATCCTGCGCAGTGATGGTCAGCGAAAAGGCGGTCCCCGCTGTTTGGCCGCTTCCGATCGAGGAAAAGACAAAATGATCAACGGTGCTGGATATGATGTTGAATGGATTGGAAATTCCCGAATGCCCGGCGCCGTCTTGAACCGTTATCTGATCGTTGGACTGCGTCTGGGAAATGGATACCGTGCCGTTCCAGGCACCGTTGGAAAAATCCGTGCTCACCGCCGGCGTCAGGACACCGGTACCCGAATGGGTCAGATTCACACGCATCCCGGGACCGCTGAAAGAAACCGCGCGATTTCCGTAAGCATCCAGTGCTGTCACGGTTATCAAAAAGGACCTTCCGGCCGACTGATCGCTGATGCTTGAGATGGAAAAGCTGTTCACGGATGCTGCAATGACGTTGAAATATCCGGTCGTTCCGTTCTGACCGCCGCCGGAAGCCAATATCCGAATGTCGGTTTCGGCATCCGTGATCAACACATTTCCGGTCCACGTTCCTGCCGTGAAAGACGATGTGATGTTGGATCCCGAACCCTGTATGACAAGTGTGCCGGTCGGTTCGGTCAGTATCACCGTACCCGTGAAATCATTCTTGTCATTTTCATAAACGTCCTTGGCCGTGATGCTCAGGCCAAAAGGAACACCGGCTGTTTTCGGACTGGCAACCTCGCTTATTTGGAAATAGTCCAGCGCCGCCGGCGCGATGGCGAAAGCTGCGGAAGTGCCGGCTTTACCGCCCGATCTGGCGGTGATCGTATTACTGAGCCTGGTTTTTGTGATTGTGACGTTCCCGTTCCAAAGTCCGGCGGTGAAATTGGTCGTTTGAACAGGGGTAATCGTACCCGTCTCGTCACTGAGATCCGCAACCGAAGTAAAAGAAGTCACCAGATTTCCGTACGCATCCCTTGCTGCCAGATTCAGCGTAAAGGAATTTCCCGCCGTCTCCATAGCCGCCATACCGGAAACATCCAGGTGATCCAGGGGGCCCGGTGTCACAGTAAATACAGCGGATGCCCCGCTTTCGATATCCACACCAGCATTGTCCTGTGTGGTGATCGTCACCGTGAAAGCGGACCCCGCAGTCTGACTGTTGGTCACATTGGCGATGCGCAAAGTCTCCGTTTCCCCTCCCGGCTGATCGGTGCCGCCGCTTCTCGTAATG
>Ga0233423_10000236_pt1 | contig 31865 bp, 19 predicted proteins | sample Watercolumn_Mata_FD_180713 | JGI IMG/M metagenome (GOLD analysis project Ga0233423, IMG submission 180713) | Freshwater microbial communities from Lake Matano, South Sulawesi, Indonesia - Watercolumn_Matano_2014_112_MG | ecosystem: Environmental > Aquatic > Freshwater > Lake | place: Indonesia... | reverse complement strand
TGGAGAAATGATAGTCAATTCCAAGATACTCAACAACACTCGTCATGAATTCAGGAACAAAAATGAGCACCTTATCCATTAAAAAGAAAACAAACATAATAAGTAGGCCCACTATAAAGGCTACAATCTGGTTTTCTGTGAGACTTGATGCCAATAGTCCGATCGCTACATACACTCCCGCCATTAAAAGTAATCCGATGTAGCCGCCAATAACCGGACCATGGTCAATATTGCCAAGGAAGGCGACAGTAATATAATAGAGTAGCGTCGGTGTTAGGGCGATACCTATAAGCATCCAGGCTGCAAGAAATTTTCCGATGACAATTTCCCAATCGTGAAGTGGTTTTGTTGTAAGCAATTCTATTGTACCGGCTTTCTTTTCCTCTGCAAGCAATCGCATGGTGATGGCAGGTACCACAAATAAAAAGACAAGTGGAATCCATTCAAACATTAAACGTAGCGACGCAATATTGATCAGGAACATGCTACTGGTATAAATCCACCCAACTATCCCGAGAAACACGACAATTACCACGTACGCCACTGCCGAGTTGAAATAGGAACGAATTTCTTTTCGAAAGATCGTTCCCACGTTAGCAAGTTTACTGAACTGCTTAATTAAGCTATTGATGTCCATTTTTGCTGTCATACTTATTATCCGTTATAACGAATTTTTCAATTTGTTGTAAGTTTATGGAATACTTCTTCTAGACTTGTTGCTTTTCGGGACATTTCCAATAAAATCCATCCTTCTGATACCGTTCTGCGGAAAATTTCTTCCCGAATATCGCTCCCTTTCACCGTATGAATAGCAAATTTATGACGATCGCCTTCCTGACCTCCATATTCAACAGATTCCACCTGTGCGATTTCTTTGAACTTAGGATAAATATCGGTCATGGCATTAGCAACGTTTGCTTTTAATTCAAGTGATACCTTTTCAGAGCCACGGAAATCCTGTTGTAATTGTGATAATGTTCCATCTGCAACAATAATTCCATCGTTGATAATAATAACGCGGTCACAAGTTGCCTGTACTTCTGAAAGGATATGTGTAGACAAAACCACCGTTTTAGCTCTTCCAAGTTGGCGTATTAGATTTCTGATTTCGACAATCTGGTTTGGATCCAATCCACTGGTTGGTTCATCCAAAATGAGTACCTCGGGATCATGAATCATTGCCTGAGCCAAACCTACACGCTGGCGGAAACCTTTAGAAAGCTCACCAACATCCTTGTGTCTTACTGTTGCAATCCCGCAGACATCAATCATTTCTTTTAATCTGCTTCTGAGCAGAGAATCTTTCAATCCATGAAGCTTGGCAGAGTATTCGAGATATTCTACGACGTTCATATCGAGGTAGAGAGGATTCATTTCAGGCAGGTATCCAATCTTTTTTCGAACCTCCAATGAATGTTCGGCTATATCGAATCCTTCTACTTCCACCTTCCCTTCTGTCGGTGGCATATAGCATGTAATGATTTTCATCGTAGTTGTTTTCCCGGCACCATTTGGGCCGAGAAATCCGAGAATTTCGCCTGTTTTCACATCGAATGAGATGTTATCTACTGCCTTCTCGGTGTCGTAGAACTTTGTAAGATTTCTGACTGCAATTGCCATAGTATTTTATGTGTTGTTACGGGAATATGAACTTATAAAGCGGAATATTTTACTGAAAATGTGCCATTTTTTCAAGAACAAATCTAGAGATTTTTATCCTTCGTATTTTTAAACAAAAATTACACGAATCGTAGTAGACGTAATATAGAATTCGAGGGTTCCCAAAACTTTGAAGAAACATCTAACTTTTTTAAAAATATCGATTATTGACAATGGCCAATGCTTAAGTTAGATTTTGTGCAGAATGAAGACAATAATAGGAGCTCTTATGCGAATACGGACTTTTTTATCTTTTTTCATCGTTTGTTTTAACGTAGCAATTGCACAAAAAACACTGCTTGAGGTAGCCAGCCCTCAAAATCCGCAACATGATTCAAAACCAAATAATGATTCGGTACCAAATGTATATACAATTAATAGTCAATTTAACCAGGTATTTGTACTGCGCTTGAAATATCAGACTGATTTACTGAAAGGCGTAGAAAGTGTAATAAAAGAAAAATCGATTCGTAACGCGGTTATTCTTTCTGGAATCGGCTCTGTACGTAATTACCATTTCCATACAATTGCTAACCGCACATTTCCAACAAAAAATATATTCGTAAGGGATTCAACTGCGCCTGCCAATATCACCGGCATGAATGGATATGTCATAGACGGACGGGTGCATGCTCACGTCACTTTTTCGAATGAAGAGCATGCTTTCGGCGGCCACTTGGAATATGGCACCGAAGTATTCACTTTTGCCGTTATTACAATTGGAGTATTGATTGATGGAACTGATTTACGCTCTGTCGATGATAAGAACTATCGATAAGAGAACTGCAATATCTGATATATGATAAAAAGGAAACAAAACTATGACGATTCAGGACAAACCATATGTTGTAGAGTATTATTATAAAACCAAGTGGGGCTACGCCGATGAATTCTTTCGGTTATTCAAGAAAAATCATTATCCAGTTCTTAAAAGACAAGTTGAGTTAGGCCGACTTTTATCGGTTTCGGCTGTTCAGCCACGGTTTCATGGGACGGAAGATGGACGGTGGGACTATCGGGTAACACTTGTCTGGAAAAATGCTGCTACAACAGACGATGGATTCAGCGAGGAAGAAATCAAACAACAATTATTCCCAGATCAAGAAACATTCAAGAAGGAAGAACAACGAAGATTCGAGATTTTAGCAGCACATTGGGATTTGCCGGTAATCGATGTTGAATTAGAGTCGAAAAATTAGCGACAGTCCGTTGATTGATCGACACTAAAAGGTAAATATCCGATATCATTCGCAGTATATACTCGGTAAGATATCGGATATTTTTCTCTTTCATTTCTAATTTTTTAAGCAGAAACGAAATGGGATAGCAACCCAAATCTGAACAGGTTTGCCATTCATTAATGCAGGTGTAAATACCCACTTCTTTGCTGCTTCGAGCGCTGGTTGGTCAAATATTTCGTCGCTTGATTTGGCTAGTAGCGTCTTCTTAACTCTTCCTTCCTTGTCCAACAAAATTTTTACTGTAACACTTCCTTCTAATCCAATACGTTTAGCAATATCGGGATATTCAGGAATTGGATGGATTACTACTTGAGGATCTGTGGTAATACAAACATATTCATCCGGTTTAGGTTCTTTTTCTTCATTAGGATAATAGGATTCATCAATTTTTATTTCACCTTTTTCCAATTCACTCCACTGTCGATTTGCTATATTTCTTAGGTCAATCTGATTAGCAAATGTTATATTAGAATCTACCTCAAAAATCGGTACAGGTACTGGTACACCAAAATTATACTTTTCTGGGATAATGGGTTTAATTCCAGTCTCAATGTTAGGAATTAACGGTGGCTGAAATATTTTTGTTATATCGATAGATATTCCACCTTTATCTTTAATTGTTGCAATTGGAACTTGAGTTAGCCATTCATAAAGGTGATATGTACCAAAAACCATAAACTGTATTGAAACTGCTATTAGCAACGCCAGCGACATCGAACGGTGATAGTACCAACGCAATTCCTGGTATCCGTATGGGACTGAAGTAATTAGCGTTTTCATGGCGGTCTCTCCTTTCCTATTTGAATGTGGAAGCTATTCTTTGTATCATTTTACTGCGTTCTCCATTCACCTTCTACTCATATATGACATAAATAGACGAAAGGTAAATGCAAACACCATTTTTCTTTCTGAATAATGACACAAAGCTTATTGATGCAATACGACACGGAAGTGAAGAAGCCCTGGTTGAACTTTTCCACCAAAACCGACGAGCGATTCATTCGCTTGTATGCCGAAATCAAGGATCGGAGGAAGATGCGGAAGATATTCTTCAGGAAGCTTTGGTTATTCTTTGGGAAAATATTCAAAAAGGCACGTTTGAATATCGCGCAAAATTAAGCACTTACATTTATGCAACAGCAAAAAATATTTGGTTTAGGCGGCTTGCACAACACAGAAGGGAGGTTCGGACTTCTGAGGATGCACTCAATGTTGCCGTTGAGGATCCGACTCCATTGGAGGAACTTGAAGCGAACGAGCGAACATACGCTGTTCAGAAGGCGATGGAACAGATTGGAAATCCATGCCGCGAGTTACTTCTCCTTTTTTACTGGGAAGAGCAATCGATGGAAGAAATTGCTCTAAGACTCGGATTTGCCAACGCCGACACAGTCAAATCGAAGAAGTACCAATGCAAGAAATTACTTGAAAAATTGGTCAAGAATTTGCTTGGAGATACGTAATGAACGAATCTAAATCAAAGCACTGGGCATTAGAGGGCGACAATGTCGAAGCGTATGTAATGCATAGGCTCGATGAAAAACTTATGCAGGAGTTCAGTTTACATCTTCAACAATGTCGAAAATGCCGGTCGAAAGTACAACAGGAAAAGGATATTCAAGTTGGGATTCGACGATTTGGTCGATGGGAAATTAAGCATCGGCTCCAACAACAAATAAGACGCGACCGGAACAGACGCTTTGAATGGACACAGGTTGCAAGCGTTGCAGCTGCAGTAGTAATTGTAGTGGTGGCTGTTTTCACTCTCCGATGGTACACAGATATTGGACAACATAAAACAAAAAGCCGTGAGATTAGTATAAAGCAAGATGATGTCTCACAGCGTCCTTTATGGATTACAGGCAGAGTGATTATTCAGAATCGCACTTTCAAAGGCACAATTTCTGAACAAATATCATCTTTCAATATTACGCAAGGAAACATTACCAAAACAATTTCTATCCGGCATGCACAGCTTACAGATCTACCGCCATCATTACGCACGAATGATGAATCTACTATTCAAACTTTATTCGAAAAAACATCCAAGGGATTACGGTTAACCCTGTATGCCGATGTTCCAGAGCAAACTTTAAAAACTGGTGTTGAAGTGATATCAGCTGAGTCTTTGATTGTCTACTTCAGGGATAAACAAATTGCCTATCACATACCAGGTGGATGGGTTGGAATCACGAACTGACTCAGACACCAAGTAACTGTCAGACACTTTTAAAGTGTCAGACAGTTAGGTCAGACCCAGAACTCGCTTCGGATACTTTCAAGCATTATTTCGGAGAACTTCCTAAACTCAGTGCTGTCTTTAAATTTTGAATAAATCGTTGAATTCTTCTTCCAAGCATCTAATGATGAATCAAGAAGAATCTTATAGCTTGAGTGTGGCCAACTTTCCATTTGATTCACAATTCCAGCACGCACTGGATTTTGATGAATATAAGAGACTAACGTTAAAAAATATGAATCATCGGAAATCTCAATAACTTTAGTGTGAGGTTGAAATAGACTACCCTGTCGTTTCGATTGAATGTTTATTGCCTTAGTATAACTACTCAGGAGAATTGCAATTGCTTTTCTTGCTCCACCGAGATCGGTTGAAAGAAATCTTACTAGAAAATGGAAATGCGTTGGCATCAGACAGAAAGCAATTGTTTCAAAGAAAGGATCGCAATGCTGCCGAAATTTTTTAAGGAAATATCTGTAGTTCCTTTCCTGTTTAAAAAGCAATTCTCGATTATTTGAACGATTGTATAAATGGTAGTATTTACCTTCTTCGAAGAGCATACGATTTCAAAAACCCTAACTAATTAGCCCACTATCAGACACTCTTAATCAACCAAACACCCATATCAACTCAACTGTCAGACACTAGCCAACCAAGCACCTCAGACACCCTTTGCTAACTGTCTGACACCTTCAAGGTGTCGGACAGTTGGTCACTTCGTTGTCATTACAAACACGCCATCCCAATCGGCAGGAGGTGGAGTAATCTGGTACAAGTTTGCACGCTCGGTGTAAATTTGCGCAACATAACAGGTCTCATCCAATGTGAACGCCTGCTGGAAGTATGCAATCGCTTCCTCCCATTTACGGGCGCGATACAGTTTGAGTCCTTCGTGGTACAATTCGAGTGACTGTTTTTGGTTTTCGGTCATCTGCATGTCCGATGTGCCTAGTAATTCAAACACTTTCACCGGTTCGTTCTTGCCCTTCACTTTGATCAGATCGAGTTCACGCGTGATCACTTTTCCTTTTACATGCGAATAGGTGAAATCGCTAATCATGATATGCGATTGATACTGCTTATTAGCTCCTTCAAGGCGCGAGGCAAGATTGACGCTATCGCCGATTACTGTATAATCGAATCGATCTTTGCCACCCATATTTCCCACAATCATAATACCGGTATTGATACCGATTCGGACTGCCAACGGAGGTTTCTTTTCTTTCTCCCATTTCGGTCGAAGAACCGCTAAACGTTTTTGCATTTCGAGGGCAGCAAGACATGTCCGATAGGCGTGATCTTTCTGAGGTATCGGCGCTCCCCAGAATGCCATAATTGCATCACCTTCGTACTTATCCAGAGTACCTTGATATTTCAATACGATACGTGTCATTTCATCGAGATATTCATTCAACAGCTCAACTAATCCTTCTGGCTTTGCATGAAACTGTTCAGAAATTGTTGTAAATCCAGCGATATCAGAAAAGAAAACTGTCAGTTCCCGGCGATCGCCGCCAAGTTTAGCTTTCTCCGGATTAGCAACAAGTTCATTTACGACAGCCGGATTAATATAGTGACCAAACATATTCTTGATGACTGCTTTTTGCTGACGCTCGGTCAAGTACTGATAAACGGCTGTCCCGAAGTATGCCAAAACAATAGCCAGGCTGGGATTTACTACATTCATCAATACATTTGAGCTGCTAAACACAATGATTGAAATTTCAAAGACTGCACCAATGAAAACAACCGTAAGAATAAATGCTCCAACTTCTATTAGCCACATATGCCGGATATGCACCTGCTTCAACGCCAACAATCCGAAGAAACTTATAATCGAAAGCAGAAGTATGACAAGGCTTTCCATCATAGGATCGGCGGTTGTGATAAAATTATTATCAATCACATTCTGGATTGCAGTGGCGTGAATTTCTACTCCATTCATCGCGTAGTTCTTTGTTCCATCACCTTCCTCTTTATATAAAGGAACGTTATGATAGTCGCGTTCTTCTGCCATCACCGAGCCAATAAGAACAATTTTATTCTTAAATAATTTCATGGTTCGCGCATCGAATGCGTTGATTTGCTCTCCTAACTCACGAATTTCAAATTCATCCTTCGTCTCGAACGTGGAATCGTCGATCACCTGAGAAAATGGCTCATATCGAAATGTTTCATTTGGCCCATAATAACTCAGCATAAAAGTACTTCCCTTGCGTGGAATTTGCCGATCCCTTAGAATGAAATACTCCTCGCTGCTTCTCCAGTCGACAGTTGTACCGGGCTTTAATTTGAAATATCTATTTAATGCTGCAAATCCCAGGGATGGAGTCTCCCACCCTTTTACATCCAATAGTGGAAAATACGACCTGCAAACTCCATCACGATCTTTAATAATATTTGTTGTACCTATATTTTTATCAACATCATAAAAAATATTATTATAGGTTGGTTCCGTTGCACGAATCTCTACCTTCTCGTTTGCTGAGCCTGTTTCAACCTTTGTTGCAATTACCACATTATTGTATTTCTGGAGTACTGCTCTCAGTGCGCTATCGCCTGCAGCACTCTTACCCGGTGATTCCCAAGTCATATCAAATACAATCGCTCGTGCACCGGCAGAATTTAAGTTTTCGATTATGTGTGCATAATACGAACGTGGAAATGGAAACGGATCTACAAACGCTTTGAGATCGTCATCTGAGATTTTTACGATGATAACATCTCCATCCTTTTTTAAATCACGTGTTTGATCACTTCGCTCGTAACGACTTTGATACCTTAAGTCGATAGTCAGAAGGTCAATGTTCGATAAAAAAGTTAGCTCAAATAACCATCCTTGGCCAAGTAAGATCACAAAAAGGCCAATGCCTAAACCGATGGCAAGTTTAATGAGAATCGGAAGAATATTTTTCTTGAATTCGTAGGAAGTCATGGTTTTGATTCCTCTTGAGATTGAAGGTGGGCGTTATACCCGCCTCTCCAAAAAGTGCAAGAGAAGCGGGTTCCACAATATTGGACGTTCTTTTTTAGAACGTAAATCGATATACAATGCTTGCGACAAGATCGTTCGACTTGCCGGGATTATTAATAAAATCTAATTGCCCGACAAGATAATGGTTTTCCATCACTTGAAAATCTGCACCAGCTTGAACTAAATTCCTTTTAAAATCACCAAAAGACGGTGCAATAGTTGCTAGTAAATTAAGCCGATCTTTCAACAATCTGTACCTTGCGCTAAGGGAAACCGTTTGATAATCGAATGGCTTCTTTTCGGTGGTCGTAAGATACGCCTTCGTTACAGAATCCTGTAAAGCAGCATAAGTTGCATTATGGCTTACGATGATTGCGACTGTAGTTTGTAAAGGCAATTTGGGATAATTTGTGGTTAATGCTGCGGCAACACTAACGTTATCCTGGTTACGTAAATTGAACGAGTTGTCTTTTTTATTAGCGATACTTACAGTAGCATTGAAACTCTGACGCGCCATCATATAGAAATCATAATTTGTCGCAAAGAAGAAACGATTAGTTTTTTCGTTTGCATAATTCAACGAATCTTGCTTTGAAGATGCGAACGTTGTATCTGTTCCTGCAACCAACATATTCAGACGAAGTTCAACGGGATTCTTACGTGTATTAAATCCGTAACCCAGCGTGAAAGTTGGTAATTTTGCACCAGGATAAACTGTTATCGAGCTGTTCAATGTGTTGAATGTGGTAACAGGCTTGATATTTTCGTTTTGGATGTTGTTCCATTTCGTTTCATACGAAACGCTAGTCATCAACCGGTTATCGAACAATCGGATACGATCAGAAATATTGAGTCCCGCAATATCAGTCTGGACAAATTCATTTCCATACGATTTATAATTTTTTCCACGGCGAAATACTAATGTGCGTATAAAATTGTTGAAATAGTTCAACGTAAGTTCAGATTCGAATGCCAAAGACGGAAATCCAGTCATAGGATCCGTTGGAGTCATGTTCGGATTTACGATGATGAAGTTCCTACCTAATTTTGCAAGCGTAATAAGATCGTCGGCATCTTTTAAACCTGCTATTGAATCAGCGCCTGTTTTCCCTGCAGTTGAAAATTCCCTAAAATCGTCATCTGTAAAGTTTCCACCGGAGATGTCTGTGTTTTCCAAGCTAAATGCAACCTGAGTTGTCCATTTCACTTTTTGATTATCGAATGCAAATAACACATCCGTTCCAGCCACAAAATTCTCTCTTGGATAATTGCCATAAATTATTGAGTTCGTGTCATCCTGTGCCTTGATATAAGTAAATCCCCATTGGAAATTTTCACCGCTTCCAAAGCTTGGACGCACAGCAATAAACTTTCTATCATAAGTTCCGTTGGTATATGAACGATAGATTTGTTTGAGCGTATCTAGAGATCCGATAGGATTCGTATTACGATCTCCAAATTGCACAAATATTGTCTCTTTAGGTCGAGACGAAGCAGCAGACGAATCGTTATAGGTAATAAGTCCACCTAAAGGACCTTCAATAGCACGTTCTGTTTTACCATAGGATACATCGACATTAAAGAATCCTAATGTTAATGCACCTGTTACTCCGCGAACACGCTTACCACTTATGAATAATGAAGGAAATACAGGATATGCATCTCCGATTTGAATCTTGGCATAATCTGCGGCTTGCAATGTTGCCAGAAACCGGTTCTGTGGTTGTCTATCAGGCTTTTCTTCGTTTGTTACATGGAGATCTAAGCCAAATCCCATGAAACGGTAAGTCCCACTCAACCGAACATCACCGCGCTGGTAAGTTGTGTTTGTTACGTCGACTTTTTCATTTCGTAGTTCGAGTTGAGCGTTGCCCATGTATTGTAGCGAACTTTTTACTTCTTCAATGGCTATTGCAGTAGAAAGATTAAAATCTGACTGCTTTGTATAATAGACTCCGCCAACAGTATCGCGTAATTCTATTTTAATTGAATGTGACCCAAGATTTAGTGGTTTATCAAAATTTTTAGGGCTGTACAATACCACATCATCCGATAGGATCGCTTCCTTTGAAACATCTATTCCATCAAAATAAATGCGCGTTTTTTGTTTATCAACTGCATCGGATGCAAACATTAAAGAGATTGCTACAGCTAAATCTTCTGCAGCGAGTGTTTCACCTGGCTCCGGACTTAGAAATCGAACTTCCATATCTTTCGGATCGACTCCTTTTACTTCAACCTTGTTCGGATTACCGTCAGGATTTACAGGTGGAAAAGTTGCAGGTGTACCATCGGCGAGTTTCATTTCGATGTAATATTCCAGAAATGGAGGTGTAACTGATTTCGCCGGGATTGTTGCAACTGCAACGCGCCCTGTCAGCAGCATTTCCAATCTTGTATACTCGGTTGCTCCAAATTCTCTATAATAGAGTTGTACCTGTTCAATTTGTGTATTTTGTGTTAATTCGACACTTAGAGAGAGTGCAGTTTTTTCCGATGCTTGAGGCACACGAACTTCAAGAACGTACTGACTCACCTGCCCGGTGGCGACAGAGAGAATTAAGCTGGAAAAAAGGATTAAAAAAAGAAGTTGAAGACTCTTATGTTTCATATAAATCCCCTCACATTAATACGAGCGACAATTTTGGTGAAGAGTGAATTGAAAAAAAAGAACGGCAGGATTTCTTCACCTGCCGTCCAATTTATAAAAAGCATCTTTATGATGCAACTCCCAGTATCATCTGGATTAGCGTTATTCGCTCCACTTGAGAACGAGAACCTTCTTCTGAAGAGCGCCAGTTTGACCTGGAATGCGAAGCTCCCGCTGAACTGCCTGTACGGGAACCGCCAATGGAGATGTTGATCCTTCCTGTGGAACAAGAACCGTTGATCCATCATCAAAACGAATTGAAATATAATATTCAAGTTTTGGGAACCGAACTTTATCCTCCGCTAATTGTCCTGTTGCTACCTGACCTGATGGTGTAAGAATCAACTCAGTAAATGATGGCTCATCCGTCTTTCGATGGAATAAACTCACTGCGGTTACACTAGCTTGCAATGAAGAAAAGTCGACCCGGACTGAACCAGGACTCTTAGAGCGTAGGAGTCCAAATTCTGGAACTATCCTTGTTAGTGGTGGAACAGTTAACTTTAACGGATTTCCTGCGCCATCCCCGGGAAGAGTGACTTCCGTCTTAAGTGAATCCTGTAATTTAATTACAAAGTAATATTCTAATTCCGGCGCCCGTACATCCACACCTGGAATGGATCCACCTGCAACTTTACCGGAGAGATTCATTGTTAAAGTCTTGAACGAAGCATCACCACCTCTTCGATACATAAGAGTGACACTACCTAACGGGACGGTCACTGAAGAAAGATCCAATGATGATTGTAGAGTCATAAACGGACGCACTGGTGATGGATTAAACGTTGGTGTAGCTGTAATAGTTACTGCTGCACCCGGTGTAGAGGAAATTGCCTTCGCAACGGCCACCGAACCTGGTGAACTCGCACCACCCGAAGGTAAGTTGATCTTCTGCGCACCAATTGTAATGACGAAATAATATTCTAAAGCAGGACTGACAACTTTTACAGCGGGAATTTCAACTGTCGCAACCTTTCCATCTAACGTCATTTCCGCTTCTGTATACTCTGTCGTACCTTTAGTACGGTATGCTAATTTTACACTCGCGATAACCGTATCAGTTTGTGACAAATCCAATTTTGCAGTCGTCGCATTTCCTTCCGATGGAGATGGTTCAAAGCCAATTGTACCAGAGACAACAACACCTTTCGCTGTAGTAGATGTCTCACCTTGTCCTTGTCCAGTGCCACCACTTTCTGTTGTGCCTGTGGTAATGTTTTCAAGTTCCTTTTTACTAGCCTTACGTACATCCAGATTGCCAGAACTATCGGCTACAGCAGTTTGGCCGGTGCTTACGTTTGTAGAACGCCCTGAAACTGAGTTCGTAAACTCCGCTAATCCTTCAGAAATGGTAAAGAAATCAGTATTGCCACCTGCAACATACGCACCCTCAGTTCCGCGAATAGATGCAACCGAGATAGGCGAGGAGAAACGAAATTGCTCTGTTTCAGCCTTCTTCACATTAAAGATCATATTACCTCGATCCATATGAACGTTTCGGCTGAGAATTTCTTTTCCCTTTACCTCACCTTTTATGGTAACTATAGATTTTTCACGAAGAATAAGCTTGGATTGATCAGCAAAGAGGATCATTGCTAACGATCCTTTATCGGTTTTTACTTCATATCCCGATTTTAATTTACTGAGCGGTACGGCCTTCTGCCAACCTGTTGCCGGCGATTTCATATTAACATCCCGGATGACTTTAACGATATAGGCTGAAATATCTTTTTTATCTTGTGGTGTTCTCTGTCCTAGCGATAGCACACCAAGGAGCACCAATACACCGATAATTATGAGCTTTTTATTCATGGCTTTCTCCTTTTGCGCTTATTGATTTTCTACACCCAATTGAAGGGTGATTTCAGTCTTCTGGGATAATTCATTCAGAAGTGTTTGAAGATCGGTTTCTGTAATTGTGCTGCCATCAATAGTCATTCCACCATACGGTGACCAAGCGATCCAATTGCTCGGCTCTTCTCGTAATGTGCTATAAGTTGCCGAGGCAGAACCGCTAAAAGCACTAAGAAAATTATCTAGCATCTGTCCAACTTTATCATCCGATATCCGAAATACAAATGGAATACTGGGGCGGAAAATTTCATTTCGATTAGTAAGAACTCGTCCTTCAACAAGTATTACATAAGCTTTGTTTTGTTGAAGCTGACGTTGTGCATCTGGTGGATAAGTAAGTGACGTACCAACGAAGTCCGGAACATCGCCGTATGAATTCCTGACCAAGCAAGGATTTCCACCAGATAGCGCGTCTTGTGGAGAACGATGCGTCGGTAAAGCTTCGTAGACAGAGACTTTCACCGGTGCTCCAGATGTCCAGCTTATTGTAGGAGCAAGGTTATTAAAGACACTCCCATTTTTTGGATCGGTTATTTCAACAAAAACCTCATCGGCAGCTGAATATTGAACTGTAAATCTCTTCTCATCACCACCTAAAATAACCGAACGACTTGGTACAGCTCTATCATGTGGATTCTCGGAGGTGGCCGGGAGGACTTCCATGTGGACTGCATACGATCCCGGTGGAGCTGTTGGATTCTTAGCCGCCATATCTTCTAACCTTTTTCGGAGATCTTTATCTTCCCAGTAATTACCACTTCCATCCCGGATAAAGATTTCACTACTTCCGACACCAGAAAATTCTTTTGCGGATAGTTCACGCGTACCAATAACCTTGAAATTGTTGGTATAAGCACGAATCAATTCTTTCTCGCTCTCGCCACGAAGCTGGATTCGTACTTCTATATATATACACACCCACCTATCAACAGGTAGGCCATCCCGCTTTGAGGTCAAGTATAGAGACATCCCTGCCACATTTGGAAGAAGTTCCTGTTTTAAAATGTCAATAAAGTCTGTTATAAACACCACATCATACATTTGGATAGAAAGAGCGGCTTGCACGGTATCTCTTTGAGCATAGGCGCTTGAACAAAGGATAAGAGTGGCAAAGACGATTATTCCAAGCAATGCTATCCTATTTATGATACATTTCATGATATGTGACTCCTTCATTTTATTAGTTTTCTACAGACAGTATAACCGTCGATGCTGAAAAGCACATTGACAAATATCACAGAAAAGCTGCTTAAAAATTTACGACATCATTATAAAGAACGAACGCCATAAACACAAGCAACAAGATAAATCCGGCTTGTTGAACGATTATTTTAACTTTATTCGGCACTTCTCTACGAAAAATGGCTTCGTATCCCAAAAAAACAAGATGTCCGCCGTCCAGCGCAGGAAACGGTAAAATATTCAACAACGCAAGACTTATACTCAACAGTCCAATAAATCCAAAAAACTCTAACACGCCTGAATCGGCAGATCTTTTTGCCATTTGGGCAATTTTTACCGGACCACCAACAGATTTACTTAGAGATGCTTTTCCGATAGCAATTTGATAAATATTTGATATGAAAAGTATGCTGGTAGTCTTTAATTCCTCAACACCAATTGGCAATGCCTCGAAGAAAGAATATTTTTGATGAAGCAGCGGGCCACGATAAGATACATCCAGTATAATCCCGATTTTTCCTTCTGCAGTAGGCGTTACGCGAGATTCCATTTGCTGAGTTCCACGAATCCATGTAAGCAGAATTTCCTTACTTGCGTTAGCACGGATAGTTTCTTGCAACAGTCCGAAACTCATCGGAATTCCGTTCACAGCGATTATTGTGTCATTAGGTTGTAATCCGATTTTATCAGCCGGCTTTCCTTTATCAACAGCATCCACGACTGGAACAAGTCCGATGGGGAGAATTCCGAAACGATCCTGCGTTAAATCCGGCATTTCAGAGCGCGGCAATGTTAAATCTAATTTATCACCAAACCGGTCGATATGCATTATCAGGTCTTGTGTTGTAGTTTCGGTATAAATGGAACTTTCAATTTCATCCCAATGCTGTATAGAATAATTATTTACGGCAAGAATTTTATCTCCGCGGTGTAAACCAAGTTTTAACGCTGGGCTGTTTGGAGAGACATAGCCGATTTCTGTAATTGGGCGAATTGTTCTCCCTTGATGATAAATAATCCCCCAAAAAATTAGAACTGCGAGAAGCAGATTCATGAGAACGCCAGCGGATAGTACAACAGCACGCTGCCATTTAGGTTTGGAGCGGAATTCCCAAGGCTGCGGCTCTTGATTGAGGAATTCTGTATCCATACTTTCGTCGACCATCCCGGCGATTTTTACATACCCACCAATAGGTATCCACGAAATACAATAATCAGTCTCGCCTATCTTTTTTCCAAAAGCCCGTGGCGGAAAACCAAGACTGAATGTGTCAACTCGCATCTTAAAAAATTTTGCAGCCAGGAAATGACCGAGTTCGTGTACTAGAACAAGAATTCCAATAGTTACAATAAAGTAGAAGATTGTGCTGAGTAGAGTCATGATGAATTTATTAAGTTATGAGTTGTAAGTTTCGAGTTATTAGTCTGAAGTAATTATGATTTCTAAACAAAGTATATTTAATGTAAATTCCCCTTATAACAAGGTTTTAACAAATTCCCTTGTTTTCCGATCAGCCTCGAAAGTGTGTTCAAGCTCTGCACTGGAGTGATTTGCCTGAGTTTGTAATGCACGTTCGATAAATTCCGGAATCTTGTGAAAAGCAATTTTTTCTTCAAGAAACGCTTGTACGGCTACTTCGTTGGCTGCATTTAGTATCGCTGTTGCGGTTCCACCTGCAGCAAGTGCATCGTAAGCCAATTGCAAACATTGGAATTTTTCACGATCCGGTGTAAAAAATGTCATAGTATGAAGCTTAGGAAAATCGACACGTTCTCCACCTAATTGCTGGCGTTCTGGATATGTCAGAGCATATTGGATTGGAATTTTCATATCCGGAATCCCAAGCTGAGCTTTTACTGAACCATCCACAAATTCCACCATTGAATGAATAATTGATTGCGGATGAATAACCACATCTATATGGTCTACAGAAATTCCAAATAACCATCGCGCTTCGATAACTTCCAGACCTTTATTCATTAACGTAGCAGAATCTATCGTTATTTTATTCCCCATTTTCCAATTAGGGTGATTCAGCGCTTCCTTGACTGTAATTTTAGCAAATTGCTCTTTTGGCCAATGCAAAAACGGCCCGCCGGATGCGGTAAGAATAATTCTCGAAACCTGATTCCACTTTTCACCAGTAAGACATTGCAAAATAGCACTGTGTTCACTATCGATGGGAAGTAGAGATACATCGAATTCCTCAGCCAGTTTGGTTACATACTCCCCTGCCACCACCAAAGTTTCTTTGTTTGCTAGGGCAATGTCTTTTCGATGTTTAATAGCCTCAACAGTTGGTTTCAATCCTGCAAAACCGACAAGTGCATTAATAACAACATCGACATCATTGCGACGGACTATTTCGAGCAATCCTTCACGTCCTACAAGTACTTCAACTGTTTTACCGACTGACTTTTTAAGCTCGGCAGCATGAGATTCATCCAACACAACCACGCCTCGGGGAAGATATCTTTTTATCTGGCTTTGTAATAGTTCTATGTTAGTATTGGTTGTGAGATATGAGACCTGAAATCGGTCAGCAAGATTATCGATAACCGAAAGCGCATTACATCCTATAGATCCTGTCGATCCGAGGATGGCAATATTCTTAATATTGGGATTCATTAAGTAGATTCAAGGTAAATAATTTCGGTAGGAATGGCAAGATGAAGTAAGGACTCAACTTTCAATTCACTCATAAATGACGAGGAAACTCATCTATCCCTCTTACTTTTTATCGACACAATGGATATGAATTTTGTATATTTGAATAATTAGGAGTGGATGAATATGCGAGTCTTTATATAGTGGAGTAGTTGAGTTAGGAACCTATGAGGAATAGTCTATCTAGAATAGAAATGCAATTAGCAGGACATATGAATGTTTTCACCAAAATCATCTTTCTGATATTGCTCTCCTGTTTTGCCACCGTCGCTCAGGTGACGGAAAGCGAGAAAACAACCAAACTCCGGCTTGCACAACAATTTGAGCAGGCCAGCGAATGGGAACGAGCTGCATCACTTTATGAAGATCTTTATAAACTTGAACCAACCAATTACATATTCATGGATGGACTCCAACGGAGTTATACCCAATTAAAAGAATATGATAAGGCCATCCATGTGATACGAAATTGGCTTGTTTTCCAACCACGCGATGTGAACATGAAAACGATCGTTGGTGGATTATATTATGATTCTGGAGATGAGATAGCCGCTGATTCAATCTGGAAGTCCGTTATCGCTACCGATCCAAACAATATTCAAATCTATCGTATCGTTGCCAACGAAATGATGGAACACCGGTTGTATGAAATGTGCATCCGTACTTACCTAAACGGTCGTGCAGTCAGCAAGAACGACGCACTTTTTGCCGATGAGTTGGGTTCGCTCTTCAGCGCGCTTCAACAATACACGTCAGCTACAGAAGAATATATACTTATGATCCGAACAACTCCGGACCAGCTCCCTTTTGTTCAATCGCGGCTTAGCGCATATATCAGCAAACCGGAAGGATTAAAATCTGCTGTACAGGTAGTATCAGAAGCAGTCAAGAACGCTCCCAGAAATATTGCCCTGCATAGATTACTAGCCTGGCTTTTTCTTGAGGAACGCAATTTTAAAAACGCATTACAGGAATATCGCGTAATCGATGAGCTTGCAAATGCTATGGGAAACGAATTATACAGTTATGCCCAGCGACTACATCAAGAGCATGCACCTAAAACCGCTGTTGAAGCATATAAGGAAATTCTTGATCTAAAGAAAAATCCAGCACTCTTACCTTACGCCCGACTTGGATATGCACGAGCCCTTGAAGAGCTATGCTACGTCACAGCAACATCGCAGAAACAGATTCCTGCAACGCCTCTTTCGGTGGATGCTGATTCGCAGGCAACTTACCAAAACGTTCTTCGATTATATGAATCGATATTGGCGGAACGATTCAATACCGATCTTATTGGTCAGGCATTATTTCGTATCGGAATGATTAAACTTGAAAAAACATTTGACCTTGATGGTGCGCTGAGTGCATTTAGCAAAATGAAAGAATTGCCTCAGTTATCTAATGTGTCGTACGATGCACTCATTAAGATTGGTGAAGTTCAAATCGCACGAAACGATTTGCCAAGTGCTCAAAAGGAATACGAACGGCTGAGCAAAGTAACTCTCGTTGTGTATCAGGATCAAGCCACATTTAAATTAGCGGAACTGGAATATTTCAAAGCCAGTTTTGATTCCTCACTATCACTTCTTAAACGCTTCAACACGAATCTAAACACAGATCTCGCAAACGATGCTTTGCAGCTTCAATATTTTATACAGGAAAATCAAACTTCCACTCCGCAAGCACTTAAAGCATTTGCATACGCCGACTTACTTATAAGACAACGTAAGTATTCTGAGGCACTCACACGGTTTCAATCTATAATCCAACAATTTCCAAATGCACAGCTTATCGATGATGCACTTATGAAGACCGGGGAATTACATTTGATATTGGATAAACCGATGGACGCTATCAACGACTTTGTTTTTATAACAGACTCTCTGCAGATGAGTATACATAAAGATAGAGCACAATTCCGAATTGCGGAAATATTTGATTCGGTACTCAACAACAGCAATCAGGCAATTGAGGCATATCAAAAGCTTTTAGCAAAGTATCCGAATTCACTGTATGCAGAGGAGGCGCGAAAGCGAGTTAGGATATTGAGAGGCGATAATTTATAAAGTTATAAGATCTTTGAATAGCTACTCTCAGTAGTTCGGGAGAAAATCTCCCTCACAGCTAAGTACGCGGATCGAAGAAACCGAGCTGGGAGGGAGTTTTGGCGAAGCCATTCCTTCGGAACACTCCCGACCTTCCACTCCCAACCTATATACTTTAAAACGTAGTAGTAACTATCTTACCTCAACAAAATCAGTTTCTTAGTATCCATAAAAGCCTCCACTTGTGCCGAAGGAGTCTTTACAGACATTCGATAGAAATACACACCGCTAGCGATATTAGAAGCATTCCATGATACTCGGTAGGTTCCCACAGTAATAAACATATTCAAAACCGTGGCAACTTCTCGTCCTAAAATATCAAATACTTTGATAACCACATTTCCATTCGCCGGAATTTGAAATTCAAAGATTGTTGCCGAGTTAAACGGATTGGGATAGTTCTGAGAAATTGAATATCCTCGGGGAAGCTCTCCCTTTTTCATAGTGTCCGATGGACCTTCATCGTCGAATCCCGGCTTTCCGTGTATATCCCGAGAAGCACACCATGCAGTAGGATCATTCGCACTTTTATAAAATTCATCCGGTTTGCGAATCAACGAAAAACCTAAACCGTCGGAAGAGTTCGGCCAGGGATACTTATCGTTGTACCTCAAATATACTATTGTGTCGCCCTGACTTGTCTGCAAAAGAATAGATTCGCCTCCATTGTCTAACTGTCCAACATATTCCCCAAATGGAGCAAATTGATATCTTGATTCAAACTCAAAAGCATTTGAAGCCAGGACAATATGTGCACCAGAAGAGATAGTCGTTCCGGGTGGAAATGAATAGTTAATTCCCTCAGTAAATGCCAAGCCACTCAAATCAAGTGGATCAGCTCCGACGTTTTTCAATTCAATAAATTCGTATTCCTTTTCATCAACTGTATCTTTCCCAAGTGGGTGATAATGAATTTCTGTTACGATAAGATTATCATAGCCTTGAGGCACCCACAGAAAAATCTCATTAAGTGCACTCCATTGTTCATCTTTATAGACTCTTGCCTTGATTTTTGTCGTGTGATCAATTGTCAGTGGATTCGAATAAACGAAAGCGCTTGGCGATATGGGACCGCTGGATTTCATTGAATTCCCTGCAACTAATTCAGCCGAAATGAAAAAATCTGAATCTGCGGCTGCAGTATTCAGGGCTTGAATAGCTAGTAAATTCTTTCCCGGAAGAAGATACGATTTGTACGATGTCAGATCGAACGATTGCAGAGTCTTGCCATCGTGATTGTTAACTGCGCGAGAATTCCATTGAATTGTGCCTGAATGATTTTGCGTGATAACTGCATACGATTTATTGAGAAACGCTATGAATCCATCGTCACATTGGACACGCAGAATCAAGAAATCAAATTCGTTTATCTGCTCCTGCGTTACTTCAAACGGGATTCGAATTAGACATGAAGAATTAACCGTGTACATCGAACTTTGAATATCGTATGATATCATATCATCGTACCCAGAGCCAAGATCATATCCGATACCACCTGGTGAACTATTACACAACTGCCACGAGGAATCATTGTAGGTAAGACTATATCTCCATCTGGTTTCTACTGCACCCATCGGGATATAAATTCGTTTTTCCGCATTCCTTGGAACTAGTAAAGTTTGTGAACTTTTTTGGAGTGATGCAGGTTGGTGAGTATCATTGCCATCTATTGTGTAATAGATTGTGCCTTCTGTCGCGTTCAGTGTAAGTTGAGTATCTTTTGTTACTTTTCCACTCTTCAAATTGAAAACTGGTGGTTCAAAATCGGGATACAGACCACGTGCTCTGAGCTGCTGTAAAACGTTATCCGTACGAGTTGGGAAGTATTGATTGAGAATCCAATTTACAGCAGGTAGCCAATCGTCATCTTTTGTCCGAGGAACACTTACATCTGCATCTCCCCAGCGAGCCGACTCAGCTATGATTGCAGTTTCAATTTGAGTTTTTCGTTTCAGCACTCGGTCGCTGCATGCTTCAACAGTCAATGCACCTTTATTGAAGAAATGTTTATAGACATGATCAAAAAACCTTAGCCGGTAATCGGGAAAAAAACTTAATCTTTGATGCAACCATCGAGGATTGAAATGTCTGAATTGCGTACCGATAGTTGTTGGAAGTGTAAGATCGATATTCTGAAAAAGACTATGCTCGGCATCATGTCGGAAATAAACAAATCCGCGGTCACCGATTCTGTTATACATACAATAAAAATTGTTCGGAATTCCGCTCGCCGTTGGTCCATCGGTATCGCCAACGTACATCGAACAAAGCATGTAATCGATAAGGTTATCGATATCGATCAGTACTGGATATTCAGGAGCTCTAGATCCATCCGGATGTAATCCTTGAATATTATAATACAACTCATCTGAAATGAATCCTTTACTTGCTGCTTCCCAGAGTTTTTGGTATGCATCAAGTGTTCCATCTGTAGCTTCGACAGTATAATTTGACAATTGACCCTGACTATCCATCACCTCAACTTTAATAACATCATAGTCATCGGGATATCCGCCCAAATACGATGCACCAAATGAAGCTTCCGAACGTTCTTGTGTTTGGTACATTCCCCAATAAGTTCCATTTATATAGAGATGGTAATATCGGGAGCGCGTGTAAGGTTGTCCCATATCCCTCTGAGTATCTCTTGAAAAAACCTCACGAATTTCTGTGTTTTGATGGCCGTCGTTATAATTTGTGAACGCCCACGAATAGTTTTGTGCTGTTCTGAGATCCATATTATCGAATTCCGCTATGCCCTCGTCACCAAAAAGAGGGTAATGTAATTTACCCGCGCCATATTCGCTTCGGAAGAAAAGACGAAATGCATGTTTATAGTTAGTACCCATTCTTCCCCATGCTCCACGTATCCTCAAACCGCAATCTATTTGGAATCCCGAACTTCCATCCGGATTTATTAACTCGACAGAAGTTTTCCGCTCCCATGCCCGCCCTTCACCGAAAGTATTGACATATATACCGGAATCTGCACTAAAGAGATTCTTTAAGTCGGTGACTAGTGAAATTGTTGGAATAGATAACAAAGCATCTTTAATTGTGTTTTGATATCGAGCATCGTGAAGCACATCCGGGTCCATTCCGTAATTCATTCCTTGAAAATAAAATCGCACACCAGGATTTGGCTCTGGCCATCCATCACCAGGCTTGATATCACTTGGTGAAAGTTCTTCTATTTTGTTTAAAAATAAATAAGTATGCGTTGCTGTTTTTGTCAGTGGAATGCTTCCCTGGATAGCACAAGCTCTAATTACAACGCCCGGTGCTTTATCTCGGCCTGTAAGGTCGGTTGGATCGATGGTCAAAACTGCCGGTGACGGTTGACTAAGGGCGGTTGAAGATATTAATGGATCGCTTCCATCTCGCGTGTATTGAATTGTTGTGCCGGTTGTTCCATACGAGACCTCAAGCATAAAACTATTTTCGTAAAATCCTCTTTTAGCTGAAAATACTGGTTCATCAACCAATGATTGAGAGAAAAGAGCAGGAATTGTCACAATAAACAGAATGACAAAAAACACTTTTTTCATAATTTGAAAGTCCATGGAGTCCTATTAATTATTCGATAACCGTTTATCTAAATTGTATTGGGATAGTACTCTCCTCGAAAAGCTATTATTAATCTACCAAACCCAATATTGGCATGCAATGTCTTCTATCATTCGAATTTAGAGACGTAACTAGCTCGCTATATTCCAAATTCTTTTTCCCACATTCCTACAGTAGTCAATTTTGCAATATTCTTATTTGAACCTTTTAAAACTTGTTTAGCCCGGGCGCGAAATGCTGGTGTAGTGTACGGCAGCATTTGCTGTATTGTCAGCTCAAGCTCCTTTTTGAGTGCCGGTTGCTTATCAGCAATTTTTGATAAAACCGTCATTGAAAAAGTCCGTACTGCAATCGGTTCGTCCTGTGCAGTGAGATATTTGAAACACAGATCGGCGACAGTTCCTTGGAGTACGCTTGGAATTTCGACAAACTGCAGAATGCGCACACCATTACGTTTTACAGCACAATGTGCCTTCGCTTGCTTCATCTTTTTAATCATTGGTTTGAGCCAGGGTTGCATCAAATCGGGATGAGCTTCAACACAATGACCTATCACCCATGCCGAACGGCGAGCAATCTCTTCGTCTTCCTTTAGAAACAACTCCATCAACTGCTTAAACCGGCCAGCATTATTCCCAACCCATTTAACTAAACGAACTACTTGCTGCTTAGAACGAGTTAGAAGTATTTCACTTTCTAGATCCATTAAATTCAAAAATAGAAATTAAAACTCAATCTCTATCCCACCAACCGGAAAGAACCGAAATTGATACACAGGTTCTCGGGTTCCGTCGCTTTTATATTCATAATAAAATACATTCTTCGCATCCAGTATATTCTCCAGGGCAATATATACATTGATATTCCAATTTTGCATATAGAACCTGCTGATCCATTCGATATCGAGCCGGCTGTAATTGGGATAGCGGTCGGCATTTACGCGACTGCGATCGTACTGCCAAATTCCACTCGACCACTGCCCGCCAATCTCACGAAAATGTGCCCCCGTATTAAAGGACAATGGCGTATAAGGACGTCCGGTCTGATACCGGTACCTAAAGCTGATTTCCATTTCATCGGATACCGGCAGAATATAGGAGGGGTATTTAAAGAAGAATGGTGTATTGTCCAGCCATGAGCGCACACCTTTTACCACTTTACCTCCAATTAGAGTGATAATCAAAGGGTAATCGTATGAAGACGAATAGGTTCGTCCCTCGTTGCCAATACGCGGATCCTCTTCGGTCGTTTTCGAGAGCGAAATGCTCACAGTACCATAATAATTTGTGACCTGTTTCTTTTGCAAGAGAAATTCAATGCCGTACGACTCGCGCTTCCCAATTGCCAGATTCTTATCCGACCAGATTGTATCGACGATCGAATGGACATACGCTTCACCGACAGAGATGTTGGAAAATTTCTTGTAGTATCCTTCCAGACTCAGCTTGACGCCTTCATCCAGAATATGCTGAAGCCCGAGCACGACATGCTGCGATTTGGAATTTTCCAGGCTCTTATTGTATCCAAGGTCGCGGGTATCGGAATAATTTGGCAGCGGTTGAGTCTGCCAAAATTCTCCAACAGAAAGCGAAAGTATTGTCGTGACGGGTATGAGTTCGTAAGCGATATTGGCTCGCGGGCTCAATTGTCCTTGCTTTGAGTAATTGAAGTAATCATACCGCAATCCGAAGGTGAAATTTAAGCGCGGTGTAATATGATATTTATCGCTGAGATATATATACAATTTGCTAGCATCGCCAAATTTTAATGAGTTAGGAATGTTTCCATTCGGCGAAATTATCAACCGATCTACTCCCATGTCGTAACGGTTGTTCCTGTTGAGATCATAGTACGTCGTATCTCCAACAAAGGTCGTATTTCCCCACCAGTGATTGGTGGTTTGAATCTGTGCTCCGGCAGTAAGGCCGTGCTGAGGATGGATCTGATAAAACATATCATATTTTACTGCATAGAAGGCTTCATCATTATGGCTGTTGAGGACATACCGATTATCCCTCAGGGAATCCCTCAGGACTTTTCCTGTCGGCCCGTAGAATATGGAATAATACTTTTGCTCTACGTCGACATTGTATTGATTGCCGACAGTATAAGCAGAAAGGATGGAATAGCCATCCTTTCCCCATAGGCTTTTTAGATTAAGCCCTAAGACATACTGCTTATTATGCACATCAACATTTTCCAGGCTTGCATTTACAGTCCTGTTTGCCCGTTCCACCATGGTTTCTTTCGGATCCCCCTTAATAAAGATCTTGCTGTCGCCGTAGATGCCGTTCAGTGTCAGCTTTTGCGTCGGTGAGAGGTCATACACAACTTTTGTTTGTAAGTCGTAATATTTCGGAACTGCCGTAAGCGAGATGGCGGACATACCCATAAGTTTATCAATCACTTCTAAAAAGCTCTGGCGGGCTGACAGGATCCACGATCCCCTGCCATCCGCAAGCTGCCCTTCCATCAATGTCCCGAAGCCGGCCATGTTAAAGCCGGTATTCGATGCATATCCCTTCATGCGATCGCCTTCGCGGACGGTAATATCCATCACCGATGACATCTTGTCGCCGTACTGAACAGGAAATCCGCCGGCGGAGAATTGCACATCTTCAACCAGATCGATATTCACCATGTTAATAGGTCCGGCTGAATTGTCTTCACTGGGGTAATGGTTGATTGATGGAATTTCCATGTGTTCCATAACCGTAAGATTTTCGAACGGTGCGCCGCCACGAACGATCAACTCGTTTATATTATCGTTCGAACTCGCCACACCCGGAAGGTTCTGCACTACACGCTGGACATCCTGCACAGAGCCTGGCTGGCGTTTCACCTCCGCACGATCGTAGCTGTTGACGCTTAAAGGTGCAATATCATTACTCCTTGTAAAGTATGTTGCCTGAACTGTTACTCCGGATACAGATACAGCTTGCTCGTATAACTTAATTGCTACTTTTGTACTTCGCCCTGTAGAAACCACAATATTTGTCAGAATTAATGTCTCGTAACCTACTATAGTCGCTTTCAAACTATAGCTACCAACAGGAATTCCTGTAATGGTAAAATTACCAGAACCATCCGTCGAAGCGCCAAGAGTTGGTATTTCCACCACTTGGACATTGACCATTGGCAATGGTTCAAGAGTTTTTCCATCGATAACATAACCTAATACCTCGCCTTTATAAATTTGTGCAAACGCAAGGGAAGATATCACGCAGAGCAACGTAATAATTGAGAAAATTCTTCTATTCATAGTATCCTTAAAAAATTGATATTTTTATATATAGTGTGGAAGAGAGGTGCGGTGCTGTGAAAACACTAATAATCGTAAAAATAATCGCAAAAAACCTTTTGGGGGCAGCACTACAAGTAAAAACTACAAAGGGAATCCGGGAACAACCAGTGATACACTCAACCTCTCAAGAGCCTCACTTCTCCGTTGACTTCTTCCTCTTTCTTCCTAAATTGCTTCTCATCAATACGAAAGGCATCTAAATAAAGTTACGGAAAATTCAATGATGAAAGCAATGATATGACAACCATAAAACCACCGCGACTACGGAAAGGTGATCTTATTGGCCTTATTGCACCTGCAAGCACTCCGTCAAATGAAGAAAAAATTGTAAAAGGAGTAGAATATCTTGAACGATTAGGATACCAGGTGAAACTCGGAAAATACATCCGTAATGTGCACGGTTTTCTTGCAGGCACAGATGAGGATCGTGCATCTGACATCAATGAAATGGTTAGAGACAAGAATGTAAAAGCAATTTTTTCTATCCGTGGTGGGTACGGAACTCCGCGATTATTACAATTGATCAATTATCATGCATTAAAACAGAACCCGAAAATAATTGTCGGTTATAGTGATCTTACAGCTTTGCAGCTTGCTATCTTCCGAAAAGTCGGATTAGTCACATTTTCGGGACCAATGACCGGTGTAGATTTATGGAAAGTAATCGATCCTTATACAGAAGAACAATTCTGGCGTTTGCTCACATCTAATAAGAAGGTGGGTAGCTTAGAAAATCCATTAGAGGAACCAGTTATTATACTTCGGCAAGGAAAAGCTCGCGGGAGATTATTAGGTGGGAATCTTTCATTACTCGTAAGCCTGTTAGGGACACCCTTCCAGCCAGCACTTCGTGGATCCATTCTTGTTCTCGAGGATGTTGATGAAGCCCCGCATCGCGTAGATCGTATGCTCGCACATTTACTTAATGCTGGAGTATTACGTGGATTAGCGGCATTAGTTTTTGGGAAATTTTCAGACTGCAAACCCCGCGATCCTGAAGAGCCATATCTGAAAATCAATGAAATCCAGGAAGAGTACACAGCAAAAATCAAATGCCCTGTAATTACCAATTTTCAATATGGACATATACCAAAAAAACTCACACTCCCACTCGGCCTTCAAACAACACTCGATACAAAACACAAACGGATAGAAGTTTTGGAAAGCTGCGTGAGTTAAAAATCGGTTATATCCGAAAAAGTATCAACCGTCTTTTTAAATAAGGAGATCTTTATTTAGTAATCCTTTACTCGACATTGACTTTCAAAATGGCACAGAGTAAATTGTAAGCAATGGTTGTGGAGGTACTTGCCAGAGGCACGGCAAGCATATCGTTGAGAGGACTAATGGAAAAAACAGTAAAACGGTTTTTCATAACCGGTATACTATGTTGTACAGGTGCTATCTTCCTGCTCTGTTTATTCGCCCTATATCTTCCCTTGCCTTCTCAGAAACCATATTCTCTTGTTGTTCAAGACCGAAACGGTGAGTTTCTTTCTGCTTACCGTGCAGCAGATGGCGCCTGGAGATTAAGAACACATGCAAAAGAAATCCCCTCTCGCTTAATAACAATCCTTCTTCAGAAAGAAGACCGCTTCTTTTTTTATCATCCCGGAATAAATCCATTTTCTGTCTTTCGGGCTTTAATACAAAACTCTATCTCAGGTAAAACAATCTCTGGTGCCTCAACAATTACGATGCAGGTAGCCAGATTGCTCGAACCTAAACCTCGCACTTTGACAAACAAACTATTTGAAATATTTCGGGCCATTCAATTGGAATTACATTACAGCAAGAAGGAAATTCTTGACATGTATCTTTCCAATATCCCTCTCGGTGGTAATATTGAGGGCTTGGAATCTGCTGCAATGATGTACTATCAGACACCTCTGGAGCGTCTTAACAGCGCCCAGCTCTTTGATCTAATCCTTATTCCAAACAATCCGAATGGTTTACGCCCGGACAGGCAAGGAAAGAGATTATATATAGAGCGTGTCCGGCAAGCACAAAAATATATAGCAAACGGAATTTTCACCAAGGAAGATTCTATAATCATCACCCAGACACCTGCGGAGGCTATTCGAAAACAATTACCCCAGCATGCTCAACATTTTTGTCTTCGAATCAAAGAACAACAACACCGAACGACCGAGATAGTTTCATCCTTAGATTGGAATATTCAACAACAATCGGAACAACTGCTTGCACATCATATGCGCCCATGGAAACAACGCGGAGTATTCAACGGCGCTATACTGGTTATTGACAACGAAACACGTGAAGTACTTGCCTACGTCGGTTCAGCAGAATTTCACGATTCGCTCGCTCAGGGACAGGTAGATGCAGTCAAAGCATTGCGATCACCAGGTTCTACTCTAAAGCCCTTCCTCTGCGCACTTCTCATGGACAAAGGATCACTGACACCTAAAACCCGTTTACTTGACGTCCCATATGATATCGATGGATATAGTGCAGAAAATTATGATGGAGAATTTTCAGGTTATGTTTATGCCGATGAAGCATTGCAGCGATCTCTCAATGTACCCTTTATACGTCTTTTAAAAACAACAGGCGTTGAGCCTTTTATAAGTTTGTTAAGTGATGCGGGATTTCAATCGCTTGAACGTCAAAAAAATCTCGGCCTGAGTATGATCGTTGGTGGATGCGGAGTAACCTTAGAAGAGCTGGTAAATGCATTTACCGTCTTCCCTAATCAAGGAGCATATGCACCTCTTCAATATGTACATAGTGCTATACCACAAAAAACTACAAATTTGATTTCGCCATCATCAGCGTTCATGGTGACAGATATTCTTTCACGGCTTAATCGGCCCGATCTGCCCAACAATTTCGAGTCTGCCGTAAATCTTCCTAGAGTAGCATTTAAAACCGGCACAAGTTACGGACGACGTGATGCATGGACAATCGGATTTAGCTCTGAATTCACAATCGGAGTATGGATTGGAAATGTTTCAAATGTTGGGAATGCAGAACTGGCGGGAAGAAAAGCTGCGGCACCATTACTGATTGACATCTTTACTTCTATTTCACGGAAAGTACATAAAACCATTCTTCCGCTTCCGGATGATATTAATACGCGGGAAGTTTGTACGGAAAGCGGAAAATTACCTCGAAAACAGTGCAAACACATAGTTGAAGATTATTATTCGATCTCTCGCACACTCCAACAATACTGTGATGTTGATAATGAGTACGTCATCTCGGCAGACGGCAAATACCAGTATTGTTCTTCGTGTATGCCGCAGAGTAATTATCGTAATGAGCTGGTTCAAGATTATCCATCAGAACTTGTTACCTTCTGGCGTTATACTGGAAAATGGGTAAATATTGTTCCATCGCATAATCCAAACTGCGCAAGATTTTTTGGTGGCGAGGGTCCACATATTCTCAATCCATCGAGGGAAATGACTTATTTGCTTACCTCACGCTCACAAAAAATTCCATTTCAAGCTAGCTCTGGCGTAGATGTGCGTGAGCATGTATGGTATCTCGATAAAACATTTCTAGGTAGAAAAAAATCAGGTGAACAGTTTTTCATGCAACTTGCTGCTGGCAATCACACTGTAAGTTGCGCTGACGAAAAAGGAAGAATGTCGACTATAAAATTCTATATAACATCAATCTACTAAACTTCATCATCCTATGGGGCACTTATGAAAACACATCTCTTCGTTTTACTCGCCACCGTGTCATTGATTATTACGTCATGTGCACGAAAAGATCCGCAGGCGATCTATCTACAATCAAAACTGCCTACAGGTGTTCTTTTACAAACAGCTGTGTTCGAGTTTACGTTCTCGCGGGGCATCGTGCCACGTGATTCTGTAAATCAATGGACAACAACTCCTTTCGTTGAATTTACACCTTCTATCGAAGGAAAGTTTGTTTGGCAGGACTCGTCGCGCCTTGTGTTCAGCCCGGATGCCGCTCTTCCCGGCGATACTAAGTTTAAGGGGCGCATTAACAGTAACTTACTTGTTAAAGTCGCTCAAGCATCAGGATATCATGGTGACGATGAGTTTACATTTTCTACAGAACAATTTGTTTTACGCACAGTGGAATTTTTCTATGATAGAATTTATGAGAAGAAAGCAGTTGGCTTGCGTGCAAACCTTGAATTTACCTATGCCGTTAATCCAGAAGATGTTGGTAAATGCCTTGATCTCCGCGTGAATGGTGAAAAACATTCTTCTTTCAAAATAGTCTCAACCTCTCGAAATAAGGTCATCGCTGTTGAAATCGGAGATCTGAAAAATTTAGAAGAAGCAAAGGAAATTCGAATATCCCTGGAAGAATCTCTCGTCTCCCCCGAAACAAATACATCTATTAAATCAGATGAACCTTTTAAAACGGTAGTTCCTCCTATTGCCAATATGCAGATTAACGGTCACGAATTTGGATTTGATGGAAAGGTTGCCTGGATTGATGTGAAAACCTCTCAAGAAGTAGATCTCTCTGTTGTACAACCATTTATCGAGATTACACCAAAAAGAACCTTTACTATTGAAAAACGTGGTGGAATGGGATTTCGCCTTAAGGGTAATTTTGAACCGGGCACACACTTCACACTCGTAATTAAACAAGGATTGGAAAGTGTTCTGAGCGCCAAAACAAAGAACAAATATACAGCTGATATTATCATCGGAAATGTAAAACCTTCCTTCCGTTTTGCTTCAGAATCCGGAGTATATATGCTCTTGAGCGGTCAGAAAACTATAGAAGTAAAAACTGTAAATCTTCCAGAATTACAGCTCAGGATCAGTCAAATCTTTCAAAATAACTTAGTTCATTTTATCGAGCAAGGTCGATCCTACGATTATGATTACTATGAAAATGACGAGGGAGATTATAGTTACAGGAGAAAGTATCGATATACTGTTGGAAATTACGGAAGGACACTAGAGAGTAAACGCATCTCAACTGGAGCCTCATCTAACAGCGAAACTTCAACATTTGTTGATCTTGCTCCTTACATCCGTACTGACTTTAAGGGATTTTATCTTGTTGAAATTGCTAACCCATCCGATTCATGGCGATCTACAGCAAAGTTAATTTCAATCTCTGATCTTGGAATTATTTTAAAACGAAGCAACGACGAATTATTAGTGTTTGTAGTTAGTCTTGAGTCTAATAAACCGGAATCTGGAGTACAGATAAGTCTCGTTTCAACCAATAATCAAACTGTCGCAATTCAGCATACAGACGGCGATGGTGTAGCAAAGTTCGCTCCATTGAATGAGGTCATGAAAGGATTCTCATTAAAACTGGTAACGGCCGAAAAGGGCGATGACTTTAATTTTCTTAATCTAGAAGATTATCGGATAGAAACATCCCGGTTTGACGTAGGTGGTAAGGAAGATTTGCAGGGTAAGTACGATGCCTTTTTGTATGGTGATAGAACTCTCTATCGCCCGGGCGAGACTATTAACCTAAGCGGTATAGTTCGAATATTGACACAGGAATTACCAAAAGAAATGCCTATAAGGATAAAAGTGCTTAATCCGCAGGGTACAAAAATTTCAGAATTCCAACGAACACTTAACGAAGAAGGTTCATTTGAGCTCCAATATCCAACTCAACCAACTGCTCTGACCGGAGAGTACAGATTTGATCTTTATACCGGCAATGATTTGTTTCTATCAACGTACCGTGTGAGTGTCGAAGAATTTGTGCCAGACCGCATTCGGTTAAATATGAAGCCATCACCGGCAACAGCAGAGCCTGGTGAGACAGTTACGTTCGATTTACAGGCGCTGAACTTCTTTGGCCCGCCTGCAGCCGGACGGAATTATGAGTTCGAAGAGAAATACGATGTGATTCCCTTTACTTCAAAAACATACCCTGAGTTCCGCTTCTCCAATGATGCAATTTCTGGAGGTCCATCAGAAGTCCATGAACAAAACGGAGAGACAAGTCAAGAAGGTACTGCAAAAATATCCGTCGATATTCCAAAAGAAGCAAATTCTCCCGGCCTTTTATCGTTACGCGGTAGAATTGCAGTATTTGATGAATCAGGAAGGCCCGTGTACAATATTGCACGTGTAACGGTGTATCCAAAAAAATATTATCTCGGTATCGAAAATCCCAATCCATACTATTGCAGCCCAAATACACCGATGAAGATCCGTTTAATTGCCGTCGATAAAACCGATAAAGCAATCAAAGGGATGGATGTAAACGTAGAAATTATTCGGAGGGAATGGCACTCTGTTTTGCGAATGCAACAGAACAGTGGTGCGCTGCGATATGTCTCCGAGCAAAGAGAAATTTTGGAGAGCAGTCAGAAAGTCACACTTGGTTCTGAACCGGTTATGTGCACATTTGCTACCACACGTTCAGGAGATTACCTGGTTCGCGTATCAAAAGTAGGTGATTCTGGATACAATCAATTCCATTTC